>JACDJC010002262.1_pt1 | contig 15410 bp, 11 predicted proteins | sample 7454191 | NCBI WGS metagenome assembly JACDJC01 (sample SAMN14253291, study PRJNA609438) | sludge metagenome | isolation source: sludge after 25d culture with pyrite and EDTA | collected 2018-12-20 | reverse complement strand
GATCGTCAACGCTTATGAGCTGTCATTCGATGATTATGTGTACACTCCCGCCTATTCTGAAGAGCATTTTCTTTCTTACAACACACCCGCTGACCAGTTGGCAGGTTATCTGCGGCTTTCCTTCCCGCAGCCCGATGCGCCCTCTCTTGACATACCGGAGCTGGAGGGAGCGGGCATCATCCGCGAGGTGCATGTGTATGGGCAGTCCCTGCCGGTTGGAAGCGAGCGCGACGGCGCCACCCAGCACCGCGGATTGGGCACAAGCCTTTTGGATGAAGCCGACCGTATCGCCCGCGAAAAAGGGGTGAACAGGCTGGCGGTCATCGCCGCTGTCGGCACCCGGCAGTATTATGCCCAGCGCGGCTTTGAGCAGCACGAACTTTACATGGTCAAGGAAATCTAAAAAAGTTCCTGTCAACAATAGAGGCTGCCTGTTAGGGCAGCCTCTTTTCTTATTCTCACAATACGACTCGCTAATTACCGGTCGTCACTCCGTTGTGTTGTTGTAGAACCAGTTGTAGGCGTAGAAGATGCCGCTTTCAGTCTCGAAACGGATGGCGATGCGGTAACTGCCTCCCAGCTCGGCTGGAATTCCGAGGGTGATGCCGAAATCGCCGCCTGCCACTGATTCGTAGCTGCCCGCTTCGATGCCGTCAATACCCTTTGTTCCATACGCGCCCATGGTGACCTGGAAGGTCTCACCGGCGGGGAAGTTCATCCCGCTGAGCGTGATGGAGGTGTCGCGCTCAACCGCGTCGATGTGGATGGTGGGAATGCCGGTGTAAGCCGCGGTCTCATCCTCCACATCCTCTCCGGCGGCGGCCGTGCCGGTTGAATTGTTCCAGAACCAGTTATAGGCGTAGTAACCTTCCGGGCTGTCAAAGCGGATGGCGATCTTCTCGAGGTCCGCCAGGTCTGCCGGGATGGTGAAGGTCAACTTCGCGTCTCCGCCGGCGCCGGATTCAAAACTGCCCGCCACGATGCCTTCCAGCGCGCGTGTCATGTACTCACCCATCTTCACGGTGAAGGTCTGGTTCTCCGGCAGGTTGGTGATCTCGATATCCACCGCGGTGTTGCGTTCCACATCTGTGATGATGAACGTCGGGTAGCCCGCGTAACCGGATTCTTCGGTTTCGATGATCTCTATCGGGGCGGTTGTGTTGTAGAACCAGTTGTACGAGTAGTAACCCTCTTCGCTATCCAGGCGGATGGCAATGCGCTCAGCGCCAAGGAGGTCTTCAGGGATCTCAAAGGTGGCGGTGAAGGTATCCGCGGTGGTGACCACTCTGCCGACCCGAATGCCGTCAAGCGCGTAAGTCCCGTATTCGCCCATGAGCACCACGAATTTCTGATCCACGGGGAAGTTGGCGCCGGAAATGGTCACGCTCTTATCAGTTTCTACCGCGTCAATGGAGATGACCGGTACGGTTGATGCGAAAGTATTGCCGATGATGGCAGTAACGAGGGCAACAGCCACCAGCAGGGGAAGCATAAACCGGGCGATCTTTTTTGTCGGATTGATTTTCATTTTTTCCTCCTGATCTCTATCCTGATAATTCAGTCGTCAATTAATCAGTATAGCACTTCTGAACCTTAAAAAATACACCAGCCGGAATCAACCGGCTGGTGCAGTTTCGATTAGGGGTTGGTGATGCGGGGAGCCAGCCACAGGGCAATATCATCGGTGGGGTCGCCCTTGCTGATCACTTTGAGCGTGAGGCGCACGGTCTTGCCTTTCAGCGCTGAGAGGTCAACATCCGCCGAGATCGAATTACTGTAATTGATATTCCACTGTCCCAGTGATCCGCTGCTTTCCGCGCCGCCGATCTCATCATAGAGCAGTTCGTAGGTGACGGAGCATTTCTCGGCTTTGTATCCGCAGGTGAGGAACGCCCTGAAGCGGTAACCATCTTCGATCTTGATCCTGGGGTACTTGCCCATGATCATCCCGTCGCCGCCCTTTGCGGGCACGGTGTAAATGGCGCCCTCATCGTCTGTCGCGCCGCTAGGCAGCACCGGCGAATAGGAACGGGTGATCGAACCATTGACCATGTCGATCTTCAGGCTCGGGCAGGAGATATTTCCGGCGTTTGTGCGCCATGCGGCATCACAATAGGCTTTGACCATATCGTAAACGGTGTCGGGATCCTTGGAAGCGGGGACCTTATCCACCTTGATGTTCACGGTCAGCGGGACGTTGTAAGCTGTTCCCACACCAAAGACCGTGCCGCCGCTGGATTTCAGCATCCAGCTGCCGGTATAGCTGCCCTTATCAGAGGGGGCGACCATGTTGACGGACAGGTTCACGGTCTCACCGGGGTTCACTGCCTGAGGGAAGGACACCGCTGAAGGCGCCAGCATCTGGTTGCCGCCGAAGAAGAAGATCTTGTAGTCCTTCGACCAGGCGCAGGTTCCCACGTTCTTCACCTTCCAGGTCTTCACAAAGGATTCACCTGCAATCACACTGCTCCAGTCAGGGATGGTGACATCCGAGATGTAAGAAGCCGCGTTGCACGGAATGGGGATCGGCGTCTTGGTGGGGGGTACCGCCGTGGCGATTGGGGTGAACGTGGCGATCGGAGTGTTTGTCGGGATCGCGGTGCTCGTGGCGACAGGTTCACCTCCGGTCGCGGTGGGCGCTGTTTGCGTCAACTGCGCTGCCAGCGTCTCATACGCCGATTGGGTGAATCTTGCGGCGATGGTTGCCGCGGCGATCGTTTCGATCTGCGCGAAATCCTCGGTCTCATCCTGGCTGAAGTAATCCATCAGGTTGCACGAGGTCAGCACCATCACGAAAACGGTCATCACGATCAATAATTTAAACAGGATCTTTTTACTCATAGTACATCTCCTTCTTAGTCCTACTTAAGACGCACCAGTAAATAAATAGTTCCCCAACTTCGTTCCGGGGCAATGCAATATCCTTGCAGCCGTAGTATACAGCCTTTAACCCGTCAATTTCAATAGGGGTTAATCGTCGCGGAAGAACACCGTATTAACCCCGTCAAGGGTTAAGATCAATCTCTCTTCTTTAATCCTGTAGGTCATGCGCTGTTCAGGGATGCTGCCGTCTTCTGAACCGAGGAGGATGAACACATCCGGGTCCTCTGTCTCATAATTGAGGGTAATGCTGGCGCCGTTGAGCGTCATGCTCACCTCGCCGTCCTGGTTGATCTCCATCACCACTCCCGAGTTTGGTTCGATCCAGTTGCCCACCAGGGGATCGCGGCTGCCGCATGCGCTGAGAAGCAGCACGGTGGAGAGGAGAATCACCAGCAGGCGCACGGTCTTCGATTTCAGTTGGTTTTTATTCTCTTTCATCGCATCCCTAGTTTACCACTCCTGCCCCGGCGGGCAAGATTTGGCAGCTTAAAATCCGACCAGGTGGTCAAAAATGTGACCAATTACCCATGACAGATTGGTATAATTTTGTATACTAAATTATTAGTTGAGTCCTGCGATTAAAAATATACCGCCCAGGAGTTTCCCGATGAAAAAAGTGATTGTTACCACCGATTCCACTGCTTATCTTCCGCAGCAATACGTCGATGAGCTCGGCGTGGAGGTCATACCGCTAACGGTTAACTGGGATGGGGAAGCCTACCGTGATGGAGTTGATATCACGCCGGATGAGTTCTACACCCGGTTGGCGCAGAGCAGCACCCTGCCCACCACCAGCCAGACCCCGGTGAACGATTACGTCAATCTTTACCAGCGCCTGCTGGACGCGGGTTACGCCGTCCTCGCCATGCCCATCAGCCAGGGAATTTCCGGTTCCTATTTCTCCGCCGTCCAGGCGAAGGAATCCTTCCCCGGCGCATCTGTCGAGGTGGTGGATACCCGGCTGGTATCGATGGCGCTCAGCTTCCAGGTGCTGGCTGCCGCCCGCGCCGCCCGCGACGGCGCTTCGCTCGAGGAATGCAAACAGGTCGCGCACGAGGCGTACAAGCACATTGGCGTGTATTTTGTGGTCGACACCCTCAAGTACCTTCATGCCGGCGGGCGCATCGGCGGGGGCAAGCGCTTTATGGGCACCACCCTCAACATCAAGCCCATCCTCGAGATCCGCGACGGCAAGATCGAAGCCGTGAAGAGCGTCATTTCGATCAGCAAGGCGCTTGAAGCCATGGTGCAGCTGGTTGAAAAGGACATCGCCGGCCGCACACCGGTGCGCGTGTCCGTGTTCCACGCGCTGGCGGAGCAGAAAGCCCGCGTGCTGCTGGATGACATCACCCAACGGTTCAACGCCGATGAATCCATCCTCAGCTATGTCAGTCCGGTGGTCGGCACCCACGTCGGACCCGGCACCCTGAGCATTGCCTATATGGCAGGGATGTAAGAATCTCTCACCCCAAAGCTCCGGTATCCCCGGGGCTTTTTTGTTTCAGCTATAATCAAGCCTGACACTGCACACAGGAGAGCGCCATGCCCGAAGCCAGCTTTCATTTTCCCCGCGGGTTCCTCTGGGGAACCGCCACCGCCGCGCACCAGGTGGAGGGCGGCAACACCAACAATAACTGGGCGCGCTGGGAGAGCGAACCCGGACGCATCATCAATGACCAGAAGGCCGGCCCAGCCTGTGACTGGTGGGGCGGGCGCTGGCAGGAGGACCTGCAGCGTACCCACGACCCCGGTCAGAACGCGCACCGCCTTTCCATTGATTGGAGCCGTGTGCAGCCCGCGCCTGACCGCTGGGATGATGAGGCGCTCGAGCGCTACGTGGAGATCGCGCGCTGGCTGGTGAAGCACCGCATGACCCCCATGGTCACCCTGCACCACTTTGCCGACCCCCTGTGGTTGGTGGACATGGGCGGCTGGGAGAATGACGACACCCCCGCGCACTTCGCGCGTTTTGTGGGCCGCGCCGTCACCGCGCTCAAGGATTACGTGAGCCTGTGGACGACGGTGAACGAGCCGAATGTGTACACGCTCAGCGGCTGGGTGGAGGGCGCCTTCCCGCCGGGCAAGTCTGACCTGGGCGTCGCCGCGCGGGTGCTGGTGAACCTCATCCGCGGGCACACCGCCGCCTACCGAGTCATCCACGAACTGCAGCCGCAGGCGCTTGCCGGCGTCGCCACCAATTACCGCAGCCTCGCACCAGCCCATGCCTGGAATCCGCTCGATAAGATTCCGCTTCGGGTGCAGAACCAGCTCTTCAACCGCGCCTTCAACGACTGCCTTGCCACCGGCAAACTTGACCTGGTTTTCAAGAAGGTCAGCCTGCCCGAAGCCGCCGGCACGCAGGACTTCATCGGGCTGAACTACTACACCCGCGACATGGTTGCCTTTGATCTGCTCAAGCCGGGGCAGATGTTCGGACGGCGCACCTTCCCGCCGGGCGCCGCGCTCAGCCCCACAGGCTTCATCGCCAACGTGCCCGCCGGCATGTGGGATGGGCTGAAGTGGGCGCACGGGTACGCCCTGCCCATCTACGTCACCGAGAACGGCGTGGAGGATGACGCCGACGCCCTGCGCCCGCGCTATCTCATCGAGCACCTGCACCAGGTGTGGCGCGCCGCCAACTTCAACTGGCGGCTCAAGGGCTACTTCCACTGGTCGCTGGTCGACAACTTCGAGTGGGAGCGCGGCTGGACGCAGCGCTTCGGCCTGTGGGGGCTGGATGTGGACACCCAGCAGCGCGTCCGCCGCACCAGCGTGGACCTCTACGAGGAGATCTGCCGCGAGAACGGTATTTCGAGTAAGATGGTAAAGAAGTACGCGCCGGAGATCTTCGATACGTTGTTCCCCGCGCACTAACCTGCCACCCGCAGGACCAAAAATGGAGAGATAAAATGATTGCTTACAAGTTCCTCAGCCCGGAGTGGATGACAGAGACCGAGAAAATGCTGCGCGTGGGTGTGACCCCGCAGACGACCGACAGCGCCACCATTTCCATTGCGCTGACCGTGGAGAACTGCCCCGAAGGCGGCCAAAAGACGCTGGTGTTCGAGACCGACAAGGGCGCGCTCAAAACCTTCAAACTGGCCGCCCCCGGCGAATTCAGCACCGAGTTCGGCCTTTCTGGTGATTACCGCGTGTATGAACGCCTGTTCAAGGGTCAGCTCGACCCGATGAGCGCGGTGATGAACGGCTCGCTGCACTTCAGCGGGAACATGTTCAAGGCCATGGGGCTGGTCAAAGCGCTGCAGCCGCTTTTCGGTGTCCTGGCGAAGATCCCCACCGAGTTCTAGAACGCAACCACGAAAAACACGAAAGCCACGAAAAAGCATTTGTAGGGGCACAGCGATGCTGTGCCCGATTTGGCATTACGGGTTTCGGCGGAGGGACACCTGCGCGTACTCATGGTTTCGATAACTATTGAAATAAATAGAAACAATTCCCCCTTTTGTAAGGTTGGCGCGGACGCAAAGGTTGAACGTGTGGAAGATGTGAAAGAACAGGATAACAGAATATATGTTCTATATTTATTATAACATGGGTGTCAAGGGTTAAATCGATCAACCACAGAAAATTCAGATGACGCAGATAAAACTATGTGGTGTCATTGCGAGACGCCGATTTTGCGGCGCGGCAATCTCCAACCGGGATGGGGTGGGAGAATGGTGGGTTCGTGAACCCACCCTACGAGGGACTTTACACCTAAGATTAAAGCCTATCTGTTGTATGATGCCAATCCGATTCTGATAGACCCAAAAGAAATGAATATACATCTTCAAGGGCATCATGATCGGCTGCAAAATTTATTTGTATCTCGAGAATGAGCGCTTTTCCAGGTAAACGCCACCCACCAAGGATTAATGGGACTGGGAGACCAGTATCGCCTGGTCTCTTTTTACTGGCAATCAATCCGTATAGCGCATCCCATTTTATTGGCATAGGACATATGCGATTATTCTTCGTACATTCTAGTAATACTTCTTCTTTTGTGACCATTATTCAGCCCAGTCTTTTGCGATGAGCTCGGCCTGCTCGAGGACGGTGAGGGTGGCTTTTTCCTGCTTGTCAGGCGGGTAGCCGTGCCGGCGCAGGACGCGCTTGACCATGATGCGCAGTTTGGCACGCACGCTCTCCTTGACGGTCCAATCGATAGACACGTTCCTGCGGACGGTCTCGACCAGCTCGCGGGCGATGAGCTTGAGGTTTTCGTCACCAAGCACCCTGACGGCGCTGTCGTTCACCTCAAGGGCGTCGTAGAAGGCGAGTTCATCCTCGGTCAGCCCGAGGTCTTCGCCGCGGTTCTGCGCCTGGCGCATTTCGCGGGCAAGGTTGATGAGTTCCTCGATGACCTCGGCGGTCTGGATGGCGTGGTTCTGATAGGCGCGGATGGTGCGCTCGAGCATCTCGGCGAAGGAGCGCGATTGGACGAGGTTGCGGCGGGAGCGGGACTTGATCTCATCGTTGAGCAGCTTGCGCAGGAGCTCGAGGGCAAGGTTGCGCTGCGGCATTTCGGCCACTTCGGCGAGAAATTCCTCGGAGAGGATGGAGATATCGGGTTTTTTGAGCCCGGCGGCAGCAAAGATATCGATGACCTCATCGGACGCCACGGCGCGGGAGACGATCTGCTGGATGGCGTGGTCGAGGTCCTCTGTGAAGCGCTGACCTTCGACAGTGACCTTGTTGATGGCAGAGCGGACCGCCTGGTAAAACCCGACCTCGTCGCGGACGGCGAGCGCGGATTCGTGGGGCACGGCGAGAGCAAAGGCGGAAGTCATGGCGGCGACGGTATCGAGGAGGCGGGTACGACCGTCCTCAAGGGAGAGGATATGCTCCTGGGCGCGGGGAAGGACGGCAAGGCGCTCACCGGGTGTGCCGGAAAGCCATTTCGACCAGTTGAAGCCGTGGAAGAGACCGCGGCAGACCTCAACCTCGCGCAAGAGGACGCGGACGGCCTCCTGCTGGTCAAGCGCGGTGGCGCCCAGCCCGCCGCTCTCGGTGTAAACGGAAAGCGCCTGGCGGAGCTGGTCGGCGAGACCGAGGTAATCGACAATGAGCCCGCCGGGTTTGTCCTTGAAGACGCGGTTGACACGGGCGATGGCCTTCATGAGCCCGTGACCGCGCATGGGTTTATCGACATACATGGTGTGCAGGGAGGGAACATCAAAACCGGTGAGCCACATATCGCGCACGATGACGATCTTAAGCGGGTCGGCGGGATCCTTGAAGCGGCGGGCGAGCAGCTCGCGTCCGGCTTTGTTGTGGATGTAGGGCTGCCAATCGAGCGGGTCGGAAGCATTGCCGGTCATGACGATCTTGATGACGCCCTGATTGATGTCATCGGCGTGCCAACCAGGACGAAGGGCGGTGATGGCGCGATAAAGGTCGATGCAGATGCGGCGGCTCATGCCGACGATCATGACCTTGCCCTCGAGGGCTTCAAAGCGCTGCTCAACGTGGGCGACGAAGTCGCGGGCAATGCTCTTCACGCGTTTATCGGCACCGACAACGGCTTCGAGGGCGGCCCACTTGGTCTTGAGCCTTTCGACCCTGTCGACCTCTTCACCCTCGGTGACCTCCTCGAATTCGGGGTCGATGCGGGGCTTCTCGGATTCCTTCAGCTCGAGCTTTGCAAGGCGTCCTTCGTAATAGATCGGCACGGTGGCGCCATCGGCGACGGCCTGCTGGATATCGTAAATGCTGATGTAATCGCCGAAGACGGCGCGGGTGTTGTTATCGCGCAGCTCGATGGGGGTGCCGGTGAAGCCGATGAAGGAGGCGTTGGGGAGGGCATCGCGCATGTGGCGGGCGAAACCGTCGATGAAATCATACTGCGAGCGGTGGGCTTCGTCGGCGATGACGATGATGTTGGAGCGGGTTGAAAGGGGACCGGAGACGAGCACGCCGGGCGGGGGGAGGAACTTCTGAATGGTGGTGAAATACACCCCGCCTGAAGCGGCGGCGCTCAATTTCTGCATGAGGTCCTCACGGCTGAGCGCCTGCACGGGCGCCTGGCGGATGAGATCCGCGCAGAGGGAGAAGGTGCTGAAGAGCTGGTCATCGAGGTCATTGCGGTCGGTGATGACGACGATGGTGGGGTTCTGCATGGCGGGGTGGAGGACGATGCGCCCGGCGTAAAACGCCATGGTGAGGCTTTTGCCGGAGCCCTGGGTGTGCCAGATGACGCCGATGCGCTGGTCGCCGGGTGCGCCGGCGCGGACGGGCGCGGCGAGGTAGCGGGAATTGGGCGATTCGTGAACCCCCGGGGGAGCGAGCAACCTGCGGGCGCGCAGGGTCTGGTCGACAGCGACGTTGACGGCGTGGAACTGGTGGTAGCCGGCCATGATCTTGCGCGGCTGACCGCGACCGTCATCCTCGAAGACGATGAAGTGGCGGATGTACTGGAGGAAGCGGGAGGGCTCGAAAAAGCCGTTGATGAGGGTATCGAGCTGGGGGACGGCAGGGGGGACGACGCTGTCGCCGGAGACGGTCTTCCAGGGCATAAAGCGCTCGCGGTCGGCGGAAAGCGAGCCGACGCGGGCTTCGAGACCGTCGGAGATAATGAGGGCTTCGTTGTAAGTGAAAAGCGAGGGAACCTGCTGCTTGTAGGTTTGCAGCTGGTTGAAGGCGGACCAGATGGTGGCGTTCTCATCGGCGGCGTTCTTGAGCTCAATGACCGCGAGAGGCAGGCCGTTGACGAAGACGACGAGGTCGGGGCGGCGGTGCTGGTGGTTCTCGATGACGGTGAACTGGTTGACGACGAGCCAGTCGTTATTTTCCACGCGGTCGAAATCGAAGAGGCGGACGATATCACCGGTGACGCGGCCGTCGTGTGAATATTCGACGGTGACGCCGTTGACGAGGAAGGCGTGAAAGGCGCGGTTGGCGGAAAGGAGGGCGGGGGAGGACAGGCGGGTGAGCTTGCGGAAGGCGTCATCAATGGCGGCGGCGGGGACGGAGGGGTTGAGGCGGGTGAGGGCGGCGCGCAAGCGGGCGGAGAGGATGACCTGTTCGAAGGAATCGCGCTCGGCGTGAGGGGTTTCGGGGTCGATGTCCTTGCCGTAGGCATAGGCGTAGCCGAGGCTGGTGAACCAGTCGATGGCGGCGTGCTCGATGACGGATTCGGAGAAGGTCATATGTGTTTTCCTAAGTGGATAAATCATCCTTTTGCTTGAACTCTATTGACAGATAGAGTATAATATATGTGAATCTGAACCTCGGCTTATCCGATTAGTAGGATTCAACCGGGGCGAAAGCCCCTTTTTTATTTAAAGCCAAACAATACCATATTGATCCTTTGTACTTGCGACTTTACATAGGACAGGATCTAATCGTAAAAAGTAATTTTGTCCGGATTTTTTCTTCATGTACGCGTTAGGATTAATGTATTGATACAGTAAAAAAGCAGTTAAATCAGCTGCTTGTATAAAATATGAATTCTTGGAATCTCGAAAATTAGGGTCTTCGATAATGTGTTTTACACGCAAATCTCTATAACCATTACCGAAAAGGCTATTGTTAGGTACTGGGTTATATCTTCTCATTTTCCTAACTAAAGGTATCAATTTTTTTACATCAGTGTTATCCGGGAAAAGCATTTCTTTATCTTCAGGATTATGTGGTCCTCTGAAGTTGTTATGGGCTAGGGTATTTTCAAATCGTTGAAGAAGTACTTTCCATGCCTTCTCGAAAACATCATAATCAGCTGCTTTGTTTGATTTGTCGACCACAACATTAATAACATTTAGATCTGTCATTGTTGCCAGCTCGTCAGCAAAATTACGCACTATTGTTAGACGATCGTTTTTAGCGATCCTCGATAACTTTCCGGGTTTAGTAAAAAACTCAGCAGCATGAATTTCATCTCTCATGTGCAATCCGAAAGTTCTTTTCATACGTTTACGAAAATCAACAATTTGATCCAGATAATCACGCCAACGAAGCTCATGCATAACGATACCGGATAAAACAAAATATCTGGTTGGCGAACCATTTAATCCAGTGTCTCCACTCTCATCAACGTACATGATATACATCTTTACCTCGCTATAATTATCTGACTTTTCAATAAAATCTTGGCAGGAAATTGCAACTTATCCTTCGTAACGCGGATTTAATCTTGCGTGAAGAAACGCTTCCAATAGAGACAATATAACTTTGGGTTTTTCAGAAGGGATCAATATATTAACGCGACAGGTTGATTTCTTGATCCATTCTTTAAGATTGGTTTGATCAAATCCCTCTATTCGTGCCATACGTGGATCGGTGGATAGTGAGCCAGAAAGTGTACTAATAGCGCTGCCTGTGTAGTGCTGGCTAACATAACGCGGGCTAGAATTCGGTCCAGCCTTACCAATTTTTAACCACTCGTTGTTCCACCAAAATGCATAAACCGCCATTTTCCCTTTACGCAAAGAAGTAGGTTTATGAGGTGCTGGAAGGTATTCGACTGTTAATTCGTTCTTGGAAATGGGCTCGCCAGCTAATTCAGAAACAGTAATAAAGGCTTCAATTGCATCATGCATTTCCTTTCGCCAATCATTCATCTACTTTTTCCTTTGTAATTATTGGGGATTGCTTCGTGCCCGGGGGCACTCGCAATGACAGGAGACACGCGCACCTGGCCGGACATGAGCTTGGGGAGCAGGGTGTCGCGGAGCTCGACAAGGGTGTCGTTTTGCTTGACATTAATTTCAATTTGTTGATCAATGGGGTAACAAGTGTCTTCGAATTCCTGTATCAAATTATGTGAAGGACGAGAAAATTTGAGATTGCGAAATGAATCCTTGTTGATTGAACCAAATACTGTTCCTTCCATTTCGAAATTCTTAAAGTCATTTTGAATGTTCAGCATTTGATAATATGTAAATGACCTGCTACACGTTTTGTGACGTATCGCCGCTACACCTCGACCGATGGCGCAATTTTCCATTGCCATATTGATATCTCCAACTGGTGCTCGAACTGATACAAGAGTATCACTTGAATTAGCAAGCCTGGTAGGCGCAGTGCAAAATATTCTTTTACTAGGATACCGAAAGCCAAAATCTGCGCGACCTTGAAAGAAAGGCAGTCCTTCGCCAATTTCGTTATAAGTAGAACCGGGTGGTGATTGACCCATTGTCAAATTGAAGTCTTCACCTAATGTCCCTTCCTCCCACTTCTCGCTTTCCGGGGTGTCGATGAACATGTGCTTGAAGAGCGCCCGGGCGAGCTGCTCGAGGGTTTGGTTCATTTTGCGGTTGAGCTCGATCTTGTCGTCGAGGGCAGAGAGGACGTCGGCGATGGCGCGCTGTTCGGGGAGGGGGGGGATTAAAACTGTGCGGTTATGGGCAGCGTCGCGATTCAAGCCAGGCACAGCGCTATCTGAATTCATCTTTTCGAGCCCAAGGTTTTTTAATAGATAATAAGTAAACCTAATGTCTCGGTTTTCACCAGCCGTAACAAAAAAAGTTGTATCGATAGGCCAAAAAGGGTTTTTCGAAAAATGAACCTCACCCACAGAGCCTTTTCTTCCAATAACCACACCTGGTTCATTTACTAAAGCTTTATCATGGTTTCCGACGGAACCATTCGAACCATATACTAAATATGGGCCATGCTTAACTCTAATCCGCTCTGGAAGAGATTGACCATAAGTAAATGGTGAAAATTCACCAATGGTTTTCTTTTCCCAGTTAGAGATCATATTTCAAATTATCCAAATTCTTGATTATGACTTCTTCTAATAGCACACTAGTTTTGAATTGATCGTCTAGAATTTCTCGAAGATTGGCTACACGTCGCTCTATCGGTTCATCATCCTCTTCCTCCTCCTCCGCCCCGACGTAGCGGCCGGGGGTGAGGATGTAGTTCTGGGCGCGGATCTCCTCGAGAGAGGCGGAATAGCAGAAGCCGGGGAGGTCGGTGTAGGGCAGGGGCGATTCATCGGAAATGGGCGGTTCGTGAACCGCCCCTACGGATTCCGTAGGGAGAGGGGAATTGGAACGCCAGGTGTGGTAGGTGGAGGTGATCTTTGCGATGTCGGCTTCGGTGAAGTCGCGGTGGCGGCGGTCAATGAGGGTGCCGAGTTTGCGGGCGTCGATGAAGAGGGTTTGGTGTGAACGGGCGGGAAGACCACCCTCACCCTGCCCTCTCCCGCTGGCGGGAGAGGAGGATTTGGAACGGGAGAGGAACCATAGGGTGACGGGGATGGCGGTGGTGTAGAAGAGCTGGGTGGGGAGGGCGACGATGCAGTCGACGAGGTCGGCTTCGATGATGGCTTTGCGGATATCGCCCTCGCCGGAGGTGTTGGAGGAAAGGGAGCCGTTTGCCATGACGAAGCCGGCGGTGCCGCCGGGTGCGAGGTGGTGGATGAAGTGCTGGATCCAGGCGTAGTTGGCGTTGCCGGCGGGCGGGACGCCGTAGACCCAGCGCTTGTCGTCGCGCAGACGGTCGCCGCCCCAATCGGACATGTTGAAGGGCGGGTTGGCGAGGACGTAATCGGCTTTGAGGTCGGGGTGCAGGTCGCGGTGGAAGGAATCGGCATGCTCGGGACCGAGGTTGTTCTCGATGCCGCGGATGGCGAGGTTCATGCGGGCGAGGCGCCAGGTGGTGGGGTTGGACTCCTGACCGTAGACGGCGATATCGTTGACGCGTCCGCCGTGCGCCTGGATGAACTCCTCGGACTGGACGAACATCCCGCCGGTGCCGCAGCAGGGGTCATAGACGCGGCCTTTGTAAGGGGCGAGCATTTCGACCAGCACGCGGACGACGGCGCGGGGGGTGTAGAACTCGCCGCCCTTCTTGCCCTCCGCGTTGGCGAACTGCCCGAGGAAGTATTCGTAAACGCGACCGAGGATGTCCCTGGAGCGGTTTTCCTTGTCGCCGAGACCGAGGGTGCTGAAGAGGTCGATCAGCTCACCGAGGCGGGTCTTATCGAGGGCGGGACGGGCGAAATCCTTGGGGAGGACGCCCTTGAGAGAGGGGTTCTCTTTTTCGATCGCGACCATGGCGTCATCGATGAGTGTGCCGATCTCGGGCTGTTTGGCTTTGGATTGCAGCTGCTGCCAGCGGGCGGCGGGGGGCACCCAAAAGACATTCTCGGCGCGGTACTCGTCGCGGTCTTCGGGGTCGGCGGCGGGGTCAGCGGCGAGGCGCTGGTGGAGCTCTTCGAAACCGTCGGAGATGTATTTAAGGAAGAGCAGACCGAGGGCGACGTGCTTGTACTCGCCGGGGTCCATAGCGCCGCGGAGTTTGTCGGCGGCTTTCCAGAGCGTTTGCTCGAAGCCAAGATTGGCGCCGTTGGAGCTTTTTTTTGCAGATTTGGGCATGAAAAAATTCCTCCGTGGTGGTGAATCCCCCCGGGGCTGCGGGTGATACCTGATTATTATACATACGAAAGCGGTGGGAGGTATGCAATTGTGAGGAGTGTGTAAGGAAGAATGTGTGGACGGGATTGTGGAGCGCGGGTGCGACGCGCGATCCGGGGGTTTTTGGCGGAGCGAGGGAGGGTAGGTAGTCCCTGCTCACTCATTATATGAGTTCGCGGGATCTTCGCGATGCGAGAATCGCATCGCTACGACACCGCTACGACATCGCTACGAGCGGAGCATTTATCAAGTCATATTAAGGAAATACTTGCTCACGCATTCTATGCGCTCACAGGATCTTCGCGATGTAAGTTCGACATCGCTATGAGCAAGGGAGGTTCTTGAACCTCCCCTACGTTATAACCCCTCCTTCCCCACAGGTATATAATTAACGCAACCAACCCAAGGAGAACCCCATGACGATCAAGTACCTCAGCCCCGAATGGACCGCGGAAGCCGAAAGCCGCCTGCGCGCCCAGTTGACCCCGGAGATGATGAAGAACCTCACCTCCTCCATGCTCACCATTTACCACAACTGCCCCGACGGAATTGACCGCGCCCTCTACTACAAGCTCGAGGACGGCGTGTTCACCGACATCTCGGTGCGCGAGGAGCCCTTCCCCGCAGCCGAGTTCATCATCAGCGGCGACTACGACACCTTCGCGAAGATCTCCCGCGCCGAGATGGGCTCGCGCTCCGCGCTGATGGGCGGCAAGCTCAAGCTGCAGGGCAACATGGTCAAAGCCCTCAGCCTGGCGTCCATCGTCGACCGCTTCAACAAGATCCTTTCCACCATTGAATGTGAATATTAGAGGCTGCCATGACCGAAAACGATCTCTATTTCATTGACTTTCCCGGCCGCATCGCCGCCATCCAGCAGGAGATGGCGAAGGACGGCGTGGACGTGTACCTCGGCTCGCGCCTGCGCACACTCTCCTGGACGACCGACGCCTTCTGCCCGTGGCGCAGCTACATCGTCATCCCGCTCGATGGGCTGCCCACCGTCTTCACCTTCGTCATCGACGCCGCGCGCGTGGCGGACGAATCGTGGCTCGACTTTGACCACGTGCTCGGCTTCGCCCCCATGGGCGGGCAGGACCAGATCGAAGCCGTCTCCGACAAGATCAAGTCGCACCTCAAGGGCGGCAAGGGCGTGGTGGGCGT
>JACDJC010002258.1_pt1 | contig 15431 bp, 16 predicted proteins | sample 7454191 | NCBI WGS metagenome assembly JACDJC01 (sample SAMN14253291, study PRJNA609438) | sludge metagenome | isolation source: sludge after 25d culture with pyrite and EDTA | collected 2018-12-20 | reverse complement strand
TTCTCGATGTCGGCGGCGGTGCGGGGAGCGCCTCCCGAGAGCAGCTCGTACCCGGTCGGGGTCACGACCACGTCGTCCTCGATGCGGACCCCGAGCTTCTCGGCGGGAATGTAGATGCCGGGCTCCACGGTGAAGACCATGTTCGGCGCGAGCGGGGTGGCGTAGTTCCCGACGTCGTGGACGTCCATCCCGAGCCAGTGGCTGAGCCCGTGGATGTAGTACTGGTCGCAGGTGCCGGGCGCGCAGAGGTCGCCTGAGTGGGCCTTCATGTAGTCGCGGGAGATCTGGCCGAGCCGCCCCAGGGTGATGCCGGGCCGGATCGAGTCCATCGCGGCCTGCTGGGTGGCGAGCACCAGGTTGTAGATGCTCAACTGCCTCGGCGAAAACTTGCCGCTCGCCGGGATCGTCCGCGTCACGTCCGCGGAGTAGAAGCCGTACTCCGCCCCCATGTCCATCACCACCAGCTCCCCGGCCTGCAGCTGGCTGCGGCTCTTGTCGTAGTGCAGCGTCGTGGCGTTGACGCCGGTGCCCACGATGCTGGGATAGCCGACCCGCTCCGCCCCGAGGCTTCGGAAGGTCCCCTCGGCGGCTCCCTCCAGTTCGTACTCCCACGCCCCCGGATGGGCGGCGCGCATCGCGGCGAGGTGTCCCTTGGCGGTGATGTCGATGGCCATTCGCAGGCGGCGCAGTTCATCCGCGTCCTTGACCAGCCGCATGGCGGCCAGCGACGGGCGGAGGTCGGTCACGCCTGCCCCCGACCCGAGCGCGAGCTGCTGGAAGAAGGTGTCGCTCACGGCCTCCTTGCCGAGCAGCAGGTAGAGCTTGCCGCCGCGCACCGTGCTGGAGCGCACCATGCTCCGGATCTGCTTCTGCGCCTGGTCGGCGGGGCGGGTCTCCTCGATCCCGGTCAGGGCCGACGCCTCCGGGCCTGGACCGAGCCGGGCCCCGGTCCAGCGCGCGGCCCTGGTGTCCCGGGCCGGCCGGTACCGGGACACCTGCGGCGCCAGGGTGGCGCGCGCCACGAGTACCAGCCAGCTCGAGGGCGTCTCGAGCCCGGTCAGGTAGAAGAAGTCGTTGTTCTCGCGGTAGTCGCTGTCCTGGGGATAGTCCCCCTCGATGCTCCGCTGCTCGGAGGACCGGATGATGGCGATGCCGTTCCCCATGCGCTTGAGGAGATCGGCCCGGCGCGCCGAGAGGTACTCGACGGGGACCGGCCCGGCCGGCGACCCGACTTGGGCGGAGAGTCCGGTGGCAAGGCCGGCGAACGGGAGGAGCGCGAGCGCAATGCGGGCGGCACGGGTCATGGAGGAGTCCGTCAGCGGGGTGTGGGCGAAGCGGGGCGGATGGCCAGGTCGAAGGGCACCGGCCCCTCGACGACGTACCAGAAGTGCCACCACTCCATCGTGTAGTTCGTGAACCCTTCGGAAGCCATAACCTCTACGAGATGGTCCCGGGACTGTTTCACCACCCCCGTGGCGTTGGCGGTGTGGGCGGCGTCGCCGAAGGTGTCGAAGGGGGTGCCCATGGGGATCTCGACGCCTGAGTGGAGGTCCACCATGGTCAGGTCGACCGCGACGCCCTGGTTGTGCCGGCTCCGCCGGGCGATGTACCCGGAGTCCAGGAGCCAGGTCTGGCCGGTGCGCTCCGTCCAGGCCACCATCGCCTGCGTGGCGCGGACCGGGCGATAGCCATCCCACACCTTGAGCCCCAGTCCCTCGGCGGCCAGCCGGTGCTGCACCCGTGCGAGCGCTGCAGCCGCCTCCCGGCGGAGCAGCGCCCGGTTCGCGTAGTAGCCCGGCAGCGGCGCGCCCGTGAAGTTGTCCGGCCCGGCGTACCGGGCGTCCACCCGAATCGTGCTGTCCAGCGCCTGCACGTCCACCAGGAGCTGCTCCGCCAAGGCGTCGGGCGCCACCACCTGGGAATCGGCGTTCGCCACCGAAGCCTGGGCGCCGAGGTGGGCGGGCAGCAGGGCCAGGAGGAAGAAAAAGGAGTAACGCATGGGGTTGGAGAGTAAGCCCGGTGCCGCTCGGGCGGCAGAGGGGACTTGCGGAGATGGTCTGCAAGTCCGATTGTGGTGCACCCTTCACATCCGGTGACCCGTGACGACTCGCCGCTCCTTTCTCGGACTGCTTTCGGCCCCTCTCGCCGCCTCGATCGCCCTGCCAAGGTTCGGGGGCGCGCCCGCGTTCAGGGCCCGCGCCCTCATCCCCTCGGACCTCGGCGGCCTCGATGACGAGGCGTACTGGCGCGCGCTCCGCACCCAGTTCACCATCCCGGCAGACCAGGCCTTCTTCAACACCGCGACGCTCGGCTCGAGCCCGCGCGCGGTCCAGGACGCCGTCATTGCGAGCATCCAGCACATCGACCGCGACATTGCCGACTGGGACTACAAGCCGGACCACGAGAACTACTTCACCGGCTACTACCCCGAGATGCCGACGCGCGACAAGCTGGCCACCACGGTGAACTGCACCGGACGCGACGTCGCGCTGACCCAGAACGCCACCTTCGGGATGAACTTCATCGCGAACGGGCTGGACCTGAAGCCGGGCGACGAAGTCGTGGTGACCAACCAGGCGCACCCGGGCGGCCGGAAGGGCTTCGATCTCCGCGCCAAGCGCGACGGCATCGTGGTCCGCGAGGTGATCGTCCCCGAGCCCCCCGAGTCCCCCGAGCAACTGATCCAGCTCTACCTCGACGCCACGACGCCCCGCACGCGCGTCTGGGCGATCCCCCACATCTCCAGTTCGCGCGCCATCCGCTACCCGGTCGTCCAGCTGTGCGACCTGGCACGCGAGCGCGGCATCTGGAGCGTGGTGGATGGCGCCCAGTCTCTGGGTCACGTGGCCATCGACGTGCAGGCCATGGGATGTGATGTCTTCTACGCCTCGCCGCACAAGTGGATGCTCGCCCCCGTCGGCACCGGCCTGCTCTACATCCGTCCCGAGCGTCAGAAGGAGGTCTGGGCCACCCTCGCCTCCAGCGCGTGGGACGACCAGGCCGACCCGATGTACCGACTCATGCAGTACGGTACCGGCAACCTGAGCCTGCTCGTCGGGCTCGGCGTCGCCGTGGATTTCCACAACCAGATCGGCTCGGCGCGGATTCAGCACCGGGACTTCGCGCTGGCCGACCGACTCCGGACAGGACTCGCCAGTGTGCCGGGGGCCACGATCGTTTCGCCCACGCACCCCGAGTTGACCTGCGCCACCACGGTGTATGGGCTCCAGGGGAAGACCGGTGGGCAAATCCAGGACTACCTGTGGGAGCGCGGGCGGGTGCGCGTCCGGAGCATGGGAGACACCATCGGCGTCCGGCACGCCTGCCACATCTACAATTCGCCGGCGGAGGTGGACAAGGCGCTGGCCTTGTTGAAGGAGCTGGCCGCCTCCTAGGCGGGGAAGCGGGGGCGCACGGTAAGTGCTTGGAGCCGTGCCAGTTAGCCTGGCACCTGTCCAAATTGACCGGAGTATCCCATCTTTCCTCGGAGAAACCTGCATGTGCCCGGAGAGTGAGTTCATCTCTCGGGCACGTCCTTTTTTTTGCCGGGACCGCCCATGATCAGCGAAATGCGCGAAAAACTCGGCGGGGAAATCGAAGCCCTGACCCGGGAGCTCACCATCACCCTGCCCCAGGCGATCGCCCAGGCGGTGGAGATGGGCGACCTGCGCGAGAACTCCGAATACAAGGCCGCCCTGGAGCGGCAGCAGTTCGTCCAGGCGCGGCTCGGCCAGCTCCACCACCGGCTGAACCAGCTGACCCAGCTCGCGAACACCGAGACTCCGACCGATCGCGTGGGGCTCGGCTCGCGGGTCACCGTGCTCGACCTCGACAGCAAGGAGACCGATACCTACGTCCTGGTGCTCGCCGAGATGATGGACCTGGAGGATGGACACGTGTCGTTCGCCTCGCCGCTCGGGCGTGCGCTCGTGGACCGCAAGGTCGGCGACGAAGTGGAATTGCGCCTCCCGCGCATGACCAGGCGGCTCCGGGTCACCGAGCTGGTGACGATTCACCAGGCCTAGTTGGACAGCGGAGTGGAGATGGAATTCCCGAAGAAGCAACTGCTCGTCGTTGGCGATCGGGTGCTCATCACCCCGGAGGAGGGGGAGGAACGCTCACGCGTCGGCCTCTACCTGCCCGCCTCCGCCCTCGAGGGACAGCAGGTCCAGGCGGGCTTGATCGTCGCCACCGGGCCTGGTGAACCGATCCCCGACTTCAGCACGCTGGACGAAGAGCCGTGGAAGGCCTCGCGCCGGGAGGGCGTGCGCCACCGGCCGATGCAGGCCAGGGTGGGCGACACGGCGATCTTCTTTCGCAAGGCGGCGGTGGAGGTGACGTTCGAGGAGCGGAAGTACCTGGTCGTCCCCCTCGCGGCCATCCTCGTGCTGGTGCGCGAGGACCTTCCCGTCTAGGAAACACGTGTCCACCCACCCCCGGAACCGCGGGCTGGTCTGGCTGACCGCGACCGCCGCCGCCCTCTCGCTGGCGATGGCCATCGCCGGGTTCAAGGACTGGCTGCCGAGAGAGTTCACCTGGTTTGGGCTCGCCCTCTTTCTCTGCTGCCTGGTCGTGATTGCGCTGGTCGGGTGGCGGACGCGGAAGGAGATGCTCGCACTTCGTGACGAGGCGGCGCGCGGCCAGATGATCGTCATGCTGGCGGCCCGGCTTCGGGACGAGGCCCCGGACAAGCTCGAGCAGATGGTCAGGCGCGGCGGACCCGCCGGCGAGGCCGCCGCCCTGCTTCTCCAGGGGAGAGCCGAACGCCTGCGGCGGGATCCCGGACCGACGGCCTGACGCCCGCGCCGCTCGGCACACGCACTCGCTCCCAGTGACACCCCATGTGCTACTTCCTGTACCTCGCGAGCCCGCTCACCCTGAGTGAAGTGCGCTCGATGCTCCCTCCCGGCCTCACGGCCGACCTGCTGCCGCCGGTCGAGCAGGCCGAGTTGCGCGCCCTCCACCCGGACGCGACGACGATCGCGCGGGTGCTCCACGGCGGCTGCTCCTGCGACCTGGTCACGGCGCGCCAGCCGGTCGCGAGCGAGGACGAGGCCCGCCTCCGCGCGCGATACCGCGCGCTTGGCTACAGCAGGGACCGGGTCATCCGTGCGCTGGAGGTGCATCGCCGGGGACTCGAGCGGCGGGCGCGCCCGGCCGGCTACTGGCCGAGGAGCTTCGCCGATTTCGTGATCGAGCACGCACGGAATGCAGGGCCGACGCTGTTCTACCTGCAGTTCGGGCACGACGGCCTGCAGCGGGTGGCGGAGGAACAGCCCCGGACGATCCTCACCGCCGATGTCCGCGCCTTCCCCGGCGTCTGGCTGCCCGAGGACGCGCCGATCATGGTGGTGCGGGAGGCCGCGGCGTGAGCGGCGCACGGCTCTTCCTGCGCGCGCTCCGCCTCCGCTGCCCCGCCTGCGGCGGTGGGCCCGTCTTCCTCTCCTGGTTCCGGCTCGCGCCGAGCTGCCCGCGGTGCGGGCTGCGGTTCGAGCGCGGCGAGGAGGGCTATTGGGTCGGCTCCTACATGTTCAACATCGTCGCGTCGGAGCTGCTGTTCGCGGCCACGGGGGTCGCCGTGGTCGTCGCCACCTGGCCGGCGCCGCCGTGGACCGCCATCACGATCGGCGGCGTGGTCATGATGCTGCTCGCCCCGATCCTCTTCCTGCCGTTCTCCAAGGTGCTCTTCCTGGCCTTCGACCTCTACTTCCGTCCCCCGGTGGAGGCGGATTTCTCCGCCCCCTCGGAGCCCGCCCCCGCCCGGCGGGCGTGACCTTCCGCCCTGGAGTCCCCATGCGCCTCATCCCGTTCGCCCTGATCGCGGTGTCCGGCGTCGCCGCCTGTTCCTCCGCCCCCTCCACGCCGGAATCGGCGAGCCCGGCGGGCATGCCGGTGCCGGTGCTCACGCCCCAGGCGATCGGCACGCGTCAGCTCCTCCAGGCGGTGAGCGTGGTCAGCAACGACGTGGTGTGGGTCAGCGGGCACGGTGGCACCTGGGCCCGCACGGAAGACGGCGGCGCCACCTGGACCACCGGCGTGGTGCCGGGCGCCGACTCGCTCCAGTTCCGCGACCTCCATGCGCTCGACGCGCAACGGGCCTGGCTCATGAGCGCGGGGAACGGCGCCGCGTCGCAGATCTGGTACTCCGGCGACGGCGGGCAGAACTGGACACAGCAGTTCCGGAACGGCAACTCGAAGGCGTTCTACGACTGCATGGCGTTCTGGGACGACAAGCACGGCATCGCCCTGAGCGACGGGGTGGACGGCATCTTCCCGATGCTCATCACCAGGAACGGCAAGACTTGGGGTCTCCTATCCGACGCCGCAAGCCCGCCCTCCCGTGCGGGAGAGGGTTCCTTCGCGGCCAGCGGCACCTGCCTCGTCAGCCGAGGGGACAAGCTCGCCTGGTTCGGCACCGGCGCGGCCGCCGCGGGGAACGCGCGAGTCTTCCGGACCACCGACGAGGGCCGGAGCTGGCACGGTGCCGACACCCCGATCGTCACCGACGCCTCCTCGGGCATCGCCACGGTCGCCTTCCGGGACGACGCGCGCGGCGTGGCCATGGGTGGCAACATCGCGAAACCCGACACCTTCCTGCTGAACGTGGCCGTCACGACCGATGGCGGCGTCACCTGGGACGCCGGCACCAGCCCCCCCTTCTCCGGTGCCGTGTACGGCGCCGCCTACGGGACGAACGGCGCGCCGCCGATCCTCGTGGCCGTCGGCCCGAAGGGCGCGGCGGTGTCCTGGGACGACGCGCGCACCTGGACCCGGATCGACACGCTGAGCTACTGGAGCGTCGGCATGGGCAAGGGTGGGCGCGGGTGGCTGGTGGGGCCGGGCGGGCGGGTGCGGCGGCTCGACCTCCTGGCCACGCCGTGAGCGGCGGGTGAACCGCCACGCGGGAGGCGCTTGACGATCTCCTGACGCACGTTGCATATGGTGGGTGCTGGATCCCCCCCAGTGCACCTCCTCGAGGAGCCGTCATGACGGGACCAGCGACCCGCCTCGCCCACGTCCTGCTCGCAGCGGGATGGTTGTCGGCCGCACCTCTTGCCGCCCAGGGCGCGATCACCGGAACCGTCGTGGATTCCGCCACCGGCGCGCCCATCGTGAGTGCACTCGTCAAGGCCGTGGCGCCCGATGGCCGCGCCGGGACAACCACCCTCACCGACAGTCGTGGGCACTTCCGGCTCGCCCCGGTTCCCGCGGGAAGCTGGGTAGTGACCGCCGCGCGGATCGGGTACGCGCCATCCGGCCCGGTCGGCGCCGTGGTGGCCGACAACCAGGAGGTGGTGCTCCGCCTGGTGCTCATCGACCGCCCGGTACCCGCCTCCGAGATCATCGTCACCGCTTCCCGCGAGCCCCAGGTCGTCCTCGAGGCGCCCGCGTCCACGTCGGTCGTCACGCACGAACAGGTGCAGCAACAGATCGCGGCCACGCCGATCGACTACCTCACGGGGGTCACCGGCATGGACGTGGCCAGCAAGGGGCTGGCCCAGCGGACGTACACCGCGCGCGGCTCCCGCGGCGCGAGCACCGGGTCGTTCCTGACCCTCGTGGACGGCCGGGACCAGACGATCCCGTCCATCGGATTCAACATCCCCTACCTCGTCCCCAGCGGTTCGGCGGACGTCGAGCGCATTGAGGTGGTCCGCGGACCGGCCGGCGCCATCTACGGCCCGAACACCGAGCGGGGCGTGGCGCAGATCATCACGCGCTCACCGTTCGACGCGCCGGGCACCACGGTGAGCGTCGGTGCGGGAGGACGCGACCTCGTGCAGGCGGAGCTGAGGCAGGCGGGCGTCGTGGGCTCGAAGTTCGGCTACAAGGTGACGGGCGACTACCTGACCGGCACCGACTGGGCGTATCCCGACACGACGGGCGCCTCCTACCGCACGGAAGCGCTCGCGGACACCACCCCTCCGCTCCCGGATCCGGATACAGTCCTGATCGACGCGCGCGTCCCGACACTCGAACGATGGTCGGTCGGTGGGTTGCTGGAGTGGCGCCCCGAGGCCGGGACCGCCATCCAGACCGGGATCGGGTACGCCCATGCCACCAGCGCGGTCGATCTCGAGCCGACGCTCGGGCCGATCCAGCTCCGCGACTGGAGCTTCAGCAACGCACAGGCGCAGTTCACGAGCAACGCCCTGAGCGGCCGCCTGTCCTATACATGGAACGACGCGGGGGACTCCTACTCCCTCTGGTACGGCAACCGGCTGGTTGACTACTCCTCGATGCTGGTCGCCCAGCTCAAGTCGGGCACCACGCTGAAGCAGGGTGGCTCTCTCCAGTACGGTGCCGACCTCCGGTACACCAATCCCCGTACCGATGGCACCATCAACGGCCGGAACGAGGACGACGACCAGGTGGCCGAGGTGGGCGCGTTCGTGCTCGGCGACATCGCGCTGAAGAAGCAGATCACCCTCAGCGCCGCGCTCCGCGCCGACTATCATGACCGGATCGGCACGGTGGGGATCGCGCCGCGGCTCGGCCTCGTCTATCAGCCGACCCCGACCCAGGCCCTCCGCCTCACGTACGGCCGGGGCTACACGACGCCGACGCCGCCAGATTTCTTCGCCGACATCCGGGTGGCGGACGACCTCGGCGGGCTCCCCTACGCTGTGCAGATCAGCGGCATCCCCCCTGGCGGTTACCAGTTCAACCGCGACTGCGGCGGCCTCTGCATGCGCTCGCCCTTCGCGGCCGACCCCGCGGCCTTCCAGCCGATCGACGCGGCGGCCTATTGGGACACCGCCGTCGCGATCCTCGCCGCGGGGGGCGGGCCCGACCTGTCCGGCATTCCCGCCCCGACCGCCGCCGAGGTGGGCTCGGTGCTGAGGTCGCTCGACCTGCAGGACGAGGCGTTCGACCCGGTCCCGGTCGATCCGGCCTCCATCACCGACTACCCGACCGAAACCCGGGAGACGACCGACGCCATCGAGGTCGGCTACAAGGCAGCACTGGGGTCGCGGTGGAACGTGGGGGCCGACGTGGCCTACTCCTACACCAAGAATTTCTTCGGCGCCTCGGTCATCGGGACCCCCAACGTGTTCCTCGACGAGGCGAGCCTCGCCGCCTACCTGACACCCTTCCTCGGCGGAGACGCTGACCTGGCGCTGCAGGTGGCCCAGGGGATGACCCAGATCCCGCTCGGCGTCATCACGCCCGCCAACGCCGCCGATCCCACCGCGCTCCTCAACCTCCGGCACCAGGGCGGCTCGTTCTCGCGCGTGGGCGTGGACCTCGAGGTGAGCTATCTGCTCACCGACGGGCTGACGATCAGCGGCAACTATTCGTGGGTGAACCGGGACTCGATCGGGAGCGCAGGCGGGTCGGACATGGCGGTCCTGAGCGCGCCGAGGAACAAGGGCGCGCTGGCGGTGAGCTACCGGCCGCCGGCCGGCTGGTGGGGGGTCTGGGCCCAGGGGGTGGCGGTCGAGACGTACCCGGTCAAATCCGGCGTCTTCGGGGGCACGATCCCGGGCTACGCGGTCATGAACCTCGGCGCCACGATGCAACTGCCGATGCAGCGCCAGGTCTCGCTGGCGGTCACCGCCTCCAACCTCTTTGACGAGGTGCACCAGGAGTACGTCGGGGCGCCCGCCATCGGGCGGCTGGTCACGATGCGCCTGCAGGCGCAGTTCTAGCGGGCGCCCTAGTCGTCGTCGTCCCCGTCGTCGTCATCACCACCGCCCCCGCTGCCGGGCGTGGTGCCGCTGATGTCGAGCGCGCCGGTGGCGGGATCGTACACCGTGGTCAGCTCGAACAGGTTGCTGGTCTTCTGGCCGCCGGTCCACACCCCCGTCGCCGCGAAGGTGGCGCCGTGGTTGGGGCACCGGAAGCCGCTGCCCTGGATGTTGACCGTGGTCCCGGCATGCGGGCAGGTCATCGAGTAGGCGCGGTAGGTGTCGACCCCGCTGTGATACACCGCCACCGGGGGGCCGGAGTTGCCGTCCACCCGTGCGATGCCCCCGACCGGCGTCAGCGCGGCGAAGTCGTTGACGTTGATGGCGAGCGCCACCGTCTGGCCGGGCCCGAGGGCGCCGCCGAAGATGCCGTCCCCGCACGCCGACGTGAGCGCCGCGGCCACCGCGGCCATCGTGGTCTCCGCCAGGAAGGTGCGCCGCGACAGCCGGCGCCCTCCGCATGATCCGTCACACATGCCGCCTCCTCTCCCTCACGCGAGGGTGACCTTGGCCGCGGTCCAGCCCGCGGGGTCCTTGTCCTGCTCGAACATCACGTCCACGTTCACGACCACCGTCTCCCCGTCCTGCCGGATGGCAAGGCGGTCCATGCCGCGCGTCGCGCGGCCCGAGATGAACGTGCCGTCGGGCTGGTACTTCGACTTGTGCTTGGGGCACTGGAAGCGCTGGTCCGCCGCGATCCACTTCAGTGCCGTGTTCTGGTGCGGACAGGAGAGGTTGAAGGCGTAGACCACTCCCTGGAACCGCACCAGGATCACCTGCTCCTTCTTGTCGATCGTGGCGCCGTCCGCGGCCGGGATCGGGTAGGTCACGTCGGTCCCCCGCACAGCGAGCGCACTCCCCGTCCGGATCGTCATCGCTTCGGCCACCGCCGGCGAGGCGCCGAGCGTCACGAAGGTCGCAAGCAGCGAGGCCGCCGCACGGAGAAAGTCCCGCCGACCTTCCAGCTCGCAGCCGCCGCAGTCGTGCCCGCTCACAGGTTCACCAGCATGACGCCCGTGAGCACCGCCACGAGCCAGAGCAGCGTGCTGGCGGCCGCCGAGCGCCGGAGTGCCTGCCACTCCCGGTCCGGCGCCTCGCCGGCGTCGAGCCGGTGCGCCGCCTTGCGGAGCCCCGACCCGTTGAGGAGAAGGAGGGCCAGGAAGCCCATCTTGATCCAGAAGACCGGCGCGGTGGCGAAGGTCTCGACGTCGGCCAGGAAGAGCAGCAGGCCGGTCGCGAACGTGACGGCCAGTCCGACCAGGACGGGGGCGTGGACGGCGTGGAACTCGGACAGGTGGACGCGTCGCGCGTCGGGGCCGGCACTGGTGGCGCGGATGACCGCGCGGTCGGCCGCGATCGCCAGGCCGCCCGCGATGAGGAAGCCGCCCACGTGGCCGAACATCACACCGTTCATCAGCAGCTTGGAATTGCCGTACGCGCTGGCCCAGGGCTCCGCGAAGTGCGCAAGGGCTTCGACGATCGTCATGGTTCAGTCCTTCCAGATGAGCATCATCAGCCAGCTGGCGGTGGCGACGCCCATCGAGGCGATGGCCACGTTCCGGTGCTGCTCGCGCAACTCCGGGTCCGACTCCGCCTCGTCAGCGAGTGAGCCCGTGTACACGAAGCCGGCGTCGGCGATGAACATCAGCGCGGAGTGGATGTACCGGCGGGTCCGGCCGGCGGGGTCCTTCCGGCTGTCCCAGAGGTTCCACGCCCCCGTGATGGTGTTCACGGCAAAGACACCCGCGAGTGCCCCGGCGGTCGGGCCGTGTACGTCCTTGGCCCAGTCGGGGGCGGCGTTCCCGTACTCGAGGATCTGGTTGCCGCTGGCGTACTGCAGGGCGAAGAGCGGCAGCATGGTCCAGCTGAGCACCTGGTGGATCTTCAGGCGGGTGTTGTAGAAGCTGCTGTACTCCACCGCGGTCGTCCGCTTTCGTTTCGTCGTGTCCTGGAGGGCTGCCGGTCCCGCGCCCAGTCCGACTCCGGTGGGGAGGAGCGCGGCAGGGATGAGTACTGGGGCGACGACGGGAGCGGGTGCAGGTTGCACGGTGTCGGCCGCCACGGAGGGGAGCGCCGAGAGGGAACCGGGGATGGCGAGGAGGACGAGCGCCACGACGTCCTGCATGCGAACTCGTAGGAGGAGGATGAATGGCTCAAGGGCAATGCGGGTGCCATCGAGACCAGAAAAGCTATACTGTTGTTTTACAATGACATACGATCGAGGCGGCGACCATGGGAGCGAGAGGGATAGTCTCGATCCGATCCACGTGTAACGTTGCGATGCATACACCCGGTCGCTTCCACCGGCGACCTTGAGCCAGACACCATCCACGCCAGCGCTCATCGCCTAGTCTTAGCTATGTGAGCAATCGCTCATTTTTCCATCATCACACGCAAGATGCCGATCGAGTGGCCTGGGGCGCCACCGACGGGTCGCACGCTGCACTATCAATGTAAGATCTTATTGGACAGTGACATAGAACGATAAAGATGAATCAGTATGTTAGAAGACCATTGAGTGAGCAAACACTTACATAGCACAACGGACCGATTCCAAGGCACTACCGCCGACAGCCGAACGACTCAATCAGGGGCGGCGCTCCAGGTCGAAAACCGTCGCACCCATACTGAATGTCAACTTGGATGGCCGGCCGCCCGAAACTGCGGCGACCGTCAGCGTGGCCGCCGTGGAGCCGAAGGCGAACTCGGTCGGCGAAAGTGGAATCAGCGACTGCTTTCGACCCCCGGCCAGAACCACCTCGAGCCCGGTGGCGACCCGATTGATGACGAGCACCATCCCGTCACCATCCTGATATCGACCGACCACCGCATCGAGGACCGATGCCGGCACCGTAGCCGCGACCGGTGGCGGTGGCGCGGCCGGCGGCGGCCCCTCGGGGAGCTCCCGAACCCAGATGTTCCGGTAGCGGACCGGGTTGCCATGATCCTGAAGCGCAATCGGCCCCCGGCCCGAGTCGGCCGAATACCTGTCGGCCTGCAGCCACTCAGTAGGACCCCAGAGGGTCACGTTGTCCTGGATCAGGACGCCGTTCTGGAACGCCGTGATCCGTGCCGGCGCGAGGAGCGCCCCGGCCGAATCGAAGCGCGGACGCCGGAAGACGATATCGTAGGACTGCCACGCGCCCGGGGGAAGCGAGGCGTTTACCAGGGGCGGGTATTGTCCGTATGCCGCGCCGGCCTGGCCGTCGGGATAGGTGTCGTTCCGGTAGGAGTCGAGCACCTGCAGCTCGTATTCGCCCATCAGGAAGACCCCGCTGTTGCCCCGGTCCTGTCCGTCGCCCTTCGTGGGGGATGGCGCCGCCCACTCGATGTGCAGCTGGACGTCCCCGAACCCCCGTCGAGTGTAGACGTATCCCGCCCCGGGCACCGCCTCCATCGCCCCGTCGCGGACGACCCACCCGGCCGGCCCGCCATTCCTGCTCCTCCACGCCTCGACCCCGGACCCGTCGAAGAGCACCACGGCATCCGATGGCGGCGGGACCGGCACGGCCGCCTGGCCCGGTGCCACAACCGGCGGCCTCGGCCGGGTGAGGTCGTGGGCCCGCCAGCCCGAGGGAGTCTGCCCAGCGGAAGGGGCGACCACTACCGTGGCGAGCGCGGTGGCAATGAGTGCGGTCTTCATGAGGGTCCCTCCGGGGCATTGCGGCGCGCAATCAACTCCACGAACTCGCCGTCCTGGACGACTTCGCCGTGCTGGTTCTTGAGCTCCGCGGCCAGCGTCACCAGCCCGCGGGCCGGGTTGCCGGTGGCTCGCCTGCCCGCCACCCGGAGGTGCAGAGTCACCTGGTCGCCGTAGTAAATCGGGCCGCGGAACCGCCAGGAGATGCCGACCAGGGCGACGAGGGTCCCACGGGTGAGCGCCAGCTGGTTGGCCAGGCCGGTGGCCAGCGACAGCCCCAGCGCCCCGTGCGCGATCGGCCCCTCGAACCCCGCCTGGCGGGCCGCCGCAGGGTCCAGGTGGATCGGGTTGCGGTCGCCGGACAGCTCGGCGAAGGCCCGGACGTCGGCCTCGGTGACGAGGCGGCCCGCCGTCACGAACTCGCCGGCGTCCCCGAAGTCCTCGAAGTACATCCCCATGGCGTCTCCCCTGTCGGCTCTTGACAGAGCTAATATGTCACTACAGATTCGTCCGTAGCAAGAGTGTTATATGTCACTCTCCATACGGGCGTGTACAATATGGCACGAAAGATCGCCCCGAGCCTCCGGTCCCAGGACCTCGTCTTCACCCTCTTCGGCGACTACCTGCTGGAGCGGGACCGGCCGGTATGGACCGGGGGGCTGATCACCCTCCTCGGGCAGCTCGGGCTCTCCCCGATGGCCGTGCGGACCGTCCTCTCCCGGATGACCCGCAAGGGATGGCTGACCGCCGAGCGGCTGGGCACCCGCAGTTGGTACGGCCTCACGCCCAGGGGCCGGAAGCTGCTCGAGTCGGGCCGCGAGCGCATCTACCGGCCGACCTCCGGCGCGTCCTGGGACGGCAGGTGGTCGGTCATCGTCTTCTCCGTCCCCGAAACGCGGCGCCGCCTGCGCGACGCGCTCCGCGTCCGACTCTCCTGGCTCGGCTGCGGCCTGCTCACGAGCGGCGCCTGGATCTCGCCGCACGACGTGCGGGCGGAGGTCCTCGACATCGCCGCCGAACTCAAGCTGGGCAAGAACCTCGAGATCTTCCGCGGCGAGCACCAGGCCCACTCCAGCCCCGAGCGCCTCGTGGAGCAGTGCTGGGACCTGGCCGGCCTCGATCGTCGCTACGCCGCCTTCATCGCGCGCTGGAGCCGGGAGTTCGAGCACTGCTCCCAGTGCGGAATGACCGGCGCCCGGGCGGGCATCCACAAGCCGTGCACCGCGCCCGCGGACTGTTTCCGCCGCCGCTTCCTCCTGGTGCACGAGTACCGCGCCTTCCCGCTCGAGGACCCCCTCCTCCCGGGTCCCCTCCTCCCTGCCGGCTGGAACGGGAAGGTCGCGGCGCGGCTCTTCGAAACCTACCACGACGCCCTGGCCGGCCCTGCGGAGCGATACGTGGCGGAAGTCTGCGCGGAGGGCGACGAGATCGTCGCCGCCGCATGAGAATGGGCGCCACCCACCGAGGAAAAGCCGATGCGTGAATTCGAATCGCGGGACGCGGCGTCGTTCGACTTCGCCGAGGTGCTGTACCGGAAGGCGGACTGGGTGGCCACCGTCACCATCAACCGCCCGCACAACTACAACGCCTACAGCACGGCGGCGCTCCGCGAGCTGGCCATGGCGGTCCAGGACGCCGCCTTCGACGACGCCGTCGGCGTCATCGTGGTCACCGGGGCCGGCAACGCCGCCTTCTGCACCGGCGGTGACGTGAAGGAATACGAGGAGGCGTACACCAGCCGCCCGCGCGACTACTGGAAGTACATGGGGCTCTTCCGCGCCTGGATCGAGAGCCTGGTCAACGCCGGGAAGCCTGTCATCGCCCGGATCAACGGCATGGCCGCCGGCGGGGGCAACGAGTCCCAGCTCGCCTGCGACCTCGCCGTCATGGCCGAGCACGCCTGGCTCGGCCAGGTCGGCACCCGGGTCGGCAGCGTCGCGGCGGGCGGCGCCACCCAGTGGCTGCCGATCCACGTCGGCGACCGTCGCGCCCGAGAGATGCTCCTGCTCAACAACCGGATCCCCGCGGCCCAGGCGCTTGAATGGGGCCTGGTCAACCGGGTGGTGCCCTCCGTCATCAAGGACGGGAAGTTCATCACC
>JACDJC010002257.1_pt1 | contig 15435 bp, 19 predicted proteins | sample 7454191 | NCBI WGS metagenome assembly JACDJC01 (sample SAMN14253291, study PRJNA609438) | sludge metagenome | isolation source: sludge after 25d culture with pyrite and EDTA | collected 2018-12-20 | reverse complement strand
TGTCTGCCGATCCATCCCGCGCTGGGTGCCGAGGATGTGGACGCCGTCATCGCCTTCGTCACGGAGCCGATCCGATGAAATGGCGCAAGCTTGGCCGCGTCTTCGATCCGGGGCAGGTCACGCTGCCGCATGGGTGCGGCGCTTATGCGCAGGCGCCGCAGGCACTGGTTTTCGACGACTTTGTGCGGATCTATTTCTCCACCCGTGCCCGTGAGGTGGACGGCAAGTATCTGAGCCACATCGCCTACGTCGACATGAAGAAAAACTTCCGCGATGTCATCGGTGTGTCCTCGCACACCGTCATTCCGCTCGGCAAGCTGGGCTGCTTCGATGAGCACGGCATCTTCCCCATGAACGTGGTGCGTCATGGCGACGTGATCTACGGCTATATCTCCGGTGTGAACCGGCGTGTCTCGGTGCCGGCAGACGGTGCCATCGGGCTCGCGGTGAGCCGCGATGACGGCGTGACCTTCCGCCGTCTCGGTGATGGTCCGGTCCTCGCACCCTCCCTGCACGAACCCTGCATCGTCGTCGATCCTTTCGTGAAGATCGTCGACGGCGGGTTTCACATGTGGTATGTCTTCGGCCTGGGCTGGAAGCGCGCGGCACCTGACGCCGAGCCCGATCGCGTGTACAAGATCGGCCACGCCACGTCGCCCGATGGCATCCGCTGGACCAAGGAGGAGGGGCGGCAGATCCTCGCCGACCGCCTGGGTGACGACGAATGCCAGGCGCTGCCGACCGTGATCACGCTGGATGGCCGCCACCATATGTTCTTCTGCTACCGCCAGACCTTTGACTTTCGTACCAACCGTGATCGTGCCTACCGTATCGGCCATGCCTGGTCGGATGATCTGGTGGACTGGACGCGCGCCGACGAAGAGATGATGCTCGACGTGACGCCGGGCGATTGGGACTCCGACATGCTGTGCTATCCGCACGTGTTCGAGTGCGACGGCCAGATTTGCATGCTATACAACGGCAACGAATTCGGCCGCCATGGCTTCGGCCTGGCGGTGCTGGAGCCATGATGACCCCGGCAGTCGTGTCCCGTGCGGAGCATGTGCCTGCCACCAGGCGTGTCGGTATCATGCAGCCGTATTTCTTTCCGTATTTCGAGCAGTTCCGCCTGATCGCCGCGTGCGATCTGTGGGTCGTCTTCGACACCGCGCAGTTCACCCGCAAGTCGTGGATGACGCGCAACCGCATCCTCAATCGCGAGAAAGGCACAGCTTACGTCTCGGTACCGGTGCAGCACACAGGTCTCGATACCGCGATCAGGGATGCGCGCATCGACGACACGCAGGACTGGCGCGGCAGACTCATGGACAAGCTGCGTGTCTATGCGGGCGAGGCGCCACACTACACCGCGGTGCGTGAACTTGTCGGCGACGCCATCGCGGGTCGCCACGAAACGCTGGCCGCCCTGAACACGGACATCCTGCGCAGTGTGTGCGGCCATCTTCGCATCGCGACACCGATCGAGGTGGTCTCGCTGTTGTCACTCGAGCTGCCGCAGGCGTGCGAAGCGGGCGAATGGGCGCTGCACATCGCGAAGCAACTCGGTGCAACCGAATACCGCAACGCCGCCGGCGGCCGCGCGCTATTCGATGAAACGCTCTACGCGAATCATGGCATCGCCCTGCGCTTTCACGAGCACTGTCCGCGCCGCTACGCGACCGGCCGTTTCGACTTCGTTCCCGACCTGTCGATCATCGACTGGCTGATGTGGAACGATCGCGACACCCTGCAGGCCTGGCTCGAATGAATAGCGGCTCAGTGCCCCGTCAGCTCGGCGATGCCGAAGCCCTCGCGGCCGAAGGTGTTGCCGCAGTAGAACAGCACGATGCGGCCGTCGAGCGCGATCGCCTGCGACGAGCACAGCATCTGCGCATCCCAGCCATCCGGCGAGACGTCGATGCCGGCGCGGGCGTCGTCGCGTATCCAGTGCACGAGATCGTTGGACCACGCATAGCCGAGGCGGTACATCGCCGCCGGATCGCTGCGGAAACCGAGTGCACGGCGGTAGCCGAAGATCGCGTGCCAGCGGCCGTCGAGGAAGAAAGGCAGGAAGAGATCCTGGCACTCGTCTTCGTGATGGGGCGGGATGATCGTCCGGCCGTCGCGCTGCCAGGCGATGCCGTCCGCGGATGTTGCGTGGGCGATGCGGAACACGGCCTCCGGCGGGCCGTCGCTGGAGAGCCAGCCCAGTCCCGTCATGTACCACATGTGCCAGACGCCCTCGACGACGCGCACGGTCGGGCTGTTGACCAGATAGGGCTCATCGAGCGTCAGCCCGAGTATCGGACCTTCACCGGCCTTGCGGAACGTCTCCCCGTCATCGTGGCTGATCGCAAGCCCGATTGCCGTCGTGTAGGGCACCGACGCCATGCGCGACCAGCCGGTGTAGTAGAGATGAACATCGGCACCGTGGCGGACCACGGCACTCGGCATGATGCCGAATTCGTCGAAGGCGCCGGGACCGCCGAGCGGCAACAGCGGTTGGTCGGCGATCTTCAGCACGTGCATGAGATCGTCACGCGCCAGGTCGACATAGCCCGGATGGGCGACGTACTGCAGGTCGGCACCACGTGGCGGGCGGGTGGCGAAGTAGACACGCAGCGTCGCGTCGTCGCGTACGAAGGGCGTCGGGCACTGCGCATATTCGTGCATCCACGGACGCGGCCGGCTCACGGTCGGGTCGAAGACCTTGCCGAGCTTCTTCCAGGTGAACATGGGCGCTGCCTACTTGCGGCCGGGACCGATTGCGCTCATGCGTGTCATGCGCAGGAACGCGTCGCTGTCCAGGCGGAACTTCTCGGTGCCGGGCGCGATGAACACGCTGCGCGCGGGTGCGCTCTTCAGCACGAGCGTCGCCCCGCCGAGAAAGGAATCGGCACCGATCGACAGTTCGCCGCCGATGGTCGCGTTCAGACCGACGAAGCAGCGCTCGCCAAGCGTGGCGACGCCACCGATCGTCGCGCCGGCGGCGATCCAGCAATGGTCGGCGACACTCGAATGGTGACCGATCAGCACGTTGTTCCACAGCGAGACGTTGTTGCCGATCGCCGCGCCGGGCTGGATGCCGACGCCGTCGAGAATCAGGCAGTTCTCGCCGACCTCGACCCAAGGCCCGAGATCGGCGCGCGGGCTGACGTAGCTTGCCAGCGTGTAGCCCTTGGCTTTTGCCTCGGCACACTTCTGTGCCCGAAGGCGGTTGAGCTCGTGGTAGCCGAGCGCCGCGAACAATGCGACCGACTCCGGCGGGTAGTACCGCTCGACGTCCTTGAAGGCCACCACCGGCAGGCCGTAGTGCGTGCCAGAGGGCGGCAGCCATTCGGCGTCGCAGGTGAAGGCCACGACTTCGTAGCCTCCGTCGCGCAGGAAGTGGTGATAAGCCACGTCGGCGATCTTGCCGACACCGAAGATAATCAGCCGTTTCATGTTTTGTCTCTCCGTGCTGTCTGCTGTCTGCTGTCTCGCATGGCGGGCATGCGGCTATGCGGGTACGCGGCGAAGGGTAGCAGCGGCACACGTGAATTTGCAAAAATATCGATTTGCAACTTGCATCCACCCGGTGTCGGGCCGGCCCGTTTCAAGGAGAAACCGTGCGTTCAGGTGAAGAGAAGTTTTATGTCGATCCCGCCACGCGCGAGCCGTTGACGCTTGCGGATGCGCTGTGCGAGGGTGAGGAAGTGATTTCCGGCGTACTCATGAGCGCGTCGGGGCACCGTTTCGAGATCAGCGGTGGCGTGCCCAATTTCGTCTATCCCTTCGAACTGCCCGAGGCCGACCGCGAGGCGCTGCGGCAGACCGAGGGACGTGTCGAAGGCTACGACCGCTACCTGCCGTTGACCTTCGCCACCTACGGCGAGGATGAACACGCGGTGCGCAACGCCATGATCGACAAGCTCGACCTCAAGCCCGGCATGGTCGTGCTGGAGACCGGCGCCGGCACCGGGCGTGATTCCGAACTCATCGCGCGCCGTCTCGGCAGGGACGGCAGGCTCTATATCCAGGATATCGCGCCGTCTTTCCTGGCGAAGAATATCGAGCGCATGCGCGGTGCCGAGCCACAGGTCGAACCGGCGCTCGCGAACGGTTACTACCTGCCCTTCCCCGACAACAGCTTCGATGCGTGCTACCACTTTGGTGGCATCAACGCCTACGCCGACATCAAGCGCGGCTTTGCCGAGATGGCACGCGTGACCAGGCCGGGCGGCAAAGTGGTGGTCGGCGACGAGGCGATGCCACCCTGGCTGCGCGATACCGAGTTCGCTCGTGTCCTGATCAATTCCAACCCCGAGTTCGCCTACCAGATTCCGCTCGACAAGCTTCCGGTCGAGGCGCGCAAGACGCGCATCGAATGGATCATCGGTGGTGTCTTCTACGTTATTGACTTCGTGGTAGGGGAGGGGGAACCGCAGGCCGATTTCGATTTTCCCATCCCCGGAGTGCGTGGCGGCACCCATCGCACGCGCTACTATGGTCAGCTAGAAGGTGTCACGCCCGAGGCCAAGCGGCTTGCCTGCGAGGCGCGTGCGAAGACCGGCAAGAGCATGCACCAGTGGCTCGACGAGGCGGTGCGCGAAGCGGCCAGGCGCGATCTAGGACAGCATGATTGAACGGCGCATGTCCACATACACCGACGCTGCCACGCTGGTCTTCCCCGCCGTGAACGCGGCGGCACTCGACTATCTGAAAGCCGCGCGCAGCCGTGGCGAGCGGGTCGTGTGCGCCGCCTCGGTGGCAAACGACGAGGTCGCCGCGGCGGCAGGCGAACTGCACCGCCTACCCTCGATCCACGATGCCGACTTCGCCGCACGGTTCTTCGCGCTGGCCGATGCCCACTCGGTTGCCCGCGTGCTGTGTCCGGTGTCCACCGTGCATGCCTTCATGACGCGCTTCCTTGCGCAGCGGCGACCGAAACTTGCGCTCATTGGCGAATCGCCGGTGCAGCAACAGATCGCCGCGCATCGCCAACTCATGGCACGCGCGCAGCGTCTGATGCCACTGGTCGAACAGTGTGCGGATGGTGCGCCCACGCTCACTCGGCACGAAGTGGCCGGCGTGCTGCGGCAGGCTTCGCTGATCTACGGTGAATCGAACGACGCCAAGCTCGCGGCGATGATGGGTATCTTCGCCAACGCGCCGACAGGCGACGTTGTCGAAATCGGCTCGCTGATGGGGCGTTCGGCTTTCGTGCTGCTGTATCTGGCGTGGCGCTATCGCATTGGGCCGCTGCTCACGGTCGACCCCTGGGCCGCCGAGGCGTGCGTTCAGCACGAGTCGCCCCAGGCACTGCAGCACGTCACCGATGAATGGGATTACGACGTCCTGAGCGAGGGCTTCATGGTAAATCTGGTGCCATGCCGCGCCGACGATCATGCTCATCTGCGTTTGCCCTCGGAGGCCGGCTTTGCCGCCTACACCAGCGGCCAACCCATCCCGTCTCTGCGCGGCCAGCCGGTTGTGTATTCGGGCAGGATCGCCGTCATTCACATCGACGGTAACCATGACTACGCGGCGGTACGGAAGGATTGCGAGCTGTGGCTCGATCGTCTGGTGCCGGGTGCCTGGCTCATTCTCGACGACTACGTCTGGGCGCACGGCGACGGCCCGCAGCGCGTCGGTGACGCGCTGCTGCGCGACCGCGCCGGGCGTATCGAGCATGCCTTCTGTTGCGGCAAGGCGCTGTTCGTCAAGCTGCGCCCATGATTCAACCGAACCCGATACTCTACGATACGACCATGAGCCTGGAAAAGAAAATAGCCGAGACATTCACCCTGCCGGAAACCTCCGTCGCCGACCCCCTCGCCCTGAGCGACATTCCGACCTGGGATTCCCTCTCTCACATGATGCTGATCGTTCGCCTGGAGCAGGATTACGCGATCCAGTTCAGCGGCGACGAGATTGCCGATCTGCGTTCGGTCGGCGATATCCGCGCCACGCTGCAGCGGCACGGAGTGCAGCCATGAAGCTCGAAGGTGCGCGCGTACTGGTCACCGGCGGCGGCTCCGGCATCGGTCGCCACCTGGTCGAGCGCCTGCTCGCGGACGGCGCCGAGATCGCGGTGCTGGAGCTCGACGCCGCACGCTGCGCCGAACTCGCCGACGCGGCGGGCGGCAAGGTCCGCGCCGTATCCTGCGACGTCAGTGATGCGGCGGCGGTCGATGGCGCGCTGCAAAATCTCTTCGATACCGGCTTCGAGCCCGATGTGCTCGTCAACAACGCTGGCGTCATCCACAGCGAGCCGCTGGTCAATCTGCTGTCGCGTGGCGACAAGGTGCATTCGCGGGAAGCCTGGCGGCGCGTGATCGCCACCGATCTCGATTCCGTGTTTTTTGTGACCAGCCGCGTCGTCGAGCGCATGCTCGCGAAACGCATCAAGGGCGTGGTGATCTCGATCAGCTCGATCGCCGCCGGCGGCAACGCGGGGCAATCGGCCTACGCCGCCGCCAAGGCCGGGGTGAACGCGCTCACCTGCACCTGGGCCAAGGAACTCGGTGCGATGGGCCTGCGCTTTGTCGCCATCGCCCCCGGCTTCTTCGACACGCCGTCGACCCGCGCCGCGCTGAGCGAAGCCGTCCTCACGCGCCTGCAGCAGCAGATTCCGCTGCGCCGCCTGGGCGAGCTCGAATCCCTCTACCTCGCCGTGCGCCACGCCATCGAGAACGACTACCTTACCGGCACTGTACTCGAGGTCGACGGTGGGCTGGTGCTCTGAGGCATCCGATGCCGTACGTCACCACACTCGGCCGCGCTTTCGGTGACATCGTCGCGCGCCACGCCGGGCGTCCGGCGTTGCTCTACCCGGAGACCGGCGAGCGCGTCAGCTACGCTGAACTGAACCGCCTCGCCGACCGCGTCGTCGCCGCGATCCATGGACAGGGTCTGCGGTCGGGCGAGGTCGCCGTGTTCTTCCATGACAAGTCGCCCGCCGCCTATGCAGCGATGCTGGCGTGCCTGCGGCTCGGCGTGGTTTACGTCAATCTCGACCCCGACAGCCCGTGGGAGCGCCTGTACCGCATCCTCGCTACCTGCCGCCCGCGGCTGGTCGTCAACGCCTTCGCTGCGCTGCCGTTCGCGCACGAACTCGCTACCGAAGGCTATGACAAAGTGCTGCATCTGCACGCGCTGCCGGAGGACGCAGAAGCACCCCCCGACGCGCATTTCAGCGGCAGCCATCCCGCCTACATCATGTTCACTTCCGGCTCGACCGGCATGCCCAAGGGCGCGGTCATGTCGCATGCCAACCTGCTCGGTTTCATCGCCTGGGCACAGCACCGCTTCGGGATCACGCCGGAAGACGTGCTGACCAACGTCAACCCGATCTACTTCGACAACTCGGTGTTCGACTTCTACTCGGCGCTGTTCTCCGGTGCCGCGTTGATGCCCGTCAGCGCCGAACAGGTGCGCGATACGCGCCGGCTGGTGCGCCTCGTCAACGAGGCCGGATGCACGATCTGGTTCTCGGTGCCCTCGCTGCTCGTTTATCTGCTCACCACGCGTGCGCTTGCGGCGACGGACTTCCCCGCAATACGCAAGATCATCTTCGGCGGCGAGGGTTTCCCCAAGAGCAAGCTGCGCCAACTGTACGAGCTGTTCGGTGAGCGCGCTGAACTGGAGAATGTCTACGGTCCCACCGAGTGCACCTGCATCTGCTCCGCGCATGCCATCCGTACGGCCGATTTCGACGACATGCAGGGTCTCGCGCCACTCGGCTTGCTCGCCGAGAATTTCGATTATGAGATCCTGCCACTCGACGGGAGCAATCCCGACTTCGGTGAGCTCTTTCTGCGCGGCCCGCAGGTGGGACTGGGCTATTACAACGATCCCGAGCGCACCGCGCGGGCCTTCGTGCAGAACCCGCAGCACATGCGCTATACCGACATCGGCTACCGTACCGGTGACCTGGTGCAGCGCGATGCGAAGGGCTGGCTGCATTTCAGGGGGCGTGCCGACTACCAGATCAAGCACATGGGCTATCGCATCGAGCTGGAGGAGATCGAGGCCGCGTTCAACAGCCTGTCGGCGGTCAAGGAATGCGCCGTCATCTATCAGCGACTCGGCGACGGCCTGGGGCAGATCCTCGCCTTCGCCGCCACGCATGCGGCCGTGGCCCCCGAAGACCTGCTGAAGCAGGTCGCCGCAATCGTGCCGGCCTACATGGTGCCGCGGCGCGTGACGCTCATCGATCCGCTGCCGAAGAACGCGAACGGGAAGATCGATCGGGTGGGGTTGCTGGGGATGGTTGGGGGGAGCGGGGCGAAATAGGTCTGCGTCGGTGGCCGGCACGGCCAATCGTGGGATCCTGGCTACCTCAACCGGCGGCAGCGGTGGGAGTGCTACTGCGTATGGATGTGGCAGCGCAAGGTATCAGCCTTGTCCCGAATGCATCAAGGCTAGCCCTGCGCCGCGCCGCGTTTACGGGGGCTCCGCGTTGAAGGCGAAGCTGGAGGTTCTGCATAGATGTCCACGTAACTGTCGATGAGCTTGCGGATCATGCGCTGGTATTGCGTGTGGTGTTTCGCGGCCTCGGACTTGAAGAACTCAACGCTCTTCCTGCTGAGGGCAATCGTGACCTTCACACCTTCCTCCCGGAATGCAAGTTCCTCGGGAGGGGGGAGAAAATCCCGGATGACCTTGGCCTCGATGGGCTCATTCGTGTACTTGATCCTCGCGCTCATAAATTGCCTTTCCTTTCCGCCAATAACCGGCGCCATAGATGCGAAGGACACCGCCACGATAGGTAAAGCGGACGGTGAGAATGCCGCCATTGACCTCGCCAAAGCAGAAATAACGTTTCTCGGTTTCGCTGTGGGCAAGATCCTCGGCGATGACCCGGTGGGGATCGGCGAAGGCTTGCTGAGCCAGAGAAAACGGTACACCGTGCTTCTTCAGGTTGTCTGCATCCTTGGTTTCGTCCACTCAAACCGCGTCTTTTTCATGGACTGAGGTTAGCACAAGAAGGGCGCGGTTGTCATATCAATATATGGCGAATAATATGGAGGTCTTATGCGGTCGTGGTACTGGCGATGTGTTAATCCCGGATTATCCGATAGACCGTAGGTCGGGTTTCATCCCGACATGTCGGGCTGAAGCCCGACCTACGTCCCGTTGATTTTTCACGTACGAACATTCCAATGGATTTTTCGGGTTAATGCAAAACCCCCGGCCTCAGGTGACCCCCGCCCCAAGCCTCCGAAGAACGCGAACGGGAAGATCGATCGGGTGGGGTTGTGCTGGGGATAGTGGAGAGGAGCGGGGCGGCACAGGCTTGCCATACGCGGTTGAGCAAGCGTAGCTGGATGCAGCGCAGCGAAATCCGGGATGAGTATTCGAATCAGCTTCCCGAATTCCATTTCATTCCATCCGGGCTACGCGTGCTGTCCCCCTCGTAGGAGCACCGCTTGCGGTGCGAAATGGGTCGTTGCATCGAGTGAGAGCCGGGTTCGGCGTGCAAGCGGGTCTCCTGCCGCCTGATGGACAATCCGGAATTATTCAGCGTCTCCCGAGGATTGTTCAGCCGCTTCCTTTACGCCGCGAGCGCCTGGCGTAATGCCTGGGCGAGGTCTTCCGCAACGAACTTGGCGACGTAGCCGTCGGCACCCACTTTCTTGACGTGAGCCTCGTTGGCAGCACCGGTGAGCGAGGAATGGATCACCACGGGGATCGAGCTGAAGCGCGGATCCTGCTTGACGTTGCGCGTCAGGGTGAAACCGTCCATTTCCGGCATTTCCAGGTCGGTCAGCACCAGCGCCACGCGATCCTGCACGCGCTTTCCGTCGTTCTGGGCCTGGGCGGAGAGGGCCTGGAGCTGCTCCCACGCTTCCTTGCCGGTCTTGCACATGATGTAGGGCAGGCCCATTGCGGTCAGGCCTTCCTCGATCATGGTGCGCGCGATCAGGGAATCGTCGGCGGCGAGGATGACGGTACCGGGCTTGATGGTCACCTTGGGGCCGATGGTTTCGGGATCAACAGCGAGCTCGTTGGACGGCATGACTTCGCGCAGGATGGTCTCGACATCGAGCACCTGGGCGAGGCGGTCGCTGTTGTCGCCGTCGAGGCGCGCGATGCTGGTGACCATACCGCTGGAAGCGTTGCCTTCGGCCGACAGAACCTGACGCCAGTCGAGACGCACGATGTCCTCGACCGATTCGACGGCGAAGGCCTGGGTCGTGCGTGCGTATTCGGTGATGAGCAGGATGTTGAGCCCACCGCGCGGGGTGCAGCCCGCGACGGCAGAGAGATTGATCACCGGCAGGATCTGCCCGCGCAGGTCGACTACGCCCATCATGTTGGGTGGCGAGCCGGCCACCGCGGTGATCGTCGGCATGGGAATGATCTCGCGTACCTTGAACACGTTGATGCCGAAAAGCTCGCTGCGGTCCAGTTGCGGATCGTGACCGAGGCGGAACAGCAGCAGTTCCAGCTTGTTCGAGCTGGTCAGTTGGGTGCGTTCGTCGATTTCCTGCTGGATGGCTTGCATGAGGTGTCTCCTGGTTGTCGTGGATGGCGGCTCTAAAGATTGGCGCGGCGTGCGCGTTCGATTTCCATCACGAAGCGCTGGAGTGGAGCCGCCATGTCGTTGGGCAGATTGATGAACTGGCATCCCAGGCGCGTCTGGAATGCGCCGTTGTGCAGGCGGATCTGGGCGCTGTTGCGGATTTCCAGGGTGGCGACCACGGGCGGGACCTCCGGCAGCAGGATGTGGCAATCGGGCAAACGCCGGCCCGGGTCGGGGCTGATGCGGCCGGCGATGTCGGCCAGCGCGACGCCGCCGCAGCTCAGGTCGACGAGATGCGTGGTGATCGACTCGGCGTCGTCTTCGGCTTGCGGAGGCACCATGCATTTCACGGGGCGCGCAATGGGCATGGGTACGCGAAAATGTTCGCGCCGCTGGAGCCGGACCAGCGCCTTGGGCAGGGCGATGCGCAGGGCAGGCAGCTTTTCGTAGTCGCAGAAGGTGACCGCCCCCGTGAAGAAAGAGAGGGTCACACCTTCCAGCTGGGTGACGAATTCGGCGCCGGGGCCGGACAGGAGTTCGCGGTTCAGCGCATCGCCACGCGCACTGTCCAGGATGACCGCGTTATGGACTTCGTCTACGGCAAGCACCGAGGTCACGATAATCTGGCGACTGTTCGGCAGATCGAGGTTCACCAGCAGCTTGCGCTGCTGGACCTGGCGCAGCAGGAACACGATTTCCTTGCGTGAGCGGATGCCATAGCGTGCGAGCAGGTCGTCGTGGCTGGAACCGGCGGGTGTGGGGGCGGCGGCTGTCGTCATGCGGTCAAAGGTGCGGTGTTGCGGGCAATGGCTCGCCGCTCTGTTCCAGGCGGTACAGCCAGGCGAGGAGTTCGGCCACGGCGATGTAGAGTTGCGGCGGAATGTGGCTGTCGAGATCGATCTGCATGAGGAGCGCGAGCAATTCGCGCGACTCGTGCACGTACACGCCGGAGGCGCGCGCCTGCTCGATGATGCGTTCAGCCAGCAGGCCGCGGCCCTTGGCCACGACGCGTGGAGCAAGATCGCCATCGTGGTAGGCGAGTGCCGCGGCGGCGCGTTGCGGGTCAGGTCTCGGCAGGTTCATGCGTCACCTGGAAACTGTGGACCGCGCAACCCGCATCGGCGAGGCGCTGCAGGACCTGTCCCTGCTGGTATTGCAGCAGCGGTATGGAATCGGGTGCATCCGGCGCCACGCGGATGCGGAAGTTCTGCTGCGCGTCGAGGCGGATGTGCAGTGTCAGGCTGCCGAGCTGCGGCAGGGTGATGCGCAGGGTCGATTCCCAGCTTCCATCCTCGCTGTTGGCCGACGCCTGGGAGGCGTCACCCGGTGCCTCGTCCTCGCTGCGGGACAGGGCCCATTCCAGCGGCTGGCCGGGCCACAGTTCGCCCTTCCACACGAACTGGGGCGATTCGAGCACCTGCAATTGCTGGGTCATCAGGGTGTGCAGCGGATTGGCGGGCTTCCCCGCAGCGCTTTCCGATGTGCCGCTGGGGTACGCCGCGCTACCGCGCGATTCGGTTGCGGACGCACGGTTCTGCGGCTCCTGGAGCAGGCCTTCGAGCGTATCCTGACCGGCCACCCAGTTGGCGAGATGCGATTCGTAGAACAGCCCACTGCGCACCAGTGCGGTGCGCAGTGCGAGTGCCAGTTCCGGTGAATGCACGGTTGGGTGGTCAAGGAGGGGAGCGGGGGGCGTCAGCGTCGGGGGGGTGCGTTCGGGGACGCGCTGCATGACCTCGCTCAGCATGCGTGCGGTGTGGCTGAGTTGCGGCGCATCGGCCCCATCCGCGCCAGGCGTTTCCAGCAGGAAAACCGGTTGCGGAACGTGTCCTGCGAAGCTCAGTTTCAGGGTGTCACCCGTCACCACGCCGGGGGGCAGGCGCATCGCCACGGTCTGACCGGCGACCGAGACCAGCGACATCCCCTTGTCCTGCGAGAGGACCTGGCCGGCGAGCTTCTGGCCCTGCGCCAGATGCTGGAAGGCGAAACTCGCGCGCGGCCCCGCCTGGTCGCGTTGCAACCCGTCCAGCACAGGCTGGACGGCGAAGACGCGAGGCAGGGGCTGAGGGTACACGAGTAGCGGGCTTAGATACGTTGTGCGGCGTAGGCCTGAGTGCCGTGGCGGCCTGCGCGGATTGCGTGCAGACGCTGCTGGAGTTCGTTCAGGCGTGGTTCGGCCAGGGCGCGGATTTCCGCGTCGTTCTGCAGGATGGCGCGGATGCTTGCGTTACGCGCACGCTGTTCGGATTCGTTGAGTGTCGCCGGCGCCGCCTGCATCAGGCTGGTCACATGACGGCGGCAGCGCTGTTCCAGTTCGGCCAGATGATCCCACTCGCCCTGGCGCGCGGCATCGAGCATGACGCCGGTGAGCTCGGTGAGTGTTTCATAGGTATTGAGCATTTCGTGGCTGGTCATGGCGGCTCCGGTCAGATGGCGACGGGTTGAAGGGGGGCGGGCTGGGGCACGGCACCGATTTGCTGCCAGGCGTGGCGCAGTTCGCGCAGCAGCCCAAGTACCTCTTCGAGCGGCACGGTGTCGTTGCGCAGATGTGCGAGCATCAGGCGCTTGTTCATGTAATCGTACAGCGCATCGAGTTGCTGGCTGATCGGCCCCCCATGTGGGTCGAGGGCCGCGCGCAAGCCGTCGTGAATGATGCTGCTGGCCTTGGTGATGGCGGCGGATTTCTTCATCAGATCGCCGTCGTTGATGTGCTTGATGGCCATGCGAATGGACAGCTCGGCCCCTTCATAGAGCAACACGATCAGTCGGTGCGGGCTGGCCCCCAAAATGTTCGTTTCGAGGCCGACATGGGTGTAGGCCTGGGCGCTGTGGAGGGCATTGGCGTACATTGCGATGGTCTCCTCTTCTATTTGGTCGAGCTGCCGCTCAGCTGCTGGGTCAGATAGGTGCTGGTGGTGTTCATGCTGCTCAGCAGCATGTTCAGGTTCGTGTATTCCTTGGTGTATTTCCGTTCGAGCGCTGCCATCCGGTTTTCCAGACGGTCGATTTCCGTGTTGAAGTTGCTGACGTTGCTTTTCAGATTCGTCGTGCGCGTGTCGATGAGGCCCCCGGGATTGACCGTCTCCTTGGCCCAGGCATCGAAGCGGGTGGCGAAGCCGCTTGGTGAGTTGAACAGGTTGACGACGTCACTGTGGTTCGTTGCCAGGGCGTTCGTCAGCTTGCCGCTGTCCAGCGCCAGCGAGCCATCCTTCTGCATGCTGATGCCGACCTGTGCGAGCGCGGTCAGCGTGCCCCCCGTCGCCGGTGTATTGAAGATGCCGCGCAATTGTTCCTGCATCGTGCGCAGCGTACCGTCGCCGGCGAGGGCCCCCGCTGCCGTGGTCTTGCTACCGTAGGCGAAGCGCGATTTCATCTGGCTCGCCATGGCGTTGTAGGCGTCGACGAAACTTGTCGCAGCGGCGGTGATCGCCGCAGTGTCGCGCGCGACCGCGAGCGTGGCGGGTGCGGCGGTGGTGTTCTTGAGGCTGAGCGTCACGCCCTGGATCGCGTCGCTCACCGTGTTGGTGGCACTCGTGATGGCGATGCCGTTGACCTTGAGTGCCGCATTCTGTGCAGCCTGGGTCTGGCTGAGGTTCTGCGTGCCTGCCGGATCGTAATTCAGCAACGCACCGATCGAGCCGTCGCCTCCGCTGGTGGAGATGCGCATGCTTTGCGTCTCGCCGGTGCTGGTCGAGGTCAGCGCGAGCCGGTAGGGCGTGGTGCTGCCGTCGTTGACCAGGGTGGCGGTGACACCCAGATTGGCGGCGTTGATTGCGTCGCGGATGCCTTCCAGGGTGTTGTTGCTGCTGTCGATGGTGATGCTGGCGGGGCCGCTGCCGTTGGCGGTGAAGCTGGCGCCGCTGTAGATGCCGTCGGTAAGCGTGCCCCCGCTGATGGTGCCGAACTCGAAGGTGAGGGTGGTGGCGCTGCCGTCGCCGATGGCGGTGCTGCTGCTGGCCTGACCCGCCGCCACCAGGTTCTGCGCCTGGGCGAGTTTGTTCACGCTGACGCTGTAGCTGCCGGGTACGGCGTTGCTGGCGGCGCTCGCCGTGAAGGCGCCGGTGTCGGACGATGTCGCGGCGAGCTTTTCGAGCGAGCCGCCGAGGGTCTTGGTGGCGCTCTGGAAAGTCGACACCAGGCTGCTCAGGGTGCCCCACGACGAAATCTTCGCTTCGTGGCTGCTGACCCGGGTCTGGAGCTGGTCGATGGGACGGCGCTCGACCGCCATCAGCTGCGATACGAGCTTGGGAACGTCGAAGGCGGTGGTGGTCGAAGACGTGATGGCCATGGTGGACTCCCGGTTCAGGCTTCGCGCTTCAGCAGCAGCCCCTGCTGCATGGCGTCGATCTCGCGCGCGATGGCGAGCGTCGCTTCGGACGGGTACTGACGGATCAGTTCCCCGGTACTGGTGTCCACCAGGCGGACCACGGTCTGGTCGGTGTCGCTGTCCACCGTGAACTCGAGGTTGCGGTTGGACTGCTGCATGGCCTGGTTGATCGTGCTCACCGCCTGTTTCACGACGTCGGGTGCAGCGGCCCCGGCCGCTTGCGCAGGCGGCAGCGCACTCGTGGGCGTCCTGGCGGACGCCGCACTGGAAACGCGCGTATCAGGCTGCGCGGCCTGATGCGGGCTGAGATTCGTAGTCTGGACGATCATGGCGATCTCCTTCGTGCGGAATCCCCGACCAGCGGGGCCGGTCGGGGATGGGTCTCATTCAGTCTTCAACCTCAGCGCAGCAGCGTCAACACCGTCTGCGTGTTCTGGTTGGCTTGCGCGAGCACCGCGCTGCCTGCCTGCTGCAGGATGTTGTTGCGCGCCTGGGCAGCGGTTTCCGCGGCATAGTCGGTATCCATCACGCGGCTGTAGGAGGCCGAGTAGGTCACCGAGGCGACCTGCAGGCTGGCGACCGCCGAGGACAGCGCGGC
>JACDJC010002254.1_pt1 | contig 15451 bp, 15 predicted proteins | sample 7454191 | NCBI WGS metagenome assembly JACDJC01 (sample SAMN14253291, study PRJNA609438) | sludge metagenome | isolation source: sludge after 25d culture with pyrite and EDTA | collected 2018-12-20 | reverse complement strand
GTGGTGTCCGATTCGCGCGAATCATTTGATACGCGCTACGCCCTGCAGCGGGAAGGATGGGACTTTGATCGTATTTTGGACCGGGCCGGGGCGGTTTGCGGGGTAACGCCGGAACAGGTGCTTTCCGGCGGCCGGCAGAGGTCCAGGTCCATGGCCCGGGCGCTGACCTGCTACTGGGCGGTGCGGCGTCTGGGGCTTCCGTCCCTTGAAATGGCAAGACGTTTTGGCATCAGCACGGCGGCGGTCAGCAAGGCCATTGAGCGGGGCGAGTCTTTGGCCGCGGACAAAAAAATTAATCTAGATAGTTAGAGACGTCCCCTACCGTTCAAGCCGTACAACAGCTTCGGCAACGGGGCGGCCATGCGGGTCTCGCCGGTGGGCTTCGCCTACAACACCGAGGCCGAGGTGCTGCACCACGCCGAGCGCTCGGCGGCCGTCACCCACGACCACCCGGAAGGGATAAAGGGTGCCCAGGCCACGGCGCTCTCCATCCTTTTGGCGCGTAAATGGGCCGACAAGGAGACGATCCGTGCCGAGATCGCCGACCGCTTCGGCTACGATCTAAACCGCACGGTGGACGGGATCCGACCCGGCTACAGTTTCGACGTCTCCTGCCAGGGTTCGGTGCCCGAGTCCATCGTTGCCTTTCTGGATTCCACGGACTACATCGATGCGGTCAAAAACGCCATCAGCCTGGGCGGCGACGCCGACACCATGGCCTGCATCGCCGGGGGCATCGCCCAGGCGTTCTACAAAAAGATCCCGCCGGAGATCTCGGCCCGGGCCCTGGAGCGGTTGACGCCCGACCTGAGGGTGGTGGTGGAACGGTTCAACGAAAAATTCGGATGTGAATTCTGATCACCTCAAATCGCCCAGAATCGACGATCCCCCTCGAAGCCATAGCACCCCTTATGCCCCCGGGAAAAACGACTGAATTTTTCCAATCCTCAAGGTATCTGCGCAAACGCCCACAAGGCCGTTGACAGCCTCTGTCTCCCGTGTGCGATAGTACCCGGAGGCGAATTGCACAAAAGGGAAGGGGGATGAACCATGCGGACCAAACAGGACTACCTCGACAGCATCGACCGGCTGAACACCGAACTCTATGCCTTCGGCACTCGGGTGACCGGGTTGTATGAGCATCCCTGCTTCAGGCCGGCCATGGACGCCATCGGGCTCACCTACGAGCTGGCGCAGGCGTCGGGCAACGCCGAGCGCTTCAGCGCCGAATCACCTTTTACCGGCGAGCGCGTCAACCGGTTTCTTCACATCCACCAGAGCCGGGAGGATCTGCTGCGCCGCCTGCGGCTGGGTCGCTTCATGGTGCGAAAGCACGGTGCCTGCATCGGCGCCCGGTGCGTGGCCACCACCGCGCTCAACGCCCTGTATGCCGTCAGCTACGACATGGACTGCGCGCTGGGCACCGGCTACCACGACCGGGTGCGCGACTTTGTCCGGTATGTCCAGGAGAACGACCTGGCCGTCTCGGGGGCCATGATGGACGTGCGGGGAGACCGACGCCTGGCCCCCCACCGGCAGGCCGATCCGGATCTCTACCTGCGGGTGGTGGAAAAGCGAAACGACGGCATCGTCGTCCGCGGTGCCAAGGCCAGCATCTCCGGGGCCGCCATTTCAAACGAGATCGTCGTCTTTCCCTGCACCCGCCTCAGGGCCGAGGACGCCGAATACGCCGTCAGCTTCGCCGTGCCCAGCGACGCGCCGGGCGTCATCCACGTGGCCGAAGCCCCCGCGCCCAACATGCGGCGGCTGGTGGGCCGGGAGATGGACTACGGCAACGCCCGCTACGGCGTGCATGGCTCCACCCACGTCCTCTTCGAGGACGTCTTCGTGCCCTGGGAGCGCGTCTTCATGTGCGGCGAGTACGCCTTCGCCGCGCCGCTGGTGGACCATTTCGCCACCCTCCAGCGGTTCTACTCCACCGGCTGCAAGACGGGCCACCGCGATTTGCTCATGGGGGCCGCCGCCACGGTGGCCGAGTACAATGGCGTGGCGGCCGCTCGCCACATCCGCGAGAAGTTGACAGATCTGTATCTGGAAAGCGAAAAATCCTTCGGCTGCGCCCTGGCCGCCGTCTACACTGGCCGGCAGGCGCCATCGGGGGTGTTCGTCCCCGACACGCTCTATGCCAACATCGCCAAGCTTCAAGGGGTCGATGCCATCTGGCAGGGAAACTATATCGCCGCCGACATCGCCGGCGGGCTGGTGTGCACCTTGCCTACCGCCGACGATTTGGGGGACGAAAAGATCGGTCCCCTGCTCGACAAGTACTTTAAGGGCAAGGCGGATGTGTCTACGGAAAACCGCATCCGGATCATGCGCCTGGTGGAGTATCTCACCGGCCAGGGGTCGGTGGTGCCCATCGAGTCGACCCACGGCGGCGGCTCGCCCGAGGCCCAGCGCATGGTGATCCAGCAGGCCCTGCTGCAACGGCTCGAAGGGTTCAAGCAGGACGCCAAGATCATGGCAGGTATCCAGTAACGGCGAAAGGTTCCTTCGGGCGGAAGATTTGGCCCTGTAATATTTTTTCCCGCAGGCTTTGACACGATGCCCCCTGGTTTACGCTCCCTCGTGGGCGTCCGGTTAAAGCCGCCCGGAAAAACCGGCTTCACGGGTGACCCCGTCCTATCCCCCGGAAAACCGATGCGTGCTTGAAGGTTGAGTCCATCGTCTACGCCGCCCGCCTGCGTTCCACCTCCAGGAAAATGCCGGCCCGGGCCAGCATGTTGACCAGCGCATCGATGGTGAAGCGCTCGATTTTTCCCCTGGTCAGGTCGCTGATCCGGGGCTGGGCCACGTTCAGGAGTTCGGCCGCGGCCGTCTGCGTCAGTCCCCTGGATTTTATCGCGTCCCGCAACATGGCCATCATCTGAGCGCGCAGCCGCAAGTTTTCGGCGACGGCCGGATCATCTTCGATGGCCTTGAAAATATCCTCGTGCGGGGTTTTCATGGTAACTCCCTGTCAGATTGAAAATCTGCAAACAAGCCTCGCGCCGGGCAGCCTCCGGGAAAGCCTTCAGTTCGCTCAGTGCTCTGCCGATAAACGCCACTGGTTTCATGCTCGATATATCCAATTTTATATAATTGGGCAAGCGGGAGCGGTCACTTCACTACCCGAAGTTTCCCCAGGTCGGCATTATCGTCCGGTTGCGCGATGCCGGCCTGCTCCAGGGTCTACCCCTCGATCTTGGTGTGCCACAGTCGCGGCAGGTCCAGCGGGCGCCGCCGGTAGTGTTTTTCGGCCAAAGCCGAAGGCGTGTGCCCCATGATTTGCGCAACGACGACGGTCGGGGCTTCGATCCATTCAGATAAGGTGCCGAAGGATCGGCGCAGTCCGTGGATGGGCGCTATCCGACAACCACGTCGTACAAGCAAAATACCATGAGAGGGAATTCCGATGCCTGTGCTTGCATGGAAACCGTGATAGCGTTACAGTCGTTTTGTAACGGATGAGGGACCCGATGATCATTTCTTTCGCAGATCGTGCAACAGAGGACCTTTATCACAATCGGCCGACGAGCCGGGTGCGTCGGTTTCCGCATTCCGTCATCGATCTGGCCGTGGTCAAGCTGGATATGCTCAATGCGGCCGTGACCGTGCTCGACCTCAGGTCCCCGCCAGGCAATCGCCTCGAGGCGTTGAAAGGCGACCTCCAAGGCTTTCACTCGATCCGGGTCAACGACCAGTGGCGGATCGTGTTCCGGTGGGAGGGAAACAATGCCGGCGAGGTCCGTCTGGTGGATTATCACCGGTGAAAGGAGCAACGTTATGATCCCGGAAAATCGTATCCCCACCCATCCCGGCGTTGTTTTAAGCCAGGAATTTCTTGTCCCGCTGGGCATATCCCAGGTGGCTTTCGCCGCCCACCTCGGTGTCCCCGTGCAACGTATCAACGAGATTGTACGAGGAAAAAGGGGAATTACGCCGCAGACCGCTTGGCTGCTGTCACAGGCGCTGAATACCTCCCCCGAGTTTTGGGTCAATCTCCAGTCGGCTTACGACCTGTCGCGGAGTCGGCCTCCGGAGCCGATTGAACGGTTGGCAGCAGTAGGGTGAAGTCTCCTAAATCTTTTGCCACCGCTTTTGTCATCGTAAGTCAGTCGCCGTTGCTAGCCTCGGGGAAAACGCGCACCAAAGGAGGCTGCCATGGAACCTGTCGGAGCATTTTTGGAAACCGGCAGCCCGGCACGTAAGCGGATCCACCGCCACCGGGCCGTGTCGGTTTTGCTGGGCGCCGTGGCCCCCTTCGTAAGCTGTTCCGAAGCGGATCTAAATGCTTGAGAAAGATTGCGCCACCGGCACGAAACAAGAAAAGAATAATCGCCGCATAAATGGGAATTGCTATCGGTTGTGGAACCGGTGAATCTCTAAGGGTGGCAATTGAAGGAAGCTTCAGTAGCTTGCAATAGTCGTTGACCCAAACTCCGAGGGACAGGCAGAAGGAAACAGATCAGGCCGATACCCGGCTAACCAGGGCCCGCCAGGCGATAATGTTTCGATTTTCGCTACGCGGGCTGTGTTGATCCGCACGCATGTGCGCGGCAAGGTAGCGGTTTTGTTCATCGGCCAAGGCCTGAAGGGCCGCCAGGTTCGATGCCCGCGTGGAGGCCATCTCTTGGGCGCGAACCGGGTTTCGCCGCAAAACATTGCGGATGCCGTCATCCTGGACTTCACACGGGTGCTGGTCGAAAAGCCCCAACTGAAAGATGCTCTTTTCGATCCCCCAGCGCCGTCCCTCCTGAAGCAAGGTAAAGACGCCGCCGACGCTTTGGAGGAACATCCGTTGAGAGGTCGCGGTATCAAAGATCGCTGTAGAGCGGAACTTGCCCTTATCGCAAGAATCGAAAAGGCTCACATGGGACCGCGAGATCGCGGCGAATTTGTCGGCCTTATGGGCGCTTGCGGCACCTTGACAGGTCCACGGGGGAACGTTAGTTTTCCCGTCCGCCTGGGTGAAGACCGGTGCTGGGTGCGCTGGCGCCAAGGGGGGCGGGATTTCGGCCGGTGGGTCGGCCAAACGGGTTGCCCACCGATCGTTTCCCCGAACACAACCAAAATCACCATCAATCGGCCGGACCGTTGCCCATGTTCCCAATCCCCACCTTCCGCCAAACCGATGACACCGCCGGTTTGCGCAAAAGCCTCGACCGGCTCACCAAAAGCCATTCGGATCTGCTGAAGCGGATGGAGCAGCTATCGTCCTTGCTGGACAACCTGCCGGGCATGGCCTTTCGTTGTCTGTACGACAGGGAACTGACCTTCGTTTTCGCCAGCCGGGGGGTAAAGGAGGTGTTGGGGTATGAGCCGGAGGAGGTCACGGGCGGCTACGCTTTTCGCCAACTGGTGCACAAGGACGATCAACCCGTCAACAAGAGGATCATCGCCGGCCTCACGCCGCAAAACAACCGCTACATGATGACCTACCGGATGCGTGCGGCCTGGGGGGAGGACCGCTGGGTGCGCGAACAGGGGGCGGCGATCTTCACCGGTGACGGCAAGCTGGTTGCCATCGAGGGGCTGCTCACCGACATTACCGACCAGAAAACCAAGGAACTCAAGCTGCAGGCGGAAAATCTGCGGTTGCGCGCTTCGATGAACGAACGCTATCGCCTGGGCCCCCTGATCGGCAAGAGCGCCGCCATGCAGAAGATCTACAACCGCATTCTCAAGGCCGCCGAATCCACCGCCAGCGTTATCGTCACCGGCGAATCGGGGACGGGCAAGGAGCTGGCCGCCCGGGCCATCCACGACCTGAGTGATCGGCGCAGCGGGCCTTTTGTGACGGTCAACTGCGGCGCCATTGCCGAGAATCTGGTCGAAAGCGAATTTTTCGGGCACCTGAAGGGCGCTTTTTCCGGGGCCTACACCCACAAGGACGGTTTTCTGGTGGCCGCCGAGGGGGGCACCCTTTTCCTGGACGAAATCGGGGAAATGCCCCTGGCGTTCCAGGTCAAATTGCTGCGGGCATTGGACGGCAAGGGATTCAGCCCCGTGGGGGACAACAAGATTCGCACCGCCGACTTTCGGCTGATCTCCGCCACCAACCGCGATCCGGGCCACATGGTGCACGCCGGCCTCATGCGCGAGGATTTTTACTACCGCGTCAACACCATTCCCATCCTGATGCCGCCGTTGAGGGAGCGAAAGGACGACTTGCCGCTGCTGATCGACCACTTCGTCGCCATGTACCATGAGGAGACGGGACGGTTGGCGGAAGTGCCCCCCGAGATTCTCCCCAAGCTGGCCCAGCATGACTGGCCGGGCAATATCCGCGAGTTGCAAAACGTCATCCGGCGTTACCTGACCCTGAAAGAAATCCACTTCAGCCCCCACGGGCAGCGTTCGTCCGAACCGGGCGGGCTGGCTACGTCCCTGTCGGCGACCGGCACCGTTGGCCCGGAGCTGGAGCGGACGGAAAGGGAGATCATTCTGCGTGCCCTGGGCGACAACCACTGGCACATGGGCCGTTCGGCAACGGCTTTGGGAATCAGCCGCCGGACCTTGCAGCGGCGGGTCAACAAGTACGGCCTGCGGTTGGCCTCATATCGGCCAGATGTGGCCGATTGATTTAGACTTTTAAATCAAATAGTTTTAGATCTATGGCCTAAAATCGGCCAAGCCTGGCCGATCTCCTGGTTTTTCCTCCGATTTTCCCGATTCGTCTTTTCCCTCCTGATTCAAGGTATTTCACCGCCGAACCGGAGTTGGCACGCAACCTGCTCTGCGGTGGATCCGGGATGGATACCGATCCCGGCCGGTTGCAACGACGATGATGGTGAGGCGGGTTTCCCGCCCATGAAAAAACAGGAGAGAAAAATGAAGCCGATCAAAAACGTGGTGTTCATCATGTGTGACAGCCTGCAGTGGCACTACATGGGCTGCTACGGCAACAAGTGGTGCAAGACGCCGAATTTCGACCGCTTGGCCCGCGAAGGGATCACCTTCGAAAATGTTTATTCCGAGGGGCTGCCCACCATTCCGGTTCGGCGGGCGCTGATGACCGGACGCTTTACTCTGCCGTACCGGGGCTGGTCGCCCCTGGAACTGGACGATACCACGGTGGCCGACATCCTCTGGCGGCACAGCACCTATTCCGGCCTGATTACGGACACGGCCGTGATGCACCTGCCGAAATACGGGTACCAGCGCGGATTCGATTTCGTCTACAACCTGCGCGGACACGACGACGACAATCACTTCTACGCCCAGGACCCCATCTACCACCTCAAGATGGAGGATTTCCACAAACCGTCCTATCGCGAAGACGAAGACGGCAACCTGGTGGAAGAGATGTGGTCTCAGTTCTCCAAGGACGAAATGGTGGGCTACCTGGCCCAGCGCCAGTACTGGCGAAGCGACGCGGACCAGAACGTGGCCCACATCGCCCGGCAGTCCATCCGTTTTCTGGAGGAAATCGACCGCAACAAGCCCTTCTTCCTGTGGATCGACAGCTTCGATCCCCACGAACCCTGGGATGCCCCCAGCATCTACGACCCGGACAAGAAATGCCCCTACGACCCGGATTACGACGGCCAGGAGATCTGGAACCCGGTCTCCACCTACGCCGACAACGTTTACACCGACCGGGAGATGGAACATATCCGCGCCCTCTACGCCGAAAAGATCACCAACGTGGACAAGTGGATCGGCAAGGTGCTGGATCGCATCCGCGCCCTGGGCCTGGAACACAACACCATGATCGTTCTCATGGCCGACCACGGCGAACCGCTGGGCAACGGCGCCCATGGTCACGGCATCGTGCGCAAGTGCCGTCCCTGGCCCTACGAGGAACTGGTGCACGTGCCCATGATCGTCAAGGCGCCCGGGCTGGAGGCGGGCCGGCGGGTTCCCGCGCTCGTGCAGAACATCGATATCACCCCCACCATGATGGAGTGGCTGGATGTGCCGCGCGAATCGTGGCCCGACATGCAGGGGCGCTCTCTCTGGCCACTGATGAAGGGTGAGGTGGACAAGGTCCGTGATTTTTTGATCACCGGCTTCTTCGGCCAGTCCTGGAGCATCATCACCGAAGACTGGTCCTACATCCACTGGCTCAACCCCGTGGCGCTGGAAAATTCCGAAGCCGGCGGCAAGACCATGTTCGAGGTTTTCGATATCGAGGAGGGAGAAGTCTCCGAGGGCATCCGCGATTCCCAGACCATGTTCGACAAGATCAAGGCCCAGCAGGACAACCAGTGGACCTGCGTGCCCGGATCGCTGACCGAGGTGCCCGAGCTGGACGGGCTCTACAACCGGCACGAAGACCCCTTCCAGCTGAACAACGTCATTCAGCAGCACCCCGAAAAGGCCCGTGAACTGTTCGACCAGCTCCGGGAGTTCATGATGGAGCTCAAGGCCGAATCCATTTACACGACAACCTGAGCCGGGTGGGGGGGAGACGGCCGGGCCGTCTGCCCCACGGCCGAGCCGAGCGAGAAACGCCATGTTCAAGGAAATTACCGACGCCACCTTTGCCGCCAGCGTCGCCGACGGGCTGCATATCGTTTTGTTCTACAAGGATCAGTGCCCGTTCTGCCGCGCCATGAAAAAGATCATTACCAAATTTTCGGAGCGGCCGACCGTGGCCGACAAGGCCATCGGCTACCTGCAAATCAACCGCGAGACCAATCCCGAAGCCGCGGCGGTCTGGGAAGTGGAACGAATTCCGACCGTTCTGGTTTTTCGGCAGGGGGAGAAGATTCACGCCCGAAGCGGTGACCTCACCTACCGCGACCTGGAGCGGATGGTGGCCTGAGACCACCGGGAGGGGAAATGGCCAAAGATTACGACCTGATTGTTTTGGGCGGGGGGATCGCCGGCATGACCGCCGCGATCTACGCGGCCCGCGCCAACCTCCACACCCTGTTGCTGGAAAGTCGCGTGTGCGGCGGGCTGGTGAACACGACCCATGTGGTGGAAAATTTTCCCTCGTATCCTTCCATCAACGGGATGGAGCTGATGGAAAAGGTGCGCGACCATGTGGAGGCTCTCGGCGTCACCGTGGAAGAGGTGGTCGAGATCCAGCACCTCGACCTTCAACCGGAAGTCAAACGGATCACCACCGAAGAGGGCGAAGTGAGCGCGCCGGCCGTGATCCTGGCCACGGGCCGCCGTCCCCGGCGACTCGCCGTGGACACGGACTGTGAGCAGGTTCACTACTGTGCCATCTGCGACGGCTCCGCCTACCGGGGCAAGAATGTGGTCGTCGTCGGCGGGGGCAACAGCGGGGTGGACGAATCGCTCTACCTGCTCTCGCTGGGCGTCAACCGTCTCGTGTTGGTGGAGGAGTTCGATCGGCTACTGGCCTCGGAAAGCGCCTGCCGGCGCTTGTGCGCCTGCGGCAATGTCGAAATCCTGACCGCCACCCGCGTTTCCGGCCTCCACGGCGAGGGGCGCCTCGCCGCCGTCACGCTCCAGTGCAAAGGGGACCAGACCACGGTGGAAAGACCGGCGGACGGGGTCTTCGTCTATATCGGCCAGGATCCCCAGACGGAGCTGTTCCGGGGCCAGATCGAGCTGGACGCGGCCGGCTATATCCCGGTGGACGCCGAGATGCGGACCTCGGCCCCGGGGGTCTTTGCCGCCGGCGACGTGATCCAGAAAAAATACCGGCAAATCACCACCGCGATGGGGGATGCCACTGTGGCGGCCCTGTCGGCGGTGGGACACCTCAGCGCCAGACGGGAATGTTTGGCCTGAGCAGGACTTGTGGATCCGGCCGCACCGCCGGCGGCGGCCGGGTGCCTTCACCGGGACGGCGACAACCGGTCCGCCAGTGGCCGCAACGCCGCCCGTAGCCGGCTTGAAGAGGAGACAACTCGATGGACGCAACCGATACCCTCAATCCCGTTTCCAAAGCGAACTTCTGGCAAAAACGGATCGGCTCGATCGACCCGACCCTGTTTTGGACCACCGGCACGATCATTCTGGTGGCGGTTCTTTACGGCGCCCTGGCCCCCAAGCAGTTCGACGGCATCCTGTCCCGCTTGCAAGAGGTCATCACGGTCAATTTCAGTTGGTACTTCCTCCTCTCGGTGGCCATTTATCTGGGGGTTTGTCTGGTGGTGGCCTTCGGCAAGTACGGCGATCTGAAGCTGGGCAAGCCCGACGAAAAACCCCAGTTCGGTTATTTTTCCTGGATCGCCATGCTCTTCAGTTGCGGCGTCGGGGTCGGCTATGCCTTCTGGGCCGTGGGCGAACCGGTGATGCACTACATGAACACCCCTTACCTCGCCGCCTCCAAGACCCCTGAGGCCATGCCGGTGGCCATCCAGATCGGTGTCATGCACTGGGGGTTGCACGCCTGGGCCGTTTTCGCCCTGGTCGGGCTGGCCATCGCTTTTCCGGCTTACCGCAAGGACAAGCCGATGAACGTTTCCATCGCCCTCTACGGCCTGTATGGCGACCGAATCATCGGCAGCCGTTTCGGCCGATTGGTGGAGTTTCTGGCCGCCTTCGGCACGGTGGCCGGCGTCAGTACGGCCCTGGGGCTGGGGATCATCAGCATCAATGCGGGAATCAAGCATATTTTCGGCACCGGCCTCGGCACGGGCGGCATGGTGCTGTTCATGCTCTTTCTCATCGGCTGCTACATCCTCTCCGCGGTATCGGGCATCGAGAAAGGGATCAAGAACCTCAGCACCATCAATGTTTACGTGGCCTTCCTCTGGGGCGGCTTCATCCTGCTGATGGGGCCCACGGTGGATTTGCTCAACCTCATGGTGCAAACCACCGGCAGCTACATCCACAATTTCATCTACGTCACCTTCTGGTCGGACTTCGACGCCAAGTCCGGCTGGCTGGGGTGGTGGACGGTGTTCTACTGGATCTGGTGGATTTCCTGGGGACCGTTCTGCGGCGGTTTTGTCGCCCGGATTTCCCGCGGCCGAACCATCCGCGAGTTCATCCTGGGCGTTGCCCTGGTGCCCACCGCAGTGGCCATCGTGTGGTTCAGCATCGTGGGCGGGGCGTCCCAGTATGCCGAGATCAGCGGTGCGGTGCCCCTCTACGAATCGCTGAAGGCCGACATGGGCTCGGGGATCTACGTGCTGCTCTCCAGCTTCCGCTTCGGCGACTTCATGGGATACGTCGTTTTCCTCAACCTGCTGATTTTCCTGATCACCTCGGCCGACTCGGCCTCCTTTTTCGTGGCCATGCAAATGTCCCGCGGCAGCTACGAGCCGACCACCCTCATGAAGCTGATCTGGGGTGGGTTCATCGGCTCCCTGGCCCTGGTGCTCCTGGTCAGTGGCGGCCTCCAGGCGCTCCAGAAAGCGGCCATCATCGCCGGCGCGCCGTTTTCGATCATCATCTTCATGATGATTTTTTCCCTGTTCAGAATGCTCCGCGAGGCCCACGCGGAAAAACAGCAACCCGTCATCGTTCCGGCCGGAACCGCCCCGAGCAACGCGGCCTAGCGGGACGGGCGAAGCAAGAAAGGATCCAGTGATGCGGGACATCGCACCCATCGAAACCAAAGCATCCTTCGGCCATCCGGCACTCTATGCGCAGATCCAGGAGGATGCCCTGACGCTCATCGAGTCCCTGGGGGTCCGGGTATCGGCCCCCACCGCCGCCAAGCTTCTGGCGGCGATGCCATCGGAGGAGGCGGCTCGGATTACCTACAACAAAGACCTGGGGCGGATCTATGTCTCCCGGGAAGTGATCGAGGATTGCCTGGAGCGGGTCCGCCAGGGCATGGCCTACTGGCCCGCCGGGTTCGGCACCGGGGGCATGGCGGCCTATATCGTGGACGGCAACGGCCCCCGGGCGGCGGACCCGGAAGACATGCGTCGCCTGGCCCGCCGGTTCGGTGAGATCGACCTGTTGACCAATCTGCAGTCCTCCTTCAACATCTGCAACCGGATCAAACGCCGGGACACCGCCAGGCTGGCCGCGGTGGAAAGTGAGGCCATCGACCAGATGGTGGCCCTCGGCCAGGGCAAACTGGTCCTGCCCACCGTGCGGACCGAGGCGGCCTATGACACCCTGAAACGCCACTTCGAAAAGGGGCACAAGGTCGGGGCGGCGTTGAGCATCATTTCCACCTACATGACGATCAGCGACGAAATGGTGGAACCGTTTCTGCACACCGTTACCCGGGGGTTGCCCTTCATCATGAACGCCATGCCCCTCGGCGGGCTGACCGGGCCCTACAGCATGAGTTCACTCGCCACCCTGGCCCAGGCCGAAGCGGTTTTCGGAATGGTCCTCGGCGAGTTGATCCATCCGGGGATCAAGTGCATCAACGGCGCCATGCCGACCGTGGCCGACATGAGCACCAAGGACATGCCCATGATGTTCGGCAGCTTTGCCAACACGATGCTCAACATCCTGTTGGCCGAGTTGAACCTCCACTTCGGATTGCCCTGCACCCAAAGCGCGTGCAGCCATCCCCGGGCCGACCTGGACGAGGCCGCCCTGAGGCGCAGCGCCGAAATCTACAGCCTGCTGTGCCGCTACGACTATCACATCATGCGCCACCTGTTCGGTTTTTCGGCCCAGTTAAACGATTTCAGCATCGAAAACATGGAACGGCAGATCGCCCTGTACCGGGAAATCGTGCGCCAACCCCTCGACGTTGCGCTGCCCGAACCGGTCCAGTACGATCCAGAAGGCCTGGAGGCGATCTTCGAGGGGTTCGATCGGGGCGATTTCCGGGCCCTGGACCACACCCTGCAAAACATCGGTCACGCCTTTACCCACTGATCCGGCTGACCGGCTTGTTGCCGATACGCCCGGTGCCCCGCAACGGGCACCGGGCCCGGCCAAGCGGTGATGGACGGCTCCTCCTGAACTCCTTGCGGAAAAGCCTTCTCCGGACTTCGGCTCGGGTCCCTTCCCCCTTCAATCTTCATCGCCCTGGCACCCATTTTCAGCCTTACTCAGTTTGTTGCTCTGGCTGTCCGAAAAGTGATCAATAAGGGTTGCCATCTGAATCCGCATTCAGTAAATTACCCGGACCGTTGACCCGAAATCGACAAAAAGGACCGGGGGAAATGGAAGACATCAACCCGCCTGTTGGCCGGCCATGGCCCGCTGCGAGAGCGCCTTGCGCGTCTCTCAATGCGGGCTTTGTTTTTTCTCGCCGGGTTCCCCCGGCGCCGGTCCCTCCACCGCGCCGCCCCGGCCCGGCGCCAGGAAAATGCTTGCCTGCGGGCCGTCAACCAAGCCGCAAGGCCGATTCATGACCGCGCCGGCATCTTTCCCCGAGGCGCTGGGACCCTGGCTCGCTTCGGAGGACGGGCTGGCGGCCCTGGACGCGGCGGCGCGCCAAATCTGGCGCCGCTTGCGGTGCGGGGGACTGCGACGGGCCATGGACCGGTTGAACATTGTCCCGGGAACGCCCTCCGACAGCGCCGTGGAAGAACTTCGGGGGGAGGTGTGCCGGTTCGTGCTGGAGAACTCCCATCGCCTGGCGCCCGGCCTGGCGGCGGTGCCCGGCCATGCCGGGGCCTACCTGTGCCGGGCCTTCATCAATCATTGCCTCGACCTGGAGAGACGCCCCGGCGGGGATCCGTTTCGTTTCCGCTACCGCCAGTTTGCCGAAGCGATGCGTCGGGACGATGGCTTCTGGACCGAGAAGAATCCCTCAGGTGGCATCCGCTTCAGCCTGTCGCCGGCCAGCCGCCCCGTGGCGCCGCTGGCCGAGGAGGACCTGGAGGCCATCGGGCCGCCCCCGGCCGACTGCACTGGAAAGGCCGGCCGCCTCCTGGCTTGCGCCCGGTACTTCTGGCGGGCCTTGGCGGCACGGTTCGGGGGGCAGGCCATTTGGGTGAATCTACGCGACCTGATCCAGTGGCTTGGCTTTTACGGCTGTCTGGCCACCGCTCCCAGCACCGTGGCGCTGACCGACGAGGTGGCCAACTTTCTGGCGGCGCCCGCGGCAGCGGCGGTGGATCTGTCGTTGGTGCGCGGATGGGCCGCGATGTTCGCCCAAAGCCTGGCGCCTCGGGATCGACGGCTCTGGGCGCTGCGTTTCGGCCGCCACCTGGGGTTGAAGGAAATTGCCGCCCAAACCGGTGCCTACAGCGGCTCTTCAGGCGTTCATGAGCGGCTTCGGCGGCTTCAGGAAAAGCTCCGCGATTTCATCCAGACCCATGACCTGCCGTGGCTGAGTCCGGAGGACGGAAACGCGGAGGCCAGGGCCGCTTTTTACCACGCCCTGCTGGATGCGGTGGAAAACCATGACGCTACGCCGTCCATTCAAGGTAAAGGGCCGCCTCGGAAACGAGCACGGCACCACGAGGAATTGCCATGAATCGTCGTTCCCATGCCCTGGCCTTGGCCAAACGATTTCGCACCTGTCCCACGCCGGATATCACCGGTCTGCCGGAAACCCACCCCAAAATGGCGGCGCATCGGCGTTGCTGCCCCCTGTGCGCCCTGCAGGGAAGCGATGACCCCTGGCAGGCCATCACCAGACAGATCTGTGCCTTGGAAGCCGAGAGGGCAAAATCCGTGTCGCGGCCCGTCGCCCCCGGCGACCTGGTGGCCGTAAAGCCTCAGCGGGGCCGCTGGGTGGGGGATTTGTTCTACCGGCCCCCCCTGGTGGTGATTCTTGCCGACAGTTCCTTGATTCCGGGGGCCGTCGAGGTGGCCCAGGTGTATCACGATCCGCTCCTGGCCGGACCGGGCGACCTGATCATCGAAGATCCCGAAAGCCCCCTGGGCCCTTTTTTCATCGAATGCTGGAACGCCTACGCCCTGGGGCGTCAGGATCTCGACGTGCCGGTGTTGAGGTTGCCCGATGATCGGCTGGAAGCGGCTCTCGCCGTGGGGCGGGACCCATCGGCGCTGCCGCATTGGGCACCGCTGCCGATTCCCGTGACGGCGCAAAACGATCCCCGCCTGGCCTTCAGACGCATGGAGGTGGAAGTGGGCCTTGTCTTTGCCGCGGCGACGGCCGAAGGCGTGGTGGACCGGATCGATTCGGTCGGCCTTGAGTCGGCATCCGTCCATGAGGTGCGGGAAGCCCTGCGCCGCCTGGTGCCCGAAGTGCGCTGGGGGGCCAAGCCCGATAATGCGGAACACGCCCTGGCGGTGGCCGAGTTGCCGTCCGAGTTTTATCCCCTGGCCGCCGCCGGCGAAGGCGTCGCGCTCTGGGGCCGGCGGGTGGAGCTGGTGAAGGGGCGGCCGGCGCGGATCTCCCCCTTCACCCCACGGCTGGACCGCGTCGAGGCCCTCGGGGAAAACCGCATCGGCATCAGCGGCCGCATCGCGGCGGAGATCCGGCCCGGGCAGAGAACCAAGCTGCTGGCCACGCTGATCCTTCCCGTCCAGCCGTCCATCTGGTGCGACACCGTGGACTGGGACCCGCGGGGCGGTCATTTTTACCTGGAGGTGCCCACCGCCGACATCGGCTTGGCGCGCATCGAACTCACACTGGTGGTGGTGGAGGGGGGCGATGCTTGATCGCCTCTGTTTTTTGGCG
>JACDJC010002250.1_pt1 | contig 15466 bp, 15 predicted proteins | sample 7454191 | NCBI WGS metagenome assembly JACDJC01 (sample SAMN14253291, study PRJNA609438) | sludge metagenome | isolation source: sludge after 25d culture with pyrite and EDTA | collected 2018-12-20 | reverse complement strand
TATTGAAGACGATTGTTATAGCTTGTCCAGCCGGGAGTAAACAGTTGGTCGCCCACTTTATTGCCGTTCAAATAGAGCTCATACAAACCGAGCGAAGTAACGTAAACCCTCGCCGATGAAACTTTTTTATCGACCGAAAATTCATTCCGGTAATAATGAGCCGGCTTTGAAGTTTTGGTTTTTGCTTCGCCGGGAAGGGTAATCCATGAAGCCGTCCATAATTCAGGTTTCAGGATTCCGGTTTCCCAAAATGCAGGCTCACTCCATCGGGATACTTTTCCCTTGTTATCCCAAACCCGCACTTGCCAGTAGGCACGCTGCATCGACTCCAAAGACGGCCCGCCGTATTCCACATTAACAGATTTGTCGCTTTCCGTTTTGCCGGACGACCAGATTTGTCTCTTCTTTTTGCCGAGATTTTCAGGAGAATCAGCCACGCGAATTTCGTAGGCTGTTTGCAGCACATTTTGCCCGTCGGACACCAATTGCCAACTGAAACGCGGCTTTTCCACGTCAATTCCAATGGGGTTTTGGTGATACTCCGTTACAAGTTTTGTAACTTGAGTTTTTGCATTTGCATGGATTGATATTGCACTCATTAACAATATCATCGAAAAAACTTTTAAAGACTTCATTTTATTATTTTTAGTTTGAATTGCCTTGTTCATGCTATTCGTGTTTAAGATTAAATAAGGTAATAAGGTTTGTGGCAAAGGCTAAACTATTGGGCGATAAGCTTCCCTACCTTATTACCTTATTGTCTTGTGCTTTTTTTTGTTTAACCCTTAATTCGCTTTATTCCATGAAAAAAACTTCTTCCAGGGGAACGGAAACGGGCGAATTATCCGGGTTCGTTTTCATAATATCCGCCATATAGGCCCACCATTTTTGAACAATTTCTGTCTGTCCCAAATCCTGTGAACCTCCTTCTCCGCTCACTTTTTGGAAAGCAAAAAGGATGTTGGTCTCTTCATCCAGGAAGATGGAGTATTCAGAAACACCCGAATCTTTGAGCAATTTTTTCAGTTCGGGCCATATCTCATCGTGCCGCTTTTTATATTCGGCTTTCTGACCCTCGTTCAGGTACATCTTAAATGCCAGTCGTTTCATTTATTTGTTTTGAAATAATACTTTGAGCTTGAATAAAGATTGAGGAAGATTGAAAAACTTTATTTACTGTTTACTGATCACTGTTTACCGTTTACATTTTACATTTTACCTGCCAATTCCTTCCGTCTTCCGTCTTCCTTTTACCCGAGTGCATTTAATTCAGGATACAACCATTTGGCCACGCCAATAACGATTACCGAGAGCAGGATGGCCCCAATGCCTATCAGTATGGTGTTGTATGTTTTCTTTGAAACCCCTTTCCATTCCTTACGGTAAAAACCCCAAAGATTGGCCGTCAGAATAATGGTGGCCATGTGCAGCGTCCATGAGCTGGCGCCGTTCCCAATTTTGGTTTCGCCCATCCCATAGAAGAAGAATTGAAGAAACCATGTAGTACCGGCTAAAGCGCAAAACAAATAGTTACGCAGCAAAGGCGTATTCCTGTTTATGAAATCGCCACCCGTTTTGTTTTTTAAAATCAGCCCGGTAGTCCATATAAAGTTGGTAGTCAATCCACCCCAAAGAATGACAAAGAAGATAATGTTATTTTCAAAAAGGTATTTGACCCCGACCCCTCCGTCGTTCAGAAAGGGATAATTTTGTTCGATGGCCAACGATCTGGCAACGGTGGCCATTTCTTTACCTGTATCAATACCAAAACTGAAAAAAGCACTTAAAACGCCTGAAACAACGGCAATAATTAATCCTTTTGACAGTTTGAATTCGCTGTTCACACCTTCTTTAATATGACCCAATTCTCTGTCCTTTCTGATTCCGGCCTGTCCGCTGAGGATAATTCCGGCCAACAGGATCACTATGCCGAATATAATAATTAACCCGCCGGTACTGCCAACCAGGTCGGAGAACGAAAGTCCGTCGGGGATTATTCCGGCAAGTGCAGGCACATTGCGCAGCACAGGTAAACCCAAAGAGCCAACTACTGAAGTAATGCCCAACAGAACGGAATTGCCGAGTGACATGCCCAGATAACGGATTGCCAATCCATAAGTCAGACCTCCTACTCCCCATAACAAGCCCATAATGTAGGTGTTGCGTATGACGCTTCCACTTGCGGCTTGTAAAATACCCTGCCAGTCGGGAATGGTTATAATCACTGCCAGGAACGGCATAATTAGCCAGGAGAAGATTCCACCGGTAATCCAATAGATTTCCCACCGCCATTTTTTTACCCAATTAAAGGGCATGTACCAGCTACCTGAGGCCCCGCCACCCAGGGAGTGAAATAGAATTCCTAAAATAACGTTCATGTGTTTTCAATTATTTGGTTTACTTTTTAAGCTTTAGCTTCAGCCTCATAAGAAAAAACAAATGTATGATTGTAAGCAATGCAAAACAATGCATGAACTGGCAAACCATTTGCACTTTTTGACACCATTTTGGGAATAACATTGAAGATAGGGTGATCTTACCTTGTTATACACTTTGAGGTAAGAGTTCAAAAAGAAATTATTGATCATTTAAAACAAGAGACCATAACACTATACCAGTTTTTGAATCACTCATTTTAGGATTGAGTGTTTCAACCGGTACCGAAGCTCTTATTCGGGAATCGCCCTGGATTTATGGGGAATATAACTGGTAAGAAAACTAAAAACTGTACCTAAATGAGATGCTCAAATTCTCCCGCAATTGCAGCTTGTCCGATTCATTACTAAAGTATCGGAAATAGGTGCCAATACGGGTACTTAAAAAGACGTTGATGCGCATATCGAGGAGCAATTCCCAATCGACCTGTGTTACCTTATCTCCACTAAAGTAACCATAAAAAATGTCCATATTGGAAACCAGACCAATCTCTTTCGATACTTTCAGGTTAAACTTATTCACCAGGGAAGCACCACCCGTCCAGTCACTCTTTCGGTCTTTAGGTATCTTATACCTGGTTTGATCAACCTTGGCAGTATCCAGCACGGTGGTCAACTTAAGGGAAAATGGTAACAACAACAGGGTAAAATTTTTACTTCCTTTAAAATCCATACCAATGGAGGCGGTAATGTAGGCCGGCGACATAAATCCCGAAATGGGATTCTCCAGATTTACATCGCTCTTTTGATAACCGTTAAACATTTGAGTTTTGAAATTAAATACCCCCGAGTAGAACCATTTCTTGCCGGCACTCAAACCGTACTTGGTATTTAACTCTAACAGGTCGTCGTTAATGCGGGTCTTATTATCGCCGGCACTTAACACACCAAGCTTATGAATGGCATTGCTCTCCCATTCGATGTCCCCTTTTTTATACTTGGCATTTACCCGTAAATCGCTAAGCAGGGCCACGGAATTTTCTCCCCCCTTCACCCAGTTTTGCAGGTAAGCCTGCGAAAATTGAACATTTTCGGTGCCCCCCCATACCCAGGTGGGCTTCAGCTCATCGCGTCTATCAAGCTTATGCCGTGTCTCGGGATCGGCTCTTTGAAGAAGTTCGGCAAACCCGTCGTATACAGTGCGTTTATTCATACGGGCTCTGTCATCATCGATCTTGGGTGGGTCGGGAATTTGTGACCAAACATACTCCACTTCGCTGGGATTATAAATGGTAGTATGTCGCATCAAATCTTTTAGAGGCGATTCATATTTTTGGGATGCAATAAGCGTGTCGGCACCAGCCGGATGTTTCAAAAAATGCCGGTACTTATCCAATGGGGTCTCTTTATTTTCATATATCGGAGCCTTAATATCATGGTAATCGGGCCCCATATATTTAACCGAGAAGGAATGGGGTTTATAAACCCTCGCCGGAGGCCAGTTAACAGACACACTGTAAGGGTTAAACTGCTCCAGCTCCGGATCATTGAATGCTGAAGCTTTTAAATGATTAATTTTAACCGCATACAGCAAACTGTCTCTAATAAAGGTGCCGGGTTTTTCAGGTACAGGCTCCAGCATTCGACTCACTATCTGCAGTGGAGCCAACCTAAGGTCCAACTCCACTATCCGGTGCCAGAGCGGCGGGGGTCCATGAAAAACAGCTAAAACCGGCATGGGCTTCATAGGTTTTAATTCCAGGGTATCAATGGTTTTCACCATTTTAACCCCTTTTAAAGCCTGCGATTGAACTTCAATAGGCGCAAGAGATACCAATGAAAGCAATATAAAAGAACCTAAAAGATGAGTGATCCGCATAATTTTCATATATAGATTAGCTTCAACTTACAAAAATAGCCTATTTATGCGAATAGAGAAAAATAAAAGAGTAACCGGACCACCCGGAGAGATTTTGACCTAAAAATAAAATTGTTTTACTCTTCTGAATACTTGAGCAAACGGATGGCCTCCTTAAAGGTTTTTACCGATGAAATTACAGTGAAACCATCGGGCAATACAGGTTGTTGTTCCTTTACCTGCAATCCGGTAACAAAAAAAGGCAGATTGGAAAAATTACGCCTGTACTCCCGAAGCAACTGTTCAATATCCTCCTTATCACGGGCCGTAACAATAGAGGTGAAGAATGCATGAGCACCGGTTACCTCCTGCACCAACTTAAGATCCTCCAGAGGAACCGAAACACCCAGATAGGTCACACTTATACCCTCTTTTCGGGCTATTAAATTGTAAAACAGAAGACCCAGTTCGTGCAATTCTCCCTCGGGCAAAAAAAAGATAATGCGCAGTCCCCCGGGTTCTTTCCTTTGCATTTCGTTATCAATGGCCACAATCATTTTTTGCCGCACCAAATTCGAAATAAAGTGCTCCTGCGCAGGATTAATGGTACCGGTTTGCCACAAAACGCCAATACGCTCCAAAAATGGAAACAAAATTTGTTCAACGCTCTCCTCAAAACCATGTTTTATGATAGAAGCCGATAATGCATTGAGAAATTTATTTTCATCCATATCAAGCATAGATACCATCATGGTTTCAACCTGCACGTTATTATTTCGGGCATTGAGCGACAAATCAAGCACCCTGTCGCGCAGTTGGTCATCATCCAGGCCGGCTATCTTAGAAATTTTAAACCCATTTTGGTTGAGTATCGAGATATTCAGAATGCGTTTTAGATCCTCATCCGAATAGTAGCGAATATTTGTAGAGGTTCGCTTTGGTTCAACAAGGTTATACCTTCGTTCCCAAATCCGAATGGTGTGTGCTTTGATCCCCGATATTTTCTCAAGGTCTTTGATAGAATATACTGCCATCACTATTAAATCCTAAGTTTGAAAACTTAACGAAAGAAACGCCTGTTTGTTCACGCAAATTAAGAAATATGCAAACAAATAAAGAAGGGGGCACTCCCATGGAAATCAAAGGTCCATCAGGAGGCCCCCTTCAAAAAAGGGATAATTCATTTAACCTTACGGAAGTATCACCTTGTCAATAACGTGTACAATACCATTGGTGCCTTGCACATCGGCCAGAACCACATTAATATCTCCGTCAATGACCACCCCATTGTCCACGTTGATGCTGATGGATTTGCCGGTATTAAGCGTGGGAACATCTCCATTGGAGAGCGCTGTGGAGGCCACATTACCACTTACCACATGAGCCAGAAGAATGGGCGTCAGAGTTTCGGCAGAGAGGTCGGCTATGCCCGACACACCCAGCGCTGCAAACAAAGCTTCAAAAGCAGCATTGGTAGGGGCGAACACTGTAAAAGGACCTTCGGCATTCAGGGCATCCACCAAACCGGCCTTCACAACAGCCTCTACCAAAATACTAAAGCTGGCATTTTGTAACGCAATATCAACTACCGACGGGGGCAAAACAACCTCGTCGATGGCATGGATAATACCATTGGTAGCCACCACATCGGTTACTACAACGTGACTTGAATTGTTCAGAACCACACCCGACTCATCGGCTGAAATTTGAAGGCTGGCAAAGCTGCCCTGTGCCGCGCTCAAAGTGGGTACATAGCCTGAGGTTACGTTGGCTGCAGGGACAAAAGCATTAACAGCATGGTAGAGAAGAATAGGCGTTAAAGCCTCGGCAGTTAAATCATCAAGAGTAACTCCCAGAGCACTAAACAGCGCATCGAAAGCGGAATTTACAGGTGCAAATACCGTGTAATTGATGTCGCCGCTGGCCAATGCATCCGCCAGGCCGGCTTTGGTTACAGCAGCTGCCAGAGAGGAGAAGGCTCCATTCGCTACAGCATGACCGGTAATCGACAGCGGTAAAATCACCTTGTCAATGGCATGAATGACACCATTGTCGGCCAAAATATCGGTTTTAGTGATTTTTGCACGGCTGTTGATCATCGTTGAACCCATATCCACATACATCGAAAGGGTATAATCGTCAGCGGGACCGGGGCTCAGTGAACTGTAGTAGCCGGTGGTAATAGCCGACGCACGCTTTTCACCATCCAAAACATGATAGAGCAAAATGTTGGTAAGCACATCCTTTGGAATGGCTTCCAAATTGGCAAACCCCAACTCAGTTAACACGCTCGCAAAAGCAGCATTGGTAGGACCAAATACTGTGAAATCAGCACTCTTGTTGTCCAGCGTTTTATCCAGGCCTGTAATGGTTAGTGCCTGAACCAGAGTTGAGAAATTCGCATCGCCTTTGGCCACATCAACAATTGTTTTGGGCTTGGGCTGCTGGTTGTCATCGTCGTCCTTACTACACGACACAAATGCAAATGATGCTATCAGGAGCATCGCCATTAAATTAAAACTTAACTTTTTCATCACCTTTGATTTTTAATTAGATTGAATAAAAATAAAAACATATCAGTGAAACAGGGTTAATCCCGTTTTGTTCATCTATATTCAAAAAAGTTTAAACATTTCGCCTTTTTTCTCTTCCTCTATTTGTTATAAACCTGATTTACAATATTTTAATCAATTAACTTTTTTGAAAATAAATAGAGTGTGTTTTTAATATCCAAAACATTTACTCCAGCAGGGAGTATGAAAAAATTATAATATCCGGCTGTGATGAGCCAATTGAGGTGATACCTGATAAATATTGCATAAATTTGAGCCATACGAATTAAACCGGTCCTAAAGGACTTTAATAAAAACACGGATTCGATGATCAGATCAATGACCGGCTACGGAAAAGCCATTTGTGAACTTCCCTCCAAAAGAGTTACCATTGAAATAAAATCACTTAACAGCAAGCAACTGGACATCAGTGCCCGTCTGCCCGGCAACTACAGGGAAAAGGAACTTGAAGTGCGAAATGAGATAAGCAAACAACTGCAAAGAGGCAAAGTGGAGGTTAACTTTTATGTGGAGTCGCTCATGCCCGATAAAATAACCCAGATTAACGATCCGGTGGTTGAAAACTATCACACTCAATTATTAAATCTCGCCCAAAATCTGGGTATCGCTGAACAAACAGATTTTTTGCGCATCATCATGTCATTGCCCGATACCTTGAAAACAGAGCAGGCTCAATTCGACGAAAGAGAATGGCAACTGATATTCAACGCGTTGCTGGAAGCACTTCGCCAGATTGAGGCATTCCGCGTTCAGGAGGGGCAATCGCTGCAGCGCGATGTGGCCCAAAGAAACCAAAACATTGGAGAATTGCTTAAACAAATTGCATCCTTCGAAACACAACGCATTGAAAGAATAAAAATGCGGATACGCGAAAATCTGGAAGAGTTCAATGCAAAAAAAATGATCGACGAAAACCGCTTTGAACAGGAGCTGATCTATTATATTGAGAAACTGGACGTGTCCGAAGAGAAAGTACGGTTGACCAATCATCTGAAATACTTAGCCCTTACTCTAAACGAAAAAGAACCGGTGGGCAAAAAGATGGGATTTATCACCCAGGAAATGGGGCGCGAAATAAATACCCTGGGGTCTAAGGCCAACGATGCCGACATTCAGCGCCTGGTGATTAAAATGAAAGATGAGCTGGAAAAAATTAAAGAGCAGGTTTTAAATATTCTCTGAAAAGATGAACGAAAAGCTAATCATATTTTCAGCCCCTTCGGGATCGGGGAAGACCACCATCGTACGCCGGCTGATGAGAAAAATTCCTCAACTGGCCTTCTCCGTCTCTGCCACCAGTCGTCCCCCACGCCCCAACGAAACAGATGGCAAAGACTACCATTTTGTGGATGCCGATACATTCCGAAAAAGAATTGACCGTGGTGATTTCCTGGAATGGGAAGAGGTGTACCCAGGCACTTTTTACGGTACCTTAAAAAATGAGGTCAATCGCATTCATCAACAGGGCAAAATAGCAGTTTTTGATGTGGATGTGGTTGGCGGATTGAACATTAAACAACATTATACCAACCGTGCTCTTGCGCTCTTTATTCAGCCACCATCGGTTGAAGTGCTCCATGAACGATTAAAAAACAGAAATACCGACACGCCTGAAGTAATCGCCAAAAGAGTTGCCAAGGCAGAAAAAGAGCTCGCTTTTGCCTCGCGATTTGACAAAATAATTGTCAACGACCGTCTCGAGGATGCATGCCGCGAAGCAGAAGAGTTGGTGCGACAGTTTATAGAAGAAAAAATATAGAATCATGAACATCGGTCTTCTTTTTGGCTCATTTAACCCCATACACATCGGGCACTTGGTGTTGGCCAACTATTTCGTGGAATATAAGCCGTTCGCAGAAATATGGTTCATTGTAACGCCACAAAACCCATTTAAAAAGGAAGAGAATTTAGTCCTGCCACAACAAAGGCTGGCAATGGTATCCAGTGCCATCTCATCCGAGCCCCGCTTCAGAGCCAGTGATGTGGAGTTCACTCTACCCCGGCCTTCCTACACCATCGACACACTTGATATCCTTTCCCGTAACCATCCGCAACATCGGTTCTCGCTCATCATGGGCAGCGATAATCTCACCAGTCTCCACCGCTGGAAATCATCGGAAAAGATTGTTAATCAGTATTCCATTGTGGTTTATCCGCGGACTGGACACCCGTTGCCCGAAAAAACCACCCTGTCCCATCCTCACATTACTTTGGTAGAAGCCCCACTGCTTGATATTTCCTCTACCTTTGTGAGAGAAGGACTCATAGCAGGCAAAAACCTTCGTTTTTTATTGCCCCCAAGTGTTTATGAGTACATCTGTACGCATCATCTGTACGGTACCTGAAACAAGGAATGGATTAAGGATTAGTCCCGATAGCTATCGGGATGAGGGATTAATTTATTTTCATCGAACGCCGGCAGAAAATCAAAACGATAAAAAAATGATACACATTTACACAGGCAACGGCAAGGGAAAAACCACGGCGGCACTGGGGTTGAGTTTACGTGCGGCGGGTGCAGGCCTGAAGGTTTATATCGCTCAATTTGTAAAAGGGATGGTTTACAATGAGGCCGCCCTTATCGCCTCCCGGCTGCCCGAAATCGAGCTGGAACTTTTTGGCCGGGACTGCTTCATTGAGCACACTCCTGAACAAGCCGATATTGAGGCCGCTCAGGCAGGATTCACAACCGTAAAAAAAGTGGTTGCTTCCGGTAAGTTCGACATGGTTATCCTCGACGAATTAAACATAGCACTTTACTACCGGCTTTTGCCTTTGCAGGAAATTGTGGAATGGCTCAATAACTTCCCCGACAGGCCTGAACTGATTATTACCGGTAGATATGCGCCCCCCGAAATCATCGAAAAGGCACACCTGGTTACAGAGATGAAAGAGGTGAAACACTACTACCACAAAGGCGTTGAAGCCCGCAAGGGCATAGAATGGTAGATCAAATCATGCCACTATCAAAACTTTTATGAATTTATGAGTGTTTATTAGTACACCATAAATATAAAGTCATGAGCAATTACAGCATCAAAAGTTTTGAAGAGTATTTTCACATCTATCGAAAATCCATCACCGAACCCGAAAAGTTTTGGACCGAAGTAGCCGAAGAGCACTTTGTTTGGTACCAGAGATGGAACAATGTATTAAAGTGGGATTTCAACATACCCGAAATAAGATGGTTTGAAAATGCAAAGCTCAATGTAACAGAGAATTGCATCGACCGGCATCTGCGAACCAAGTCGAAAAAAACGGCCATCCTTTGGGAACCCAACGACCCCGGCGAACCTGCTCAGCACATTACCTACCAACAACTGCACGACAGAGTTTGTAAAATGGCCAATGTACTGACCAAAAAGGGCATTAAAAAAGGCGACCGGGTGTGCATTTACCTTCCCATGATACCCGAACTGGCTGTTTCGGTGCTGGCATGCGCACGCATTGGGGCTATTCACTCAGTGGTGTTTGCCGGTTTTTCGTCGAACGCTTTGTCAACGCGCATCGAAGATGCCTCCTGCAAAATGGTAATTACCTCCGATGGTTCCTACCGTGGCACCAAAGAACTGGACCTTAAAGGCATTGTTGACCGTGCACTGGAAAAAACCCAATCGGTGAAATCGGTGCTGGTAGTGAAACGAATCAATTCTGACATTACGATGAAAAAGGGGCGTGATGAGTGGCTCCAGCCTCTTCTGGACAAAGCCCCTGCCACCTTTGAGCCGGTGGTAATGGATGCCGAAGACCCGCTTTTCATTCTCTACACTTCAGGCTCTACGGGAAAACCCAAAGGAATCGTACATACCTCTGCCGGTTACATGGTTTACACAGCCTATACCTTTAAGAATGTTTTCCAGTACCACGATGGCGATGTATTTTGGTGTACCGCCGACATTGGATGGATAACAGGCCACAGCTACATCCTTTACGGTCCACTGGCCAATGGTGCCACTACCCTCATGTTCGAGGGCGTGCCTTCGTACCCCGATCATGGTCGCTTTTGGCATATAGTTGAAAAACATAAAGTGAATCAGTTTTACACGGCCCCCACAGCCATCAGATCGCTGGCCAAAGAAAAAGAGGACTACCCCAACCGGTACGACCTGTCGTCGTTAAAAGTACTGGGCTCGGTAGGCGAACCTATCAACGAAGAGGCCTGGCACTGGTACAACAACAACATTGGCAAAAAGAAAAGCCCCATCGTGGATACCTGGTGGCAAACCGAAAATGGCGGTATTTTAATCTCCCCCATCCCCTACGTTACGCCCACAAAACCCACTTACGCCACACTGCCCTTCCCCGGCATACAACCCATCCTGATGCACGAGGACGGAACTGAGATCACTGAAAACCAGGTGGATGGGAGATTGTGCATCAAATTCCCCTGGCCGGCCATCGCGCGTACCATTTGGGGCGACCACCAACGCTTTAAAGACACCTACTTCTCCACCTATCCGGGTAAATATTTCACAGGCGATGGGGCTGTCCGCGACGAGGTGGGTTATTATCGCATTACAGGTCGCGTGGATGATGTCATTATTGTTTCGGGTCACAACCTGGGCACAGCCCCCATCGAAGATGCCATCAATGAGCACCCGGCCATAGCCGAATCGGCCATCGTAGGCTTCCCGCACGACATTAAAGGCAATGCCCTCTACGGGTTTATCATGCTTAAGGAGTTTGGCGAAACCCGTATTAAAGATAACCTGAGGAACGAAATCAATCAGCAAATTTCCGAAAAGATTGGCCCCATTGCCAAACTCGACAAGATTCAATTTGTAAGAGGACTTCCCAAAACGCGCAGCGGGAAGATCATGCGTCGCATTTTGCGCAAAATTGCCACCAACGACACCGAAAATATGGGCGATACCTCCACTTTGCTTAACCCCGAAGTGATAGAGCAGATTATGGAAGAGGCGCTTGTGTAGATTGGAGTGGGAAGTGGGGAGTGGTGGAAGGATGGAATGGTGAAAGGGTGGAAGGATGGATGGGTGGATTGATGGAAGGAAGGAAGAAGACAGAAGACGGAAGACGTAGAGGTGGGAGGTGGGATGTGGGAAGAACTTAGAGTCGCACCGCCGTGCGTCTTTACTATAGCCCCACAGAAGCCCGAAGATGCCGGTCTGCCTGCTGACAGGTAGAATAGCACCAGAACCGCGCCATTATGGTAGCGGTTCGGCATAACGGTAGCGAATTTGAATAAATTTTCATTTCTTTGTCAATGTGAATTTTCAGTTAATGCATTCATTAAAAATAAGGGTAAAAAAATGGGTAAAGTTTTAATTATTGGCGCCGGTGGTGTCGGCACGGTTGTGGCTCATAAAATGGCCGGCCTGCCGGAGGTTTTTTCAGAAATTATGTTAGCCAGCCGCACAAAAAGTAAATGCGATGCCATCGCTGAAAAAATTGGCGGCAACCGCATTCAAACGGCTCAGGTAGATGCCGACAACGTACCGGAACTGGTGGATTTGATCAATAATTTCCAACCCGATCTGGTGGTGAATGTAGCTCTCCCCTATCAGGATTTGACCATTATGGATGCCTGCCTGGAGACAGGAGTATCGTACCTCGATACGGCCAACTACGAGCCCAAAGATGAGGCTAAATTTGAGTACAAATGGCAATGGGCCTACCAGGAGCGCTTTAAAGAAGCAGGGTTGACAGCCATCCTCGGATGCGGCTTCGACCCCGGGGTTACCTCCATATTTACCGCCTACGCTGCCAAACACCACTTTGATGAGTTGCATTATTTGGATATTGTGGACTGCAACGCGGGCGACCATGGAAAACCCTTTGCCACCAATTTCAATCCCGAGATCAACATTCGGGAAGTAACCCAAAAAGGCAAGTACTGGGAAAACGGGAAATGGGTCTATACAGAGCCCCATGAGATTCACAAAACGCTCAATTACCCCAACATAGGCCCCAAAGAGTCCTACCTCATTTACCACGAGGAGCTTGAGTCGCTGGTAAAAAACTTCCCCACGCTCAAACGTGCCCGCTTTTGGATGACTTTCGGGCAGGAATACCTGACGCACCTGCGCGTTATTCAAAACATTGGCATGGCCGGCATTGAGCCGGTAATGTTCCAGGGCATGGAAATTGTTCCCATACAGTTTTTAAAAGCTGTGCTGCCCGATCCGGGCGAACTGGGCGAAAATTACAAGGGCCAGACTTCCATCGGGTGCCGCATCAGAGGTGTGAAAGATGGAAAGGAGAGAACCTATTATATTTACAACAACAGCGACCACGAGGCAGCTTACAAGGAGACCGGCACCCAGGCGGTAAGTTACACCACCGGTGTACCTGCCATGATTGGAGCCATGATGTATCTAAAAAACATCTGGAAAAAACCCGGTGTATTCAACGTGGAAGAGTTCGATCCCGACCCCTTTATGGAACAATTAAATAAGCACGGGCTGCCCTGGCACGAATTGTTCGACGTGGATCTGGAGTTGTAAGTTAGAGACGCATTGTATTGCGTCTGAACAAGGTTTCCAGAACTCCCAACCTGGAACCTAAAGTTCAATAAAATAAGCTATTTTTGAATCAGCTAAATTGTGATGAGCGTTGAAGATTTAAATATTAATTTGGAAGGAGTAGTTAAGCATTGGATTGATACATCGGAAGAAGATTATCAAACCATGTTGACATTATTCGATGCAAAATCCTACGGATGGGCCTTGTTTTTGGGCCATATTTCCATCGAGAAGTTGCTTAAAGCTTATTATGTTAAAAGATTCGGAAAGCACGCTCCATATATACATAACTTATACAGATTAACTGAATTAAATGAAATAAAATTATCCGATGAATATTCAGACTGGCTTGATAAGATCACTTCTTTTAATTTAAATGCCAGATACGATGATTACAAAAGGGAGTTTTATTCATTATGCACGCAAGAATTCACGAGAGAATGGGTTGGGAAAATAAAGATTATTAGAAAATGGATACTACAGATGTTATAGAAATTGCTGTAAAATATGCCAATGCAGTTAAAGAGAAGTATGATTTTAAAAGAATATTTCTTTTCGGCTCATACGCAAAGGGCAGTTTTAACGAAGACAGCGACATTGACATCGCCGTCATCCTCGAGGACTATAACAATCTGATGGACATGCAATTAGACCTCATGAGGCTGAGACGTAAAATCGACAGCCGAATTGAGCCCCATCCCTTCAGGGAAAAGGAGTTTGATATTTCCCGCCCCATTGTTCATGAAATCCTAAAGTACGGTAAAGAGATTTATGCCCATTAATTTTTCCCACGCCCCCTCTCCTTCCTACGTGCTCGACGAAACCCTGCTGCGCAAAAACCTGGCCACCATTTCGGAGGTGCGCGACCGGGCAGGGGTGGAAATTATTCTGGCCTTTAAAGGTTTTGCCTTGTGGCCGGCCTTCCCCATAGTGCGCGAATACATCAAAGGAGCCACCGCCAGCTCCATTCACGAGGCCCGGCTGGCATTTGAGGAGATGGGCACTCTGGCCCACACTTACAGTCCCGCCTACACCGAAAAGGAGTTTCCAACCATCCTGAAATATTCCAGCCACATCACTTTCAACTCCCTGGCTCAGTTTCACCGTTTCGCACCTGTCCTAAAAGCCGCGTCGCACAAAGTTTCGCCCGGGCTGCGCATCAACCCCGAATACTCGCAGGTGCAAACCGATTTGTACAACCCCTGTTCACCCGGTTCACGCCTGGGCATTTTATCAAGTCAGTTACCCGCAAAATTACCACCCGAAGTGGAAGGGCTGCACTTTCATGCCCTTTGCGAGTCGTCGGGCTTTGAACTGGAGAGAACCCTCGAAGCCGTGGAACAGAGGTTTGGTCCTCACCTGAAACAGGTTAAGTGGCTCAACATGGGCGGCGGACATCTGATCGCACGCGAGGGTTACGACCGGGAACATCTGATAGCACTTCTCATTAACTTTAAGAAAAAATGGGGCTTGCACCTCATCCTGGAGCCGGGTAGTGCCTTTGCCTGGGAAACAGGCGTGCTGGTTTCCGAAGTAGTGGATATTGTAGAAAATCATGGCATAAAAACCGCCATCCTCAACGTGAGTTTCACCGCCCACATGCCCGATTGCCTGGAGATGCCTTATCAACCGCGTATCCGTGGCGCCCATCAAACCCCGGTGGAAGGCAAGCCCACCTACCGCATGGGCGGCAACAGCTGCCTGGCAGGTGACTTTATTGGCTACTGGAGTTTCGATGAGCCACTCCAGCCCGGCCATCGCATCATCTTCGAGGATATGATCCACTACACCCTGGTGAAAACCACTATGTTCAACGGCGTACCACACCCGGCCATCGTCTTTTGGAATCCCGTAGACGGTATGAGAGTGGTGAGAGAATTTTGTTATGAGGATTATAAGAGAAGGATGGGGTAAGGGAGTGGGAAGTGGGAAGTGGGGAGTGGGAAGTGGGGAGCACGAAGAGGGAAGCGGGAAGCACGAAGAGGGAAGCGGGAAGCACGAAGAGGGAAGCACGAAGGTAAAAGGTAAGCGGTGAAAGGTAAAAGGTAAAAGGTGAAAGGTGAAAGGTGAAAGGTGAAAGGTGAAAGGTAAAGAGTAAACAGTTAAAAATCCTTCTTTTTTTACCAATCTTTTTTTCACCAATCTTTTCCCTTCAATCTTCCGTTCCGATAGCTATCG
>JACDJC010002249.1_pt1 | contig 15468 bp, 15 predicted proteins | sample 7454191 | NCBI WGS metagenome assembly JACDJC01 (sample SAMN14253291, study PRJNA609438) | sludge metagenome | isolation source: sludge after 25d culture with pyrite and EDTA | collected 2018-12-20 | reverse complement strand
TGGCCTGGTAAAGAATGTTGCTTTTTTTTGCATTACTGGTTTGATACTTATCTGTTATGAGCTCAGGCTTTGATATTGTTGCGAGTTTAAGGTGCTGCGTAAAATCATGCCCCTTCATCATCAAGCCTAAATCAGATGGTTGAATCACAGTGACACCCGATTTTTGCACACTGTATTGAATTTCACCTGAACCTGATAAAAATACATTTAGCTCAATAGATTCATCTGGACTTTGCAATTGGGCAACCTGGTTTTCGCCCAACTGATTAGACACCCCAGTTCCACATCCAATCATGCCAAGAAGGAGCCCAACCATAAGAATTGTGTTTCGTAAACCCATTTTTATAACTGATTTAATTGATTAAATTTTATCGTTAAAAATATATCCTCTTCTTTTACTATCCCAATTTACATGACAATAATTTCTGTGTAAAATTAAGTTTATCGGAGTATACATTGATGAGATAAACCCTGTATTTTAAATAGATTGCTGGTATTGTTGCATATTGTGTGTATCGCGATCGCGGATGCATCGTACCTTCCCCATTCCGGAACGGGTATGCCCTTTCCCTACAATTCAGTTTTCAAATGGAACATTGTGGCTGCGCAATTCACATACATCTTATGAAAAGTGACTTGTGGCTGCGCAATTCATCGCGCTAATCAGAAACCAAAACAAAACACCAACTTTAAAAATTGATAGTTTAGAAGGTTTCAGAATGGATAAAACAGGAACAAGGTGCAGCTTTACGACAATGGACGATTAAATGTATAATCCGGTACCAAGTGCCCATGTATGCATAGTTTAATTTCCGCGAAATTGCGAATGATTCAAATTTCCCTTCTATTGCCTCCATCCCTTTCCTGAAATCTCTCTGGAGCCTTCCATCGCTGAATCATGTATTCCCTGTTGTGTTTTCACTCAGTATCGCAGTTGGTGCCGTTCAACTTCTCGAAAAGGGTGTACCAAGAAGAAGGACCGGCTCCGAAAAAGCATTTGAAGATATCGAAGAAGTCAAAAACCGAAACCTTCCAGCTCCGGAAAGCGTCCCGCTTCGACGGGATTTTTTGGGTCGCTGTCTTGATTTTTTTGGTTTTGCCTTGTATACTAAACCGAATGATTAATTTAAAGGCGTTTTAAATAAGATGATAGCAGGATTTAAATGGTACCAATTATGATACATGTTGCCCAATACGGAATAATCATTACTCTTTCGTTAATTCTGGTTTTTCATTGTTGCATAATACTCAAAATCATTCCGTACAATATCGTTTGGGGTGGCCGGTTAAAATCAGACATTGAAATGGTTCGGTTTGAAACGGTATCTATTTTAATAAACCTGTTCTTTCTGCTTGTTTTATTGGTTCATTCAAACATATTAACAGTTGATTATCCAAAAATAATCATGAAGATTATATTATGGATAATGATGATACTTTTTGCCATCAACACGCTTGGAAACATGGTGTCCAAAAACAAATTGGAACAACGGTTATTTACTCCAATTACAATAATGTTGTCCATATTTTCATTAATCCTGGCCCTGACAACCTGACAAATAATCATATAGCCCAACAACGAAAGTCAACCTTCATCTCTGGGGTATTTTACCCCTTTGAAATTCATGCCGAAATATGGAAAACCCTCTGGATAATTCTCTTCGTGAGGATAAGATCTCTTCGTTGAATTTTTCTTCGGAAAGATGCCATCTTCTGGCTTTACGGAAGCCTCATCATTCTATATGTTTATCAGGTCAACCAATTGCAAAAAATAATCGGTTGACCAAAATGCTCATGTAGTAAAAAACTTATAAAGATGGGTAAGCTCTGTTTTCCTGAAGCCTGTTTCAATGCAGTGTTTAACGATTTCAGCATAAAACTTGTCGATTGTCGAAAATTATTCGACTATCCGTGCAAATTCAACTGAAATCGGAGACTTTCCTTCCGACACGACGAATCGTACAGGACAGAAACCAAAACAAAACACTAACTTTAAAAATTGAAAATTTAGAAGGTTTCAGAATGGATAAAACAGCACCAAGGCCCAGTTTCGCAACCATGGAAGAATATATCGCCAACCAGCCAAAAGAGGTCCAGAAGGCCTTAAACGTGCTGAGAAGCATCATTAAGGAAGCTGCCCCTGAAGCCATTGAGATTATGAATTATAAAGTCCCTGCCTTTAACCTGGTGCCGGATGGAAAACGCGACCAGCAAATCATGATGGCCGGATATGCCAAATTTGTCGGGTTTTACCCCTTCCCCACCACCATGGAAAAGTTCGCCGACGAACTGAAAGGTTTTAAGCAGGGTAAGGGCTCGGTACAGTTTCCCCTCGACATGCCTTTGCCGCGGGACCTGATCATCCGGATGGTGAAATTCAGGAAAGATGAACTATCGGGCAAGTCATGAGAACCAAAAAATAACACAGAACATGAAGCAACAACAAGATTTAATGAAAGCAATCATTCACACTAAATATGGCCCTCCCGAGGTGGCCAGGTTGATGGAAGTGCCCAGGCCGGTGCCCAAAGAGGAGGAAGTGCTGGTGAAGGTGTATGCCTCAACCGTAAACCGGACCGACTCGGGTTTCAGAAGCGCGAATATTTTGTCTCCCGGTTTTGGAGCGGCTTGTTTCGACCCAAATACTAGACATTGGGGTGCGAATTCGCGGGAGTAGTAGACGAAGTGGGGAAAAATGTCACCCATTTCAAGGTGGGCGACAAGGTTTTTGGCTTTGACGACGAAACCTTTGGCGGACATGCCGAGTACCTGGTCATTCACCAAAACAAAGCCATCGTGGGCATGCCCGATCATTTGTCGTTTCCTGAAGCCGCACCCATCAGCGAAGGTGCACATTATGCTTTGTGCAGCATCAGGGCCACCAAAATCAAAGCCGGACAAAATGCCCTGGTGTATGGCGCTACGGGTGCCATCGGGTCGTCGGCCGTCCAGCTTCTGAAGTATTTTGGCATATCGGTTACGGCGGTATGCAACACAAAAAATATGGCACTGGTAAAATCACTGGGTGCCGACCACGTGGTTGATTACCAGACACAGGATTTCACGAAAACCGACCTGAAATATCATTTGATATTCGACGCTGTGGGGAAAAGTTCCTATAAAGCCTGCAAACCCCTGTTGACCGAAAATGGCATTTACGTCTCAACCGAACTGGGGAAAAATGCGGAAAATATATTTCTGGCACTTTTTACACCTCTTTATAGTAAAAAGAAAGTCGTATTTGCGGTACCGACCATCGACAAGGAGGACTTGCTCTTTTTGAAAAGGCTTGTCGAAAACGGCGAATTCAAGCCCGTGATAGACCGAGAATACACCCTTGATCAAATTGTGGAGGCCTACAAATATGTTGAAACGGGACAGAAAACCGGAAATGTGGTTTTGAAAATTGCCATGTAGGGAAAGGGCATGCCCTTTCGCCGTTAATTGGAGTCGGGTGCCAGTTTTTCGTTTACCCAGTCTTCCATCCAGTTGTTGATGGGAACCAGCAACGATGCCAGTAGGACCAGAAGCACCAGGTTCAGGATGGGCACTTCGTGCGACAGGCTAACAATGAACGGATCAAGCAGATAAGCGATATATTCAAACAACAGCAATACACCTAGCAACCCCAAAAACCGGATGGTCTTCCGTTTACCCGTCCACTTGCTGAACAAGACAAGAATCCCGAACAGGAATGTAATAAAAGTTCCAACCCCCAACATCTGTATTTTCTCTTTCCTCTTCTCCCTGGCCACCCTTTGGGCTTCTTCGATCTCCTGCTGGCGGATCTGTTCGAGCAAGTTCAGGTTTTGTACTTTCCTGACCTTTTCCTGGCTGAACAGCGAATCTTTTGCGACCATGGCGATTTCCTGGTAATGAAATGCACTGTCGACACGGTTCTGCCCCTTAAAGTAATTCGTCAAAAACGAAGAGGCATTCAGGATCCGTTTGGTAAACCCTGACGCATACGCCGATGCAAGCGACAAACGGGAGTAATGCAGTGTGGAATCGGACTCGCCCGCTTCGGCAAAGAGTTTTGCCATACCCAAAGTGGTCTCGCACACCGCTTCATGGTCGACTGTTTCATTTAAGAGGGCAAGACTTTGATGGTAATAACTCATGGCAATATTGTCCTGGTTCATTTTGGAATGGATATTACCCAGGTTATTCAAAACTATGCCGCTGAAAAACAATTCATTATAGTTGAGTGAATGGGCATACGCCTGATTGGTGCACACGAGGGCAGAATCGAGCTTGTTCATTTTCTCGTAAATGTCACCCAGGTTGATCAACCCTATAATCGAAAGGTCAGGCCGGCCGATGGATTCGGCAAGAGCCACGCTTTTGCGTGTATAGGAAACCGCAAGGGCATTGTCGCCCTGTTCGCTGTAAACAGCCCCGATATCGGCAAATATGCTGATCATCCCTTTGAGGTCATTCAGGCTTTCATATTTTTCGAGTGCCTGCAGATAATGCTCCAAAGCGGCAGGATAATTTCCGGATAAGTCCAAAACCACGCCCAAATTTCGCAGGCAGTCAGCCTCACCCCTTACAAAATTGATTTGCCTGGCCAGTGCAAATCCCTTTTGGGCCAGGTAAAAGGAGGTATCGGGATTTGAATACCAATAGGTTTGCGCCAATTCGGCGAGGCTCAGGACTTTAGCGGTATCGGCCAGTTCCGGTTTTTGCGATGCCTGCAGGCTGGCGGCCGGGTGGATCTGTGAGAAGGTGGTGAGGCTAAAAAAAAGCAGTGAGATGACCAATGTTTTTTTCATAGAGACGGTCGCTTGGTTTACCATTCAAATATAGTGGTAAACAAGCTGGCCATCACTATTTTAGAATCACTTATATCAAATAAAACAGAAATATTTATGGTCGACATAGTAGGTTATGGCATGCCCTCTCCTACTCTCTCACCCCACAACAAAAGCGGCAGGTAAAACCAGCCGCCTTAAATATCCTTATTGGGATGTAATTATTATTAAAGATATACTTTCAATTTCAATTGGTTATGGTCGATAGTGGGCGTTCACCATCACCCTTCCATCAGGATATACGGTTATCACGCCTGGGATTTCACCATAATCAGAGGTAATTATGGGAGCATATGAGAATTTACCACCTAGCATGATAGCATGCATGATAATCCAGTTATCAACAGGCAATTGCAAATGGATAATTAAGTTAATCGTTCCGCTGGGAGTCACTACTTCGCGTGAATGAAATGCAGGATGGCCGTCAAGGGTCCAAAGTCCGTTTTTCACAACAAGTGCCTGTGCATCTGCATTGGATACAAAAAATCCGCCCAAAAGGAGCATAACAAAAAGTACTTTAAATGCTTTCATTTTTCTTAAGTTTTAAATTAGTAACAGTATGTTGATACAATATACATAAATATATTCGGATCTTATGGTATTTTATTAAAATAATTACCATGTACTTAAAATAACCTACAATGAATCGGATTGGGGCACAATACATAATGTCGCCACTATTGGTTTACCAGGGGAGTGGTACCTCAATTCGTTTTCACATGGCAAATGGTGGCAGCATCGTCATTCCTGTTCAATATAGACAAGGATTCCCATGCAAAGCTGACCGACAGTCCAGCAAAACCCTCAACGATACTTGCTGAAATGTTGCATGAAAGGCATGGCATTAAGGCCAAATTCCCTACTTTTGGGAAACTATGGGCCTGGAAGGAGGCCAGGCTCGGCAATGGCCATAACAAACTATCAAGTTATTCATCATGAAAGGATTTTTTTCTGTTGTAGTGGCGATATTTCTGACAATGTTGACCGGATGTTCTCTGACCCCCACACTGACCGATTATGTGAATCCGTTGCTGGGAACTGCTACCTTGTGGGACAAGGCCGACCTCGGTTACGAACCTACCCGCAGGGCATGGGGAGCCGAGGTTTTTCCCGGTGCATCGCTGCCAAACGCAATGGTGCAGGTAACTCCGGTGACCCAGTTTGGAAGCGGTTCGGGTTACCAGTACGAGGATACCGTCATCTTCGCCTTCTTCCATACGAGTATGGGGCATTGGAACCTGGGCCATGTGCCCATCCTGCCATTTACGGGCGAGATAACGGCCGACAATTACCACTCGGGCTACAGCCACGACAACGAGTCGGCAAAACCGGGCTATTACCAGGTATTTCTCGACCGTTTCGGCATCAATGCCGAAATGACCTCGACACTGCGTTGCGCATATCACAAATTCACCTACCCCGTCAACGAAAACAAGAGATTGTTGCTGAACCTGTCGCGGACCAACAGCAGCAGGCCTGGAGGAAGATGGACCTTTAACCTGGTAGACGAAATTACTATGTCGGGCTCCCAGGGCGGAGGCGAAGCGATATACTTTTATGCCGTGGCCAACCACAAAATTACGGGTACCGATTCACTGGTCAATGGCAGGGAAAGAATTACCGTCGTGAACTTTGCCGACCAGAAAGGGGCGCTGGAGCTGAAAATAGGGTTTTCGTTTGTAAGTGTTGAAAAGGCAAAGGAAAACCTGGAGGCAGAAGTGGCTGACAAAACATTCGACCAGGTGTACAGGGAAGCCGACGAAACCTGGGAAAGCCTGTTAACGAAGGTACAGGTTACCGGCGGGACCATGAAAGAGAAGCAGACGTTTTACTCGGGACTGTACCGCTCTTTCCTGTGGCCTGCCCTGCGCAGCGACGTGGACGGCGAATTTACCGACCCGCGGCGAAATGTGGTCAACAAGGGATTCCAGTATTACACCACTCCCGCCTTATGGGACGATTACCGAAACAAGTTGGTGCTGATGGGCATGTTGTCGCCCGGTGTAACCAGCGACGTGATCAGCTCGATGACCGAAAGGGCGAAAGTGAGGGGTTTCATGCCCACCTATTTTCATGGCGACCATGCCTCTCCTTTCATTACCGGCATGTACCTGCGCGGTTTGCGTGGATTTGACGCCGACAGCGCCTATCACTACATGCTGCGCAACGCAACCATTGAAGAGCCGCTGGATGATGCTCCCCGCAAAGTAAGACCCTACCTCAACGAATATATTGAAAGGGGATGGATTGCCGAGAACCGCGTTGAGAATCCTACCACCTATACAGAAGTGGACGAGGCGAAGGCATCGGTCACCAAGACACAGGAATATGCGTACGACGATTACTCCGTGGCACTGCTGGCCAAAGAGCTGGGCGACATGGACAATTATAATAAGCTGATGGAACGGACCGGTAACTGGAAAAACTTGTTTGATCCCTCGACTGGTTTCATGAGAGGCCGGTTTGACAATGGGGACTGGGTGACACCGTACGATCCCGCCTATCCTTACTATGTGTACCTGTATCGCGAGGCCACGGGCTGGCAGTCGACCTTTTTCGCCCCGCATGACCCGATGGGCCTGGTTGAACTGTACCCCGACAAGCAAGCGTTTGAGCAGAAGCTTGATTCGTTGTTTACCATTCCATGGGGTGGATACGAAGCCCATAACCTGACCACGTTTATAGGGCAGTATTGCCATGGCAACCAGCCCAATCATGGCATTCCCTATTTTTATTATTTCGTCGACAGGCAGGAAAAAGCCCAGGCTGTGATCGACACCATCATGAACCACTATTACAACATGGGGAAAGAGGGATTGGCCTATGCAGGCATGGACGATTCAGGGGGATTATCGGCCTGGTATGTGCTCAATGCCATCGGATTGTACACTTTTTCGCCCGCCGATCCGGAATACATCATCACCGTACCTATTTTCGACAGTGTGGTGTTTAACCTCGATGGCACCCCGTTTACCATCCGGAAAGTAAACAACGGCCGAAAGATCACCGGCATCACCTACGATGGCCGGGAGATAAAAGGGTATTTCATATCGCATGATGATCTGAAAAAAGGGAAAGAGCTGGTGATTACAACCGAGTAGGGACAGGACCAATTAAATACAATTTCAGAAGTTTAATTTTATGCCATGATAAAATTATTTGGGACATCAGCAATACTCATTTTGGTTTATGCCTGTGGCCCGACTGGCAGGAGTATCCAAAGGATGAGCAACGCCACCAACCTTCTGCTCGGCATCGCTCCCTTTACGTCCGACTCGATGGTCAATGCCGTGATTGAAATCCCTGCCGGAACCAACCAGAAGTGGGAAGTCGACAAGATAACCGGGCAGATCGAATGGGAGGCGGTAACCCCCGATTCATCGAGGGTGGTTGATTACCTGCCCTACCCCGCCAATTACGGTTATGTTCCCCGTACGCTGCTGCCGGAGGCATTGGGTGGTGACGGCGACCCGGTCGATATTTTTGTGCTGGCACCATCCATTGCCCGCGGAACGATTGTCAAGGTCAGGTTAATCGGGATCATCCATATGCTCAACGATAATGAAACAGACTCCAAACTATTGGCCGTCAGTTTCGACCATCCCGGTTTTGCGGTTGACAGCTATGAGTCGCTGCAACAAAAATACCCGGGTGTGACAGACATACTCAAAACATGGCTCCTAAACTATAAAGGGCCCGGAAAAATCAGCATCCTTTCGGTCGGCGACGAAAAAGAGGCCATGCGATTTTTGATCACGGCAACCCTTTAATAATTTTCCAAATACCAAGCCAAAAAAGATCCCTGGCCGGGGAAACCGGTCAAAAAACTTTTTTACTTTTAAAAGACCAATAAACAACAACGACAAAGATCTACAAAGTACACCGAGTGGAGGTTGCCGGCCACAACATGCAGGAAAACCTGGAACAATTTCTCAATAACCTGAAAGGAGAAGTGATTTCAATAATTCCCAATGCCAAGCAGACTTTTCGGCTGATGGGGAACGCCACAAAAATTGACCATTTGCTGATCGTGGAAAAGAGAGACTATGCAATATGATTAACATTCTACTCCCAATCTTTACGATTTCTTTTCATAAACTATTGAATTTCTTAATCTTGTATTAAGATCTATTATTCATTTACCACCTTATTTTGTAACTGAATCCGACAGGGTTGGCACCATGCCAGAACCGTTTGAAAGTTACCGTAATGAAAAATAGCCGAAGAAAAGTGGAAGTCCTGGTCGTCTCGGATATTCACCTGGGGACCTATGGGAGCAAAGCGCATGAACTTCTGAATTACCTGCATACCGTTGACCCTGAAATTCTGATCCTCAATGGCGACATCATCGACATCTGGCAATTCAGCAAACGATATTTCCCCAAATCACACATGAAAGTGATAAAGTACCTTACCGGATTGCTGACGAAGGGAACCCGGATCTTTTACGTCACGGGCAACCATGATGAGATGCTGCGCAGGTTTGTGGGGTTTGAATCGGTAATGAAATATAAAGCGGGGTGTGCAAAAAAAACAAATATCAGGATTCCGGGTGTAAGCACTTCCCAATGCGTAGCTCAATCATCACCAGGATTAACCGGTTTTTTTTGCGGTTGACCATGATTTTGCCGCCGTGAAGGTTAATGATCTGCTTCATCAGGCAGGAATCAAAAACCAGAATACATTCATTGAATTCGGCATTGAATTCAATCGTTCAGGAAGATGTATTTTCCTGGGATAATCGACCAGCAGGAATTCTGGCTTTTGGGCTCATAAAGTTGTTTCATTGATGTCGATCCAGTAATGGTTGATGCGTTCGAGCGCTCTTTTATACTCTTCGAAGTCGACCGGTTTCACTACATATCCGTTGGTACCCAACCTGTATGCTTCCTCAATGTCATTGGTTTCCCTTGATGAACTAAGAATCACTACCGGAATAGAAGCCGTGAAGGGATTTTCCTTCAGCTTTTTCAAGATTTCCAATCCTCCGATTTTGGGCATTTTGAGGTCCAGCAAAACCAGGCTGATCTCTTTTGACCGCAGATACACATCTTCGTCGGTACCTTTGAAAAAGAAGTCCCACACATCGTCGCCATCCATCAGCAGCTGGATGTGGATGGAAGGACTCGCCTTGGCCAAAACCCGTTTGGCCAGTTCGGCATCGTATGGATTGTCCTCGATGATCAGTACCTCTCTCTTGTATTGGTTTGTCATAATGGATATTGGTTATACTTGTTCACTAGTGTACACGTAAAGTAAACCAGAACCTGGCTCCACTTCCGGGATTGCCCTCGGCGTCGATTTCGCCTCCATGACGGGTGATGATACGTTTACAATTGGCCAATCCCACCCCGATACCCTCAAATTCCCTGACGGTATGTAACCTCTGGAAAACCCCAAAAAGCTTGTCCTTGTATTTCATGTCGAAACCGGCCCCATTGTCCCTGATGGTATAGACCACCTTATGGTCCTTTCTTTCGGAAGATATTTCAATCACCGGTTGTTCCTTTCTGGATGAAAACTTAAACGCATTGGAGATCAGGTTGACCATCACCACACGGATCATGGAAAAGTCGCCGATACACGGCTCCAGATTCCTGATGATAATTTCGTGCCTATTGCCGGTGTATAAGCCTTGCACTTCGACAATGACCGATTGGACCAGGTGTTCCATATCGATCAGGCTTTCATTCAGTGCTTGTCGGCCAAGTCTCGAGAAAGAGAGCAGGTCGTCGATCAGTTTTCCCATGTCGAGGGCATTCTTCTTGATGATCTGTCCAAGCCTTTTCCCCTCATCATCCAGCTTGTCACCATATTCCTGTATCAATATATCGGTGAAACCGTGAATTCCCCGCAAAGGAGCCCTTAAGTCATGTGAGACGGAATAGCTGAATGATTCAAGCTCCTTGTTGACCATTTCCAGTTTCTGCCTTTCAACTTTCAACTCGCTGGTTGTGTAGTTCAGGTCTTCCACCATATAGAGCATGGCCCTTTCACTTTCCCGCAGCTTCATGATTTTTTCCTCGAGCTGGCGGGTCCTGTCTTTTACCATCTCTTCCAGGTCATCTTTCAGGAGGATCAGTTCCCGTTCGGTCGTTCGCTGCTCCGTAATGTCCATGACGGCGCCGGCAATACGGCGTGAATATGCCTGGTCGGTCTCGGGACTTCCGGTAATACGGATGATCCGTGGACCTGGACCATTGTTCATGACCTCGACTTCCAAATCGATTGCTGCACCAGAACCTAACGAATGGTAGAAAACCTGCACGATGCGACGTTTGTCGGAAGGATCGACAAAATGTATGGAGTCTATAAAGTGAGCCGGAAGAATCTCATTGTCAGTGAGACCAAAGATGTTGCAGAATCCCCGGGAGACGGTCAGTTGCCGAAGGTTGCCATCGTATTCCCATCCTCCCACGAGAATCATCTGTTCCATTCGCTCGAGCAACACTTTTTGCTGATTGAGTTTACTGAGTGTCACCTGATGCATCTCGAATTCAATCCGAAGGTTCCTTGTCCGGCGCCTGACCTGCCGTCGTAACGTGATAATGGAAACAATAGTGATTATGAAAATGGCAGGGATCACGATCGATACCACCTTCCTTGAGATATCAGCCATGTTAACTTCAGGCCCGAACCATTTCGCATGAAGTTCTTCGTACGTATTGTTGGCAATGATGACGGCAAGTCCTTCGTTCAACTCGTTGAGCAAGGGTTGATTCCCCTTTTTTACCGCGAAGCAAAACTCCTGTTCGAATTCATCCAGGAGGATGTCAAGTGCGGTTATGTTTCTTAAATTTATTGACTTGAGAAGCTCAAGTCCCAATACTTTTTGTATGATGACCGCATCGCCGGTACCTTCGGAAAGCAACCTGAAAGCCTCCTCGAAAGTATTGGTGGTGGTGATTTGGTGGGTAATCGCATTTCTCCTGACAAACTCCTCGGCATTATCCCCCTTCATTACCAGCAGGTGTTTTCCCTTAAGATCGTTCACGGTGTTTATGGAGTGGTCGTTCTTTCTGACGAATATGGCACCATGCAGGGTAATATAGGGTATGGTAAAATCATACAGGCTGTCGCGCTCAGGTGTTCTGCCCACCATGGGAAGGGCATCGACACTGCCATCCGCAAGGTCCTGCTTAATCTTGAACCAGGGGCCAACATGGAAATGGAGATGGATATTCCTGACTTTTGCGGCCGCCTTGATCAGGTCGATGGAGAAGCCATAAGGATTACCCTGTTCATCAACCATGCAAAACGGCGGATAATCAGGTTCGGATGCAACTGTAATTGTAAGGGTATCATGCAGGTGGAAAGGATCGGCATTTGCATTCGGGATCGAGGTTGTCATCAAATACAACACTGTCCATAAAATCCATTTCAGTTTCATTCAGGCCCCCGATGTTTATTAATTCATTTTACTTTTCAACAAATCGAGTTCATCTCTCAGCTCCTTGATTCTTAGCTCCCTGTGGATGGTAGCGTCGTGAAACCTCTCCAGCTCCCTGATTCTTTCCTGAAGTTCACGGGTCTTTTCCTCTACTTTCCGTTCCAGTTCATTCTTGAGTGCGATCAGCTCATTCTCGGTTTCCTTTCTTTTGGTGATATCGAGAAATGTAACAACGGCTCCCAAAACCGAACTGTCTTTGATTATTGGGTAAGACCAAATTTCAGCCGTGAATGAGGTCCCATCCTTTCGCCAGAGTATATCGTCGGGGGAATGGCTGCCTTTGCCAGTCTGAAATGCCCTGTAAATCGCGCAATTTTCCTCACTGAAATGATTTCCGTTGCGATGGGTGTGATGGATCAGGTTATGCATGTTTTTATCAATCAGTTCAGACTCGTCGCGGTAACCCAGCATCCTGACTGCCGATTGGTTGCATTTGGTACAGTTACCATGAGTGTCGATGGCATAGATACCCTCTGCCGTTGAGTCGATCATGAGTCGCAGGTATTCCTCGTTCTCAATAAGATTCTTCATGTAACAGCACAAAATTTATCCGATCATTAAAGTTGTAAAGATGTGAAATATGTTTCAAAATTAGAAATTAAACAAATAACTATCAATGATTTTATAAGTCTGAAATGGGCTCGCCTTTTCCTGATAATCTCATAACAAGATAGATTCCCATTCATTACCATTATGATGCAGATCTCAGTACTTTGTTGTAACTTGAATCGATTCTAAATAAGAGCCAGTGTGGTAAACCATAAAATTGAACCCATGAACAGGATAAATCTGATCATCTTTATTTGACTCTCTTCGATTTCGGCAATTGGTCAATATTAGGAAAGCCAAACGCCAGACATCCAAGGTGGATTGCATGATTAAAGGAATTGATGAATTTTCAATTGGGATGGGACGTATTCGGGTTCAAATGACTGATGACATGGTATCTGGTTTTGAATTAGATTCAGACAGGGTCAAATACCTGAAGGTTGAAAAGATATTAATATGCATAACATGATGATCACACCCATTCGCATATTCGTTTCCCTGATAATTCTGGCATTCGCCGTAGGGGGAGCACTGCAGGCCCAGGTTAAAAGGCATTCTGATTATGTCAGGTCTGAAAAGAAAGCCACAGCAATAGTAAACAGAGTAGTGAAATCATCGCCGGTGATCGATGGGCATAACGATGTGTTTGTCTGGTATTTTGGTTGTGGTTATATAGATATGGCGAAATGCCCGCAAGACATTCATGATTACCCGCTTGACATAGTCCAAAAAGGACATACCGATATTCCCCGATGGAGGAAAGGTGGTGTTGGCGGCGTGATGATCAATGTTTTTGCCGACTCGTTGTCGACTTTCCTCGATGCATACGACCTGTTGTACCGGTTGGAAGATGAATACAATAATGACCTCCGCGTTGTCACCTCGTCTAACGAAATGCGCAAGGAAATGAAGAAAGGCAAAATTGCCCTTGTCCCAACGCTGGAAGGTTCTATAAGGCTCGAAAACAAACTATCATTTTTACGTACTTTCCATCAACTGGGATTGAGAAGCGTAACTTTTACCTATTATACAAGCGATCTTGCAGACGGCAGCGATGATGCACAAGTACATAACGGGATTTCGGAACTGGGAAGACAGATGGTGAAGGAGATGAATAAACTTGGAATTATCATTGATCTGTCGCATGTCTCTTCAGAGGCAATGGATGACATTCTGGATGAAACCGTTGCCCCTGTCATTTTCAGCCATTCCAATGCGAGAGCAATCTGTGACATTAACCGCAATGTGCCCGACAGCATCTTGCTTCGCCTTAAGAAAAATGGTGGCATTGTGATGATCGATATGGCACCCGAACATACCTCTGGCCGATTTGCCCAATGGATGAGTTCAGGTGATTCGGTCTATTACAGTACCCTGAAATTGGATCCGGAGGAGCGGCAAAAGCTGAATGAAACCATGGAACAATGGGAGCGGCAAAATCCCCAGCCCGAAGTGACCATAAGTGAAGTGGCCGACCATTTTGATTACGTGAAAAGACTAATTGGTATAGAGCATATTGGAATCAGTGGCGATTACGACGGGATAGATTACACAATCAAGGGGCTTGAAGATGTTTCCGGTTATCCAAATCTCTTAATAGAGCTGGCACGTCGTGGCTGGACCAAAAATGAATTGAGGAAAATATGTCAGGACAACTTTCTGAGGGTATTCAGTCAGGTGGAAGATGTAGCGAGATCAGAAAAGTAGAATTATAACATTCCTTTTCCAATAAAGGATTTTTTTGTCTTTATTTTAAAACCATATTACAAATTGTTTGTTATTGACTTGAATTGCGGTCAATTCGTCAAAAACTCATATTATGATGACTACATTGATAATATGGTTTTCCCTTCTGATACCCGTTTCGCAACCGGGCAAAATGACAACTACGACCGGACATATCCGGTTCTATTCGGAAGCTCCCCTCGAGAATATTGAAGCTAAAAATAACAAGGTAAAGGCTGCCATTGATCTATCAAACGGTGATTTGCTGTTTGTGGCACCCATCAGGGATTTCGAGTTTGAAAAAGGGTTGATGCAAAAGCATTTCAACCAGCAATACATGGAGTCGGACAAATTTCCGGAAGCCCGCTTTGTGGGCAAAATCAGCGATTACGACAAAATCTCGAGGGAACGTGCAACAGTGCACAACATTTCAGGACAACTGACCATCCATGGCGTCACAAAGACGATCAACGAAAAGGCAACCCTGTTGATGCATGACACTTACCTGTCGGGCTCCTCGAAATTCAGGGTCAGGACCGCCGATTATGACATTAAAATTCCACGTATGCTGATCAAAAACATCGCCGAAGAAATTGAAGTGACCGTGGAAGTGAAATTTAATCCAGTTAAACCATGATCAAGAGAACACTGTTTCTGTTTGCGTTTTTAGGCACTTTACAAGGCAATGCCCAGAATCTGCAGGATCTGTTCACCGAGGAAACCAAAGTGGCCCCAGAGGCCGTTGAGAACGTTTTCAAGGGCACGCGGCTGGTGAACGTCCAATCGGCCAATCTGGTGGAACCGGGGACCTTGATCTTGCTTATTCAGCATCGGTTTGGCGATATCAGTGGTGGGGCGTATGAGTTTTTCGGACTCGATCAGGCCGAAATGAGGCTGGGCTTTGAATATGGTTTATCGAACAGGCTGACG
>JACDJC010002248.1_pt1 | contig 15468 bp, 11 predicted proteins | sample 7454191 | NCBI WGS metagenome assembly JACDJC01 (sample SAMN14253291, study PRJNA609438) | sludge metagenome | isolation source: sludge after 25d culture with pyrite and EDTA | collected 2018-12-20 | reverse complement strand
GCTGCGCACACTCTCGCTGCGCAGATACTGCCACGCCTCGGTGGCCGCCGCCTCGTCGTTGCCGACAACCACGACGACGGCGTTGGCTGCTCGGTCATCAGCGATGTCAGCGCCATGAACATGGCGACGCCCGCGCTCGGGCCGTCCTTCGGGGTGGCGCCCGCCGGCACGTGGATGTGGATATCGCTTTTCGCGAACGCCTCGTCGGCGATGCCGAGCGAACTTGCGCGGCTCTTGACGATGCTGAGCGCCGCCTGCGCGCTTTCCCGCATCACCTCGCCGAGCTGCCCGGTAAGGATCAGCTTGCCGCCGCCGGGCGTGCGCGTCGCCTCGATGAACAGGATGTCGCCGCCGACCGGCGTCCAGGCGAGGCCGGTGGCGACGCCGGGCACGCTGGTGCGCATGGCCAGCTCGCCCTCGAACAGCGGCGCACCGAGAATGGCGGCAAGGTCGCCGGATGCGATGACGAGCGGTCCGGCCTGCCCCTCGGCGATCCTGACCGCCGCATGGCGCAGCACGGTGCCGATCTGCCGCTCGAGGCTGCGCACGCCGGCTTCCCGCGTGTAGCCCTGGATGATCGCGCGCAGCGCCTCGTCGCCGATCTCGGCCTGCTCGGCTTTCAAACCGTTGGCCTCGAGCTGGCGCGGCACCAGATAGCGCCGCGCGATCTCGAACTTCTCCATCAGGGTGTAGCCCGAGAGGCTGATGATCTCCATGCGGTCGCGCAGCGGCCCGGGGATCGTGTCCAGCATGTTGGCGGTGGCGATGAACACCACGCGGCTGAGGTCGAACGGCACGCCGAGGTAGTTGTCGCGGAACGTGCCGTTCTGCTCGGGGTCGAGCACCTCCAGCAGCGCCGCGCCCGGATCGCCGTGGACGCCGGTGCCGAGCTTGTCGATCTCGTCGAGCATCATCACGCAGTTGCGCGATCCGGCCTTGCGGATCGACTGGATGATGTTGCCGGGCAGCGCGCCGATATAGGTGCGCCGGTGGCCGCGGATTTCCGCCTCGTCGTGCACACCGCCGAGGCTGACTCGCACGAACTTGCGGTTCATGGCGCGGGCGATCGACTGGCCGAGCGAGGTCTTGCCGACGCCGGGCGGACCGACGAAGCACAGGATCGGCGCCTTGCCCTGCGGCGCGAGCTTGCGCACGGCGAGGTATTCGACGATGCGCTGCTTGATCTTGCCGAGACCGTAATGGTCGTGATCGAGGATGCGCCGCGCCTCGGCGATATCGATCGGCGTTTCTTCCGGCAGCGCCCATGGCAGGTCGATCAGCCAGTCGAGATAGCTGCGCACCATGCCGTGCTCGGCGGCCGCTTCCGGCATCCGCTCCAGCCGCCGCAGTTCCTTGCGCGCCTGGTCCTCGACCTCCTTCGGCATCTGCGCTTTCTTGATCGCGGCATCGAGCTCCGCGATCTCGGCGGCCTTGCCCTCGTCGCCCTCGCCGAGCTGGCGCTGGATCGCCGCCATCTGCTCGCGCAGCAGGACCTCGCGCTGGCGTTCATCCAGAGAGGCTTTCGTCTGCTTGCCGATCTCCGCCGACAGGCGCAGCACCTCGATGCGGTGCGCGAGCAGCCGCGACACCTTCTCCATGCGCGCGGCGACGTCGACGGTCTCGAGCACCTCCTGCTTGTCCTCGGGCTTCGCATCCATGTAGGAGATCGCGAGATCGGCGAGCCCGCCGGGCGAGGACATGCCCTGGATCGCGGCGACCAGTTCCTGCGGCGCCTGCGGCAGGAGCTGCAGCGCCTCCAGCGCTTGGTTCTGCAGGTTGAGGAAGCGTGCCTCGACCTCCGGCGAGCGCTGCTCCACTTCCGGGATGCGCTGCACGCGCGCCACCAGGAACGGCCAGCCGCCGACGAATTCCGCCACCTGAAAGCGCTGATCGCCCTGACAGACGAGATGGTGCGCGCCGTCGGGCGTGGTGATGTAGCGCACCACGTTGGCGATCGTGCCCATGCGGTGCATGTCGATCGCCTCGGGGTCGTCGACCTTGCCGTCGCGCTGCATCAGGATGCCGATCTGGCGCTGCTCACGCACCGCCTGCTGGGCGGCGGCGACCGAACGCGGCCGGCCGACGGTGATTGGCGCGACCATGCCGGGAAACAGCACGATCTCGCGCACCGGCAGGATGATGATTTCGTCCTCCGCCAGCGGACGCAGTGGCGCGCCGCCGCCGTTGCCGGCCGGCGCCGCGGGCCGTTCGGTCTCAGCCACGGGCAACTCCCACTTTCTGCAAGGTCACGACAAGACAGCCATGGACTTCGGCGCGCTCGACGCGTTCATAGCGCCCCGGCGGCAGCGGAACGCGCCGCTCGAAACGGCCCTGCGGCAACTCGAGACGATGGATGGTCGCGGTCCGGAGCTGCGGCGGCAGCACGCGGCTGCCCGCCACCACGAGGTCGGCGCCGTCGATGGCGGCTTCGACCCGGTCGGGATCGACGCCCGGCAGCGCCACCAGCACCAGCACCTCGCGCTCGGTCTCCAGCACGTCCACCGGCGGCTCCCACACGGGAAGCCGCCCGCGCGCCTGTCGCGGCTCGAAGAACTGGCGATGCAGCCGGTCGACCCGCGCGAGCATGTCGAAAGCCTCGGACCACATCCATCGGTTGGAGAAATCGTTCATGAGCACCCCATCGAATACGCTTAAATTGAGATGCACGACCGCGAATTCAATACGCCGGCCCGGTCAAAACGGGACCCGCATCCGCCATTTCCGCGAGCGGTGTCCGCGCGGCGGCAGCATGGCGACGCGCTTCAGGGCCTCGGCCAAGACGAGGTAAGCCGCGCTGACGGCGGCCAGCGCCGCCAGGATGGACGCCGACGGCGGCACGAAGCCGGCGAAGCCGCCGAGCGGCGTCAGCGCCAGGACCAGCGCCACCGCCAGCGCGCCGAGCGAGGTCGCCACCAGCCAGGGATGAGGGCGGCTCACCCAGAACGGCCGGGCGGTGCGGATCACGAAGATGACGAGGATCTGCGTCGCGATGGACTCGATGAACCATGCGGTGCGGAACACCGCAGGGTCCGCGCCGAAGCCGAGATGCAAGAGGGCGAAGGTCGCGGCATCGAACACCGACGACAGCGGCCCCATGATCAGCGTGAAGCGCAGCACCGACCGCATGTCCCAGGTCTGCGGCCGCGCCAGCTCCTTGTCGTCGGCGGTGTCGAACGGAATGCCGATCTCGGACACGTCGTAGATCAGGTTGTTGAGTAGGATCTGCAGCGGCGCCAGCGGCAGGAACGGCAGCACCAGCGAGGCCAGCGCCATGGACAGCATGTTGCCGAAATTCGAGCTGGTGCCCATGCGCACGTATTTCATGATGTTGGCGTAGGTGCGCCGCCCCTCGGCGACGCCGTCGGCCAGCACGCCGAGATCGGGCGCGAGCAGGATGATGTCGGCGGCGGCGCGCGCCACGTCGGTCCCGCCTTCGACGGAGACGCCGACATCCGCGGCGTGGATCGCCGGGGCGTCGTTGATGCCGTCGCCGAGGAAGCCGACGGTGTGGCCGCGGTGGCGCAGCGCGCGCACGATCCGCATCTTCTGGTCCGGCGAGATGCGCACGAAGACGTCGGTGTGGACGACCTTCACCGCCAGCGCCGCGTCGGTCATGGCGGCGATCTCCTCGCCCGACAGCACGCCGTGAGCGGGCAGCGCCAGCGTCGCGACGAGATGCGACACCACCGGCGCTGCGTCGCCGGAGATCACCTTGACGCGGACCCCGGACCGCACGAGCCGGTGAACGGCCTCGGTCGCCGAGGTCTTGGGCGGGTCGAGAAACGCCACGCAGCCGGCAAAGACGAGATCGGCCTCGTCGTCGATGGCGACGTGGTCGCGGTCCGGAGCGATCTCGCGCCACGCCACCGCCAGCAGCCGATAGCCCTGCCGGCCCTTGTCCTCGAACAGCGCGTTGATCCCGGCGCGCATCGCCTCGTCGAGGGGGGCCGCCGAACCGTCCGCCGTCTCGATCCGCGCGCACAGCCGCAACAGCGCTTCCGGCGCGCCTTTGGTGATCATGGTCCGCGCGCCCGCCCGCGACACCAGCACCGAGGAGCGCCTTCGCTCGAAATCGAACGGCAGGTCGTCGAGGCAGATGGCATCGTCGACGGCAGGCGCCGGACCCGCGAGGATCGCGTCGTCGAGATTGCTGCGCATGCCGCTGGCGAAGCGGCTGTTGAGGCGGGCGAGCATGCCGACGCGGGTGCTGTCCGCGCCATGGGCGTCGAAGCTGCCGACGTGGACGATCCGCGCTTCCGTCAGCGTGCCGGTCTTGTCGGTGCACAGGACGTCCATGGCGCCGAGATCGTGGATGGCGGAGAGCCGCTTGACCACGACCTTGCGCGCCGCCATGCGCTCGGCGCCGCGCGACAGCGTCACCGTCATCACCATGGGCAGGAGTTCGGGCGTGAGGCCGACGGCCAGCGCCACCGCGAACAGGAAGCTCTCGATCGACAGGCCGTGGCGCGCGAGCTGGGTGAGCAGCACGAACAGCACGAGGAAGCCGGTGAGGCGGACGATCAGCATGCCGAGCGCATGGACGCCGCGCTCGAACGCGGTGGGCGCGGCGCCCTGCTGGAGCGAGGCGGCGATGGCGCCGAAGCGGGTGGCGCCGCCGGTGGCGACCACCAGCATGCGCGCCTCGCCGCCGACGAAGCTCGTGCCGCTGAACAGCGCGTTGAAGGCCTCCGCCGGCGAGGACGCCTCGCACGGCCCGCAGCGCTTCTCGGCGGGATAGGGCTCGCCGGTCAGCAGCGCCTCGTTGGCGAGCGCGCCGCGGCTCGCGAGCACGATGCCGTCGGCCGGCACCAGATCTCCGGCATGCAGTTCGACCACGTCGCCGGGCACGAGGTCGCGCACCGGGCGCTCCACCGGCCGTCCGTCGCGCAGCACTAAAGCCGTGACCGCGACGGAATGCCGGAGCGCCTCGACGGTCACTTCCGCCTTCTGCTCCTGCACCACGTCGAGGGTGATCGAGAACAGCACGATCACGACGATGACGATGAAGCTCTGCCAGTCGCCGGTCGCGCCCGAGACCAGCGCCGCCACCAGCAGGATGAGGACCAGCGGCTCGGCGAGACGGCGGCCGAGCTTGGCGAGCAGGCTGCGCGGCAGGTTCACCACCGCGAGATTGGGACCGAAGCGCGCCAGCCGCGCCTCGGCGTCCGCCGCGCTCAACCCCTCGGGACGCGCGGCCAGCGCCGCCAGCAACGTGGCTTCACCCGCGGTCCAGAATGCGTTCGGAAGCGATGAAGCGGAACCGCCGGGATCGTCCGCAGGGCTCGTCTGATCGGCCGTCATGCCGTTCGCTTTCGCCGATCGCCGGCTTCGAAGGACGTGGCACCCATGCTGCCGGCCAATGGCGATCCCGGGAAGACTCGAACTTCCGACCTGCGGTTTAGGAAACCGCTGCTCTATCCGGCTGAGCTACGGGACCGGCTTTTGCCGCCGCGCGGCGGCCCGATGGGCCGCGCATTCCATAGCAGAGCGGCTGCGTCTTCGCCAGCCTCGGCGCGAATGCCCGGAAACCTGCTATAAAAGCGCAGCGAGCGCGCCGATGACCGATCCTTACGACCTGCAACGCTTCGTCGACGCCCAGGCCGCGGTCTATCCGCGCGTGCTGGCGGAATTGTGCGCCGGCCGCAAGCAGAGTCACTGGATGTGGTTCGTCTTTCCGCAGGTCGATGGGCTCGGCCACAGTGCGATGGCGCAGCGCTATGCGATCGCCTCGCGCGCGGAGGCCGCCGCCTATCTCCGGCACGGCGTGCTCGGACCGCGGCTGCGGGAGTGCGCCGCGCTGGTGAACGCCGTGCAGGGAAAATCCATCACCGACATTCTCGGCCGGCCGGACGACCTCAAGTTCCACTCGTCGATGACGCTGTTCGCGCACGCGACCGACGACAACCGGGAATTCGTCGACGCGATCCGTCGCTATTTCGACGGCGCATTCGATCCGGCGACCATGGCGTGGCTCGAAGCCGCGGCGGGACGCGGCGAATGAGAGGAGGCGCTTACGCCTTCTGGACCCAGAACTGGTACATCTGGGCGAAGGCCGAGGGGTTCTCGCTCTCGAACACCGTCCAATTCGCGAGATCCGTCGCCGCGGCATCGGCCGGAAAGCGCCGCAGATAGGCATTGCGCTCCAGCGTCTCGAAGCCGACGAAGACGAGACCGGCCTCGGCGAGGAATGCCGCAATCTCGGGAATCGTGAACTGGTGCTCCTGAACGTGGAACAGCAGATCGCGGCATTCGCTCATGCTGAAGAAGTCGCTGAAGGACAGGATGCCGTGCAGGGTGTCATCGGCCGCGGCGGCGCACGCCTCGGCACGCAGCCGGCGCACCGCCGCGGGCGAAAAGCTGCGCCCTTCGCGTGCAAGGCGCTCGCGCACCGCGTTGATGTCGCGCCGCGCGATCCGGCTGTAGAGGCCGATATGCATCAGCCCGCCGGGGCGCAGCAAGCCTGTAAGGCGTCGCCAGCCCGCCAGCGGATCGCCGAGATGGTGAAGCACGCCGGTGGAGTCGATGATATCGAACGTCCTGTCGCCGCCGAGCGCGAGAATATCGGCCTGCGCATAGCGGATGTTGGCGAGCCCGATCTCGCGCGTCTTGCGGATCGCGTAGCTCAGGCTCGACAGGCTGAGGTCGATCGCCGTGACGTGAGCGCCGCGGAACTGCTGCGCGCGCAGGATGGCGTGCATGCCGGTGCCGCAGCCGGCGACCAGGATCTCCGGCGCGCGGTCGCCGAGCGGCCGGTACGGCGCGCCGGGAAACCGCATGCGCATGTAGTGATCGACCGGCAGCGCCCGGTCGTCCGCCACCACCTTGCTCCACCGCGGATAGGGATTCTCCTCGTACTGCGCCTGCACCTGCTGCGATACGCCGTCGGTGACCGGCGTCAGCCGTTCGATCTGCGGCCGGATCGCCTGCTCCGCCTCGCGCTCCGCGATCTGCTGCCGGATCAATGCGCGCGCCGGCTCCGGCCACACCCGCGACGCAAGGCATCCCGCGCCTGCGAGCCCATGCAGCGGCCGATAGGCGGCGAACACCGCAAGCCGCAGCGGGTCGATCGGCCGGTCCTGCGCGATCGCCTCCGCGATCGCCGCGCCGAGACGCGCGACGCCGGCCTCTTCGCCGTCGGAGACGGCGAAGACGTATTCATTGAGGAAGCACTGCCGCGCGATGGCCGAAGCCAGCATCAGCCGATCCTCGTCCGGCACAGCCGCATCCGGCTCGTCGAGCAGCGCGCGCCGGGCAAGGGTCAGCACATCCTCGAGCGCAACCGTGGTGACGGGCGCGGCGCCGAGCAATGCCGGCAGGAGGCCGCCGCGGGCAAGCGCCGCGAGATCGTCGGCGCTGAACAGATCGCCGAGACGGCACGGCGCGCCACGCGCGGCCTGCGCCACGCTGCGCGCCATGGCAGGGTCGCGCAGCAGGATCGCGCCCGCGACGTAAGACAGATCACGCGGCCGGCACCATGGCTCGGTCAACGCGCGGACGAGGCAGCGCACCAGCATCGGCTCGACCGGAAGGACCGCGGGATCGAGCGAGCGCAGCGCCATCACGAACGTCGATGTCAGGGATTCGTCCGTCGCGTCCCGCAGACCCGGCATCGCGACCGCCAGCGCCTCAGCCGGGCGGCCCTGCAGCAACAGCAGCGCGCCGAGATTGGTGCGCGCCTCCGTATAGTCCGGCCGCAGTTCGAGCGCCTTGCGATAATGCCGGGCCGCCTCGTCGTCGCGGCGGCGCGCCGACAGGACGCAGGCGAGATTGTAGTGCAGTTCGGCATTGTGCCGGTCGGCAGCGACGGCCTTCTGCAAGAGATCGAGACCTGCCTCGCCGTGGCCGGCCTGATGCGCCAGCAGGCCGAGGAAGCCGAGCGCGCCGGCATGCCGCGCATTGAGCGCCAGCACGTCGCGATAGCCGGCTTCCGCCTCGCGCAGCCGCCCGCCCTGGTGATGGGCGAGCGCCTGCCGGAACAGCGTGTCTTCCAGCGGATTCGGGGCGCGCCCGGCAGCGCTTCTGCCGGCCTTTCCTTCGGCCCGGCGTTGTTTTCTGTTCACAATCTCGACCTGATGACTTGGACGCGCGGCCGCACTCTAGTGGAGCGGAGCGGCGCGATCCAGATGGCGCGGTCGCGCCCGCGCCGCCTTGTAACCGTCGTATGGGCGCACTACTTTCTTCCGGCGCTCGGGGCCTCTCAACAGGAGCTTTGTATCATGGGTCTGCTCGACGTTCTCAAGGGCATGCAAAACGGACCGCGAGGCCAGCGCGATCCCGGCCAGAGCAGTGACGGCATGTCGCCGATCACCATGGCGATTCTCGCGCTGCTCGCCTACAAGGCGGTCAAGCACATCGGCGGCGGCCAGCCCGGCGCCGCGCCTGCGGGCCAGGCACCGTCGAGGCCGGCGCCGCTGCCGGACACGACGAATGCGGGCATGGGCGGAGGCCTCGGCGACCTGCTGAAAGGTCCGCTCGGCGGCGCACTGGGCGGCCTGCTGGCCGGCGGAGCGGCCGGCAGCGTCCTGAGCGGCGGCCTGAACGACCTGCTCAAGCAGCTTCAGGACAACGGCCACACCGAGGCGGCGAATTCGTGGGTCGGAACCGGACCCAACAAGCAGATTTCCGCCAACGATCTCGCATCCGCCCTCGGCGCCGACCAGATCAGCGCGCTGACGTCACAGACCGGGCTGTCGCGCGAGGATCTGCTCTCCGGCCTCGCGAGCGAACTGCCGGACATCATCAACAGCCTGACGCCGGACGGCCGGCTGCCGACGGCGCACGAAGCCTCGCGCTGGATCTGAGACGGGACAGGGATCAAGAATAATGGGCATTCTGTGGATCATCCTGATCGGGTTCGTCGCGGGAATCATCGCGCGGCTCGTATCGCCGGGCCCGAACAATCCGTCCGGCTTCATCCTGACCACGGTGCTCGGCATCGCCGGCGCATTCGTGGCGACATGGATCGGCCAGACGGTCGGCTGGTATCGCCCCGATCAGGGCGCCGGCTTCATCGGCGCCACCGTCGGCGCGCTGGTGGTGCTGTTCATCTGGAACAGACTGGTCGCGCGCGGCGTCGTCTCCGACCCCAGCAACCGGATGTGACCGCACGGCGCGGGCGCGCTCCCGTCACCAGACGAGATGCACGCCCGCGTCGATGCGCACGATCTCGCCGCTCATGCTGCGCGAGGCCGGACTCGCCAGGAAGCAGACGAGTTCCGCGATGTCCTCCGCGGTCGACGCCACCTTGAGCGGCGACTTCTCCGTCACCGCGGCGCGCACCTTGGCGGCGCCCTCGGCGCCGCGCCCCTTGGTGAACCACGGCGTGTCGATATACCCCGGACAGACGGCATTGACCCGGATCAGCGGCGCGAGCGCGCGCGCCAGCGCTATCGTCATGCTGTTCAGCCCGCCCTTGCTCGCTACATAGGCGACCGACGAGCCGATCCCGGATACGCCGGCGATCGACGAGACGTTGACCACCGACGCCGAGCGGCCGGCCTGCGTCGCGCCGGCCTCCAGCAGCGGCCGCGCCGCGCGGATCATCTGATAGGGCCCGATCGTGTTGATCGCGTAGATGCGCTGGAAATCCTCGGCCGACAGACCGTCGAGATTGCTATGCTCCACATGCTTGGTGGTGCCGGCGTTGTTGATCAGCGCGTCGAGCCGCCCCCACGGCGCGGCCGCCGCGACGATCTTTCTGCAGTCGTCGTCGCGCGAGACGTCGCCCTGCACGACCACCACCTCGGCGCCGGCGGTGCGGCAGAGATCGGCGGTCTGCTCCGCCTCGGTCTTGCTCGACGCGGAGTTGACGACGATGCGCGCGCCCGGCCGCGCCAGCATCGCGGCGGTGGCCGCGCCGAGGCCCGATGCCGAGCCTGTGACAATCACCGACAATCCGTCGCCCGCCATTTCATCTTCTCCCTTAGAGGTTTCGCGCAATCTAGCCGCCGGTCCCCGCCGCGAACAGCGCTTTCCGCGCGCGGCAAACAGTCATCCGCCGTCAATCCGGCCGCGGCGGCGCAGCCGCCTTGCCGGCGACCAGCGCATCGACGACGGTGACGCCCTCCCCTGCCGCATGGACGCGCACCGGATTGATCTCGATCTCCGCCACATCGTCCTGCCACGCGTCGGCGAGCGACGACAGACGCGCGATCAGCGCCGCGAGCGCCGCCTTGTCGGCCCTGGCCGCGCCGCGAAACCCGTCGAGCAGCGGCGCGGACTTCAAGGCGTCGATCATCGCGAGCGCTTCCGTCTCGTCGACGGGCGCGGGGCGATAGACCACGTCGCGGAACAACTCGGTGGCGATACCGCCGAACCCCGCCATGACGATGGGCCCGAAGGTCGGATCGTTGACGGCGCCGACGATCATCTCGATGCCGGGGCACGCCATGGGCCCGACCAGCACGCCCTGGATATCGGCGCCCGCACGGAAGCGGCGCGCGTTCTCGATCAGATCGGTGAAGGCGGCTGCCGCCTCCCCCGCGTCGCGGATGTCGAGGCGGACGCCGCCGGCCTCGCTCTTGTGCGGGATGTCGCGCGACTGGATTTTCATCGCCAACGGAAAGCTCATGCCGGCGAGCGTCGCCGCCAGACGCGCCTTCTCCGGCACCAGCACTTCGTGCAGCACCGCAATGCCGGCCGCGCGCAGCAGCGCCTTGCTCTCGTGCTCGGACAGGCGGCCGGCGATTCCGCTTTGCGCGCGCGGATGCGCGGGCACCGGCGGCGGCGGCACGAAGTCGCCGCGATCGGCAAGGCAGCGCAACGCCCGCGCCAACGACGCCACGCCCGAGAAGGCGACGGTGCCGGCGGCCGCGAGCTCGGCGCGGGCAAAGGCGGAGGGCAGCGTGTAGGTGAAGATCAGGATCGGCTTGCGCTGCGCGCCGAGCAGCGGGCCGATCTCCGCCGCCTTCACCGGCATGCGCGTCTCGCTCGCCAGCGACACCGCCACCGCGATGGCGTCGACCTCGTCGGACGCTTCGAGCAGCGCCACCACCTTCTGCAGCCCGCCGCTGTGCACCGCCTGCGCCGTGATGTCGACCGGATTACGCGGCGCGCCGTAGGACGGGATCAGGGCGCGGATCTCCGCCTGCATCGGACCCGGAAGCTCGGGAATCTGCAACCCCTGCGCCGCCGCCGCATCCGCGATCCACGCGCCGGCGCCGCCCGACACCGTGACCACGCCGACACGGCGGCCTTTCGCCGGCGGCGCGACGCAGAAGGCGGCGGCGATCGCCACGGCTTCGTCGAGATCGTCGCAGACCGTGATGCCGTAGCGCGCGAACACCGCGTCATAGGCGGCCGTCCAGCCGGCCATGCTCGCGGTGTGCGAGGCGGCGGCGCGCGCGCCGGCAACGGTGCGGCCGACCTTGACGGCGATCACCGGCTTGCGCGCCTCGGCGGCACGCCGCGCGGCAGCGACGAAAGCCTGCGCATCGCGGATGCCTTCGACGAACAGCACCACCACGTCGGTGGCATCGTCCTGCGCCAGATAGCCGAGAAATTCGCCGGTGGCGAGATCGGCCTCGTTGCCAGTGCTGATCACCTTGCTGACGGCGACGCCCATCGCCCGCGCGCGGTTGTAGATGGCAAAGCCGATGCCGCCGCTCTGCGCGATGATGCCGAGACGGCGCGGCGTCGCCACGAGGCGCGGCGCCTCGGGCTTCACGTCCACGGTGGGGCTGAAGGTCGCCGCGATGCGCTGCGGCTCGTTGTAGAAGCCCTCCGCGTTCGGCCCGCAGACGCGCATGCCGGTGCGCCGGGCCAGCGCCGCGATCTCCGCCTGCATGCCGGCGCTGGCGCCGCCTTCCTCCGCGAAGCCCGACGAGATGACGATGGCGTGGCGCACGCCGGCGGCTGCGCAGTCCTCCAGCGCGGCGAGCACCGCGCGCGCCGGGATGATGACGATGGCGAGATCGACCGGCCGGCCGATCACGCCCACCGACGGATGACACGGCAGGCCGTCGATGCTGTCGTGGGCCGGGTTGACCGGATAGATCGCGCCGGCAAAGCCGTTGCGGCGCAGGAAAGTCAGCAGCAGGCCGGGAATCTTCTTGTCGTCGCGCGACGCGCCGATGATGGCGATGCTGCCGGGTGCGAAGAACGTCTCCAACGGATGTTCCGGCAAGGGCGCCCTCACGCCGTGAGCTCGAAATCGACGCCGCCGACGCGGAACGCGCGTTCCGTCGCCGGACAGCCGCGCGCTTTCGCGGCAGCGAGCACCGCATCGGGATCGCGCACACGAAAAGCCAGCGCGCTCATCATCTCGCGCTCGCCCGCCACGACACGGATCGCGGCATTGGGCAGCGCGATGCGGGCGCCGGCGGCCGGCACGCCGAGAATGCGGCCCCAATGCGCGGCGAGCGCTTCCGGATCGGGGCCCGCGAGCACCACTTCGGTCAGCGCCGTCGTCACGCCGGTGCGGATCGCCTTGTCCCAGCCGGGACCCGCCGGCGGATAGGGACCGCGGATGTTGTCGCTGCCGGCCGTGTGGTTGAACTCGATGAAGGCGGCGCGGCAGTCGCGCGGATGAAGCTGGACGCCGAGATAGGGCGGCCGGTCGATAACGTGGGCGACGCGCACGCCGATCGCCTCGGCATTCGCCTGCCGCTCGCGCGGATCGTCGCAGGAGAAGATCGCCATGTAGCCGCCGCGACCGCCGCTCTTCTCAAGAAAGCGTTCCGCGGCGGTGCCGTCGCGCACCGGCGCGACCACCTCGAGCAGGACGGCATCGACCGGCAGCAGCGCGTTCTCGAGGCCGTAATGCGCCACGTTGGGATCGCGGTAGCAGACGGCGAGCCCCATGATGGCGGCGATGTCGCCGACAACGGGCGCGAGCCCCGGCGCCACGAGGCAGACCTGCCGCAGCCGCGTGCCGCTCATCCGCCCGCCTCCCGCCGCGCCGCCCGTCAGCGGCCCTTGAACACCGCGGCGCGCTTCTCGACGAAGGCGGTCGCCGCCTCGCGGTGATCCTCCGTCTCCGAGCAGCGCGTGTGATGAAGCGATTCGGCGTCGAAGCAGGCTTCCAGCGCCAGGTGCTCGGCGTTGTTGATGTTGCGCTTGATGTAGCCGTAGGCGACCGACGGTCCCCGCGCCATCGCCCGCGCAAGCTCGGTCGCGGCCTCGCCGACATCGGCGTCGGCGACGACCTTGGTGACGATGCCGAGCGCCAGCGCCTCCTGCGCGGTGAGCACCGGCGACATGAGATAGAGTTCGCGCGCCCTGGCGCTGCCCAGCATGCGGGTGAGAAAATACGTCCCGCCGTAATCGCCGGAGAACCCCACCTTGGCGAAAGCGGTGGTGATCTTGGCCGAGGCGCCGGCCACCCGCAGGTCGCAGGCGAGAGCGATGGACAGGCCGGCGCCCGCCGCCGCGCCGTCGATCTGCGCAACGACCGGCTTCGCCATCTCGTGAAGAATGCGCGACACCTCCATGCGGCCACGCAGACTGACGCGCTTGTCCTCGAGCGTCAGCACGGCTCTCTGCTCGGCCATCGCCTTGACGTCGCCGCCGACGCAGAAGGTGCCGCCGGCGCCGCGCAGCAGCACCGCGCGCACCGCGTGATCCTCCGCCGCGCGCCGCGCCGCCGCGACGAGCCCGGCCGACATATCGGCGTTGAGCGCGTTGCGCCGCTCGGGCCGGTTCATGGTGATGGTGAGAAGCCCGCTGTCGAGCGTCTGCAGTACGGTATCCGTCATGGCGATCTCCGGGCCGGAAACGGGACGCGCGGGCAACGGAGCCCGCGCGCCGCAAGCTTCCTTCTGAAGGCTTACTTCTTGAGCAGCGGGCAGCGCGTGGATTCCAGCGGCTGGAACGCCTGGTCGCCCGGCACGGTGGCGAGCAGCTTGTAGTCGTCCCAGCGGCCTTTCGATTCCGACGGCTTCTTCACCTCGAACAGGTACATGTCGTGGACCATGCGGCCATCCTCGCGGATGCGGCCGTTCTTGGCGAACATGTCGTTGATCGGCGTCGCCTTCATGACCTTCATCACCGCCGCGGCGTCGGTGGTGCCGGCCGCCTTCACCGCCTTGAGGTAATGCAGCGTCGAGGAATAGATGCCGGCCTGCACCGAAGTCGGCGCGCGCTTGACCTTCTCCATGAAGCGCTTGGCGAAGGCGCGGGTGTCGTCGTTCATGTCCCAGTAGAACGCCTCGGTCAGCACCATGCCCTGCGCGGTCTCGAGCCCGATGCTGTCGATGTCGGTGATGAAGGCGAGCAGCGGCGAGACCTTCTGGCCGCCCTTCATCAGGCCGAACTCGGCGGCCTGCTTGATGGCGTTGATGGTGTCGCCGCCGGCATTGGCGAGGCCGATCACCTTGGCCTTCGACGCCTGCGCCTGCAGCAGGAAGGAGGAGAAGTCCGAGGTGTTGAGCGGATGCTTGACGGTGCCGATCACCTTGCCGCCAAGCTTGGTGACGACGTTGGTGGTGTCCCTCTCGAGGTCCTGGCCGAACGCATAGTCGGCCTGCAGGAAGAACCAGGTATCGAGCCCGGTCTTCACCGTGGCGATGCCGGTCGAGTTCGCCTGCGCGAAGGTGTCGTAGGTATAGTGGACGCTATAGGGCCCGCACGCCTCGTTGGTGAGGCGCACCGAACCCGGGCCGTTGAACATGATGATCTTGTTGCGCGCCTTGGCGATCTCGTTGGCGGCGAGCGCGGTGGCGGAGCCCGCGACGTCGAGGATCGCCTCGACGCCCTGGTTGTCCAGCATGTCGCGCGCGATGCTGGAGGCGAGATCGGCCTTGTTGAGATGGTCGGCGGCGATGATCTCGATCTTGCGGCCGAGCACCGTGCCGCCGACATCCTCGACCGCCATTTTGGCGGCGGTCTCGCTGCCGGGACCGGTGATGTCCGCATAAAGGCCCGACATGTCGAGAATGGCGCCGAGCTTCAGCGGCGGATTGCCCTGCGCCGTCGCGGCCCCGGCACCCAGCACCAGGGCGGATGACATCAGGCTTGCGAGGATGATGCTGCTCTTCAAGGTCGCCTCCCCAGGCTGCGGAATTTTTCGGGCGCGATCATGCCGCAACGCCCTGTCTGCGGCAAGCGAACGTGCATGAAGCACGCGGCGCACAGGCTTGACTTGCATTCGCGGACGACAGCAGATTTCGCAGAATGAAATTCGACGGCGCCATGCAACATGCTGCGCAGTGCGCGGAGCGCGCGATGACCCGTCTCCGCCTGCACCGCGCCGCGATCGCAATCGTCGGCGCGCTGTCGCTCGTCGCGCAGGCGCACGCCCTCCACGCTGCGCCGTGCCGCTTCGCGCCGCAGGGCGAGGGCCGTGTCCGCGACGTGCTCGACGCGCGCACGTTCCGTCTCGACGACGGACGCGAGGTGCGGCTCGCCGGCATCGAAACTCCCCATGACGGCGACGGCGCGGCGGCGCTCGCGGCGCTCATCGCAGGCCGCGAGGTCGCGCTGCACGGCGACGACGACCGGCCGGACCGCTACGGCCGCCAGCCCGCCTTC
>JACDJC010002247.1_pt1 | contig 15470 bp, 10 predicted proteins | sample 7454191 | NCBI WGS metagenome assembly JACDJC01 (sample SAMN14253291, study PRJNA609438) | sludge metagenome | isolation source: sludge after 25d culture with pyrite and EDTA | collected 2018-12-20 | reverse complement strand
GTCGCCTTCAATACCGAACTGGAAATAGTTTGCGCCATTGAGGAAAAAATTCCTTTTTTCGGGAAAATGGAGACTGAAACGGGTGAGGTTTATCTGGCGGTCATCCACTTCGGTTTCGGCAAAATCGGTGTTTATGGTTAGGGAAGAGCGCAGACTTGGCGTTATCTGGTAAAAAAGATCGATACCTCCCGTGAGCTTAGGCTCACTCTTTTCTCCCATCCGGGAGTTGAGACCTGTAACAATATATGGCGAAATATCGAGCCCAATTCCCTGAGTTATGCCCTCCAGTCCCTCTAAGGTGGCTGCATCAGACACCTGAAATCTGTGAGTGTTGAGGTTGGCAACCGGCCAGTAAGAAGATTCAATGTTGCTCACAATGTGCCGTATAAATTTCACTCCCCACTTTGTGTTTGATTTGTCAAATCCCAATGATTTGAACGGAATGGCAATTTCGGCTTCCCAGCCCCAATCTTTGATACTGGCTTTCCCTGTCCAAAGTCCGTCCCACTCCTTGTTAAATGCGGCTCCGTTTTCGCTGATCAACGCATCGCCGATTGAACCGCGCGGACCAATCTGAAACCAGTAGCCGTTGCGTTTGTCGTGATAGGTATCTAAAATAATCTGTATCCGGTCATCATTGCCCAGACTCACATCCCGCGCCATCTCCTTGGCAGTAATTTTTTCCGGCTCATCCCAACACTTTACGGCGAAGTATATATGATGCTCATCATAGCAGATCAAAAATTCGGTTTTTTTGGAAACGGGTGCTCCCGGATTGGGTTCACGCTGATAGAAATCGGTTACAACAAAGGCTTCGTTCCACACCTCTTCCGTCACATTCCCGTCAATGTGCGGAGGCGTTCCGACTTTAACAGCGCGGATAACAGGCTGTGAAAATGTTGCAGATGCTGCAAACAAAAGAACCGGAAGCAGTAAGATTTTTGTTTTCAAAAAGAGAGGAATTAAAATGACAGTTCAAAATAAGGAAAAAAAATTCAGCTCTTTGAAAGAAATTTTCAGAAAGTGAAAAAACTTCTCATAAAAAACCTCTATATTTCAGATTCTCTATTTTATTTACGCTTTAAGGCGTTTAAACAGGTTTCTTTTTTATTTTTGCAAAAAATCGAAACAATGAGAATAGTAATTGAACAACCCGACCATGACGAGCTGGAAGAAGCGGGCGTTTTCGACTGGCCTGTGCGGGAACACGACGAAGATAAATTCGACTGGTATTTCGAAAAAACCGAGCATTGCTATATTATTGAGGGTGTAGCAGATATCGTTTCAGAGTTTGACACCATCATGGTAAAACCCGGTGATTACCTGATTTTTCCTGCCGGACTGGAGTGTGTTTGGGATGTCCGGTCAAAAATTAGAGCACATTACAGTTTTGAAGAACTTTCCTAATTTGAAACAGGGGAAATTCATTTTAAAGCAGACAGTATCCTGATTCGGTTTTTTTGCCTTATTTTCAGCTAAAAACAGACGCGAAGCGGAATTAATCTGTTTTTTGTTGGAACCTTCCGGTTAATGGCTAAATTTGTAGTTGCAATACAGGTTTTTCAGGAACATTTAAAATTCTGTGTTGTTTTTTATTTAGTATTAAACATTAGATAAAATAATTTCAATAATGGATAATTTTTCATCAGTTGGAAATCAGGAGCAGGATACTATAGATGATCTGTATAAATTATACCTCGAAAACCCTGAATCGCTTGACAAAAGCTGGCAACATTTTTTTGCAGGATTTGAATTGGGCAGAACCAGTTTTACTGATCAACAAACTCCGGCAGTTGAAGGCAACATTCACAAGGAATTTGCCATATTAAATCTTATCCACAGCTATCGTCAACGGGGTCATCTGTTCACAAAAACCAATCCCGTGAGGGCGCGCCGCCAGTATTCGCCGACGTTAGACATAGAAAATTTCGGACTTTCAAAGGATGATCTGGAAACCACGTTTCAGGCAGGGAAGGATATTGGCATTGGCCCCGCCACATTGAAAGATATTATTGAACACCTGGAAGCAACCTACTGCCGTTCGATTGGCGTGGAATATCTTTATGTGAGAGAACCCGAAATGGTTCAGTGGCTGAAGGAAAAAATGGAAAGTACCCGCAATATGGGAGAATTTTCCGAAGAAAAGAGGAGGGATATCTTTTACCACCTGAAAATAGCTGCCGGGTTTGAGCATTTTATTCACAAGAAATTTGTCGGGCAAAAACGCTTTTCCCTTGAAGGCGCCGAAAGTTTAATTCCTGCATTAGATGCAATTATTGAACGAGGCGCAGAATTAGGCATCGAAGAGTTCGTTATTGGCATGGCACACCGGGGAAGACTTAATGTTTTAGCCAATATAATTGAAAAACCCTACGAATACATTTTTAAAGAGTTTTATGGCAAGGAGTACGAAGAGGATATCTGGAACGGGGACGTGATGTATCATTTGGGCTATGAGAATGAGGTTCAGACCGATTATGGAAAAAATGTCAAGCTGAAGCTTTTACCCAATCCCTCACACCTTGAGGCTGTGGGGCCTATTGTTCAGGGAATGGTGCGTTCCCGGATTAATTCGGTTTACAGCAGCAATTACAGCAAGGCTGCCGGAATTATTATTCACGGCGACGCTGCAATTGCGGCGCAGGGCGTGGTTTATGAAACCATTCAGATGTCGCAGCTCAACGGTTACCGGACAGGAGGAACCATCCATCTGGTTGTAAACAATCAGGTTGGGTTTACAACACCCTATCTCGATGCACGGTCAAGTACCTACAGCACCGGCGTTGCAAAGGTCACCCGCTCTCCAGTCTTTCATGTCAATGGCGATGACGTGGAAGCGATGGTTTACACGATTCAGCTTGCTATGGAGTTCAGGCAAAAATTTCATACAGATGTGTTTATTGATATTCTTTGTTATCGCAAATATGGACATAACGAAGGCGATGAACCGCGTTTCACACAGCCCTTACTCTATAAAATGATTGAAAAACATCCCAATCCGCGGGATATTTATGCAGAGAAACTGGAGAAACTCGGTATTATGTCTGCTAAAGAGTCTCAGGAGAAGGTCAGAAGTTTCGACCAGTTTTTAGAAGAGAAATATACAGAGTCAGAAAAAATTGACCGGTTGAAAATCCGGAAGTTTCTGGTAGATGAATATGCATCCTATGAGATGCCCAGTAAGTCCATGTTCAATCAATCCATGAATACGGGTGTGCCGGCTAAAACACTTTTTAAAATAGCCGATTCAATAAACAACCTGCCTGAGAATCTTGCCTTTTTCAAGAAAGTGAACCGTATTTTATCCGACAGGCGGATTATGATGTTAGACAACCGGCTCGATTGGGCAATGGCAGAATTATTGGCTTACGGAACACTGGTAACTGAAGGACATCCGGTGCGCATAAGCGGACAGGACAGTGAACGGGGAACTTTTGCCCATCGTCATGCTTCTTTTGTGGTGGAGGGTTGTGAGGAGAAATATTTTCCACTAAAGCATGTTTCAGAAGATCAGGCAACTTTCCATGTCTATAATTCACCGCTGTCAGAATATGCCGTGCTGGGATTTGAATATGGCTACGCCCTGGGCAAACCCAACGGACTGACAATCTGGGAAGCACAGTTTGGCGATTTTGCAAATATGGCTCAAGTTGTTATTGACCAGTATATTTCATCAGCTTTTGAGAAATGGGGACTGATGAACAACCTTGTGTTGTTCCTGCCTCATGGTTTTGAAGGACAGGGACCTGAGCACTCCAGTGCACGAATTGAGCGGTTCCTCGAATTGTCTGCCAATAATAATATGCAGGTAGTGATGCCCACAACACCTGCCAATATGTTTCACTTGCTTCGCCGGCAGGTGAAAATGAAAATGAGATTACCGCTGATTGTGTTCACACCCAAAAGCCTGTTGCGCCATCCAATGGCGGTGTCGTCAGTTGAAAGTCTTTCAAAGGGTTCTTTTCAGGATGTGATTGATGATGCAGAAGCTATTCCGGAAGCTGTTGATAAAGTAGTACTTACCTCCGGAAGGCTGTACTACGATCTGCTCAAGTATAAAATGGAAAACGGACTGACGAATGTGGCTATAGTGCGAATAGAGCAAATTTTTCCACTTCCCGTGAAACAACTCAATAAGATTCTGAAAAAGTACAAAACAACTAACCTTATCTGGGCACAGGATGAACCGGAGAATATGGGAATATGGCCCTTCCTGAACAGAAAGTTAGATTCTTTAAACCTTAAGGTTGTTGCCCGCCCCGAGAGTGCAAGTCCGGCAGTTGGTCTGATGGGAAAACATCAGAAGGAACTGGAGAAGATATTGTCGGAAATATTCCAGGAAGAAGAAGTAATAGCCTCCTAAAATAAAGACTGAAAATGATTATAGAAGTTAAAGTTCCCAGCCCGGGAGAATCCATAGTTGAAGTAGAAATTGGTGCATGGCTTGTTGAAAACGGCACAGTGGTTATCAAAGACCAGGAAATAGCCGAAGTGGAATCAGACAAAGCCACTCTGACAATTATTGCTGCTGAAACCGGAAAAATTGAAATACTTGTAACCGAAGGTGAAACGATAGAAGTGGGTGCTGTGGCGTGCACCATTGATACCAGTGTACAGCCGCCGGCAGAGGATTTTGCCGATAAGCCCGAAGCAGAAGCTATTTCTCCGGTTCAGGAAACAGAAGAGGCAGAGCCGGTGCAGGAAAAACCGGAAGAAACACCGGTTGAAGTTCCTCAAGAGGAGAAACTTCCACTAAAAGAATCTTTTTCAGAAACCGGTCAGGTGAAGGTGACCCCATTGGCCAAAGAGTTGATGAAAGAACATGGAATTTCAGTGGAAGAGGTGATTCAGGGATTGAAACGTCTTGGTAAAAAGGAAGTGGAAGCGGTAATTAGCTCTAAAGACACTCTCTCCGAGCTGCCCATGAGTGAAACCCAGCCCGCTCAGGCTACCCGGGAAGTGGACAGAATACGCCTGACGGCGCTTCGTCGTAAACTTAGTGAACGATTGGTGGCTGTGAAGAATGAAACAGCCATGCTCACCACTTTCAATGAGGTGGATATGAGTCGTACCATAGAGTTGCGGAAAAAATATCAGCAGCAGTTTGTAGAGAAATATGGATATAAACTGGGATTCATGTCTCTTTTTGCTAAAGCTGCAACCGTGGCAATGAATTTTCATCCGATGGTAAATGCCCAATTTGGAGATGGTGAAATCATTTCACCCCGATATGTGGATGTGGGGATTGCAGTTTCAACCCCCAGAGGGCTGATGGTGCCTGTTATCCGAAATACCGAAAGCAAGACAATTGCTCAAATCGAACTGGAAATAAAAGAACTTGCCGAAAAAGCCCGGAATAAGAAAATCACGGTTGACGAACTCACCGGCGGAACTTTCACCATTACTAACGGAGGGGTGTTTGGCTCGCTGCTCTCCACTCCGCTGATTAATCCGCCCCAGTCGGCAATCCTTGGGCTGCATAATATTATCGAAAGGCCTGTGGCAATTGACGGACAGGTTGTTATCCGGCCCATGATGTACGTTGCATTATCCTATGACCACCGCGTGATTGACGGAAAAGATTCAGTTACTTTTCTGTTGAAGATTAAAGAACTCATCGAAAATCCGGAACGGTTACTGACCGGCGGCAAAGAATTTGAAAAAGCTTTGCTTGGCGTTTAATGTTTTTTAATAAAGTTTTTACGGCTTAACCAATAGCCAGTTATAAAAATTAGGGTAAAAATGGCATTGGTTTGTGAAAATGCCTGCCAGTTGTTCCAGATTACCGGAATGAAAAGTATCGTCAATTGAGCAAAAACATAGAGATACAATCCGTCTGCATGTAATTTCCACATTCTTATGGCGCCTGTCAGCGAGAGTGCAAACAGTGCCATCAAAAGCGTGAAATAGGCAGGGGATAGCGTTTCAACGCTGCTCCACGATGAATATTTAATGATGAGCTCTGTTGTCTTTTCAAAAAACAGAGATGCCAGAAAGTAACCTGCAAAACCGATGCTGCTCCCAATAAATGTAAGCACGCACAAGGCGCTTAAAAAAGAAGTTCGTTGTGTAGTTTTTTCCAACTGCTTTAACTTTAAAAATTAACTGTTCAAAAATAGTGAGTTTTCCCGGATATAATTTTCCTTCACTTTTTTAAATTGTTATACCTTTGACGCTAATTTTTCAAAATAAACGCTAAGATGAAAAGAGATTTGCTAATTTTTGATATTATTAAAAAGGAACATGAACGTCAATTGAACGGAATTGAACTGATTGCTTCTGAGAATTTTGTGAGCGGACAGGTTATGGAAGCCATGGGCTCGGTGCTAACCAACAAATATGCTGAAGGTTATCCCGGACGTCGTTATTATGGAGGTTGCCAATTTGTTGACCAGTCGGAACAGTTAGCCATTGACCGTTTGAATGAACTTTTTGGTGCTGAGTGGTCGAATGTGCAGCCGCACGCTGGGGCTCAGGCAAATGCCGCAGTTTTAAGCGTTATTCTGAAGCCGGGAGACACATTTATGGGATTCGACCTTTCTCATGGCGGACATCTTTCACACGGCTCCCCGGTGAATAGTTCAGGAATATTATACAACCCGGTTGGTTATCGTGTAAACCGGGAAACGGAGCTGGTGGATTATGATGAGATGGAAAAATTAGCTCTACAGCACAAACCAAAACTGATAATTGCCGGCGCTTCGGCTTACAGCCGTGAATGGGATTACAGTCGAATGCGTGAAATTGCCGATAAAATTGAAGCAATTCTCATGGTGGATATGGCTCATCCTGCCGGGCTTATAGCTGCCGGCTTGCTGGAAAATCCACTCAAATATGCTCATGTTGTAACATCCACCACACACAAAACATTACGCGGACCTCGCGGTGGAATCATTTTAATGGGAAAGGATTTCGAAAACCCATGGGGAATTAAATCATCCAAAGGGGCAATCCGTACAATGTCATCGCTTTTTGATTCTTCAGTTTTCCCCGGACATCAGGGCGGACCGCTGGAGCATATTATCGCAGCCAAGGCAGTCTCATTTTATGAGGCGCTTGCTCCTGAATTCACCGAATATCAAAAGCAGGTTTTGAAAAATTCACGCGTAATGGCTCAGGCATTTATCGAACTTGGTTACAAAGTAATTTCTGGTGGAACAGACAATCACTCGATGCTCATTGACCTTCGGACTAAATTTCCGGAAATCACCGGGAAACAGGTAGAAAATGCATTGATGAAGGCAGAAATCACAGTAAATAAAAACATGGTTCCGTTCGACAGTCGCTCACCATTTCAGACCTCAGGGCTTCGCCTCGGAACTCCTGCAATTACTACCCGCGGAGTGAAGGAAAATCTGATGCCGGAGATTGTGGAGCTGATTAACCATGTGATTTTAAACATTGATGATGATAAAATTATCAGTGCAGCTGCTGAAAAAGTACATCAGATGATGAAGGATTTTCCGCTGTTTGCCTTCTGATGACAGGGTGACAGAAAGTTCCGGATATGTGTTTGCATGCTTTCTTCAGGAGTGCAGCCAGTTGCCGTAATTGATGAAAGGTCTAACATCGGTAACAATCATTCCTGCTCTTTTTCCCGCCTCAATTCCTAAGTCGCCATCTTCGAAAACCTGGCAAAAGGCGGGTTCTACGCCCATAATCCGGGCACATTCCAAAAAGGTGTCGGGGTAGGGTTTATGGCGGGTAACGTCATTTGCTGTTACAATTGCATCAAAGCAGTTGGTGAGGGCAAGCTGTTTCAGCTGCACTTCCGTACTTCTCCGGCTGGCTCCGGTGCCTACACTCATGGGCAGTTTCCCATAAAATTCCTTAACTATGGAAAGAATTTCATCTATGGGTACAAGCAACTCTGCAGAACTCCTAAACGAACTTTGCTTCAATTCAACAATTTTTTCCGGTTCAACCGAAAGATTGTATTCATCCACAATCCGCCGGGCAAAATCAATGGTTGCACGCCCGGTCATTTCTACCATAATCTGCGGGTCAAACACAAACCCATATTTTTCCCCGATTTTGTTCCAGTTAGCCATATGCAGAGGCAAGGAGTCGGAAAGTGTGCCGTCAAGGTCGAAAATCAGCCCTCTGGCATCAGGATGAACACATAAATTCATATTCTTTTGATTTTGCTCAAAAATAAAAAATTAGAGGAGAATTACAGTTGAAAGAGATAGCGCGCTTGGATTAATTAAGGCTCTATTAAACTGGGGAGTTTTATATTTTCGACATTGTTAAAAATAGAATATCCTGTTTCACAAAGGAATATTCCCGTGTTTACGGGGTGGGTTGGTTTTCCTCTTGTTCCTTGTCATTTCCAGCGCTCCAATAATTTTTTTCCGGGTATCTCTCGGATAAATAACTTCATCGATATAACCTAATGAGGCGGCTGTATAGGGGTTGGCAAATTTTTTCCTGTATGCGATAACTTCTTCAGCCTTTTCCTCATCTGATTTGTTGCGGTGCAGTATATTTACGGCGCCTTCAGGACCCATTACTGCTATTTCGGCAGTGGGGTAGGCAAAATTAGCATCTCCGCCGATATGTTTGCTCGACATAACATCGTATGCTCCGCCATATGCTTTGCGGGTAATAACAGTAATTTTCGGAACAGTTGCTTCTGAAAAAGCATAAAGCAGTTTAGCACCGTGCTTGATGATTCCGCCAAATTCCTGAGTTGTTCCGGGCAAAAAGCCGGGAACATCAACAAAGGTTATCAGCGGCAGGTTGAATGCATCACAAAAACGCACGAAACGCGCTGCCTTAACCGAAGAGTTGATGTCTAAAACTCCGGCAAGGTTTGCCGGCTGGTTGGCAACAATGCCCACCGGAATGCCTGCAAATCTTGCAAATCCGCAAATTATATTTTTAGCAAAATTGGGCTGAACTTCCAGGAAATGGTGGTTGTCAATCACATTCCCGATGATGTCGTGCATATCATACGGTTTGTTTGGATCAACGGGAATCAGCTCCTGAAGTATCTCTTCTGCCCGGTCAGAGGGGTCAATGGTTGTTTTTACGGGAGGGTCTTCCATGTTGTTCGACGGCAGGAAGCTGATTAGTTCTCTGACCATCATCAGCACCTGCTCTTCGTCATCTCCGGTGAAATGAGCCACACCGCTTTTTGAGCTGTGTGTCAGCGCGCCGCCCAGCTCTTCCTTGGACACATCTTCGTGTGTGACGGTTTTGATTACTTCGGGACCTGTAACGAACATGTGGCTCTTTTCATTAACCATAAAGATAAAGTCGGTGAGGGCAGGGGAATAGACAGCACCGCCGGCACACGGACCGAGAATAGCAGAAATTTGCGGGATAACACCCGAGGAAATCACATTGTTGTAAAAAATATCTGCATAGCCGGCAAGGCTTTCAACGCCTTCCTGTATGCGGGCACCGCCCGAATCATTCAGCCCGATTATAGGGGCTCCCATTTGCAGTGCGAGTTTTTGAATTTTTACAATTTTATCGGCATTTGCACGACTGAGTGAACCTCCGAAAACAGTAAAGTCCTGTGCGAAAACATAAACCAGCTTACTGTTTATTTTCCCGTAGCCTGTGACCACCCCGTCACCAAAAATTCTATTGTCCGGATTGTCGGTGCCGGCATCCCTTTGGGTCACCAGTTTGTCAATTTCAGTAAACGAACCGGGATCGAGAAGCAACCCAATACGTTCGCGTGCCGTTTTCTTTCCGGCAGTGTGCTGTTTTTTAATACGTTCTATTCCTCCTCCCAGCTCTGCTTCCTGATTGTATTGGTCGAGCTGGATGTATTTTGAAGTTAAATCCATGAAAAAAATGATTTATTCGATTTCTATAAGAGTTTGGTTGCCTTCAATGGTGTCGCCCTCTTTTACATTTACCTTTTTCACTATTCCGTCAATCGGGGCTTTGTACTCACTTTCCATCTTCATGGCAGAAATGATAATTGCATTCTCTCCCTGTCTGATAACATCTCCTTCCCTGACAAGTATTTTGACCACCTTGCCCGGCATGGGAGAAAAGATAGTCTTTTCGCTTGTTACCGAGCCGTTTGTTCCGCGGTTAATCAGATAACGAGCTTCGGCATCAATAACTTCAACGTCAAACCTGTCGTAAAGAGTATATGCCGCATATTTTTTGGGCTTGGACTGCGGAACAAGTTCAATATTGTATGACCGGCCACTTTCAATTATTGAGAAGGTGCCGCTTTGGGTATGCAGTAAATCTACATTGTAAACTTTTCCATCTACTTCAATCTCAAGCAGATTCCCGTTCTGGTTCAGTAATTTCACCCAGCAGGTGCGATTATTGATTTTTATTTCAACCGGCATGGCTGTTATTTAAAAATGATTTATGTAATTAATTTTCTTCCAGCGACTCTGAGCAGGTGCAAATCCCTGGTTGTTGTTTTTTTGTATCTGGCTTAATTTATCCATATAGTCGATATATGCAGCAATCAAAACCATATCCTCACAATCTTCGCAGGTTGTGCCGGCAGACAGTTGTCCCTGGTTATTTTCAATAAAATGGGTATTGTATTTTCCTTCAATAAAATCGGGATGATTCATTATGCGTTCAAGAAATTTTATGGAAGTCTTTACACCCGTGATTTTGTATTCGTACAACGCTCTGCGCATTCTTCGTATTGCCTCGTCCCTGTTGCCTCCCCAAACGATTAACTTGGAAATCATGGGGTCGTAATGAATGGGTATTTCATAGCCCTCATACACATATCCGTCGGTTCTGACACCTAATCCTAATGGTTCGGATATTTTATAAATTTTTCCGGCACTCGGCATGAAATTATTATCGGGGTCTTCAGCATAAATCCTGCACTCTATGGAGTGTCCCTTAATAGAGAGTTGATCCTGAGTGATTTCCAGCGGATTGCCTTCGGCAATTTTTATCTGCTGCTTTACAAGGTCAACGCCCGACACCCTCTCGGTGATGGGATGCTCCACCTGCAGGCGGGTGTTCATTTCAAGAAAATAGTAATTCAGATCATTATCCACTAAAAATTCAATGGTTCCGGCGCCTGCGTATTTTACTGCCTTAGCGGCTTCAACGGCAGCTTCTCCCATTTTTTGCCTGAGTTCAGGTGTCATAATTGGAGATGGAGTTTCTTCAATCATCTTTTGGTGGCGGCGCTGAATGGAGCACTCTCTTTCAAAAAGATGAATGGCATTTCCATGTTTGTCACCAAGTATCTGGAATTCGATGTGGTGTGGAGATACAATATATTTTTCAATATAAACCGAGCCGTTGCCAAAAGAGGCTTTTGCTTCTGACCGTGCTGCGCGAACAGCCGAAGCAACTTCGTGTTCATGGTGAACCAGTCGCATGCCTTTTCCGCCGCCGCCTGCTGAAGCTTTAATCATTACGGGCAAACCAATCTCCCTTATGGCACGGAAAGCCTCCTCTTCGGAGTCAATGATTCCTTCAGTGCCCGGCACTACCGGAATTCCGGCTGACTTCATTGTTTCGCGGGCTTTTATTTTATCTCCCATACGGTCGATTACGTCAGGTGAAGGACCAATGAACAGAATTCCCTCTTCTTCGCATCGCTTGGCAAACTGCGAATTTTCGGATAAAAATCCATATCCCGGATGAATGGCATCCGCATTGCATGCCTTTGCAGTTTCAATGATTTTTTCAATGTTCAGGTAGCTTTCCGCCGATGGCGCTTTGCCGATGTAATAAGCTTCATCTGCATATCTGACGTGAAGGGAAGTCCTGTCAGCTTCAGAAAAAACTGCAACCGACAAAATATCCATCTCTCTGCAGGTGCGCATGATGCGAATGGCAATCTCACCCCGGTTAGCCACAAGAATTTTTTTAATATGCTTCATCTGTGGTAATTTCAATTGTATAAATTCAATCAATTAATAACTTCAGTTTTATTAAAATGTTTACTTCCGGCTTTTGAAATTGATGTGTGCAAGTTAGTTTTGTCATTCTACTCAACCTATAAAAACATGTTAATAAATCTAAATTGATATTGTATTATTAATAGTCGTTACTCTTTTTTTTGAAACATTGAAGAACAAAGTCAAAAATTGCTGGAAGGGTTATTTTTGTTTTTTGTCAATTCATATTATCTTTAAACTTTAAAACTAAATATTGATGAATCGGAATATTCTGAGCTTTTTAATCATTTTTATACTGCCTTTGTGTGCAGGGGCTCAGGATTTTGTATATACTCTTTCGGATGATTCACTGGTTAATCATTTTGCCGGAATCAAACGGGTTTACTATGCCGCCCGAATTGATGAAGCCCCAAAAATTGATGGCAGGCTTGATGATGAGTGCTGGCAGAAATCCGGAACGTGGGATGGTGATTTTATTCAGCAGGTTCCCAATCAGGGCAAGCCTCCTTCTCAGGAAACCCGGATAAAAATTTTGTACGACGATAATTACCTCTATGTTGGAATTGTTTGCTACGACAATGAGCCGGGAAAAATTCGAAAAGTTCTGGGGCGGCGCGATGTAAACAATGGTGACGTTGCAGGCATTGCCCTTGATACTTATCTTGACAAGCAGACAGCCTTTGAGTTTAACGTAACAGCAGCCGGACAAAAAGTTGATTTAATGCATCTGGGCGATTATGGCTGGGATTTTAACTGGGATGCAGTCTGGGATGGAAAATCGTCAGTTGGTGATTCCGCTTGGTATGCTGAAATCCGGATTCCCTTTAATCAGTTGCGGTTTGCAAAGCGGGATGAGCAAATTTGGGGAATGCACGTCTGGAGGTGGATCGACAGGCTGAATGAAGAGAATCACTGGAAGCTGATTCCTATTGATGCACCGGCTATGGTCTATATTTTTGGCGAACTTCGCGGAATTAAAGATATTTCTACAAAAAGGAATTTTGAGCTGCTTCCCTATTCAAAAATAAAACTTATTCCTGATGCGGAAAAACGGCTTACTCCCGGAGTTGGTTTCGACGGAAAAATTGGAGTAACATCCAATTTTACATTGGATTACACGTTTAATCCCGATTTTGGACAGGTGGAAGCCGACCCGTCTGTTTTGAACCTCACGGCTTATGAAGTATTTTATGACGAAAAAAGACCCTTTTTTCTTGAAGGGAATAATATTCTCAATTACAATGCCGGTGACGATTTGCTTTTTTATTCGCGGAGGATAGGAGCCGCTCCTGAATATCCTGAACCAGCTCCGGGTGAGAGGGTTGTCGGGCCCGAGCAAACAACAATTTTGAATGCATTGAAACTTACAGGGAAAAATCATTCCGGGCTTTCATTAGGTGTTATAAACAGCATGACAATGGCAGAGCATGCAACTTTCTTCTCAGAGAATGGGAACCGGAAAGAGCGGGTTGAACCTTTTACTAACTATTTTATAGGCAGGGTGAAGCAGGATTTTAACAATCGAAACACATTCTTAGGCGGAATGGCAACCTCTGTAATACGAAACATAAAAGATGATAATCTGAAATTTTTGCCTGATAATTCGTTGACAGGGGGAATTGATTTTCAGCATTTCTGGAAGGAGCGTAAGTATTATGTTGATTTTAAGGGTTTTGCGTCAAAAGTTTCAGGCAGCGAACAGTCCATAGCAAATCTTCAGCTTGATCCACGGCATCTGTTTCAGCGCAAAGATGCGAAACATCTTGAATATAAGGATGGAATGACCAGTTTAGAGGGGTGGGGCGGGCAATTGTCAGGCGGCAAAATCGGTGGTAAGCTAAGGCTGGAAGCTGAGCTTGACTGGCGCTCACCGGGGGTTGAACTCAATGATGTCGGATATTTGTGGCAGGCAGACTATATTAAGCAGGGACTCAGTTTTTTATATTGGATAAATAAACCCAAAAGCATTTTGAACAGCTATTATGTCAGTATTGACCAAAAGCACATGAGAAGCTACGGAGGCGAGAAATTAGGCGATGAAATCAATGGGCATGTACGTTTTGTGTTTAAAAACCTGTGGAAGCTCGATTTTATTGGCAGTCACGAATTCTTTAATGTTGACACACGTGGATTGCGTGGCGGTCCGGCGCTGCGTAAGGATGGGGAAAGTATGGCACGGGCTTTTATCCAAACGAACACCAGCAGGAATCTGATATTGGGTGGCGGACCTACTTTTACGTGGAATGAAGATAAAATCGGATATTCGGAAAATTTTATTTTTGTCATCAAATGGCTGATATCAGGAAGGTTTAATCTGGATTCCAATACACATTTTACAAGAACAACTGACAATAATCAATACGTTTTTCAGACTGATGTGGATGGGGTGAGAGAATATATTGTAGGAAAGTTAAATCGCAAACTGCTGACTACTACATTACGGGCTGAAATTTTTGCCACGCCCGAACTCTCATTTCAGTACTATGGAAATCCTTATGCATCAGTTGGAAGATATGAAGATTTTAGAAAAGTAAATGTCTCCAAATCAGTAAATTATGATGAGCGGTTCTCCCCGTTGTTTATTCACGAAACAGCAGGAGAAAAACTTCTGCACGATGAGAAAAATAATACAATTTTAAACTTGAATTTATCGGGTCCTGATTTTAATTTCCAGGAGTTTCGATCCAATTTTGTTGCACGCTGGGAATACAAAACCGGTTCAACCCTCTATTTTGTCTGGACAAACACCCGTACCCGCTATCAGAATGTGTATGAGCCATCAGTTTTTGAAAGCCTGAAAGGAATTCATAAAGTTAAGGCTGAAAACGCATTTATGCTGAAATTGAGTTTTTGGTTCTCCATATAATTCTATGAATTATCTTTGGCGCCGTGAAAATGGCGAAATACATACCGTTTTATAAAAATAACCTGCGTCTGGCTTTTCCGGTCATCCTGTCGCATGCGGGGCAAATAACTGTTTCGCTGGCAGACAATATAATGGTTGGACATGTGGGGACAACCGAGCTTGCTGCGGCAGCATTTGCAAATAATATCTTTGTGGTCGGTATGTTTTTCGGAATGGGAATCACAATCGGCTCAACTCCGCTTGTTGGCAGAGCTTTCGGAAATAACCGCGTGGAAGATGTTGTGCAGTGGCTGAAGAATGGGGTTTTTACCCATTTCTCTTCATCTGTAGTTCTTTCTCTTTTGATGTTCGGTGTCTATTTTTTTCTCCCAATCATGGGACAAACAGATAGTGTTCTGGAACTTGCAAAGCCCTATTATCTAATTTTGTGCATTTCTTACCTCCCCTTTATGCTTTTCTTTTCAGTGAAGCAGTTTTTTGAGGGAATCGGGAATACCAAAATTGCAATGCAGATTACCTTGATTGTCAATGTTATAAATATAGGTGTAAACTATGTTCTTATCTATGGCAAACTGGGATTTCCTGCAATGGGGCTTTTGGGGGCGGGAATTGGTACACTGGTTTCCCGGATTGCAATGCCGCTTCTCTATTTAATTTATATTATTCGGATTACCCGCTTTAGGAAATATTTCACGCTTGCTCACAGGCAACCCTACAGTTTGCAAAGAATTTCAGCCCTTTTG
>JACDJC010002246.1_pt1 | contig 15473 bp, 14 predicted proteins | sample 7454191 | NCBI WGS metagenome assembly JACDJC01 (sample SAMN14253291, study PRJNA609438) | sludge metagenome | isolation source: sludge after 25d culture with pyrite and EDTA | collected 2018-12-20 | reverse complement strand
TCTCTCCAGGGCTTCCAAGGCCTCACGGGTTTTAAGACCACCCAAACGCTTCCTGATTTTAAGAAGCGAAGGGGCTAAAAGTTCGCTGTCAAAACAGCCATACTCCTTCACGAGGCGATTTACCCGCAGTGGTGCAGGTATTTGAAACATCACCAGAGGCGAATGCTGCAATAGGTTGAACAAACCATCGGGCACAAACACATGGCCTATATTATGACTCTCCCCTTCCACCCAAACAGGTTCATTTGAGTTGAGGTTGTTGAACGCCGCGTGCAGTTCGTTCTCAAACTGCTCGGTGGTAGGCTGTGGTTCCTGCCCCAATGCGCCAAACGCGGAGCCCTTATGATGGGCAATTCCCTCTAAATCGAGCACCTGGGCACCCAGGGAAGAAAGAGCCTGAAGCACTTCCGTTTTTCCACTACCGGTAGGACCACCCAGTACCAGAAATTTCCAGGGCACGCTTTCCAGTTGTTCTCTGAAGCTTGCACGATAAGCTTTATAGCCCCCTTCCAGAACCGATGCCTTAATGCCGGAGGTTTGTAAAAGCCAGGCCACGCTTGAACTTCGCATACCCCCCCGCCAACAATGCACCAAAACCCTGTTATCCACCGAGCGTTGACGGGCCTGCCTTGCCAAATCGGCGAGCTTTGGCCCCACCAGTTCAAGTCCCTTCAAAACCGATTCATGACGCCCCTGTTTTTTATATAACGTGCCTACAATGGCGCGCTCCTGGTCCGAAAAAAGAGGCAGATTAAAGGCACCCGGGATGTGACCTTCGGCGAATTCAGAGGGTGTTCGTACATCCAAAACGGGCCAGCGCCGGGCTTCCTGTAAAAAATCGTTTGGTTTTAAATAGTTTGGCATCCTTTATAATGTAACACTCCAAACATCGTCCAGGTGGTTTCGCCAATCGCTGTACTTTTCGGCTCCACCACGCACCTTCCAATCCGAATCGATGGTGAGCCGCGAACTGATACCCCCACGGGGATTGCAAACCATCACCACCCGTATCCGGTCGGGCTGGTAAACCTCCACCAGATGGTCGTAAAAGATATTAATCAGTCGTTCGTACGAAACCGTTATGTTGCGCAGACATTGAATATACATCTTGAGAGATTTGAGCTCAATAATTTTGCTGCCGGGATAAAAAGTGATGTAAACATCGGCAAAATCGGGTTGGTCTTTAACCCCCAAAAAGGTGAACTCGGGAATCTTTATTTTTATCTCATAAGCCTCCCCCGTTGGGTTTGGCAACGATTTAAGGATGCTTTTATCTATATCCTTATAAGTAAGCGTTTTTAAATTCATTTCAAACGGTTTGTAGAATTCGTTTTTTGCGGCTTCAAAGTTAGCATTTTTTAAAAAAACATCAACCGGGAAAATCGGAGCACGACTATAAGCAACATGATTGGGAGAAACTCTGGGTTTATATATCTTTGTGGCTGATATAAACCAAAAGCAGAAGAACAGTGGGACGATCCAGGAAAAGCAAGCCATTGCTTGAAAAACTTTTGATTACCGACCTGGCAGCCGAAGGAAAGGCCATTGGCCGGTTTAACGGTACGGTGGTATTTGTGCCACAGGCAGTTCCGGGTGATGTGATAGATGTTCAGATTACCAAAAAACGTAAACATTATCTGGAGGGATTTCCGGTGCGTTTTCATTACTATTCCGATATACGCGTTACCCCTTTTTGTGAGCATTTTGGGGTGTGCGGGGGATGCAAGTGGCAACACCTGCCCTATTTGGAACAACTGAAATACAAAGAAAAGGAGGTTTACAACAACCTGTTGCGGATAGGAAAAACAGACCTCCCTCCAATAAGTCCCATATTACCCTCACCGCAAGAGCGTTTCTACCGGAACAAACTGGAATTCACCTTTTCAAACAACCGGTGGCTTACACCGGAAGAGATGGAGAGCGACCGGCTTATCGAAAATAAAAACGGACTGGGGTTCCATGTCCCCGGCATGTTCGATAAGGTGGTGGACATTCGCCAATGCCATCTTCAGCCCGAACCCTCCAACAGCATAAGGTTGGCCATCCGCCATTTTGCGCTGGAACAAAAATGGCTCTTTTTCGATTTAAGAGCCCAACAGGGGTTTTTACGCACCCTCATCATTCGTACGGCCACCACGGGTGAGACCATGGTGATTGTTGTTTTTTTCCACGACGATGAGAAGAAGCGAGCCTCGTTGTTCGACCATCTCATGGGCCAATTTCCCGATGTCACCTCCTGGATGTATGTGATAAACGGCAAGGGCAACGACACCATCACCGACTTGCCGGTGCAACTGCAACATGGCCGCGACCATATTTTCGAAGAGATGGAGGGGTTGAAGTTTAAAATCGGGCCCAAATCTTTTTACCAAACCAACTCGCAGCAAGCCTATAACCTATACAAGCTGACACGCGAATTTGCCGGTCTTAATGGCCATGAAACGGTGTATGACCTATACACCGGTACAGGCACCATTGCTAATTTTATAGCCCGCAAGACACTAAAAGTGGTTGGCATTGAATACGTTCCTGAAGCCATCAGCAACGCCCTGGAAAACTCCCGCCTCAACCACATTACCAACACCGTTTTTCTGGCCGGTGACATAAAAGATATTTTAAATCACGATCTTTTCAACGCCGAAGGCTTCCCCGATGTCATCATCACCGATCCTCCACGCGCGGGCATGCATGCCGACGTGGTGCAAACCATAATAAATGCGGCACCTCAAAAAATTGTGTATGTAAGCTGCAACTCTGCCACCCAGGCCCGCGACCTCAACCTGTTGGATGTGAGATACAAAGTAACCCGCGTTCAGCCGGTGGATATGTTCCCGCATACCCACCATGTAGAAAATGTTGTGCTCCTGGAACGAAGATAAAACCGTGTGGTATTTGAACTTTAAAGTAAAAATGCTTGTTTTGTAGAAAAACAACCTCTATGCTGGCCATTTTATCTCCTGCCAAAACCTTAGATTACGATACACCTGTGCCTCTCGCCCGCTCAACCCGGTTCCGGTTTCCAGATGAAGCGGGGGAACTGGTGAAGCAGTTGCAGGGATACACCCCCCGGCGTCTGTCCAACCTGATGAACATCAGCGATAACCTGGCACAACTCAACGCTGTGCGCTATGCACAATGGCAATACCCCTTCGATGAATCGAAGGCACGTCAGGCCCTTTTTGCCTTTAAAGGTGATGTATATTCGGGGATGGACGCCTACAGCCTGAATGAAAAGGAGTTGAACCGTGCCCAACAAAACGTTCGTATTCTCTCGGGGTTGTATGGTTTACTGCGCCCTCTGGATTTAATTTTACCCTACCGGCTGGAGATGGGCACCAAACTTAAAAACAAAGGCAGGAAGGACCTTTATGCCTTTTGGGGTGAAAAAATAACCGCGCAACTCAACCACGACTTAAAGAATGGCGGTCACCAAGTGCTTGTGAACCTTGCCAGCCAGGAATATTTCAAAGCCATTAATCCTCAAAACATTGAAGCAGAGATTGTGGTTCCCGTTTTCAAGGATTATAAGAATGGAACCTATAAAATAATCAGCTTTTATGCTAAAAAGGCCAGAGGTATGATGGTTCGGTTTATGTTACAAAATCAATTAGCCAACCCGGAAGAACTTAAAGCCTTCGACGTGGACGGATACCATTATAATAATGAATTGTCGAATGAAGATGAAATGGTTTTTACCAGACATTAGGGGTGTACGACAAAATTCCCGAAATCCCAAAAGTTCTTTTTCTTGATTTACCCCAACCCCCAAGGGGGCGAAGAAAAAGAACTTTTTGGAAGTCCCACTTGGGGGATTTAGGGGTAGAAAGGGAAATTTGTCGTACACCCGACATTAGTGTCTTGCTGCAAAAATTATATATCTGTATATCAATTAAATGTAAAATTACCATTGTAAATTCCCCAATATATAAGTAACTTGACTTTTTAAAAATTCTATCACTATGGCCAACGATAAAACTATAGAGCGCTACGGCAATCTGCTGAAGCAGGAAGATTTGCGCACCATGCACGATAAAATATGGCCCAATACCTTTGTATTGGAGGCCCCGGAACCCTTTCCGGGTTTCTTTAAATACTATTCCGATCATCCCAGGGAAACCAAGCCTCTATACATTTATCTTGTTTTAAAGCAGCTGTACACACTTGAAGAGATAACACGGGCCAGCCAAAACATCCAAAAATATTTTCCGGCACAATTTAATGCCACACCGGGTGTGGTGAAAATTTACAATCGGGTGTTTGATGTGATTCGGGTACGTCACCTGGATGAGTTTTCGCAGATAGCCGACTTACAGGCGGGATACATGGACGAGGGGATAGAGTTCATGCGTAAGCCCACCCGTGACCTGACCGGCCCGGCGATCATTCGCATCAAAAAGTTTTTTATCCTGGATGAACCCAGTCCGGGTTTATTCTTCGATCTCACTGAAAAAGACCACGGCTATTTTCTCATTTCTAATCAGCTGACCTGGAAATATTTTGAAGACATCACCAGAAAAGTGAAGTTTAACTGGGACAAGCCCTTCTTCGACGCGGCCATTGGCCACTTTCATGTTAAATTTGGAATTCAGGATATGATACGTATCTACTATCCCGAAATGAATGCAGAATATCTGCTTGAAGCCAGGACGAAATATATGGAGCAAATCAGATAAGACAGAGAGATGAATCGAACATGGGTAGTTGCTCTAATTTCATTATTCACCGCCTTTGCATGCCAAACCCCTCCACCAGCGCCGGCAGTTACCGGTTCCCGCTTTTACGCGGTGGACAGCACCGTTGGAGAGGAAGCACTAACCGCAGCCTATATCGCACCTTATAAAGACTCGCTTCAAGCGGTTATGGAAGAGGTGCTGGGTTACAATAAAGCCCGTTTGATTAAAAATAAGCCTGAAACCCCGTTGTCGAATTTCGTAGCCGATTTGTTGTTGGAAGCGGGGATTAATGAGCTTCGGGAAAGGGGAAAAGAGATGCACCCTGCTGTTTCCGTAATTAACATCAAGGGTTTGCGCGCTCAGTTACCTGAAGGAGAGGTTACCGTGGGGAATATTTTTGAGCTGATGCCCTTCGAGAATCAGATGGTTATTCTCGAGATGAAAGGCAAAGACATCCGGGATTTGTACAGACACATAGGGGCTTCCAATGGCGACGGTCTGGCCGGTGGCCGGCTTGAATACGGCAAGGGAGAGCTGATCTCTGCCACCGTGGGCAAACAAAAAATAGTGGATGACCAGCTCTATTATGTGGTAACTTCCGATTACCTGGCCGGGGGCGGCGACCATTACACCATGTTTGCCCGTGCCCGGGAAAAATATGTATCCTCCCAAAAGATAAGAGACCTTATTATTGATCATATCCGGGAGCTGACCAAAAGCAACCAAATAATTGATCCTTCCACATCGCGTCGTGTGGTATTAAAATAGAGATTTGAGATGAACACCAATCGCCGACAATTTTTAAAAACCGCTTTTGCCGGAAGTCTGTCTATGGCGGTTCCTTTCTCAATCGGAGGGTGTAGCCGAAACGATGCCGTCCTTACGCTGTTGCACACCAACGATGTGCACAGCCACATTGAACCCTTTCCTGCCGACCATCCCTACCTGGCCAATTTGGGCGGTTTTGCACGACGGGTGACGCTTATTAATAAATTAAGAGCCGAAACGAAGCATCTGCTGCTGCTCGATGCCGGAGATATTTTTCAGGGAACACCCTACTTCAACTTTTTTGGCGGCCGGCTCGAACTCGAACTCATGTCGCAGATGAAGTACGACGCGGCCACCATTGGTAATCATGAATTTGACAACGGGCTGGAGCATCTTTCCCGGCAGATGAAACATGCCGCCTTTCCCTTTGTCTGCACCAATTACAAGTTTCAGGATACCATTCTTGAGGGAAAAACCGCTCCCTGGCTCGTTTTCGACAAGGGCCCTTTCAGAGTGGGCATTATCGGCCTGGGAATTGACCCCGGGGGACTTGTATCGCCCCAAAACTACGGCGCCATGCAATGGCTGCATCCCGTTGCAGTTGGTGAAAAAACGGCCCTCATGCTCAAAAATGAGAGAGGGTGCAATGTGGTGATCGCTCTTTCACATCTTGGGTTGGAGAACCGCAAGGGTCGGGAGGAATCGGATGTAGAGGTTGCAGCGGCCACTTCGGCCATCGACATCATCATTGGTGGCCATTCGCATACATTTTTGGAGACCCCCCGCATGGTAAAAAACAGAGCAGGACGCGAGGTACTCATCAACCAGATGGGATGGGGCGGCGTTCGACTGGGGCGCATTGATCTTACCCTGAATGGAAACCGCATTCATTTTGGAAATACAAACTACCTGGTGGTATAAGAGAAAAGATACCGGGCTATTAAGTCAAATACCAACCCTTAGAAAATCGGATTATTCTATAGGAAGCTGACGCTTAAACATCTCATCGAGAGAAATAATGGTTTCGGAGGACGATATTACCGGGATAGACTGCAATATATAGTGAAGAATTCGTTTGAGGTGTTCGTTTCTATGTGCGTAAATCTTTATAAAGATGGCATACTCCCCCGTGGTATAATGGCACTCCACTATTTGGGGTATCTGTTCCAGCATCATCACCACCTTATCGAAAAGACTGGCCTTTTTGAGGAAAATACCAATGTAAGCACAAGTGTGATAACCTATCTTTGAGGGGCTAACAATAAACTCCGAGCCTTTTATGACGCCCATGTTCGTGAGCCGCTGGATGCGCTGATGAATGGCGGCACCCGATACTTTACACGCCCGGGCCACCTCCAGAAAGGGGATTCGGGCGTTTTTCGTAATCAGCGCCAATATCTTTTTGTCAAGACTATCAATCTGTAAGTTACTTTCCATGATAACAGGGGACTAAGATTTGAGTTTATAACAATACCAGCTTCTTTATTGATGAATCTCGACGAATTTAGGTTAACTTTTTGAAACCTCCAACGATTAAACAAATAATTTTTAACTTTTAATTTTTCCCTCTTTATCCCCTTTTCAGCTTGAAGCGAATGCGCAATACCCCTTCGTCGAACGAGGTGGAGCCCAATATAAAGGTGCCGGCCTCGGAGGTGTTGCAAACATGATCGCCTATGCAGGGGCAGGCGTCGAAATCGCCTATGGTTACAATCCGTATCTTACCCGTTGTCTCTTCGGGTAATTTGGTAAGATTGAATTTCAAGGCAGCCTCTTCCATAGCGAGCCAATGTTCCTCAACAGGCATATTTCGTGACAATTGCAGGTTAACCTCCTTTTCGATTTTCGCTTCTTCCTCCGGCATTAGTGCACGCGGAAAATGATAATCACACTTGGACTTTCTTCTTTCCAGATGGCTGGAGAAAGAGCGTTCGCAATCAAACAACCGCACCATCGTTTTATTTAATACATGTTCGGCGGTGTGCATATATGGATCGTATTGCTTCATAAACAAGTTTTTAGAATAAAATACCTCAATTAATTACTCCTGAGCCGGTGAGCTCATCATCCTGATACCAGGCAGCAAATTGCCCGGGAGTAATTCCCCGCTGTGGTTGATCAAAAACGATAAACAACCCGTTCGAGCGCTGGTGAATGGTGGCCTGTTGCAGCGCCTGACGGTAGCGGATACGCACTTTCAGGTTTCGCGACTCTCCACTGTTTAATGCCAGATCGGGGCGAATCCAATGCACCTCGTTGTTGCTTATCTTAAGCACATGGCGAAACAAGCCGGGATGCTCCTGCCCCATTCCTACATACACCTGATTGTGCACCACATTTACCCCAATCACAAAAAGCGGCTCCGGGAACCCACCAATATTAAGGCCTTTACGTTGCCCGATGGTATAAAAGTGAGCCCCATTGTGGGTGCCAATTTTTTGAGCATGAGGAAGTTTAAAATCATAGGGTTGTGACAACTCTTCGAGTATTTCATCGGAGGGCTGATGTGCCGCTGCCTTCCACTTGCGGTTAAACAGCTCACACTGCGGAGGCACCAGAAGTACATCGCCTTCTTTGGCGGCGAGTTTTTGCTGAAGAAAGACGGGCAGATCTACCTTGCCCACGAAACAGATGCCCTGCGAATCCTTTTTATGTGCCGTTACCAGCTTTAATTCAGCAGCCATCTGCCTCACCCGGGGTTTCTGCATATCGCCAATGGGGAAAAGCGATTTGGCCAACTGCTGTTGTGACAGTTGGCACAAAAAGTAACTCTGGTCTTTATTGGGGTCGGCCCCGGCCAGTAAACGGTGCACCGGCCCGTCCGGTGTTTCAATGGTTTCTTTACGGCAATAGTGCCCGGTGGCCACGTAATCGGCGCCCAGCTCAAAAGCCTTCTCCATAAACACGTCAAACTTAATCTCACGGTTGCACAGCACATCGGGATTGGGCGTACGGCCCTTCTCGTACTCCGAAAACATGTAATCCACCACGCGGGCACGATATTCATCGCTCAAATCCACAAAATGAAAAGGTATATCGAGCTTGCGGGCTACCGCTTCGGCATCGAACTTATCGTCGAGCCAGGGACAATCGCTTTTGAGCACACCGGTTGTATCGTGCCAGTTTTTCATAAAAAGCCCAATTACCTCATAGCCCTGATTGATGAGCACGCGCGCTGCCACGCTCGAGTCCACTCCGCCCGAAAGACCAATCACTACCCGCTTTTTCGTTCCACTCATTTAAAAAACTCCTAACATCATCTGATTGAACTGCAAAGGTAGAGATTATTTTAGGAAAGGGCATCAGAAGATGGAGCTATGCATCACTAAATTCACTTAAACGGTTTATTCCGTTTTCTCATTTACCCACTGTTTAAAATCGTTCCAGGACTGCCGGAACTCTTCACCCATCTCATCCAGTTTTTCACCTGTTTTGTCCAGGCCTTCCTCGATATTTTCGCCTGCTTTATCCAGGCCTTCCTCGATATTCTCACCCGTTCTTTGGCCCCATTCCTGAACATCCCTTTTCATCTTACGAGCTTTGGCTTGCATGTTGTTAAGGGCTTGCTCCACCTCTTTGTTGGTTTCCCGGCCCTCTTTTTTTACATCCTTTTTGATTTCATCAATCGATTCGTTAAAATCATCAAGAGCCTCTTCCAACTCAACACGAAATTGGGGATCATCTTCCGAAATCTGGTTAATGTCGCGACGCAACTCCCTAAGCTCTTCCTGAGCCCGATCCATGGCTTTTTGATCTTCATTGTTACTCTTTTTTGACGAATTGCATCCGGAAAAAAGCACTGAGAAAGCCAAAACCAGCACTGAAATCATCATTGTGTTTTGTGTTTTCATGATTCAAAATTTTTAGGTTTAAAGAATAAAGTATCCTCGTACTTGCTTTAAAAACAACTTTGATTTGAAAAATGTTTAAGCGTCAAAGTGCTTCCCTTCGTTTCTTGGTGTAGACATGTAATTCGCCTGAAATCATTGCAATACGAAACGAAAAAATGAACAACTTCAAATGCAACGTTGTTAAATCAGATAACGCCCTTTCTATGGTAAAAAGATATTATTTAAAATTGCTTTTGGTTCTTGCTTTGTGGACAATAGCAACCAAGCTTTTGATTGTCCTGATTTTGGAACCTTTGGTAAGAGAAAAAATTGAATCCACCGTAAATGACAAGGTAGCCGGTTATCAGATTGAAATAGGCGAGGTTAATCTATCCATAATCTGCCCCGGCATTCAATTGAAGCGCATGGTGTTTCTCCCTGTTCAGGATTCAACAAATGCAGTGGCATTCACCGGAAAGCTGGAAACATTAAGCATAAGGGGAGTCAACCTGCTGAAAATAGTGCTCACAAGAGATATCGACATTTTTAAAATCAGCATGGTCAACGGCCATTTTAACGGTGAATTCACTTTGCCCGAAGAATCAAAGCCGGCATCCGGGTCACCCTTTAACATTCGGGTGGCCACCCTTGAATTGACAAACATAGAGGGGAATCTCCGGAATTCCGAAAATGCCCAATCTTTCGCGGTTTCACGGGCAGATTTAAAAATGAAGGGTCTTCATATTGAAAGAGAAGACCTCTTTTCACTAAAAATAGTTCAACCATTCGGGTTTAGAGCAGCCGAACTCGTCTCAGTTTCACCCGACAGCATGTACACCTTCACCGCCAGTGAGGTTCTCCATTCCTCCGCCTCTCAAAAATTTTCGGTAAAGCGCTTTCTTATAGAGCCCAACTATCCCGATTATGAATTTACCTCGCGGCACCGCTATGAAACCGACCGCATTGATGCATCGTTAACGGAGATAATTGTGCATGACTTTAACGCCGAAGATTATTTCACTACCGACACGCTGGCAGCCTCTTACCTGGAAATAGGCAATATGGAGGTGGATGTTTTCAGGGATAAACGTGAAGCGTTTAAGCATGTTGATAAACTCCCTTTCCAGGAGATGATCCATCGTTTTCCGGGCACCTTAAATATTGATTCCCTTGAGATTAAAAAAGGAAACATAGTTTATACCGAGCACGCCGAGAAGGCTGAAGAGGCCGGAGTTATCCGTTTTAATGACCTGCAGGCCAAAATATACCACATTACCAACGATTCGGTACATGAAAACAAAGATGCCTTTTTTGAGCTTGACGCAAGTGCTTTATTGATGGGGAGAGGAAAGTTAAGCATCCTGTTAAAAGCCAGGTTATTCGACCCCTGCAACACCTTCCGCCTAAACGGACAGCTTTCCTGCATGGCCGTGGAAAGGTTAAATCCTATGCTCACCCACAATGCATTTATGGAAGCCAAATCGGGCACGATAGAGTCTATGGAGTTTGACTTTACCGCCAATAACCTCGGGGCAACCGGTACTTTAACGGTTCTGTATAAAAACCTGGACGTAAAAGTGCTTGACAAACAAGAGGATGAAAACAGGGGTTTAAAAGAGTGGATTCTTTCAATACTGGCCAACTCCAAAATCTTAGACTCCAATCCATTGCCCGACGAGGAGGTAAGAGAGGGTGTTATTAAATACGAAAGAGACCCCGAAAGATTTCTTTTCAACTATGCTTTTAAATCTATCCTTACCGGCATTGAACACAGCCTGAGCCGGGACTCGAAAGAATAGACCATGAGGCTGCGCATTTCGCACCACCGGTTTTGGCTCCCGCGATTTTGAAATCGGGAAACCCGAACCGGTTGTTTATCAATGGAGGGATAAAGGTTTTTAATGCAACAGCCTGTAATTCTAATGGTAATTCATTCACCATAAAGAAGATTCATACAAAATAAAAGAATGACAGCTTTAAACAATTTGAATTTATGAAGCGTTTATACATCAAAGGCCGTTTGTTAATACGGCAAATATATTTATGAACCCTTAATTTTTAGAACAATGAACAAATTACAATTTAAAGGCAGCTGGAACGAGGCCAAAGGTAAACTGAAACAGAAATATGCCGATTTGACCGATGATGACCTGAAGTATGTCGAAGGTAAAGAAGACGAACTACTTGGCCGATTGCAAAAAAAGACAGGAAGAACCAAGGAAGAGCTAAAAGATGAGATCGGCAAATTATAATCGAACAACGTTTGTAAATCTACATCCGAATTTTAAAACTATTCAAAGGGGGTTCTTCCCAATTAAAGGGAAGAGCCCTTCTTTTTATGTCTATTGATCCGTTTTTAGCTTATAAACTCATCACCGAAGGAAAAGCCTGACTCATGAAAATTGCTTATATCGCTACTTATCCCCCCAGAGAATGCGGCATTGGAATTTTTACCAAAAATCTCTACCACTCCGTTTTAAAAAGTGCTGTAAAAAAAGAACCAGATCATGAGGACTTTATTGTAGCCATTGATGATAATGGCCATCATTACAGTTATCCGCCGGAGGTTAAATTTTCAATAAAGCAGGATGTCTTTCAGGATTACATAGATGCAGCCGATCTAATCAACCAGAGCGGGACAGACCTTTGCATCGTTCAGCATGAATTTGGTATTTTTGGAGGTGACAGCGGAATATACATTCTTCCTTTACTTTACCGGTTAGATATCCCCATAGTTATCACGGTGCATACCCTGTTAAAAAACCCTTCGTACCACCAAAAGGCCATTGTTGAAAAGATGAGTGAAATGGCTGTTAAAATAGTGGTAATGAGTCAAATATCCATAAAACTCTTAACAGATATATATCAGGTCCCCAAGCAAAAAATTGCCTTGATAGAACACGGTGTACCCCACATTCCTTTTAATCCCGGAAAGGTAAAAAAAGAATTTAATCTCGAAAACAATCGGGTGATTCTAACCTTTGGCTTACTGAGGCGCAGCAAAGGCATTGAAACAGTAATAAAAGCCTTGCCCCAAGTCATTTCTTCGCATCCGCAGGTGGTTTACATTGTTTTAGGTAAAACCCATCCCCATGTGTTACAACATGCAGGTGAGGAGTATCGTTCTTATTTAACCGGATTGGTGAAAGAGCTTCAACTGGAAAACCATGTGCTTTTCGTGAATGAGTTTGTGGATCAGCAAACTTTACTTAAATATCTATATGCCTGCGATATATATGTAACGCCCTATTTAAATGAAGCACAAATTACCAGTGGAACGCTTGCCTATGCCGTGGGCACAGGAGCCGCCGTTATTTCAACCCCCTATTGGCATGCCATTGAATTATTGGCCGATGGTATCGGAAAGCTCTTTGACTTTAAAGATTCTCAAGGCCTGGCTTCAATATTATCAGATATTTTGAATAACCCCAGGGAGCTTCAACGCATGAAACGAAGAGCAGGTGAATACGGCAAAAAAATTACCTGGTCCAAAACAGGAGAAAAATATCATCTTCTTTCCGCTACAATTTTAAAGAAAGCAAATCGTACTAAAAAGAGAGGCGAACCGCTTCTTGGTTTTGAAATGCTGCCTGTCTTTTCACTGGCTCACATCCATCGCCTGACCGATGACACAGGTATTATACAGCAGGCCCGCTTTGGCATCCCATATTTAAAAGAGGGGTATTGCTTAGACGACAATGCCCGGGCCTTGCTGATGACCCTGATGACCCATCGCCAAATGGAAGACAATCATGTGATGGAGTTGGCCACGATTTATTTACGTTTTATGCTCTATATGCAAAACAGTGATGGGACCTTCAGAAATTCCCTCAGCTTTAACCGCGATTTTATAGATAAAACGGGGTCTGAAGAGGCTTTTGGCCAAAGCATTTGGGCTTTGGGTTATCTGTTGAACCATTATCATGAGGACGCCTTTTATCAGCCAGCAAAAACAATGTTTCATGTTGCCTCAACCCATTTTGAAAAGTTGATCTCGATAAGAGCAATAGCCAATACCATCATTGGCATTACCTGGTTCCTGAAAAATAATCCCGGGGATGAGCCCATGAGAGGGCAACTTTCAAATCTTACCAGCGTTCTGTTAAATCAATACCGGGGTAATAAAACCGACAACTGGAGATGGTTCGAATCGCTACTGGCTAACGACAATGCCATTTTACCATTGTCACTTTTGCATGCATCCGAAATATTAAACGATAAAGAAGTCACTCAAACTGCTTTTGATGCCATGAACTTTTTAACCGACCATGCTTTTAAAGCGAATTATCTCTCCATAATAGGTAATGAAAAGTGGTATACCAAAGATCGGGAACGTTCAATATTTGCACAGCAGCCTGTTGATGTCATGGGGATGGTTTTAATGTATCATCAGGCATTCAGCATGACAAGAAATAAAGAGTACTTTCACAAGCTGAGCATGTCTTTTCTTTGGTTTCTGGGTGAAAATGACCTGAGAATGTCTTTGTACGACCGCGCAACCAAAGGATGTTATGATGGTTTAGATAGTTTTGGGGTCAATCGCAATCAGGGGGCCGAAAGTTCACTCGCCTACCTTATTTCGCATTTAACGGTGATGGAGGCATTCGATAAATTTAATGAATCAAATATTACATAAAAAACGAGAATTCAAGTGTGATTGAAGAAGAAAATGGATTCTATGGAAACTATACAAACTCAGTTATGGATACTTGTAGATGTGGTGATTTCGGCCATTTTGTCAGGGGTAATAGGCATTGAACGGGAGAAGCTGGATAAACCCGCCGGATTGCGCACCAATATGATTGTAGGGAGCATATCCTGCTTTTTTGTGTCAATAAGCCCGGGGTTGAGCAACTTTATACAAGCCAATATTCTGAATGATTTGATGAGCATCGATCCTGTCCGAATTCTTCAGGCAATCATTGTTGGGGTTAGTTTTATAGGGGCCGGAACCATCCTTAAATCGCGCGAGGAAAATACCATCCGCAACCTTACCACCGCCTCCACATTGCTTTACTCGGCCGGGATCGGAATTTCGGTGGCAGTTAACGCTTATGTTTTAGCCGTCGGATTAACGCTTTTGGCCCTGTTGATCAACATGATGTCTCACATCAAGGATATTAAGTATTTCAACTGGAAGAATAAAAAACTAAATAACGATTATAAAAAATAATCCTGAGTTAGTAGTCATTTAGATATTTTTGTCGCAGTATTTGTATCCTTTCCCACATAACTGCAAATATAATTCAAAATACTTAATTCTATTTCCTATTTTTATGAGATATTTAGCAACCATTTATGTCACAACTCAATATTTACCGTGCCTCCGCAGGTTCGGGCAAGACCTACACCCTAGCCCGCGAATACATCCGGCTGTTGTTTCAAAACCCTCTTGACTACCGGCACATTCTGGCGGTGACCTTCACCAACAAAGCCACTGCCGAAATGCGGCAGCGCATTTTGCAAAAACTTTACGAGCTGGGCAACGAAGAATTCCCCAGGCCCGATTACCTGGAAGAGCTGCGTGCTGAGCTCCAATTCTCAACTGCAGAGGTGCGCCAGCGGGCCCGGCTGATTTTAGGGCTGTTGCTGCACGATTTTTCCCGGTTTTCGGTGAGTACCATCGACAGCTTTTTTCAACAGATCATTCGCTCCTTTGCCCGCGATGCCGGACTTCAAATGGGTTTTCGCACCGAGCTGAACCACCAGATGATAATGCTGCAGGCCATCGACCGCGTGATACTGGAGATGGACATGCCGGGACACGAGTCCATGAAAAGATGGCTCCTCGACTTTGCCGAAAAGAAGATCACCGAGGGTAAAAGCTGGAACATCAGTTGGGAGATCAACTCCCTCTCGGAGGAGATATTCAAGGAAGCCTACCAATCGGTTGCAGGCGAGCTGGCTAAAAAACTCTCCGATAAAGCATTTATGAACAGCTACCTGAATAAGCTTCACCAAATTATCAGCAGTTACGAGCAACAATTAAAGCACTTTGGAGAAGAGGGTCTGGCAATAATTCAAAAATGGGAACTGGACGTTCACAGCGACTTTTTAGGCGGATCGCGAAGCAAGGTACGTCTGTTTTACAAACTGGCCAATGGAGAAGCAGTGGACGATGAACACATCAATGCGCTGTTGGGCAATCCGGAAATCTGGTATAAGAAGAGCGACCCACCCCGTAAAAGAGAGGCCATTGAAG
>JACDJC010002245.1_pt1 | contig 15477 bp, 18 predicted proteins | sample 7454191 | NCBI WGS metagenome assembly JACDJC01 (sample SAMN14253291, study PRJNA609438) | sludge metagenome | isolation source: sludge after 25d culture with pyrite and EDTA | collected 2018-12-20 | reverse complement strand
GTTGCGGCAACAAAACGCGGGGGGGAAGAGAGATGTTGCAGTGCGTTCAATGCTGCCAGACAAACCTGTTGCGCTTCGGGCCTCTTGTCCGTCGCTGGAAGCTGATCGCGCAGGGCGTCAAGAATGTCGTTCATCGTGTACGACGGCGCGGAAGCGACGACAGCGGTTTTCGGTTGCACCGCACTCGGTTGTGTGATAGCCCCCTGCGACGTTTGCGTCTGTGCAGACTGTGCGATCTGCGACGCCTCACCGTCTGCGATGCGCACGGTGTCGAGTGCCACCTGGTACGTCCTCAGCGCGGCTTCCAGCCGTGCGGCGAGGTCCCGCTCTTTCTTGGCCATCTCGGCATCGCCCGTGGCGTCGGCCCACATGGCACGCGCAAGCGCGTTCCCTGACATCTTCGCCAGCTCTTTGCACGTTTGCTTCAAAATCGCCCGTTCATGCCGCATCGGTGTGTCCTTTGTCGTGTCTGTCAGTCGCTGTCGCTTTGTCAGCCGCGATTCGTCGTCGGTGCGGGCGCTTCGCGCTTCGCTTTGTTGTAGCCGTCTTCGGCGCCTTCGCGGCGCGCTTTGGCGCAGAGAGACCACAGATGCGTTGTCAGCTTGTCGCGTGCCGCTGCAACAGCCAAAGAGCCCGGCGAATCCGCCGCGGCACGCTCCAAAGCGGTGATAAGGCGGTCAAGCTCGTTCATGGCGCGCCTTTCTTGTCAAGAGCTTTCGTCACCTTCACGAAGCCGTGCGCGGCGAGGACGGCATCAATCTGGTCTTCGCGGCGTCCAGCATTGCCGGTTTCGATGAGAATCGGCGTTACGCTCATGAGCTGGAGCAGCATTTCGACTTTCGCATCGATACGCTGTAGCCCCTCCCACTTCATCTTGGCACGCACCGGATCGGCCAGTCCCGCGGAAAAGGTTTCAGCGTTTGGCCGAACCAAAAACACCACACTCTGCTGTAACCGCGTCACATACGCATCAGGCACTGAAGCGTACAGCTCGACGAAGTTCCGCGCGTACTCCGAAGCGTAAGCGAGGTTATCGGGTCCGCGATCGCTAACGTACGGCGCTGGAGTGCCCAGCTCGGCTTGAAGCTGTCGCGCAAAGACATCGGCCTGATATGCACTACTCGCCTCACCCGACGAACGAATGCGCCCGAAGTCCGTTTCTTGCTCGCTGACAACGGTGCGCGCCGTCTCGCCTAGCATCTTCAAGCCGTAGTGCTTGCGCACATAGCGGCAAAGCGTCGTCTTGCCCGTGCTCTCCGCACCGACGAAGTGGACACAGGGTAGAGGGGCGGGGGGCTCGGGGTGTGCAATCGCTGACTGTGCCGGCTGCACCGATGCCGGCTGTGCGGCATCCTGCTCGTTTTGATGTACCCGCATCGCTTTTTCGCTGTCGTCTTCACGCCCGTGGGCTTCAAGCCGCCGACCCCCAGGCACACCGCCGCGACGGTGGACGGTCCAACACCAGTCAAACCCGCGTAGGCGAACGTTCAGCGGATACCGCTCTGTTCGTGCGCGAAAACCGTGCTTTAGAGGCTTCCAGGTGAGAATCGAAACGGGCATGCTTTGTCCTTTAGACGGTGCAGCAACCACGACGTGCTGAGGAAACGGAGCCGTCGCACCCGCTGCTGCACCGACTGAAGCGCCCATCCAGCGATGGGCTGTGCGGTGTCGAGCTGCGTCGTCTTCGTCGCCTACTTCTTCGACTTAGCGGGCGTCGCAGGCTTCGCAGCGGCGATCGTGTACTTCGCCGCGCCCCGTGCGCCGTGCTGCACGACGGTTCCTTCGTCCTTCATCTGCTTGAGCGGCAGGGTATGGGCCTCGCAGTTCAGGACGGTGGCGAGGTCGCCGCGGCTCATGGGGATGCCTTTATTGGTCTTCAAAGCATTCAAAACGTTGTCGCGGATCGCGGTGTTCTTTGCGGGCATGTCGGTTCTCCGAGTGTTAAAAGGTGTCACAGGAAACAACCACAGCATACGCAAAAGAAACAGGGAGTCCAGCGGAAACGGCGAAGCTTGGTACGGCGCACCTTTGTCACTTGTCCGCCCAACACGACACGATCAGCTTCTCGGGCGTGTCGTCGGGGGCGCATGTCGGGATTGAGCGAAGTCCCGCACGACGTAGACCTTCCTGCATCGAGTCGAAGACGCAACGGGCGACGGCGATTTCATGCTCTTTGGCGCATTCGGCGTTGATTTCGTCATGCACGATATTGAAGATGAAAGCTTCCCATTCCGGGTGTGCGTCGAAAGCTTCCATGACGAGCGCACAGGCGATTTTCAGCGCGTTGGCCTCGCTCATCATCCAGACAGCCGAGACGCAATCGGTGCCCTTTACGCTGTAGCGTCCGTCGTCTTCAGACTCGGCCCACTGCGGGACGTTCCACTCTTTGAGGAGGTACAGCCGGCGCTTGTGGTCCGCGCTCCAAACCTCGCCGTATTCGCCCGTGGTGAAAGGGAACACCGTGCGCTTGCGATTCGCGCTCTTTATCGTGTCGCGCTGAAACTGGTAGAGGACCGCGTTGACTTCGCGCCAACGCATCTGAATGACCAGCCACGGGTCAACGCGCGACACCCTGCCGTGGATGTCGGTGACTTCGATTGTCGCCGGAAGATGAAGCGGTTCGGGGTCCGTCTCTGCGGCTTGTCGCAGGCGGTCGGGGCTTCCGAGGTTCAGCTCGGTATAGTTGCCCGTCTTCGCGGGGCGGCGCAACTCTTTGATGAGGTAGAAAAACGGATTCTTTTTCCCCGTCTGATACGCTTCACACCACGCAGCAAAGTCCATGAGCAGAAGCGCGGCACGTCTGTCGGCGTCGGGCGCGAACGGGTCTCCCTGGCCCAGCGCAAGCGCAAACTCACGGGCGAGGCGGATGTGCGCATCGCGGCCAGCGCGGAAGTCTTCACAGAGTGCGGGATCCTGTGACACTTCAGCAGCGAAACGCATGTGCGCCTGCGAAAAGTCGCCGACGATCATGCTGCGACCGGGGTGGGGCTTCACACAGATTCGGGCGTTTGGCAGCTTCAGCTCGTCGTGCCGCCGCTTGCCAAGCGGCAGACTCGTCTCGTTCTGATTGTTGAGCGGCTTCGACGAGCTAGATCGGCCCATGCCCGCCCCGCCACTGTCGGCGGCGTCGCGTGCGGCGTCGAAGCCCCCGGCGATTTGCCAGTAGCGGCAGCGCGTTGCGAGGCGCGCGTCATCGGCGTGTATCGGATTCACCGATGCGGCCATGTCGCGCAGTGCCCACGAATTGCGCAGGCGCTTTTCTAGCTTCTGCTCTGTACTGCGACAGCTTCGCGACTCCAAAAGGGCAGAGACGATCGGGTCTTCGTCGAATTCGGCGAGGAACTTCTCACCCATCTGGGGTATTAGGTGCCAGTTGGGCTGCCTCTTGGCCATCTCCCAGTCGGCCAGATCGCTTGCGTACTGCGCCTGCGCGGCGCGGTAGGCTTCCAGCTCCACAGCGTAAGCCGACATCGCGCGTCTGTGGACCTCAAGCTTCAATTCGTAGGCGGTGCGGCGCTTCGGTGATAGCGACTCAGGGGGCGCAGTCGTGCGTGGCTCCACGGGCATTTTAGGTGCCTTGGGCGCGCGGGGTTTTGGCAGCTCAGGGCGCTTCGCCTGTTCGGGCGTCAGCTCCTCACCTGCGCGGATTTCGCCCGTCTCCCCGGTGCCCCGTTTCCAGTAGTACAGCGCCCTGCCAACACGTCGTGAGAGGGCCAAGGCAAGCGCGGACTGCGACCCGTCGCCCTCAAGCTCGCAGCCCAAAGCGTCACGGCATTGCTGGCGCAGATCGTCACCGACACGCCGATAGTCGGCGATCAAGCTGCGGCAGACTTCCGCGTCAAGTGGCGTGCCCCGCCATTCGCATTCCCAGAATGCCGGTGCGGCTTCACACTCGACGATGACGGAATCCAGTACACCACCGTCGTGCGCGAGCTTGCCCAGACGGCTCCACACTTCGATAAGTGTGTCCCGGTGCACGTCGAGCGCGGCGTAGTTGTACTGTTCAGGCGTCAGCGTTTCGGCGCTCCAATCGCTGAACTGTTCGGTCTTATCAATCTCGACGCCCACACGCTCGGCAGCGGCTTGATAGCTGTGGCTCATCGGCTCAGAAGTTCGCAGCCCGGCGCGCGTCATGTAGTTGCGCCGTGAGCCAACGCCAGCCCAGATGACCTGGGAAGCGAGCATCACATCACGCCCGCGGCGAATCTTCCAGCCAAAATGCCGTCGCAGAATCAACGCTTCCGTTGAGAGCGACACGCCGATTTTAGCGCATGTCCGCGACGCCAATAGATGGCCAAGGATAGGGAGTTCTCCCTCGTATCTCGCCGCATCGAAGCGTGCGCCGAAATCGAAAATCATCACCAGGCCCGACGGCAAACCGATTTGCAGCAGCCGCAGCGACGTAGACCAGGAATCGAACTTGCCGACATCCTTTTCGCGGACATCGCGCCCCAGCGATTCCGCAAGCCGTCGCAGTTCAGGCTTCTCAAAAAATTCGGTGTCAAGCCCGATGAACTTCGATCCCACACGCAGCTCGTCCACACACGCCGCCCACCGCGTATCGCCCTTGAAGACGATGAAGGGGAGGAGGGCGATAGGCTGTGCAGTGGTCATCGTCGTAGACCCAGTTTCCGCTTGAACTCATCGATGAGCTGGCCCAAATAGCCGATGAAGCTGCAATGCGAAGCAACCCAACAATACAACCACTTCCGTTCATCAGAGTCTAAGGGATACGAGAACTCCACTTCTCGAATGAGCTTGACGGCTTGTTCAAGCTTCTCTAGCCGCTCTGCATCGGTCAGAATCACTGTCGCCACTCCATACGGTTGAAGGTGATGAACTTCATCGGCTGCCACACAATCGGCCTGCGGCTGCGTAGCAGCGTGATGTGAGGCGAAAATGGCCACTGTTTTGACCACATAATTCCCGCGGCGCGCATGCTCGCCTCAGCCTGTGCGCGGATTTCCCGTAGCTCCGGTGTTGCCGCAAGCCGCAACGCTTGCACTGGGTTCAGCGGTGAGCCCATGCGTTCGATGCCCAGCACTGGCACGTCGAAGGGCCTCAGGCTCACCACACCGCGCGCCAGCGATGCCGGCAACACCGACGAGGAGTGTATCACGGTGAGGTGATAGGTGTCCAGCGTATGTGATGCGATGGCGTTGTGAATCGCGGCAGTGTGCGCCGCATCGGGATATAGGGCGAGGTACATACGAACTCCGAATTTGTGAAGCCAATAAGACATCAAACAGACGTGCCCGTTGGCTGTGCTTGTTCGCTCTCAATGATACGTTTGATGCTCGTTCCAAGGATGTAGCCAAGTGCGGGCACGACAGCGTTACCGATGGCACGATGGCGGACGCGCGACAGTGGTGGCGGTGCTGTCCGTGGCGGCTCATGAGCCAACGGCGGCGCGAATGGCGGAGCGGGGAAGCGAAACAAAGCTGCTATCGCTTTGTCCACCCCGGTGGGAGGCCCATCAGGCTGTCGAGCCAATTCAGGTTGACGGGTCCGCCGTGAAGGGCGTAGACGAGTTCGCCCACCGACGGTAGATTCTTGGCCTTCCGTTCCTGGCTTTCGCCGCGCCACCGCTTCAGAATCAACGCTGCATCCTTTGGATGCCAGTACGTCGCCACGGGCGTCGGCCAATTGCGGGCGTGGCGGTCGTCGAGCGACGACGAAGAGGCGGTCGCGCTGGTGTGGAGCGCCGACGGCGGAAGCGGGCAGACAGTCCCACCATGCAGCATACCCGAGCGCGGCAAGGTCCCCGAGCACAGTGACGAGCCCGCGCTTGACGAGCTGCGCGCTGTTTTCGATGATGACCCATTCGGGTCGAGCCTCTTCGACGAGTCGGGCATATTCTCGCCACAGCCCAGAGCGGTCATCATCGAGCCCACGACCGCTTCCAGCACGGCTGACGCCTTGGCAGGGAAAGCCGCCGCAGAAGACTTCCGCCTTGACTTCGTTTCCGCCGACACGCCCGAAAACAGCGATGTAATCGCCAGTCCCAAGTTTGACATGCGCGCCCTCGATTACGTCGGTGGTCTGCGAACTACGAAGCCGCGGACGGCGGCGTGCCGGTGAAGCCAGGGCTTCCCGTTCCGCCCATGTTGGACGTGCCGCCGCCGCTGCCGCTCGTGCTCTTCGGCTTGCGCCCCGGCTTGCCGCCGCTCGACTTGCGCCCCGACCGCGCACCCAACACATCGACGGTGATGGACAGCGTATCCGCTTCACCCTCGACGCCGCTGACGTTCATCGTCTTCTCGTCGATGCGGCAGCCCAGCTTGCGCTGCACGCCGTCGATGATGGCTGCGCGGGCGTCGTCGCCGCTGATCGTGACTTGTTCGGGCTTCTTTTCGATTGCCATGCTCATGTTCTCGCTTTCGTTGCGTTGCTCTGCTGCATCGCGCCGCACAGTGCGGCGCTTCGGTGTTCCGTTGATTGCTACATCCACGGCACGTCGTCGGACTTCTTAGCGTCGCTGCTGCCGGTGTTGCCGCTCGTCGCATCGTCGATGCCGTCGAGGTCGAGCTTCAGCGTGGGCATTTCGGCGCGCGGCTTGCGGGCACGCTCACCCGCACCGTTGACCCACTTGATCCGGGTGCTGTACTTGCCGCTGCCCTCGGGGTACTCTTCGATCTTACAGTTCAGGCTACAAACGAACTTCCCAAAGCCCGCGGCAGCCGGCACGTCGCCACAGTCGCCGCTGCGCGCCTTATCGACGATCTGCGTTGCGACCTTCTCGGGGATGCCGGTGTAGGTCAGGCTATCGATCATGCGCGTACGGCTGGTGTCCTTCGTCGTCAGCGTGGCGTACCACGTCAGCTTCTTGCCGCCCACGTCGATCTTGCGCCCGCGCTCGTCGGTGGCTTGCTGCCCCGCTTCGATGATGAACGTCGCCGACACCGACACATTTCCGTTGTTCTTTTTCCCCGGCTCAGTGCGCAGCGAACTCGCCTCACCCCGTGCCAGGACATCGCCTTCAAAGTTCATGCTCATGCTCCATTGCCGCCTGAAGCGGCGCGTGTGAATACCTGTTGATGTTGATACTTCTGTGTGTACGTTCTTGACTGCGTTCTCTCGGTTACTTCGTCAGTGTGCGCAGCACGGCCAAAAGCTCCTCAGCCGTGCGCCCTGGAGTGTCGAGGTACGCTCGCAGCTTCGTCTGTTGCTCTTCGGGCAGACGGCCAAGGTGGCTTTGGGCTTCCGTCTTCAACGCTGAAGGGTCGAAGCTGTTGCGCCAGCCGCCGTAGATGGCTTCCCACAGGTCGCGGGGGCTGCCGATCGACAGCGGCGACTTAACCCGCTCCAGCCGTCGCCCTTTGGCGCTGTCAAGCCACGCCTCGATGCGAAGGTAGGCGACGTGCCGTGCGTCGGCATCCCCGGTCGCCTTGGCCAGCTTGTCGCCTTCGCGCTTGACGACCGATCGGCCTTCGACGGTCAAATAGGCGCAGACATCAACCCAATCGCGCCACAGCGACGGGCAATCCCACTTCCCCACTTTACCCGCTTGGTACGGCGCGTCAAGCTCCGTCACCATGAAATTGACGCCCTCGGGGTTGATGCGTTCGATGAGCTGGTCATGGGCAGTAAACAGCACATTAAAACCGTTGCTGTACAGCGCCTCATACGCCGCGACGACCTGATGGGTCAGCGACACAACCGCGTCCATGGGTTTGCCGTAGTTCTCGCCGAGCGTGCTGCACTTCGTCATACGCAACGCTTCGGGAATGATGTAGTGCCGGTACACGTCATCCAGCCCGTCGGTGATGACGCTATCGTATTCACCGCGCATCTGCGACACGTCGCGCAGCATGTCGATGTACGCCGGAAAGTTCTCCGGGCGGTCGCCCTTCAGCGGCTCGAAAGCACAGTCGGGCTGTGTCGTCAACACCGCCGTCGAGCCGTGCAGGTCAATCCAAAGCGCCTTTTGAGCGTGCGCGTATGTGCTGGTCTTCCACGACCCCACTGGGCCGAAGAGGATGCACCGAAGCGGCGGTGTCCGCGGCTTCGCTTTCACAACTTGTAGGGCCATTCTTGCCTCACCGTGTCATTCGTTACTGACACGACGAAGCATAGAAGAAACGAAACAGCAAGTCAAGCGGAAACGGCGACCAGCGGAAAAGACGGATTACTCAGCGGGCTCTTCGGCCGGCGGCACGTCGATAACGTCGTCGCCGTCGCGGTCGGCATTGCTGGCCAAAAGGCTGTGCAGCGCAGCGGCGGTTTCGATGCGCTTTTTGTCGATTTCGCGCATTGACTTTATCGTCTGACTGTGCGCCGTTGCGATGCCGGCGACAAGTCGCATGCGGTCACTGAGCTTTGGCCGCTCCCCGTCGCCTTCGTCTACGACGGGATTCTCTCGGCACTCCCTTAGCGCGTCAAGCAAAAGATCGCGGACCTCCCGAAGCTGCTTCATGTTCTCTGCGTCGTCCCCCGACAGCGCCGCACGCCGCTCCTCACCGACGGGCTGTAGAAACGACACGACCGCTTCCATATACAGGTGAATGAACTGCCCCAGCGTGACGGGTGCCCCACCAGATGGCCAAAGGGAGCGGTAGGTCGTGCTCACATCTCGACCCAGCCGATAACGGTGTAGGACAAGCGCGAGCTGTGGCTTTGAGAGTTGATACCTTGTATCCGACACTGTACTAGCTTTCTACACCTTTCCCGGTGTTTCTTTGTCAATTTTACCACGTTTCGACCTGCGCATCGCGGACCTCGCCAAATTCGGCCTGTTTCCGTCGCTGGCGAGGTCCTATCGCCGTTGCTCGCCTGCGGTTCAAATCGGTTGCGCTTCTCAGACGGGGCGATGCGTTTTCGCGATTGCCTGCCGGCAGGTCGGCATAACGGAAACTATACACAGATGGTGGCCAAAATACGTATAAGTTTTGTAGGATGTCTGCCCCAATATGTAGCCAAACCTGTACGCCAAATTTGACACATTGCTGAACTTCCCGGATGCGCCTAATCTACAAATTCTACACCTACATCAGGCTATCTACACGGAAGCATTCAGTACATACAAATCGCACAACGTCGGACAGATTGGCTCGACCTGTGTAGAATTTGTAGCTATTGTAGCTTTGAGCTTTACACATTTTTTCGCTTTGCAGTGACAAAATGGCAAAAGTGGCTATTTAGGTTCCCAATCTGGTAAGAAAAGTATACAATCTGACTAGGATGTAAGTACAGCGGTTGCTCTGTGTGTTACAAACAAATTCAATACCTTGCGGTTTCCAGTAGCAATGCAGTGCAACTTCCAATCGTCCTAGAAAATGAGAGAGGAGTCACATCAAATATAAGGGAGTAACGCGCGCGCGTGGGCGCGTGTGCGCGCGTACGGGCCAGCGACGGGAAAAGCGAGAAAGGTGTTGCTTTTGTGTTTCGACTGTGGCAGAGTGGAGGGCATGGATAAGCTCCGTATCACACCCGAGCTGATTACGTCGCTTCAGCCTCACGAGGTTTTTGTTTTCGGCAGCAATGAGGCTGGACGACACAGCAAAGGTGCGGCCCTGACTGCTGTGCAGTGGGGTGCGCGGAAGTCGGTGCCCGCTGGACGTGCAGGTCAGACCTACGCCATACCGACTAAGCCTGCGAACGTGCGTTTGCGCTTGGATTTGCGCGACATCAGCCGTTACGTCGATGACTTTCGGCGGCACGCAGAACAGGGCCAGATGACGCATTTTCTCGTGACTGAGATCGGTTGTGGGCTCGCTGGATATCAGCCCAGTGACATCGCGCCGTTGTTTGCTGGTTGCCGCACTCTGTCTAACGTCGCGCTTCCTGTGCGCTTCTGGCGGGTGCTCGGTGAACCCACGCCATGAGCCTCCTTGGCCGTCTAGACAAACTGCTCGCTTTGGCGAATAATGCAGGCGCGACCGATGAAGAGGCGCGCACTGCGGCGCGTGAGGTCTGCCGGCTGATTGGCAAGCACGGCTTGCGCATCGTTGAGCCGAATGGCGCACGACCGAATCCGCCGCGACAGCCACCACGCCCTACACCGCCACCACCACCGAAAACCGATCCGCTGAAGTGGCGCAAAGTACGGGCGTCACGCCGAGTGCAGTGCTGTCGAGCGAACTGCGACCGCTGGATCGAATACGGCGAGGTCTGCGCATATGGTGGGAAGCACAGCAATGGTATGGACTTCGCCTATCATGAACACTGTTTCCGAGGAGTATACGAGAAATGACCGTCCGCGAACTGATTGCAGAGTTGAGCAAGTATCCGCCCGATGTAACTGTCGTTCTTGTGACTCGCGACACTGCCGACAATGGCGGTATTTGGCATTGAATCAGTGGAGCGGACAGATTCGCGTATCGCACTTTACGGTTTTGGCTGGGACGAAGAAAACCCCGACGAAGACGACGAAGAAGAGTATGGCGATGAAGCGTACGACTATTTCGACGACGAAGACGAAGAGGACGACGGCGAATGACCTCCCGACCGAATGCGCTGCAAATTGCTGAGCGGCTGATTTCGCTGGGGCTTGCCCCTGTGCCTTTGGCCAGCCCCGACGACGTGAAAGAGCAATCGAAGCCACTGGGGAAGCGCGGCAAGACGCCCTTTGATGTCGGTTGGCAGTCTGCGCCGTGCCCGAAAACCGTGCGCGATTTGCCAAGTCTACGACCTGAACACAATGTCGGCATTCGAACTGGGCGAGTAGTCGGTGCGCGATTTCAAGTCGTCGTCGTCGATATCGACAGCGAAGAGGCGAGCTTCTGGGCGCGCGAACATCTGCCGCCTACGCCCGTCGTGACGCGCACGGGCAAGGTGCAAGACGGCTGGCGCGGTGAGCACTGGTTCTACCTGCGCCCTGCGTCGATGGATCGCATCGCGAACCACGGCAAGGTGACGGTCAAATGGGTAAATGAGTTCGATGATGATCGGGTCGTTACCCTCTCAATCGACATCAAAGCCGATGAAGGACAAGTCGTCGCGCCGGGAAGCCGTCATGGAACGGGCGGACTGTACGAAGAGGCAGAGCCGTGGACCGACGAGCTTTTGCGCCGTATGCCGCTTTTTGACCCGGCGATTTTCGCCAAAGCCGAATCGCCGAAAGCTGAGACGGCAGAAACCGCGGAAGACGCGACACATGGTAAAAGCGAGGGCGAACGCCGCAGACGCTTCCGTGCGTACCTTGCCAAGTGCGAGCCTACAGTGCCTGGTATGCCGCCCAGCGGAGCCGGCGCGCACTGTTTGGTCATCGCGCGGACGGGCTGCTGGGGGCTGGCGCTTCCCGTCGAAGTCGTCGTCGACGAAATGGAGCGCAGCGAGTGGAACAAGAAATGCCGCGGCATCGACGGCACGCCGTGGCCCTGGTCCGCGCAAGAACTGCGCCACAAGTGCCGCGACGCGGACAAGCCCGGCACGTCCGACGGCGACATGCGAAAGCCCCGTGGCTGGATGCTGGAAGACCGCGCACCCGAAGGCGAGCGGCGGGCCATCGACTGCACGTCGTACGTCTATCAGGTCTGTAACGAAGTCGTCGACGCACTCGCTGAAGCGGAAGACGGCGCAGGGTCGCCGCTGTGCTACGCGCAGGAAACACACTTGGCCATCATTGCCGGCGACGGTGCGCACTGGCTGGATCAGCACAGCCTCGGAGACGCGGCATCTCGCGTCATCGACTTCCAGCGGCTCTCACAGCGCCGCGACAAGGACACCGGCGAGATGGAAACGATCCGCAGCTCGTGCAAGCCCCCACCGGATATCATGCAAAAGGTGCTTGCCCGTGGTCATTGGCCCGGCATTCCGAAGCTTCGCCGCGTCGTGCGCGTCCCCCCGGTATCGCTCGGCGGGCTTGTGGGCACAAAGCCCGGCTATGACAGCGCGTCGCAGACGTACTACGCAGGGGGCGGCTTGCAGCTCCCCGACAAGCCCACAAAGCGGGACGCGCTTGCCGCACGCGACAGGCTTCTGCGCTTCGTCAAGGCGATCAAGTTCCGCGACGTGGCTGACCAAGCGCGTTGGCTTGCGTACCTGCTCACGCTTGCGACGCGAAGCGCCTTCGACAAGTGCCCGCTGTTTCTCGTCACAGCCAATGAGCAAGGCAGCGGCAAATCGATCTGCGCGATGCTGCCGTTTTGGCTTCTGTACCAAGAAAGCTTTGACCCCGCCGACAGCTTGGAAGACAATGACCCCGACCTGGGGAAAAAGCTGTACGGGCTTTCGCTCAAGCCCCTTGTGCTTTGGGACAACGAACCCGACGGTAAGACGATTCGGAACGCCACCTTGGCCAGCATTCTGACGAGTGGCAGCAAATCCGCTCGTGAGCTGGGCAAGCACAGCTTTCTACGCGCCGACTTTTCCGGCACGGTGTTTTGCTACACCGGCAATAAAGTGGGCCTTGACGCCGATCTGAGCTGTCGCGCCATCGTGATTCAGCTCAACGGCAAGCCTGAGCCCGATTCGACCTTCAACCCGCAAGAGCAAAAGCAGGTTGCCGCGCTGCGACCGTCGGCGATGCGCGACGTGTATACGATTATCCGTGCGTGGGCGCAAGCGGGCTGCCCTCCGATTGCCGCGCGTCCGCATGACCGCTTCGGCGACTGGTCGCGCATCGTGCAACAGGTCGTCCTGTGGCTCGACATGCCCGATCCGGTCGCTGACAATTCCGAGATGAACGCCGACAGTGACAATTTGGCAACGGTCATCGCCGGCTTGCGCAAACTTTTCGCCGCTGAAGCCTTCCGCTCGTCGGAGCTTCTGAGCTTGGCGGAGCGTGGCGAATCGACAGCACGCGAAATTTGCGCCGCTGCCGCCGAGCTGACGCGGCAGGCCAATGCTCTGCGCGAAAACAGTGCGCCCCGTCTGGGCCGGCAGCTTACCGCCTTGTGCGACAAGCCCACACAAGAGGGCGCACTACAGAAGCTTGGCCGCGGTTCAGGTAGCCAGCGGTTCAGCGTAAACTTCAACGCCAAGGCCCCTGGAAGCCCCAGCAAGGCCCCTTGACCCGCCTTGCCGTACTCCGGCATGGCAAGCAGGCCGAAGGGCCTAGAAAGCGATCCTGGGAGATGAGAGCACAAATTCAGATCTATCGGAATCCGAAAGGCGTACACACTCTTCGTGTCTGCGACAGCGCAGACGAGCTGACAGCACAGACGCTCGGCTCTCTTCGTGAGTGGGTGAATGACCACATCAAAGAGCACGGCGAAGACGCTGATTTCTGCTTGACGACGCGCGATGGCGACAGCGCAGAATACTACATCGAGCGCCCCGCCACAGAAGCTGAATTGACCGAAGCTGAGGCAAAGAAAGCCGCAGCCGCAGTCGATGAAATCGCAAGAAAGCGCAAGCTTCTTGAGCAGCTTCAAGCTGAACTGGCTACCACCTAGTCAAAAAGTTCCCGCCCCCGCCGCGACCGCTGTGGATGCCGCCGAGCGGGGAAACGGCGCGTGAGACGTCGGCGGGGGCGCTGGCTTGCGGCGCGGTGTGAGCAGTGTTCAGGCGTATCCAGTTCAGGTATTGACTCGTCGCGTCTGCCTGGTCATCGTGGCTGACACGGGGGAAGTTCACAAGCTCGCTCTCGTATTTTTCGAGCCACGGCGCTTTGACGGGCAGCCAGACGAAGCCCTGTCGAATGTCGGGCGTGCAAGCCTTGAAGCGGAGGATCTTGTTCGGCCCGCCGGCGACTTCGATTTCAACGATGTCGGTTTTCCAGACGATTTCCTGTTTCCGCCCGTCGGGTAGCATCTCTGTGACGCTGCGGAATTTGCGCAGGTACTGTGTCGCCTGCTCGCCTGAGCCGGCTTGTTCCATGAGCAGGAGGTTCGGCTTCCATTCAAGACATACCTCGGCCAGCTTGACGAGAAGTGCGTCAAACAGCATGCGGTCAAGCTCGACGTGTAGCAGGTACTTTCGGTCGCCCTGCTCACCCCAGACGAGTATCGCCGTCGGATCATTCGTCTCTTTGTCACGCTTCGCCGGGTCAACGCTGACAATTACGCGGTCGCATCGCCGTCGCACGGCTGCCGGTTGCTCGTCGTACCGCTTGAACCACGCGAGATCCAGCTCGCGTCCCCCCGCCGGGCGCGGCATGCCCTTGTGTTGCCCGTACCACTCATGCGGCTTCCGGTCGATAAGCCCCTGCTTTGTCGCCAGAAACTGCGGCACGTTGAGCGAATACGGCCACAGGATGTCACCGATTTTGCGTGTCCAGATCGAACCATCGTCGAGTTCAAAGCTGTTCTCTTCGCTCTCGTCTTCGACGATGGACGGAATGACGATGACCTCAAAAGGCCCATCTTGGGCGTACTCCTTGAGGATGTGGCCGATCGGGTCGTCTTCGCGGTAACGGGTGTTGTTGATGATCCAGTGAAAGCCGCTCGGAGCACCGCGGCTGCGCCACATCTGAATGGCTTCCTGCGCATCTTCGATGGCTGAGACGGAATCCGCCTCTTTTTCGCCGATGAGATCGTCGAACAGCAGAAAATGTGAACCCTGTCCTGTCGCGCGGGTATTTCGGCCTGAAGCGAAAAAATAGCCTTCAGCCAACCCGTCCTCGCCCTGCGGGCTGCGATGCGTGACAGCGAACTCGGTTTTCGACGCGGTGTGCTTGCTGATTTTGACGCCGCCAAAAACTTCGGCAAACCGTTTGCTGTCGATAATCTGGCGCACCTTTGCGCCGATCTTCGTTGCCAGTTTGCCACTGAGGCTGCCAACAATGGCTTCCCAGTCGGGATGCAGCCCGAAGACCCACGCAAGCAAAAGCACGCTGCCCGCTGTCGTCTTTCCCGTGCGAGGAGGCCAAACCAAGATCAGCCGCAGCCAGCCGGTTTTCCGAATGAGCGCATCTTCGACCTTCTTTGCCAGAAGCCGGATCTGTGGCGAGATGTGCAGGTTCGGCTTGACATGCCGAATGAAGGCAACAAAGCTCGTTTGTCCCGGATGGGCGACAGCAGCGACGGCGCGCGGCGCACGCGGTTTTCTTTTGCGAAAAATCGTTGACATTCTGTTTCAGCTTGCTATGCTGAGATGGTGCTGGACTGAATGTTCACTGAACGCTAAAGGAGCAATGCAAATGGAAATCACCCGTGAACTTGCGATCAAAGTCAGAAACATCGTTGACGCGGGCCTGGTCAAAGGGGTGGGCGTCCAAGTCCCAGGCCAGATGTGCGTCGAAGCCGCTGTGTGCTACGCAATGGGCCTGCCGCACAGCGACAAGCCGCCATGCGTGGCACCTGCGATTCGACAATTGAAGATCCAGCTCAACGACAGCGCATGGTCGAGCGACAAAGCTCGCGGAACAGGCATGAGACGCCTAGCCCTCGCGCAGCTCGGCAGTGCAGGCGTCGTCGATGGAGTTGATTTTGTCCGCCGCGTTGTTGAGATGACGATTCGCCGCTTCATCCCGATTGCGCTACGCGCAGCCGCTTCGATCCACCCTATTATGGAGCATAAGACTGCGCTAGAAAAAGCCTCTGTGCAGTGCGAACAAGCCGTGACTTTGAAGGATTGTGAGGCGGCGGGCAGGGC
>JACDJC010002240.1_pt1 | contig 15502 bp, 17 predicted proteins | sample 7454191 | NCBI WGS metagenome assembly JACDJC01 (sample SAMN14253291, study PRJNA609438) | sludge metagenome | isolation source: sludge after 25d culture with pyrite and EDTA | collected 2018-12-20 | reverse complement strand
TGTTACGGAAAGTGTCGTGTGATCCCAGTGACCTGTATTCAACGAGGTATGATCCCCTGGGAACGGAGATCAGATAATACCCTTCACTGTTTGTCATCACTCCGGTGCCAAGTTCCCTTATCTGAACAGAGGCTCCGGAAAGAGGTTCACCGGTGGCGCTGTTTGTGAGATAGCCTGTTAGGAGAACCCTGCCTGCCATGCTTCGATCAGCCGGATTGCCAAGAGTAATGACTTCACTCTCCTGTCCGTTCTGCATTGCGGTTCTGACCGTATCCGTCATAGCCAGCATGGCAGTATCACCCTCTTCCCTGATGAACCCGTGATTAACAGTATAGCCACGGGTGATGATCAGATTGCCTTCCTCATCAGCGGTGCAGAAGAGGCCGTAGGGAGCCACAACCTGATCTATGACCGTGAGTGGGACGGCGTTGCTCCATGTGCCGGAGACCCGGATGTCAGCAGTCCAGGCAGGATTGAAAAATATCCGTATGCCCGTTGCCCGCTCCACGGAAACGGCAAAGGCCTCAAACAGCTCATCCGAACAGCTTCCTGACCAGGTCCGGCCTGTTTCCTGTGACCGGACCAGCAGTGCAGGCAACATAAGCATGATAATGAGCACTATTCTCCTCAATTGCCTGCCTCCTTTCCCCGGATAAGCGAATCATAGTATGCTGCAGCCTCCCCATAACCCTGCGGCGTAAGTTTACTCATCTCGATATGGTTCTGACGGACATGCCTTTTGACAGCATCCTCATACTCCCCGAACATGTGCAGGAAAGATGCCCTGTTCCGGATCATCCGTGCACTGTTACCCGTGATGAACCATAAACGGGAACTCTCCCTGTACTCGGCATAGGAGGACATCGAGGTGTGCCTTGCTATTGTCTTGGTGTGCTTCGCCACAACCATGCCTGACCCCTTGTAGATGACTTCTGCAAAGCCGGTGATTTCCGGGTATGTGTCGTGAAGGTTGATGAACTTTCTCCCGATGAAGTCCGGATTGCGGCCGGAACCTGTATAAATTCCTACTGTAAAGGACTCAACGGCACTGTTGTTGAGCAACAAGGAGTGAATGTCCTTCCACAGAAGTATGAGCTCATCACTGAAGATGTCATATTTTAGTCTCAGGCCATTGAAGGTAAAGCCTCCGACAGTGACCGATCCTTCAAGATAATCACCTGAAAGAAAAAACTCATGACCGGTTACGGGTGTCACCCTTGGTCTCCATTCATCGCCGCTGTAGAGCAGCTGTGTAAGCCACACTGAGTCAGCATCCCGGTATAAGGGAGACAAATGCTGAGCCCTGGCTGGTAAGGATAATGCCAGGATCGCAAGCAGGTTCAGGAAAAATTTCCCCATTAAGACATTGGTGCAAGAACCCAAATTTACTTAATAACAATCAGTATTAAAATATGTTTTTTAACCAGACTGTAAGTGGATTTGTCAATGAGAAGGTATCTTTCCTATTTTTGAAGTCTTATTCAGACTATGGAGGTTCATTACGGATACACCGGCACTGTTTTCAATAACCCTGTCATTACAATGGGTGTTTTTGACGGCGTTCACCGCGGTCATCGCATGCTGCTTCAGCGGGTCAGGGAGGAGGCTGCATCATCAGGCTCTGACGCAGTGGCTGTTACGTTTGATCCGCATCCGCGAATTGTACTTACCGGAGATCCCGGCCATCTCAGCTTCCTGACTGATATCGAAGAGCGAATTGCACTTCTTGGCGAGACCGGTATTGGCCACCTTGTAATAATCCGGTTCACTGAAGAGCTGAGCCGCATGACCGCTGCCGAATTTGTTGAGTCAATCCTGTGCCGGCATCTTGGGGTAAGTCATCTTATAACAGGCTATGACCACCATTTTGGCAGAAGGCATGAGGGAGACAGCAACACAGTCACTGAATGCTCAGCCCGGATGGGCTTTCGTGTCTCACGTGAGGAAGCTTTCACCCTTGACGGGGAACCGGTCAGTTCATCATCAGTCAGGAAAGCTCTTGACCAGGGTGTGGTTGACAGGGCGGCAGCAATGCTTGGTTATCATTATTTCATAAGGGGAAAGGTGGTTTCCGGAAGAAGGATAGGAAGGAATATCGGATTCCCGACTGCAAACATTGCCCCTCTGTTCAGCTATAAGCTTATACCGCAGACAGGGGTCTACGCAGTTGAGGCGTTCGTGGAAGGTGATCCGGCTCCACATATGGCCATGCTCAATATCGGAATCAGACCGACAATCAGTGACAGTGACGGACGGCGGACAATAGAGGTGCACCTGATAAACTTTGATGCAGACCTGTATGGGAGGGTGTTGACTGTCAGGTTCCGCCACCGCCTGCGCCACGAGATGAAGTTTGACAGCGTTGAGGCTCTCACAGCACAGCTGGTGAAAGACAGGGAGATGGCTATCTCCCTTCTTGGCTGATGAACAATAATCTTATAATTTAGTTATCTTTGCAGACTTAAAAAAAATTAGAAACATGTCATTCATCAACAACGAACTTCAGTACAGGGTTAAGGATATGGCGCTGGCCGAATTCGGGCGCAAGGAGATTGAGATCGCAGAGAAGGAGATGCCCGGACTGCTGGCCATCAGGAATAAATACTCATCGGCAAAGCCTCTCAAAGGGGCACGGATCACCGGTTCTCTTCACATGACGATACAGACAGCCGTTCTTATAGAGACACTCCGTGAACTTGGCGCTGATGTAAGATGGGCAAGCTGCAACATCTTCTCCACACAGGACCATGCCGCGGCAGCTATTGCAGCAGCAGGAATCCCGGTCTTTGCCTGGAAGGGAGAGACCCTTGAGGAGTACTGGTGGTGTACCGCACAGGCTCTTACATTCCCCGGCGGCAAGGGACCAAACCTGATTGTTGATGACGGCGGTGACGCCTCCCTGCTCGTTCACATGGGATACAAGGCGGAAAAGGACCGCACGACACTGAATGTAACCCCTTCGTCAAGAGAGGAGGCCATTGTGCTGGACACCCTGAAACGGATACTTGAGGAAGATCCTCAGAAATGGCACAGAACTGTCAGTGAGATGAAGGGCATCTCGGAAGAGACAACTACGGGTGTGCACCGCCTCTATCAGATGATGGAAACCGGAGAACTGCTTGTACCGGCCATCAACGTTAACGACTCCGTCACAAAAAGCAAATTCGACAACCTCTACGGTTGCCGCGAATCGCTCGCTGACGGCATAAAGAGGGCTACGGATGTGATGATTGCCGGCAAGGTGGTTGTTGTCTGCGGCTACGGAGACGTGGGAAAGGGTTCTGCAAGATCAATGAGATCTTACGGAGCCAGGGTCATTGTGACCGAGATTGATCCGATATGTGCACTGCAGGCTGCAATGGAAGGCTTCGAGGTGAAAACCGTGGAGGAGACCCTCAGTGAAGGCAATATATTCGTGACTGCAACCGGCAACCGTGACATCATCACTGTTGAACATATGGAGAAGATGAAGGATCAGGCAATAGTCTGCAACATCGGCCACTTTGACAATGAGATACAGGTTGATGCACTTAACGCATACAAGGGCATAGATAAGATCAACATCAAGCCGCAGGTTGACAAGTACATCTTCCCCGACGGTCATGCGATCTTCCTGCTTGCTGAAGGCCGCCTGGTAAACCTGGGCTGCGCCACAGGGCACCCTTCATTTGTGATGAGCAACTCCTTCAGTAACCAGACACTGGCACAGATCGAACTGTGGACGAAGGAATACAAAACAGACGTCTACAGGCTGCCAAAGCACCTTGACGAAGAGGTGGCAAGACTCCACCTGGCCCAGCTGGGAGTGAACCTTACAAAATTAACCCCTTCACAGGCTGATTATATTGGTGTTCCCTCCGAAGGCCCGTACAAGCCTGACCACTACAGGTACTGATACCTGTTATTTCCTGTTCCAGACCCTTACGCTGTAACCGGTGAAGGAGGTTCTGTAATTCTTGAGATAATAGCGTCCCGGTCCGCTCTGCGGGAGCCCTGATGCCCCCAGTGCATAATTTGTTGCACAAACAGGGCATACTGCATAAACGCCATCCACATTCACCGCCGTGCTCTCTTCATCATTGACCAGGCAATGAGGACATGTACGGTCATAGGCAGCGTATTCAAATCCCTGTAACCCGGTATTGTATATTATTATTCCGTTACCGTCATATCCAGCCGTGCCAAGACCCAGGTGCCTGTGCGAGGAAGAGATGAGGGCGCTTGTTCCGGGGGAGTAGAAGAGATCAAAAAACTCCGGGTCGGAAAAGGTGACTGTAAAGTCCATTGTAATGTCAGGAATAACCTCGTTTTTCTCCCTGTCACATGACAACAGGAGGAGAAGCAAAGGGGCTATCATGAAAAAATATCTTACATTTGAACCAGACATGTGCTTTTCTGCGTTTGTGTAAATGTAAGTATTTCTGTTTTCACGATCATACATGAACAACGAAATGAATAAAGCAATAGTATCTTTGAGGTTCATTGCCATGACGGTCATGATGCTCTTCGTGGTGCAGGTCACCGACTGTGATGCACAGCGATATGCCACCCGCAAGCTTGAGAGGGAGACCTTCGGCCAGTCGCGCCGGAATCCCGGCAAGGCGGGAGGAGAGAGCAAGGCTGCCAGGAAAGCGATGAAGGAGCAGGCGAAGAAGGAGGCCAGGCGTGAAAGGGAGGACGAGAAGAGCCTGAAGGAGTTGCGGGCCCGCCACTATGAGATCCAGAGCGAGGGGACAAGGACCCGCATGGAGGGTAACAGCAAGGCTACCGCAGAAAAGTACAAGGTCAAGAGACAGAAGCAGAAGAAGGAGCAGACAGTGCCTGACCTGAAGAAGCCTGACCGGCCGGGGAACATGAATGCAAGGGTCAGGGCGGCAACAAAGGACCCTGCCGGCAAGCCGGACCCAAAAAAGGTTAGTGCGAAGGGAAAGATAAAAGATCCTTCAAAGCAGCCGGAACTGAAGCAGCAAAAGAACAAGGCAAAGTCGAAGCTGGTTGATCCGAAAAAACAGCGCAGGCTTAAACAGCATAAGATTAAAAAATACTGAGACGATGGAAGATATTGGCAGCCTTATATTCTATGTTGTGCTGGGGATAATTGCCCTGGCCGGCTCCTTCCAGGGGAAGGGAAAGAAGAAACCCGGAGCACCGAAGACGATTCAGCGCCAGCCGGAGTCTGCCAGTCCCATACCCCAGACCAGACGGGAGACAGTGACGCCCCGGCCTCAGCCTGCAACTTCACGGCCCTTTGAGCCTTCCCCAAGGCCGGCGCCGAAATACATGACCTCAGATCCTTCAATGGAGGGAAGATATGATGACCCCATGGCACGTAAGTTCGGGCGGGAAGGGACATATGACGAGCCAATGGCCCATGAGTTCGACTGGGAAGGAGGCCTTGGGGAACCCCTGGCAAAGGACTTTTCCAGCGAGGGCTCAATCACCGGGAAAATGGCTGCCGCTTTTGCCTCCGAGGGCGTCTCTGCCTTCGGAAGCTCCATTCCGGCGGAATTCATACATAATGAGATATCTGACACCGAGATTGGAGATGCCCCGGAATATGATTACAATATGTCTCACGGGTCAGAGCTTCTAACGGATGGCTTCGATCTCAGAAAGGCAGTCGTATATACATCAATTCTCGACAGAAAAGAGTACTCGTATTGATTACCTGATATTTACAAATGGGGGGTTATTTGATTTTGTAATTTAAAAAATGTATATTTGTTCTTTGAAGAGTTCCGGTAATGCCGGGATTCTTCTTATTTTTTGACCTATTTACGAAGAATTATGGCGGAATTTGTTTATGTGACAGAGGAGGGCCTCCAGAAAATGAAGGAGGAGCTTGACACACTCCGGAACGAGAGGCCGGTAATGGCAAGAATGATTGCGGATGCCCGTGATAAGGGAGACCTTTCAGAGAATGCTGAGTACTCAGCAGCAAAGGAGGCTCAGGGGATGCTGGAAATGAAAATATCCCGCCTGGAGGATCAGGTGGCCAGGGCCCGCATTATAGACGGTTCGAGGATAAATACCACATCAGTCCAGATCCTTAACAAGGTAAGGATACGCAACAAGGCAAACGGCATTGTAATGGAATATCAGCTGGTGCCGGAAGGCGAGGCTAACCTCAAGGAGGGCAAAATTGCTGCAACCTCACCAATTGCACAGGGAATTATGGGCAAAAAAGTCGGCGATGTAGTGCAGGTAAAGGTGCCTGCAGGAGTCATCCCTTTTGAAATCGTTGAGATATCAATCTGAAAACTGAATAACAATGGCATCAGTCTTTACCCGCATAATCAATGGAGAGATACCCTGTTACAGGGTTGCGGAGGATGACCGGTACATCGCATTCCTTGACGTGAGACCGCTCAAGGCAGGTCATACCCTCGTTGTGCCCAGGCGTGAAGTGGACTATATCTTTGACCTGGATGAGGATACTCTTGCCGGTATGATGATCTTTGCCCGGAAGGTTGCAAAGGCGATGAAGGAAGTCATCGAATGCAACAGGATAGGAATTGCCGTCATTGGCCTCGAGGTTCCTCACGCCCACATCCATCTCATCCCGATCAGCAGGGAGGGCGATATGCTCTTCACCAACCCCCGGGTTTCACTCACACCGCAGGAGAATGAAGCCCTGGCCCGGAAAATTGCTGAGCATGTGAGGCTCTGACCGGATAATGAAATAAAAAAAAAGCTCCTGTCATCGACCGGAGCTTTTTTGTATCAGCAATTTCTTTTACTTCTTGCCAGCGCAGCATGGTGCAGCGGCAGCGGTACCTTCCTTTGCCGGAACAACCTCACCCTTCTTGTCACCGCATTCTGCAGCTGAAGGGCACTTGGAGCAATCTGTGCCTTTAGCGGCAGTGGTGGCGGCTTTCTTGCATGCATCAGCTGTTGAGCCGCATACGTCGCACTTACTGTCCTTGTTCTTATCGACAAAGGTACACTCACTCTTTGTGTGCTTCTTTTCCTTGTCGGTAGTCTGAGCATAGACCCCTGCAGCCACGACCATCATCGCGATGAGAATAAGGCTGCTAATCATCCATTTCTTCATACAAATAGTTAATTGGTTTTCTTTAATAACGCCCGCAATATATGAAAGTTTTGCATTCAGCAAAAAAATTGCAGCAATTATCATAACTTTACCTCTGTCTCGTGCTGCCAGGTGTCAGGTATTAAAGATATTGCGGATGACTTTCTGAGCCTCTTCCTCCCCCGTCCATGCCTCTCATGCGGGGCTCATCTTGTGCGAGGGGAGGAGGTGCTCTGTACGGGCTGCCTCCTTGCAATGGCCCGGACCGATTTCCATGCCCGCCGCGGAAACATGCTTGAGCAGGCATTCTGGGGAAGATGCCCGGTGGAGAGGGCTGCTGCCTTCTCCGTCTATAACCGCGGCAGCCGGATCAGGAGGCTGATCCACCTTCTCAAATACCAGGGCAGACAGGACGTGGGAAGAATGCTTGGGAGACTGTATGGCTCAGTCCTGGCCGGCAGTGGCTTCATGGACGGAATTGACATGATAGTGCCGGTGCCGCTTGATCCTGCCAGGGAGCGCAGACGCGGATACAACCAGAGCCGGTGCATTGCGGATGGATTGTCTGAGCCGGGCAACATTCCTGTCAGATGCGATATACTGTACCGTACAGGTAAGTCAGACTCGCAGACAAGGAGCGGAAGATATGAGAGATGGGAGAACGTAGAAGGTCTGTTTGCGGTCAGGAAACCTTCAGAGATCAGCCTGAGACACCTGCTGCTGGTTGATGATGTAATTACGACCGGCTCCACAATCGAAGCCTGCGTCAATGCACTGCATGATGCCGGAGAGGTGAGGGTAAGCGTAGTGGCACTGGCAGTGGCCCAGAAGCTTACCCTTTGATCCTGTCGCTGTTCTTCTTTATGAAGTCTGACCAGTTGCGGTAATCCTTCGATGCAGCGGGCTTGCCGCTCTGGTAAAAATGACAGAGAGCGGCACCCAGCGCATCGGTGGCATCGAGCACCATCGACTCACTCCGGAATTCAAGGATCGTTTTCAGCATCGTGGCTACCTGCTCCTTGCTGGCCTGACCGCGGCCGGTGATCGACATCTTGATCATCCTCGGGGCATATTCAAAAACAGGCAGATCACGGTAGAGCGCCGCTGCTATTGCGGCGCCCTGCGCACGCCCCAGCTTGAGCATGCTCTGTACGTTCTTCCCGAAGAATGGCGCCTCAATGGCAAACTCATCAGGGTGATGCCTGTCAATTAGCCCGAGCGTCTGCTCAAAGATGATGCGGATCTTCCTGAAATGATCATCCTGCTTCCGAAGGTCAATTATACCCAGCGTCATGAGTGAGGGACTCCTCCCGGTAACACTTATCAGGCCATAGCCGGTTACAGTGGTGCCGGGGTCAATCCCCAGGATAATACGCTCAGACCGCGGTTCCTTCACTTCATGAACGGTTGCGGCGGGCCAAGGAAGAGCTCAGTAGGCAGCTGTCTGCCTTCTGACCAGACACGGTTGCGCCTTACAGGCAGGGCAGTACCCGACTTCGTCCCTTCAAGCACTCCGATGGCTGCCTTCAGTGAAGCCTCCTGCGGATCACCGAAATCCCTCGTAATATCATCCGCAGCTTTTACATCAGGAAGGATGCCATCATAGAAACGGCCCTGATCCTGTGCGTTCAGGTACTCGAATGTTATAGGAGCAAATACATACTCGTAGTCAGGTTCCGGAACGGTCTGCGACGGGAAGGGGAAGCCCCAGATATTCATCCCTGCCGGCTTGCCGTGAGTGGTGTCTCCAACAATCGTGACATCAACATAAGGCCTCAGGCTGTTTATCACAACCTCACTGGCCGAGGCAGAACTGCGGGTGGTGATGAAGACAACCCTGTCAAGGCCAAGCGGACTCGTCGTCCTTACAAAGTTGTAGCTCTCATTCCATTCCGGACCCACAAGACTGTTGTATGTCAGTTTGTAACACACCTTGGTGGTATCATTCCACGTCAGTACAAGGCTTGAAAGCTGCTGTGCTATATCCATGTAACCGCCGGTGTTGTATCTGAGGTCGATGATAAGATCAGTCACATTGGCCGCCTTGAATTGTGCAAATGCTTCATTCAGCTCCTGCTCTGACGGGTCAATAAAAGTCTCAAATGCCAGGTAACCTGTCTTGCCAACAGCAAGGTCAAGGGTTTTGGCCGCAAGCACTGAATTGATCGTGAAACTTGCCTTGGTGGAGTTATATGTCACCTCCGTGCCGTCAGGTTTCTGAAACTTGAACTTATTGGTTGTTCCGGCTGTTGAGGGACCCATCAGGGTATTGTATGCCTGGTTGTTGCCGGAGATGAATATGGGAGCAACGGGGGTGTCATTTATCTCCTTTACAATCCATCCTCTCCTGACCCCCTGGGGCCATAGGTCTGATCCTTCGTAGAGCGTAACCACCCTGACATTGTTCGCCTGGTCAAGGCTCATCCTGATCCCGTGACCCACAAAGCTTCCTTGCATTGAGGCCATGAAGCTTTCATAATCCGAAACGAAGCTCCACGGATCTTTCGGTTTGAACCTGAGTGCCTCGAGGATCTCCTCCGGACTTTCATAGTCAGAGACTTTTACCGTTGGCATCGTATTATACCAGAGGTACACAGTCTTCATCAGGTCATAGAGTCCGTCACGAGCTCTTTCTTCCATTGTGTATTCATCAACGGGTTCCGGCGGATCCTTCTTGCATCCGAGCAGTACCGGGATCAACAGGAATGATATGAGAATTATCTTTTTCATAATCGTCTTATTTCATGCAAAAGTAGCAAAAATTATGCCTGATGTTTCAGGCCCTCGAAGACCGGTTCTGGTAGATCACGCTGGCGATGATAAGGAGCAGTCCGAGCGGAGTGGTGAAATATACCGGCTCGTCTATTATGAAATGCAGCAGAATCAGTGAGACAAACGGTGCGAAATATACCAGGTTGCTTACCTTGTCAGTAGTCTCTGAAAGCTGCAGGGCTTTCAGCCAGAGCCAGAAGGTTATCCCCATCTCGAAGAAGCCGCAGTAGACTGATGCGGCAACCCCCTTCAGGCTTAAAGCCTGTGAAAATGAACCTGTGCCGGCCATCAGGATGAGCATATAGAATGATCCGAACAGGAAGCTGGTGAACAATTTTACCGACTCATCGCGCCTGTCGCGAACGTTCAGCACGAAATAGAGGGCCCATAGAACACCGCTGACGAGCGCCAGCATCACCCCGAGGGAGTCCGAGCGTCCCGGGCTGAGTGGTGCCCCCTGTGATGCTATTATATATACGCCGACAAGGCTCACTGCAAGGGCGATGAAGCTTCGTCCGGGGATGCGCTGGCCCAGCAGCGGGATGGAGAAGAATACCAGGATAATTGGCCAGATCATGTTTATTGGCTGTGCCACCTGTCCGGGGAGCCTGCTGTAGGCTGTCAGCAGGATAAGGTAATAACCCACGGGATTTATCAGCCCGAACAGCGCCGACCACATAAGCTCGCTGCGGGTGGTCTCCTTCAGCAGGCAGAGCTTGCCCGTCACAAACATGATCACGAAGAGCACCGCCGTGGATACCAGTGTGGTGATACCCAGCATGGTGACAATGGTCAGCTCTGACAGCGCTATCTTGAAGGCTGTGGGGATTGTGCCCCAGAGCAGCACTGAGAGGGCGGCATAGATGTATGCCTGCTTGCCGTGTTTCATGCAGGTCAGCTGATGAGGTCGAACCCGGTATAGGGCACCAGGACGGCAGGGATCTTTATTCCTTCAGGTGACTGGTTGTTCTCAAGCAGTGCGGCCACTATACGCGGCAAAGCCAGTGCACTTCCGTTTAGTGTGTGGCAAAGAGTCGTCTGTTTTGCCCCTTTCTCCCTGAATCTGCACCTGAGCCTGTTGGCCTGGAAAGCCTCGAAATTAGAGGTTGAGCTCACCTCAAGCCAGCGCTGCTGAGCCGCTGACCACACCTCGAAGTCGTATGTCATGGCAGAGGTGAAAGACATGTCTCCGCCGCAGAGCCTGACGATGCGGTAGGGAAGGCCGAGCTTTGACAGAAGATTCTCAACATGTATCACCATCTCCTCGAGAGCCTCGTATGATTTTTCCGGATGGGCAATCTGCACTATCTCCACCTTGTCGAACTGGTGCAGCCTGTTGAGTCCCCTGACATGTGCACCCCATGATCCTGCCTCGCGCCGGAAGCAGGGGGTGTATCCCACGTTTTTCACCGGCAGCTCGGCAGCATCAAGTATCACGTCACGGTATATGTTTGTGATCGGAACCTCAGCAGTGGGTATCATATACAGGTTGTCAATCCCCACATGGTACATCTGTCCCTCCTTGTCGGGCAGCTGACCCGTGCCGAATCCCGAATCCTCGTTGACAACTATGGGCGGTTCTATCTCGCGGTAGCCTGCCTTGCCCCCCTCGTCGAGGAAGAAGTTTATCAGAGCCCTCTGCAGCCTCGCTCCCTTGCCCTTGTAGACCGGGAACCCGGCGCCTGTTATCTTGATGCCAAGATCGAAATCAATAATGTCATATTTCTTTATCAGATCCCAGTGTGGAACGGCTCCAGCCTGCAGCTGTGGGATCTCTCCGCCGCTGCGGACTATGACGTTGTCATCCGCACTCTTCCCCGGTGCCACCAGCTGATGAGGCAGGTTGGGCAGCTTCACCAGTTCAGTCTGCATCTGTGCGGAAACCTCCTCAAGCGTATCCGAAAGCTGCTTCTGCTTCTCCTTCATGGCACCTATGCCGCTGCGGGCAGACTCAGCCTCCGCCTTTCTCCCTTCTTTCATCATGGAGCCTATCTCCCTGGAGAGACTGTTGAGCCCTGCCTGTATCGAGTCGCTCTCAGTCTGCAGCTCCCTGCGGCGACGGTCGAGATCAAGGATAAGGCTTATTGCCTCAGCAGCATCGACATTTTTGACTTTCAGCCTCTCTATCACAAACGAAGGGTTCTCACGGATCAGATTGATTGTTAACATAACAGATGGGTTTTTGTAAAAGGTGGGGTAAAATTAAAACAAAAACTCCTGAAAAGTTGCGCCTCAGCGTAATTTTCAGGAGTCCTGTAATGTTGTGATGCTATCTTATTCTGCTACGGGCTTAACCGAAACGTAAGATTTGTTGTCTCTTTTCTTTCTGAACTCAATTGTGCCGTCTACGAGGGCGAAGAGAGTATGGTCCTTGCCCATTCCCACGTTGTCACCGGGGTTGTGGGTGGTGCCACGCTGGCGTACGATGATGCTGCCGGCTTTGACTACCTGTCCTCCGAAGAGCTTGACACCAAGCCTTTTGCTTTCTGAGTCGCGGCCGTTACGTGAACTGCCTACACCTTTCTTGTGTGCCATATCCTTGTCTTTTTACTGTTTATCGGTTATTCCTTATCCGTTTTCTTGGCGCTCTTTGCGGGTGCCTTCTTCACGGTCTCCTTTTTTTCAGCAGCGGCCTTAGGGGCGGCAGTCTTTTTTGCAGGAGCCTTTTTCACTTCAGCCTTTGCCTCTTCAGCAACAGGAGCTTCAGTTACTTTCTTCTCAGCCTTTGGAGCAGCTTTCTTCTTCTCTTCTCCGGCGGGTCCAATGCTCAATACCTCTATCTGGGTAAAGTCCTGGCGGTGGCCGCTTCTCTTCTGATAGCCTTTCCTTCTCTTCTTCTTGAAGATGATGACCTTGTCACCTCTTACATGGGCAAGAACCTTGCCTTCAACCACTGTGCCGGTGATGACTGGTTCCCCAATGGTTACAGCTCCGTCATTGTCAAGGAGGAGAACCTTTTCAAAACTTAAATTATCACCTTCAGCTGCATCAAGCCTGTGAACGAAGATCTTTCTTCCCTCTTCGACCTTGAACTGCTGACCGGCAATTTCTACGATTGCGTACATTTTCAATCTCTCTTTCGTTACTCCGCGAGGCGGCCACGCTCCTCTGTGCATGACTCTTCTGCAGGCCCCGCCGGATCTCTGTTTTTCGGACTGCAAAGATATAAAAATTAACTTATTTGCAAACCCGGACAATTAATTTATCAGTATCTGACTGTGGATAAAAATTCCAGTGCTGCGGGTCTTTAAGAGTCTTATTATTTATATTTGTCACATCAGCCTGTCAGGCAGTAAACCTGGATTGTTATGCAGAATAAGCTTATTCGTCTGAAGGTCATAGGCATATCTTACAGCCAGACTCAGTCCGGCGCCTATGCCCTCATACTGGCGGAGGAAAACGGTGAACGGCGCATACCTATTATTATCGGTGGGTTTGAGGCTCAGGCCATTGTAATCAAGCTTGAGAACCTGGAGCCGCCAAGACCACTGACACATGACCTCTTCAGGAGCTTCGCGGAAGCCTGCGGTGTAACCGTGGAGCAGGTCCTGATAAATAAGCTTCGCGAAGGGATCTTCTATTCGGAAATCCTCTGCACTGACGGTGAGAGAAGGTTCAGGATCGATTCCCGTACCTCTGATGCCGTGGCGCTTGCTCTCAGATTTGAATGCCCGATATTCATCGAGCCACAGATACTCAATGAAGCCGGCATCGTGATGAGCACAACATCCGAAGAGGAACAGAAGAAACCGCCAGAACCGGTCACCGAAAAGAAACCGCCCGTAACCAGCGAGTACGGCGAGTTTCCCGATGATGAACTCAGGGATATGCTCACGGAGGCCATTGCCCGTGAGGATTATGAACAGGCAGCAGCCATCCGTGACGAGATGGCTCGAAGGAAAGGAAAAGGATAAAAACCGGAGGAGAAATGAGAATTTTATTGATTTTGATTGCAGCAGGAGTGCTTATTCCAATGCCCCTGCTGTCAAGGGAGTACAATGTGAAGTCGCCTGACGGCCGGACGGAGCTTTCAGTTGAGACCACCGGGGGAGTATCGGTCAGGGTCAGATACGACAACAGGGAAATTATCTCCGGACTCACTCCGGAGCTGCAGCTGGGGGAAGTCGCTTTCCCTGGTCCGAAACCGGCTCTTTCCCGTGCCGTAACCTCTTCAGTCAATGAAGTCCTGATACCCGTGGTTCCGAGACGGAACAGCCGTGTGCCGGATGTTTATAATGCCCTGACACTTCGCTTCAGGGGCGGAGTAGCTATCGACTTTCGCGTCTATGATGACGGTGTGGCATACAGGTTTGCAACTTCAATGAAAGACAGCGTTACAGTGAGAAACGAACGGTTTGGCTTCAGCCTCCCTGCCGGCACAAAGGCGCTGTATCCACTCGAAAAGGGCTTCATGTCACACAACGAATGCACATTCCATCCTGCCTCCATGGATACAGTCGGTCCAAAGCACCTTGCCAGCCTGCCGGCGCTTTTCACGACAGGAGGGACCAACATACTTCTTTCCGAGGCTGACATTCAGGATTATCCGGGATTGTGGATCACCGGTGACGGTCACGGCGGGGTAACGGGTGTTCTGCCGGCATACCCTGCTGCAGTGAAGGCTCACAATGACAGGAATGTTTACGTTACCGAGAGAAAGGACTACCTGGCTGTTACTTCAGGTACCCGCACCTACCCATGGCGTCTCTTCATAATCACCCCTGACGATGCCAGCCTCGCGGAGAGCGAGATGGTCTACCGCCTCGGAGCGCCGCCGGCACCGGGGAGCGACTTCAGCTGGGTCAGGCCGGGCAAGGTGGCGTGGGACTGGTACAATGCAAACAACATCTTCGGCGTTGACTTCCGGGCAGGACTGAATAATGATACATATAAGTATTATATAGACTTCGCCTCTGCAAACGGCCTGGAGTATGTCATCCTGGATGAAGGATGGTATGTCCTCGGCAACGTACTGGAACAGGCCCCGGGCTTTGACGTTCAGGAACTGTGCGAATATGCGGCCTCAAAAAATGTGGACATAATCCTCTGGGTAATCTGGAAAACACTCTGGGATCAGCTGGATGAGGCTCTTGCCCAGTATGAGAAATGGGGCGTGAAGGGGATCAAGGTTGATTTCATGCAGCGTGATGACCAGTGGATGGTCAATTACTACCATACTTTGGCTGCAAAGGCAGCAGCGCATAAGATGCTTGTGGATTTCCACGGGTCATACAAGCCTGACGGCATCGAGCGAACATGGCCCAACGCCATCACACGCGAGGGAGTCAAGGGGCTGGAAAACAACAAGTGGAGTGCGGAATGCAACCCTGAACATGATGTTACACTTCCGTTTACCAGGATGGTGGCCGGCCCGATGGATTACACCCCCGGAGCCATGGTGAACATGCAGAAGCGCGATTTCACGCCGGTCTTCTACAGGCCTGCCAGCCAGGGCACAAGGGTTCACCAGATGGCAATGTACGTTGTTTTTGAAAGCCCGCTGCAGATGCTTGCAGACAGCCCGTCCAACTACATGCGCAACCAGGAGTGCACCTCCTTCATCGCCGCAGTGCCCGTCACCTGGGATGAGACCAGGGTGCTGGACGCCAGAAAAGGGGACTATATTGTCACTGTACGCAGGAACGGCACGGAATGGTATCTTGCTGCAATGAACGACTGGACCCCGTTCAGTGCGGA
>JACDJC010002238.1_pt1 | contig 15518 bp, 20 predicted proteins | sample 7454191 | NCBI WGS metagenome assembly JACDJC01 (sample SAMN14253291, study PRJNA609438) | sludge metagenome | isolation source: sludge after 25d culture with pyrite and EDTA | collected 2018-12-20 | reverse complement strand
TATTTTTATTAATGCTTTTTTCTATAATATACTTTAAAAGTCCGGGACTTTTTAATTATAAACTTAAAAAATATTATGATATCCGGAATTTTTTTAATAACATTGTTAAAATAAAAAAGCCGGATTGCTCCGGCTTTGGTTTGCGTTTTATATATTAATGGATTCTTAAGGAGGGTAATTTTCAAAATATCTTTTTTGATATGTTCAATTTAATAACTCCGCTTTCTTTATACAATGGCAAATTATATTCCGGAATTATTTTAAAATCTTTTAACTGTAATTCGAGATTTATATAAATTGAATAATTCATTCCATCAATAAACCTTTTATATTCATCACCAAATTTATAATAAATACTTATTCCGGCAAAAACTCCATTAAAAAATTTAATATCATTTTCTTTGTTGCTCCGGTTTATGTTATCTTTATACAAACTAATAATATTTGAATCTCTTTGAATTGTATTGCTGTAAATTTGATTCACTTCTTTATATTGCTTTAATAAAGAATCCTGTAATATAATAATACTATCTTTAAGTTTATTTTCCGAAAATACTTTAACATATTCCTTTGAAATTGTTTTCCAAAAATCCGGATTTAAAACAACTTTATTATTTTGGTATGAAATCAAACTATCTTTAGGAATTTCAGAACTGTTTATTTGAGAATAAACATTTCCGGAAAATAAAATTAATAAAACTAAAATATATTTTTTCATTTCTTTGTTTTATAATAGTTAATTAAAAAATTATCAATATCATTTGTGTTCATTTTTTCAACTGCTTTGCTGTTTGTAACAATCCGGTTTTTTTTGTTTTTGATTTCGCTTTCAATAGCCGGTATAATTATATTTTCAATTTGCTTTGCCTTATATACTTCAATCAAATTTACATTAAACAATGAATCAATTTTATTTTTGCTTTCTATAACCTGAATATTTTTATTTAATTCATTTTCTTTGAATGTAAAATAATTGCTTGCTGTGAAATACATTGCTCCGGCTATTAATAAATATACAATGTATTTAAAATTGTTATTTAAAAAAGTTATCATATTATTTTGATTTATATGTTATCGCCAAAAATTAGTAATGCTCTGGAAATTTGTGTTATCATTAAATCTTTATTTAATTTTCCGGGACAAAGTTTATTTGCATACTCTCTGTGAAATGAGAAATGCTCTTCAACTCCATATTCATCGTAGCTAAAATCTAAAAAATCAAAAGCATTGCAGATTGTATATATTAAACTGTTATACATTTCGAAAGTAATTTGCTTTTCATTTACTCCATCGTGATTTATACAAATACCTATTGAATTCATATTTTGTCCTTTGCAGTGTGCTGAAATTATATTCATTGATAACATTTGATATATTTCACCTGAGCGATTTACAATGAAATGATAGGTACAAACCGGCAAACCTATTTTGGAAATATGATTCGGGTTTAAATCATACTGTAAATATGTTTCCGGATTTTCCCATTTCTCAAATGAATTTTCTTTTACTGCGTTACAATGAATTATAACATTATCAATTAAAGAACTTTTACGAAAATTTATATCTTGTCTTCGGGATTGTTTTACATATTCGGAATGCCGGTAATTATCTGCGTCAACCATATATTTTTTATCAATATATAAACCGGTAAAATTCGGAACATAATTTTCTGCTTTGAAATTATTATCAAAGCTAATTTTTTCTTTTAAATACTCTTCATTTATAAAGTCATTAATTAACAGATTTTGCATTTTAAATTTTCCTTTCATTTTTTATAAAGCCGGATTGTTCCGGCTCTCTTTAGTTTAATTAAATTGTTTTGAATTTTTCTTTTATTTTGTACCTGAAATATTTCGCTATATGCTTTATCAATAAACTGTAAACTACATAAGCCGGTAATACATTGAAAATTAAATACATTGTAAAATTATCAAATGTTATATTATAACGGATTAATAACCAATTTATAATAATTAATATAACTAACAATATAACTCCGAACCATTTATCACTAATTGTAAAATTGAATTTAGTGTTATCGCTGAAATCTTTTATTGTTTCTATCACAAAAGTTGAAAGGAAAATTAACAATATAAGTTCAAACCTTAAGAAATAATGTAATATGAAATTATATAAATAATCTTGAATTTCAACTCCGACCGGATTTAATCCGCTTATTGTATCAATTAGAATTTTGTGTTCCATTTTTAGATTTATTTAATTCGTATAATTTTTGATTTATGATTTTTATTTCATCTTTTATTTCCTCAAATTTTTCACAAATACCATTTAATTTTTCTTTGTCCTGTGCTGTTAAATTTACAATTGACATTTGCCAATTTTTCATTGATAGTATTTCAGATGTTAACCAACCAAAATATGAAATGATTATTGTAAGTAATAAACTTAAAACAAAATTAGTAAATTTATTCCCATTGTTAAAATTTCTTTTTAAAAAACTTTCTTTTTTATCGTTATTTTTTACCATTATTTTTTCAGTTTACGATTTATAAAAAATATTAAATACTACTTAAAACATCGGGTAAATAATTAAATTCACCTGTTAATATAATTTCTGAATATTGTAGCCATTATTTTATTTTTTAAGTTTTATAAAATATTTTAGTCTCTATATAAATAAATGTACCTTGTCACTCCGTCAATGTCCACTTCAATAACTCCTTCTTGCGTTCCTGAACCTGTTGTTGTATTGTCAAAAGTATTTTTAATTAACATATCCGAACTTGAAGTATTAAATTCCAATCCGCCGGAACTAAATTTGAAATCAGTTGACGAAGAAAATTTGAATCCAATTTTCTGTCCACTGCCAACCGTAAAATATGAGAAATCGCCGTTATAATTCCAACCGGCATAAGTTCCGGGAGTTGTAGGACTTTCAATATTGAATCCGGTTTCGGAATAATAATTTAATGTTTTAATTGAATCCTGAATATATAATCTATTTACTTTTAATGCTCCGCTCAACGTATCCCTTAAAACAACTCTTCCGATTCTAAATTTTGAATTTTCAATTCCATAATCAAAAGCGAGAGAAATACTTCCAATGAATAAAATTAAAATTATAAAGAATTTTAAATTTAGATTTATTTCAATTTTGTTTTTCATAATAATATTATTTTTAAATTTATAAAATATTTTTTAACTCGGAATAAAAGGGTCACTCGGAAATGAACCATTTGGAATAAAATTACTGCCTAAATTATAAAAAAATCCGGCATTGCATTCTTGCCAACTTCCATCTTTAATTATTGAATCTTCATCTGCATTACAAAATACATTTAATAATTTTGTGCTTCCAGCTAACGTCAATGTTTTACCGGTATCTAAATATATATTTACATTTTTTAAAATGCAATTATTTAATGTAAAATTTACATTGCTATAAATTTCTACATCTTTTAAAGTTACGCCGGTCAATACTCTTGCTGTCGAATTTAAAGTTGTTGAAAGCCATAAAACTAAATTCTCAAAATTCATTATATAGTTTATATTTGTTTCACCTGTTCCAAATACATAGTTTGAAAACATACTTCTATAATGTAAATAATTTTTAAACTTACTATTTGGAATTATTGTTTTTGTGGGACTGTCTAAATGTTCAATTAAAATCATACCTTGAGAATTTACATTTAAAGTTCCGAAAACTCCGTATGCTCCGGATATTGTATTATATATTTTACCGGAAATATTTTGTGTATAATGTTCAATTACTTTTACAATATTTTGTGCTTGATGTAAAATTGTAGGAACATTTGAAATTTGTTCGCCAACATAATCTTTCATTTGTGCAAATGGCACTGCTTCCGTATCGTCTTCCGCTTCCGGCAAATTAGTAATTTTTTCTCCGCTCATATCAATTTCGCCGGTCATAGTTCCGCCGGCTTTTGGCAAATAATCACTTGCAATAGAATTTGCCAAACCGCTTAATTGCGAATAGTTTACCGCATCACCGCTTGCAGTTCCATTTGAAACATTTACAATTTTTTTACTTTCTACATCTATTGTTGTACCGGCTTTTGACAAATATAAAGAATCGATTTCACCAATTTGTAATATTCCAAAAGCTGTTTGCGAAACTCCGCTTATATAAATTCTTACCGGTCTTGATGAAAAATTAATTCCATACAGAACATAATTTCCACCGCCTAAATTTCCTAAAGAATCATAATCATAAATAGTTGTTTCATCATCATACTTTCTTAAGGTAATATCTGCCTTTGTCAAAGTTGTTACCGGTACGCCGGATTCATTTGTCAATTTTGTTATTGCAAGTTCCATATTATTATAATTTATTTATTTTAAAAATTTTAAGTTTGTAACTTCAATGATAATATTGGCATTGTATAACCTGAATATTGAATGTCGTTTGGATTTATTACAGTGTAATTCTTTGCAATATTAATTGTTTCAAATACAAGTTCAATTCCTTTCATTCCTTTTGAAAATATTCCGCCCCTTTGAATTTTCATAGTAATAGAATCATTTAATAATTCAACTTGAAAACTATTATACTCATAATCTTTTCGAGGAACAATAAATATTTTATATAATGGATTTTCAAAACTATCTGTAATATTTGCATAGTTAACAATATTAATTACATTTAAAGTATTTTGTAAATTACTTTTTTGCTTAAGTGATAATGTAAATTTACGGAAAATTCCTTTTCGTTTATAAATGATATTATTTTTAATATTTGTTTTCCGGCTTTTAATCAAAATTATTTCTTCGGTCAATCCGTCCTTGTCAAGTTTAAATTCATATTTTGCAATTTGATTGTTTTGCAAATCTGTTATTATAATCAATGGATTTTTATACCCGTTTATATATTCTACATTCATATATTTTTAAATAATTTTAGGTTTGAAACATTATTGATTTCGTTAACTGAAATATTATCTATATACCATACTCCGTTATAATATGGCTTGCTTGAAGTAATATCAATTTTAGAAATATTATTTTTATATATATCCGGTATTATAATATTTAATTCAGCATTTATGTAATCCCTGTTCCTGTTATTTAATAACATTTTCATATCTTTAAAATATTGCTCCGTTTGTGTGTACCGGTCAAAATCATAATAAATATAATCACCTGTTTGATTTAATGTAAAAAGCATTTCCGCATAACTGCCAACAAAATAAATATCTGTTTCGCTCTCGCCGGTGTTCGTTACATAATGAGTTATTTTTTTTGTACTCATATCAATAACAGTACCCAAACTGTTTATGCCGGCATCAATAAATAAAATGTTTTTATTCAAAATTGTTTTCCGGCTAACATTCCTTTGATTCCAATATGTACTGTTTAAATAATTTACTTCCGCAAAATCTATTATATCCGCATTGTTAGTATTCGGATTTTTAACAAGATATTTTTCATTTGTTGCGTGTGGGAATAATGAATAATAACTTCCTTTGTCTTGCATTGTTGCAAAAAATCTTCCCTTAAAAGAATAAATATTTTTTTCGTTTATAATTTTTACCGGCTCTGAATCACTTGTATAAAATTCATTTGTTTTAATCCTGCCATTGATTATAACTACATACTCAATTCCGCTTCTGTCAAATACTGTATTGCTTTCAATTTTTAAAATATCGTTATCGTTTACGCTGTAAGTATTTCCGAAATCGTTAAATCTGTTTTTAATATCAAAGTAAATTTTATTATCAGAATCATTATAATATAATTTAAAATCAAATCCCATTGTCATAAATAACTTACTGATAAACTGAAACACTGTAATTCCTTTTCCTGCAATTCTTTCGTATCCGTTTGTTAAAAAATAATGATAATCAAAATTATTATTTTTATAAACGTATGGCATATAATTCACCTGCCAATTTAATCCGGTGTAATTTCTTATTACATATTTAGTTTTATTGTTGTCAAAAATTAACTGATATAAAAAATTTACTATATCGGTATAATAATAATTTCCGGCTAATTGGTGATGCTTTTCAAATCGGATATTATTTTCGCAAAGTTTATTTTGTAAATGCAATAAAAAATTTTGCAAGATATTTGTTACTTTTATCTGAATTGTTTCTTCAATATTTCCCGGCTCTAAAATATAATTTATATCTTCCTGAATAGCTGTTCCGAAATAAATAAAATTATCGTTATTATCATATACTCTAAATTCCCAAAAGTTAAAAACCTTTTCGCTTCCAAGTGCTTCAACTCCAAAAAACCATTTTAAATAATTATTGCTTTCTAATTTTAAATTGATTGCTCCAACATTGATATAATATTCATTTACATTTCCGGCTCTTATTTCTTTTTTTTCGAATGTAGTTTCTGACTTTTCAAAAATCCATTCAGTTATATCTAACTCTTCATAAAAATATTTATAGTTAATATCATTAAAATAATTAATCCGGTCAACCGGTGTGCCTGTATCAAATATATATTTTTTACAAAGTATTTTCATTATGCAAATTTAAAAGAGTTTATTTTATTATTTTTATTTGCTTCCGGTATATTGTCATTTAAAAATTTTATGCTTTTGGTTTTCTCAATTTCGGAATTAATTTGAACATTTATTACATTGTTGCTTTTTATGTTATTTGAATAACTTTTTATTAATTCATTTGCTCCGCCGGTAATAGATAAACCTTGCATTGCTCCGCCGGTAATATCCGGAATACCACCGGAAAATATTGAAGTCATTGTACTTACTATTGATTTGACTGTGTTAATTGTATTTAACGTGCTTAATATAGTTTCAATTATTGAAAGTGTTTTATCAAATCCGGTAATTAATTTTCCGACAAAAGAATCCGCATTCAAATTTAATACCTGCATTGTATTTGCAAGAGAATCTTTTACGCCTGAAAATACTTCTTTTACATCACTTAATAACATAATTGAAAAACTCCGATTTGCAAAAAACATTTCTGATATTGATTTATTTGGAAAAGCATTTTCATAATTTATATTTTGCGTTTCTCTCATAGCGATATTGTCGGGCTTTGCTTCCGTTAAATTATATCCTTTGTTTTTAAAAATTAATTCAGTTCTTTTCTTTAATAATTCAATTTGATTTTCTATTAATTTATTTTGATTCTCAATCAATTTTACATCTTTTAATTTCGTTTCAATTTCGTTTAATGCATTTGTATAATCAGTTGAATTTATTTTATTGAGTAATTCTTTGTTCTTTATTAACTCCGTAATTTTTTCAATTAATTCATTTACTTGTTTCGTTTCAATTTGTTCCTGTGTTTCCGGCTCTTTAGATGTTCCGGATTTTCCGCCTTTGCCATAATTTTTTGGTTTGTTTAATTCTTCGATTGCCTTTTCTTGTTTCTTAATATAATTATATCGCTCTTCGCTTGTCATTTTAGTTCCGTCCGGTTTATAAATATCGTGCTTGCTTCCCTCAACATTTCCAAAATTTCTCATTGCTTCAAGTGTACGAAATATATTTTCTGTTGTATCCCTTAAGACAATATTCCAATTACTTAACTCAGTTGAACTATCATTCATTGCCATTGATAACCAACCGAAAACAGTTGTAAACCTTAAAACCGTTGAAATAAAATCAGATGTTGAAACATTTGTATTTGCTACATCTTTATTTAATCCGTTCATTGCTTTAGCCAATCCGTCAACACTGCTTGCGGTACTGCGTAAAAGTGCTTCCCCTAAATTTGCTTTGAAATTAACCCAAGTGACATTCACATTTTGAACAATATCGTCCAAACCTTTTTGTTTATTAGCTACATCTTTTAAAGTAACGCCCATTGTTTTTAAAATTGCATTTGTTCTTATTACTTGCAACTCTTCAAACTCAATTTCGTTTGTTGCTTTACCGGTTTGTTCTGTTAGTTTTTCAACTTCATTTTTTACTTTCTCAATATTAATTCCGTATTGTTCAAATCCTCTTCCCTGTCCGGTTTGTATAAACTTTAAAATTTTTGTGTTTACTTCTTGCAAACTTTCACCTGTTGCATCGCTTGCGTTTTCCGCAATTAACATTATTTTTGCAACGTCTTCTATTGAATGCCCTAACATCATATATTTATTTGCCGTTTTCATAATATCGGAATCTGTTAAATTTCCGGAACTTGCTTGCCTTAATAAATTCATTTTTTCATTCGCTAATTCAACTCCGCCTGCCATTTCAATAAATCCGTTTTTTAATGCAAATTGCTCCGCTCCTAAATTATATAATTCAACTACATATTGACTAACATAATTTATTGCCATCATAAAAGTTCCGGCTACAACTGATAAATTTTCACCAACTTCTAACATTTGAAATTTAGATAGACCGGTATTCGTATTTAATTCTTTAAAAGAATTTTTCAAATTATCTATTTGAAATTTTAATTTTATTGCTCCGCTTGATGTAGGTTCTAAGGTTTTATAATAACTTTGCATTTGAGAAAGTGCCTGCGGACTGAATAAATTTACTGCCGGTTTAAAATCTGATTTTTTATAATTCGTGCCGGCGTTTCCTGTGTTTGTTCCTGTGCCTGAAAATAATTGATTATACTTTCTTTGCTCCGTTCTTTTGATTAACTCATTATCTTTTTTTAATTGTTCATTATATTTTTTCTGTTCATTTATTAACTCCTGAAAAATTCTTTTTTTACTTCTTAAAATCATTTCATCGTCTTGCTTCGCTTGATTAATATTTTTTTTACTTTCGTTTGTATTATCTTTTACCGCTTTCGTATATCCGTTAAATTCGTTTTTTATTTCTTTAATCCTTGCATTGATTGTTCCGGCTGTGTTGCTTAATTCCTTATATTCAGTTGTGTTTCTTTTGCCAACTGAAATAAGTTTTTCCATTTCTGCGTTTAAAATTTTCAAATCGTCTCTTAAAGATTTGATTCCTTTGTTATCTATTTCCTGCCGGATTCGTAATATTAAATCTTGCTGTTCTGCCATTATTTTTTAAATAATTTATTATAATAAGATAAAATCTTTTTTAACATTTCGGAATCAATACGAAAATAATTTCCGGCTCTTATTCCTTTTACATAATGTCCTTTTGAAAATCTATTTTTGCCATTTTGAATCCAATGAAGTGCCTTTGCTCTCTTCGGTTCAATCCAATGTTTTTTTGTTCCATAATGTAAATATTTTGCAACTTGCATTTTTTCATTTTTAACAGATATTAAAGATTCGTTTTCGTTTATTATCTGCGAATATATTGCTTGTTTAATACTCTTCCATTTTGTTTTTTTCTTTATTCCGGTTTCTATAATATTTGTAATATCTTTAATCGCTTTTTGTCTTAAGATTTTTTCGTATTTGTCACTTAAATGTAAAAATGCCTTTTCAAAAGCAAATGAATTATAATTTCCTTTATATCCGTTTCCATCAATATTTATTTTATATTCAATCAATTTTCTATTTCGTTATTATTTGCTCCGGCTCTTGTCGGTTCTGCATAATTATTGTATGCTTTATAATTAACCATTAAATAAAAATCCTTTTCATCGCAATTATTTATTACATATTCAAATTTTGTCATATCATAATTACATAATTCTTTTGCCATATAGTCATAAATATATGATTCCGGAAAATCCGGCTTGTTACTTTTGTTGTTATGAAATATTGAAAAGTCTTCATTTATTTTATCTAATATTTTTTTACTTTGGTTATGCTCAAAAAAAAAGACTGAAATACATCATTTAAAAAATTATCAAACTCAATAATAGTTTTATTATCTGTTATGTTATAATTTATTTTATCAGTGTTGCCGGCTAAAGCAATTGAAAATAATTCTTTTGTTTTCTCATAATCATTATTTGAAAAATATAACTCTTCATTTATTTCAAGTGCATTATTGTATTCAATATAATTATGAATAAATAAAATATAATTAGAATATAAATCCTTACTTTCAGTTATAATATTTTCTTTTAAATCGTTTAAACATTCCTGCATTAATTCCGGATTGTATTCTGTTATAACATTTTCCATTATCTTGAATACATTTATTAATTTTTGCTTTTCCGTTTCGTTTAATACTTTTTGTTTTTCATTCATTACTGATTCAATCAGTACCGGAATTAATTTAATAATATTTTCAAGATTTACTTTTGTCTTTTCATTCAAATAATTTTTAAAATCATTTATAAACGTGCTTGCTTTCGCTCTAAAGAGCAAAGACGGTTTCACCATATTAAAAGTAAAACCGCCATATTTAAACACTGTTTTATATTTTAACGTGTTTGCCATTTGCTTAATTATTTTTCTTTCACCTGTTTTGGCTCTTCAACCATTTCGAAAGAAACTTTTATTTCCGTTAATGTTTTTAATAGTGTTTCATCTGCATTAATTACCTCACCGGCATTATATTTAATATTATGCTCCGGCATTGTATTTAATTCTTTTTTTAAACTGTATTTGCTTGATGCAATTAATCCGGAATTTAATTTAATTTTTTTCATTTGTTAAATAATTTTTAATTTATGAAATATCCCGAACACACTTTAATTTTATTTTTTAAATGTCCGGGACTTTTTAATTTTATTATTATGTGGTTTCAACCGGTGTGAAATACGCTCCGGCACTTACGGCATAACTGCTTGCAGTTGTCTTTGCGTATGTCGGGACTGTCGCCGGTGTAATTGCATCTTCGTTGTAAAGAAATTTACATTTTATTACCGGTTTACGCTCACCGCTTTTTGAACTCCAACTTCTTGCAATTTTTACAATCGGAATGAAGTATTCAATTACTTTGCCATTTATTGTTTTTCCTCTCTCAATGAAGATTGCAAAATATTTTCCTTTAACTTCATCTTTTAAAAATTTCAGTACGCTTGCATCGTCCTGTGCTGATGTTATTTCTAAGTTAGTTGTCATTACTCCTTCTTCACCATCTACAAGTTCACCGGATTCTAATTCACTTGTTTCAATTGGTTCATCAAAAGAAATTTCACTTGCTTGTCTGAACACTCCATCGTGCCAAGTGTCCGCACTTGTATAATCGCTTCCATCACTGTTAACTCTTTTGTAGGAAAAATTTGTTCCGCCTTTTCTGCGGATTGCTGTTAAATCTTTTACTAAATCATTTGGCATTTTTTTATTTATTTAATTTTTAAAATATTGTTAACTATAATTGTTATATTCAATAACCATTTCGAAATAAATATTAATTATATCGTTATCTGTATATTCATCAATAAAAGAAATATAAATATCCTCAATAATATTTTCTATATTTTCAAAAGCTGATTTATCAAAATGTTTTAAATATTCGGAATTATTTTTTTCAAAATATTCAATTACATTTTTAATTATCTTTTCGGTTTCGCTTTTTATATTATCATTGTTAGTTGTAAATCCTTGATATATTAAAACAAGCATTAATTCACTTTGTTTTACGCTCTCTTCATTTTCAAGGAATGATTTTCTTTTTTCGTTTTCAATATATACCCTTACTGAATTATCGTTTGATATTTTTTTTGGAACATTTGAAAAATAAACACTATCAATATTGACTGTATAATTATTGATTGTATTTATTTCTTTTATTTTATCCGGTAATAATGAAACAATATTTTCTCTTAAGCTATTCATAATTAAAACTTTTTAAACATATCAATTTGAGAAAAATTTAATTCTTTATAAACTGTATTAACTCCACCTTTGTCTGTAAGTGATTCGCTTGAAGTTAATAATATATCCTTGCTTCCGTTTTCTTTTGTATAATTAAAAATAAATTGGCAAACCTCATAGCAAAACTCTTTTAATGTTTTCGGTACGTCTGCTATTTTGTATCCGCAATTATATTTTATTTGATAATTATTTCTACCGGTATCAAAAGTATTTCCAAACTTTAACATAATTAACGAACTCATATCTTGGCCGGTGTATAATATATCTGAATCTACATATAATGAATCATATTCATAAGTTTCAAAATTTAATTTTTTGATATATTCAACTTCATTTATTCTTAAATTTTTCAAATATGCTTCGTTTGTTCCATCGCCGGATATATATTCAATACAATCTTGCGAAATTATTATTCTACCTAAATATGATTCAATCCGGTTTGTTGAAATTAAAATTATTTCATTTAAAATTGTATCGCTATTATTATTTGATATTTTTAACCTTGCTTTTAATTCGTTTAATGTAATCATATATTTTTAATCAGATAAAAGCCGGATTGCTCCGGCTCTTATTATAATTTTAATTTTGTTTTTTTAATATTCCTTTCGTGCAATAAATCTTACAAATAAACTTCCTGAAACTGTGTAATTCGCTTTTGGAATTGTTCTGCTTTTGCTTGCGTATGCTTCAACCGGTAAATTATACCAATTTCCTGCTATATATCCGTACACTACAAGAGCGGAATCAGTGGCACCTTGATAAGTTAATTTTAATGAATCAATTGTTTCTGCGACTTCCGGCTCTACATCAATTTTATTGAATCGCCAACCTGAATTTGAAGTTGAATGATAACATACATATAACTGATTTTTGAAACTATTCGCAAATGTTATTGAAGTTGAAGTACTTGCGGAAAGTGTTAAAGTATCTTGTATAGTTCCATCTCTTGCAGTTAGATGTTGTGCCTTTGTTTCGCTTGAATTAATTGAAAATAAAAAAGCTAACATTAACATTAAAAATATTTTTTTCATAATTTTATATTTTATAATTTTTGAAATTTGTTTTTTATTTATTAAGAACTTTTATTTGTGAAGTTTACAATAGATGTCGGGAATAAAAATTCCAAATCAATTGAACCATTGAACTTGAAAGCAATTAAACCTCTTTGGAATGAATTGTAATTTGTTCCGCCTGTGGTGACTGTTGCATCTTTCGAAATTTCAATTGACAAATTATGCCTTAATCCTAAAGCGAAATTATTTAAGTTTCCGAATGTTAACATTTTTCTACCGGCTTCCGTTTGTGCAGTTGTATAACTGTAATCAGATAATTCAACCGGTCTGCCCTCAAGCATAGAGTTAATCCTGTCAAGTTTGTCAACTGCATACGTTTTGTCAACTTTTAATTGCTTTATCAATGCCCAAACAGATGGACTCATATACCATTTGCTTTCCGTTATTTCGCTCGATGGAACTAAAGCCATTCCGTTTAATATTTCATCGAAAGTTATTCCGTTAATACTTGTAGTGCTTAAAGTGTAATCAGTGCAACCATTGCCGGCTTTTAACAATCCTTTTATCGCCGGTGATGTGTTTCCTAAATAGCCAATACTTTCAATTGCATTTGTAAAAACTCTTCCGGCTAAATAAGTCAAATATTCGGTTAAATTAAATGCTTCATCTTCAAGCAAACTTTTTGAAATTAATACAATATATCCGCCATCGTTCCTTGACAATGAAATCTGCTTAAATGTAGGATTTGAAACGGCTCTTTCTTCTCCCTCTGCGGAATCAAAACTCCAAGTTGAATTCGTATCTAATTGATTTAATTTTAATTCCTTTGCGGACAAATTAAATATTTTTGCATTTCTTAAAATACTTGAATGCTCTTTTACATTATCTAATATTTGTTTATACCATTCCGCCGGAACTAAATATGCACCGCTTCCGTCTGTGGTTTCATTCAAAAAAGAATTATGAATCATATCCGGTTTATTTCGGTACATTCCGAGAATTGAATTTTTTATGATTTTATTAAATTCATTTTTATTTTTTAAATCTGACATATTTTCTAAATCTCTTCCACCTGCACCGTCCCTGACAAGATTTTCAATTGTAGTTAAATTGTTTTTGATTAAATCAATTTCTGTTTTAATTTCCGTTTTCGTAGTGTTAATTTCGGTACTGATTTTATTACTGACAAAATCTTTTGTTGCTTTGTCAATTACCTTTTCCGGTTCTTCTACTTCACCGGCAACTCCGACTGTTGCAAATAATATTCCGGTACTTACAATTCCGAAATGCATATCAACTAAATATGCAAATATCGTTATAGCTGTAAGAATTGCAACTTTGATGAATCTGTCTTTTCTCATAATTTTTTTAGATTAATTTATTAATGGTTATTAAAGATTGTTTATTATGTTAATTACTTTGTTTAATTCTTGTACTGTGGTTTTTAAAACTGCCTGAATATTATTAACACTATCAATATTGATTTTCAAAGTTTCTTCAATCCCTGAAATTCTTTTTTCATAATCTTCAAGATTGTTAATTTTATTTAATTCCGTTAACTCTCTCAAAGCAAATGAATTTTTGTAATAATTTTTTAAGTTATTATTTGTAATTACTTCAAGCATATTATTTAATGCATTTGGATTTGCCGGCGTTGTTACTGAACTGTATTCAATTAGTTCACACTTGTTAATATATACAATTTCATTTTCTCTTATTACATTTTCATAGTCCGGTTTAAATCCTATGCTCCAAGCATTTAAAAAACCGTCTTTGTTTAAATTATAAATGTCATTTGCAATTTCAGTATTAGCAAATTTTGTTATAGCTGTAATTATATTTTCATCTTTAGTTAATTGAATGCATTTTCCAATCGGCATATCGTCAACGATTGAACCTAAAAAAGAACCGTGATTAAACAACACAACCGGATTTTTTAAATAATTCATTGTATCAATTCCGGCTATATTAATTATTTGGTTATATCTGTTTTTATCATTCGTTGTGATTATATGCTCAATAGTTTTTTCATTCTCATTTATTTTTAAAGCATTTATTTCTGTGATGTAGTTTTGAATAAGCATTATTTTTTTAATTTACTTTCGAAATTAATTTTAAATTATTATCTGAATTATCTTTTGAAGTTCTTTTTTTGTTCCGCTCTTGAATGCTTTCATAATTTTCTCTTTCTCTAATTTCGTCAATATCAAGAATGTTATATTTTATAAACATTTCATATTCTTTTAATATCATTTCCCTATCATAACTAAAAGGATACTCAAATTGAAGTATTCCGGATTCATTAAAATACATAGTTTGTAATCTGTTAAATACCGGTTTTATATTTAGTTTTATAAATGGCTCTATTGTATTTGTAATAAATGTTTTTAATCCTGCACTTGCATTTGCGTAATTTACATCGTCCGTTATTGCCATTATAACTTTTGGTATTGATAAATGCGATAAAATAATGTTTTGAATTTTTGAAATGCTTTCATTTGTTCCGCTCTCTTCCGGATTGTTTTGTACCTTATTCATTTTCAAACCATTTTTTAAAATTACCGGTCTGAATTTATTAAATATTCCTTTGAATTTTTTTATAAATTTTTCTTCAAGTTCGTTTGCATAATTCGAATCCATATCCTTTTCAGTTTCTAAAATTGTTGTAGGAGTTGCGTCATTGATATAATAATTTTTTAAATACTGCTTTTGTAAAAAATCAATATCAATTACATTTTTTAAAACATCAATTTTTGGTTTACCTGTTAAATTATTTTCGGGATTTGGAACTTTAAAATATAACATATCATTATATAATATCTTTTCAACCGCTCCGCCATTTGTGTAATCATATCCGGAAATGAAAGTGTTATTCGTATTATACCGGATTGC
>JACDJC010002237.1_pt1 | contig 15541 bp, 13 predicted proteins | sample 7454191 | NCBI WGS metagenome assembly JACDJC01 (sample SAMN14253291, study PRJNA609438) | sludge metagenome | isolation source: sludge after 25d culture with pyrite and EDTA | collected 2018-12-20 | reverse complement strand
GCTGCCGCCAAAACATTTGCTCCATAATAGATTTCCGGCAGCATTTATTTTCATTAACACACCATCTGTGAAGGTGCCGGTGCTGTGATTGCCCCTGATGTCTCCATCATTGGAGGAGGTGGAGGCTGCGATTAAGAAACTGCCATCAGTTGTTATTTCAATATGGTTGCCTATATCAAGTCCGCTTCCGCCATACCTTTTCTGCCATTCAAGATTTCCTGTAGCCGATAATTTCAGCAGCCAGATATCTTTAGTACCGCCGTATCCGGCTATAACACCACCATCCGTAGAATTGGTTTCACCCAGCACCATGTATCCTCCATCCGCTGTTTGGACTATATCTCTTGCACTCTCATAGCCCCTTCCGCCAAATGATTTTTCCCATTGTATGGAGCCGCATTTATCTAGTTTCAAAATCCACAGATCCCAGTATTCACGGTTGGGCTGTACACTTATATCTCCGTTTTTTGAATCAGTGTATCCTGCAACAATAGTTCCGCCATCAGCAGTAAATTTTATTGTATTGGGAATATCCACATTGGTACCTCCATACTGCTGCGCCCATTGCCGGGGCGGAATCTGTGCTTTCAGGGATACAGATATAACCGATATTAAGAGAAGAAGCTGGTATATATTTTTCACAAGTTGGCCTTTCATAGAGTGAATGATCGGCCAAATGTTGCAACTATTATGCTAAAAGTAAAATTTAGAATATAAGTTTTTACCTGAAACGTATGAATTATTACTCAGCGTTTTTCCTGTAGATAATATCTGCAGGCCTGTTGTAACCCGCATTTTTCACATTGCGGATTCCTTGCCAGGCAAACATAACGTCCATGAAGAATAAGCCAATGATGAGCTTTATGTATCAATTTTTCCGGTATGTTTTTTACCAGTATTTTTTCTACAGCAAACGGGGTAGAGGCTGTTTGCGGTACCAGGCCAATACGTTTACTCACCCTGAATACATGGGTGTCAACCGCCATATTTGGTTGCTGATCGATAACAGATGTAATCACATTAGCCGTTTTTCTTCCCACACCTGGTAATTGTACCAGTTCCTCTACAGTCATCGGAATTTTCCCATGAAAAGACCCGATGACTTTAACAGCCATCCCAATAAGATGTTTTGTTTTATTATTTGGATAGGAAATACTTTTAATAAGCGGAAACAACTCATCAAATGTGGCTTTCGATAATGCATCAACTGTCGGGTATTTTTTAAATATAGCCGGGGTGGACATATTTACCCTTTTGTCAGTGCATTGGGCGGAAAGAATTACAGCTACTAAAAGCTGGTAGGGGGTATCATAAAGTAATTCTGTTTCTGCTTCAGGTGCATGTTGCTGGAAATAGTCAATGACAAACTGGTATTTTTCTTTACGGGTCATACTGCAAGATAAAGGGGAAAGATAAATCTCCTTTGCAAAAAGCTCCGTCGGTTACAATAAAAAAAGCATTCGCTATGGCGAATGCTAAAATAATTTTTGAACTACTGAAAGCACTATTGTATTTCCTGTACAACTTGTTCCCGTGCATAATTGAGTACATGCAGTACCACTTCGGTACGGGGTGATTCAGTGATCTTGTCAAGGCGCTGCATAGACACTTTCAGTACACTTAGCTTTTCACGGAGTGTCCAGTCTTTTTCAAGCGCTTTTTCAATGGCAGCGGTCTGTTTAGAAGTTGTTTCGTTGTACAAATACAGTAAAAGGTCCTCGGGTGTAAAATTTGTCATTTGGCAATCCGATTAATTTGTCCAGAAATAAGATGTTGTCCGTTGGTAACTGAGATATTACGAATGTCCGGATTATTAACGGGGACGGGATTGCCTTATTGTGTAGTAATTCTTAATTCTTTGAATTATCGGGCTTTTCCGATATCAGGAAGAGTTCCTCATTATCCCTCTTCATCAGGTACTTCTCCCGTGCATATTTTTCAAGAGTTGCCGGATTATTCTTAAGTGCCTCTAATTCTTTGCGTTCTGCAGATATTTGAGTGGAATAATATTGCCTGCTCTGTTGCAGTTCCCGGAGCTCTTTTTGACGGTCAATCTGCGTAAAGAAATCATTCTTATCTAAAAAAAGGACGACAACGCAAAAAGCTGCAAAAGCAATAAAATATTTGCTTTTGATCCAGGAGGGGATATGGGTTAGTAGTTTCATAATATCGGAGATAATTGGTCTGAAGTCAGAAACACGAAATAAAGTCATTCAGGTTTCTGACCCCGACTTAAGATTTCTATTTACCAAATTTAATCTTTCCTTTTGGATAAACAGCGGAGCTTCCCAGCAATTCTTCAATTCTTACCAGTTGGTTGTACTTGGCAATTCTATCAGTCCTTGAGGCACTACCTGTTTTTATTTGTCCGCAATTCAGCGCAACAGCTAAGTCAGCAATGGTAGTGTCTTCCGTTTCACCGCTGCGATGGCTCATGATGGTATTATAGCCATTGTGCTGTGCCAGTGTAACGGCATTAATTGTTTCGGTTATGGTGCCAATCTGGTTCACTTTTACAAGTAAAGCATTACCCACTCCTGTTTCGATACCTTTTTGTAACCGAATTACATTGGTAACAAAAAGGTCATCCCCAACGAGCTGTATTTTTTTACCCAACTTATCAGTTAATAATTTCCAGCCACTCCAGTCATCTTCAGCCATGCCATCTTCGATAGAAACAATAGGATAATTTTTTGCCCAGTTAGCCCAATAATCTACCATTTTTTCACTGGTTAGTTTTTTGCCATCAGATTTATGGAAGTGATAGACTTTTTTGGCACTGTCATACATTTCACTTACCGCCGGGTCCATGGCAATTGCCACTTCTGTACCTGCTTTGAAGCCGGCAGTTTTTATAGCCAGCATTACTGTATCAATAGCTTCTTCATTACTTTGAATATCCGGTGCAAAGCCACCTTCATCACCCACATTAGTATTATATCCTTTTTTCTTCAACACAGTTTTGAGGGCATGAAATATCTCAACCCCCCAGCGTAAACCTTCATTAAAGCTTGGAGCACCAACCGGCATGACCATAAATTCCTGGAAATCTATTTTATTATCGGCATGGGCACCGCCATTCAGGATATTCATCATGGGAACAGGAAGTACTTTTGCATTTGTACCACCGATATAACGGTACAGCGGTAATGAAGCTTCTTCAGCTGCAGCTTTCGCAGCAGCCATGCTTACTGCAAGAATTGCGTTGGCACCCAGTTTCCCTTTATTGGGAGTGCCATCCAGTTGAATCATCATTTCGTCAATACCGGTCTGGTCGGCCACATCATAACCCAGTAATGCCGGTGCGATTGTTTTATTGACATTGGCTACTGCTTTAAGTACACCCTTACCACCATATTTTTTCTTATCGTTATCTCTTAGCTCTACTGCTTCATGTATACCTGTGCTGGCTCCGCTTGGTACAGCAGCACGGCCCAGGGCACCTTCATCGGTTAATACATCTACCTCTACAGTGGGATTACCTCTTGAATCTAAAATTTGCCTGGCGAAGATTTCTGAAATGTAGCTCATATTTAATTGCTTGTTTTTAAGATTGAATTGTATGTGACTGTGTTAATGATCTGAACACATCTTCCAAACTTTGGTTTTCGCTTTGCAAAGAAACGATGTTGAGGTTGTGCAGCAAAGCCAACTCCAATATTTGTTTACGTAACTGATCAGAATCATGTGTGGCTAACTGCCAGTTGTTCGTATCGGTTTTAGTCAACCCTGAAACCGCAGGTAATTTTTCCAAAAGCTTAATATCTATACTCTCTCTGAATGTGACTTTCACAATATTGGAAGAAGTTTTGCTGAGTTTACTCAGTTTATCATCAGCTACCAGGATACCCTTGTTAATAATAATGACCCTGTCGCAGATGGCTTCAACTTCCTGCAGAATATGTGAGGAGAATAAAATGGTCTTGTCTTTTCCCTGTTGTTTTATCACTTCTCGTATTTCGACGATTTGGTTCGGGTCAAGGCCAGATGTTGGTTCATCAAGTATCAGTACTTCGGGCCCATGGATTAGGGCAGCTGCTAAGCCTACTCTTTGTTTATATCCTTTGGACAGTTGCCCGATTTTTTTCTTAGCTTCAATAGTCAGCCCCAACGTTTCAATTACTCTTTCAACCGCTTCCCGTTTATTATCAATTTTATGCAGTTCGGCTACAAATTCCAGGTACTCCCTTACATACATGTCATAGTACAAGGCATTTAGTTCTGGAAGGTACCCGATCTTTTTTTTAGTTTCCAGTGGTTCTTCGGCTACATTAATACCACATACATAGGCTTCGCCACTGGTTTGCGGCAAATAACCAGTTATAATTTTCATGGTTGTAGATTTTCCAGCGCCGTTTGGCCCCAGAAAACCAACGATCTCTCCTTTGTCTACTTTAAATGAAATATTATTGACCGCTTTTTGCTCGCCGTATTGTTTGAGAAGGTTTTTTACTTCGATGGACATACTACAAACCTACATCAAAACCTTAAATTAGTTGATCTGGGGTTGCCTGAAACTTATTTCATTATTTTTATGGCTTATGATTACCGTCATTTCTATCATTTTTATTGCGGGGTATGCGGCTATAGCATTGGAGCATCCCCTTAAAGTTAACAAAGCAGCCACAGCACTAATTACCGGGGTTTTATGCTGGACTGTATTTGCATTATTTTCTGACAATGAACATACTCCTGCCCATCAGCTTACAGAGTACCTGGGTGAAGTAGCAGGTATTTTATTCTTTTTGATGGGTGCGATGACCATTGTAGAACTGATTGACGCACATGATGGATTTGAGGTAATTACCAGCCGCATCAGGACCACTAATAAAAGAAAACTGATTTGGGTAATTGGATTAATAACATTCTTTCTTTCGGCTGTCTTAGATAACCTTACTACTACCATTGTGTTGGTTTCTTTATTACGTATAATAATTCCTGATAAAAAGGATAGGCTGTTATTTGCGGGAATGGTGATTATCTCTGCGAATGCAGGTGGTGCGTGGAGCCCGATTGGAGACGTAACAACCACTATGCTGTGGATAGGAGGTCAGATTACAGCAGGTAATATTATTATTAAAACGTTACTGCCAAGTCTTGTTTGCTTTTTAGTACCTGCTATGATAATAAGCAGGCAATTAAATGGTCATATCGGTCAGTCAGTTGAACCAATAAAAAATAAAGATTTTACTACCAACAGCAGAGAACGGAAGACAGTATTCTGGCTGGGACTGGGAAGCTTGCTCTTTGTGCCTGTATTTAAAACTATGACACACCTGCCTCCCTATATGGGTGTTTTATTGGGTTTAGGGGTTATGTGGGTGATAACTGAAATGATACACAGTGGGAAGGATGAAGCAGAAAAGGGCCTTTATTCTGTTAATCATGCATTGCGCAAAATCGACACACCAAGCATTTTGTTTTTCCTGGGCATTTTGCTGAGTATTGCAGCTTTACAGGTAACAGGGGTACTGGCAGATCTTGCGGTTTCGATGAACAACTCAATAGGTAATATTAAAATTATCACTGTATTGATTGGCCTGCTTTCAGCAATTGTAGACAACGTGCCACTGGTGGCGGCTGCGCAGGGCATGTATAGCCTGGAACAATTTCCTACCGATCATTATTTCTGGGAATTCCTTGCTTATTGTGCCGGAACCGGCGGAAGTATACTGGTCATTGGATCCGCTGCCGGAGTTGCAGCAATGGGATTGGAGAAGATTGAGTTTTTCTGGTATATGAAAAAAATAGGCTGGCTGGCATTACTGGGTTACCTGGCAGGGGCAGGGATTTATCTTTTGCAACTGTATTTATTTCACAGCTGAGCATCTATAATAAATCCTCAAATTCGTAAAGGGGGTCAATATCGGTACCTGCTTTCATTTCCACAATCGGTTTTATTAATCCATCATGCAGGTCATATACCCAGCCATGTAAATCAGGTCTCTGTTCACTGCTCCATGCCCTTTGAATCAAAGCAGTTTTAGCCAGGTTGAATACTTGTTCTTTTACATTTAATTCCACCATACGGTTAACCCTTTTTTCTTCGTCAGGAATATTTTCCAGTTCTTTCCGGTGTATGCGGTAAATGTCTTTAATGTTCCGGAGCCACATATTAAGCACCTGGTTAAAGTCTTCGTTCGACATAGCGGCCTTAATGCCACCGCATCCATAGTGCCCACAAACCACCACATGTTTTATTTTCAGATGGTTGACCGCATAATCCACCACACTCATTAAATTAACATCTGTGTTTACTACCAGGTTAGCCACATTACGATGAATGAAGATTTCTCCCGGTTCAGTTTGTGTTATCTGATCGGGGGGCACCCTGCTGTCACTGCAGCCGATCCATAAAAATTCAGGTGACTGCACATGTAATAGCCGTTCGAAAAAATCAGGGTCTTCAGCCAGTTTTTTGGCTGCCCAATGTTTATTATCATTTAATAAAACCTCGTATGGTTTCATATGGAGTTTAAATATTATTTAAAAATAGCCTCTAATACATTCAAAATGAAAACTAACATTTGTGCCTTATTTAAACAATTAAATAAAATATGACAAAAAACTTAAACAAGTTTACTGCTTACCTGTTATTTTTACCGGGTTAATAAAGACGATCTGAAATTTTGGCATTTTTCCGGCCATGTAGAAAGATATGGATTACATGGCCTGAAGTGTTATTTTGCAATACTTTTGATGGGAAAAAACAGTAAAACATATAATAATTTCCAGGTGGCTTCGGCCATATTTATGATATTGGCTCTTTTATGGCTTACTGTAAGCACTCCCTTTGTATTTAATAGCCAAAAAGTACAAAGTAGCCAGCAAAATACGGCTAATGCCGGCACTGAAGAAGAAGCGACTAATCCTTTTGGCAATACCACTGAAGAAAAAACACCCAACTGCAATTCTCTTTCTGAAGAATACCTGCATGATCATCAAGCAGCTGATCATTTGTTGTTGATTATTTCGCAATATCATAAAAGCGAAAACTCCGATACATATATTGCTTTTCACGGCGAATTGCTGGTTCCCCCACCCAACCACCTGTAGTTTTTTTCTATTTTACTAGAAGACGCCGTCTTGTGTCCTTTTCTTAATTATTATAAAGCAACCTTATCATCATTTATGATGGTAGTGATAAATTTCATTGTTAATCGAATCAAAATAGCTTCTCATGAAGAACAATAGTATGTTTAAAGAAATTAAAAGTGACCTGCCTGCAAGTATTGTAGTATTTTTTGTTGCAGTTCCTTTATGTTTGGGTATTGCACTGGCATCCGGGGCGCCACTTTTTTCGGGCATCATTGCAGGAATTGTGGGTGGTATTATTGTAGGTATTGCAAGCGGTTCGTCATTGGGGGTTAGCGGCCCTGCTGCGGGCCTGGCAGTAATTGTATTAACCTCTATTGCTACACTGGGTTCCTGGCCTGCTTTTTTACTGGCGGTTGTAATAGCCGGGTTTATTCAACTTGCACTGGGCTTTGCCAAAGCCGGTTTTATTGCCTACTTTTTTCCTTCCTCCGTAATTAAAGGGATGCTTACCGGAATCGGGCTTCTCATTATATTAAAACAAATTCCACATGCATTAGGCTGGGATAAGGACGCAGAAGGCGATGATGCTTTTTTGCAGGCCGACGGGCAAAATACTTTTTCCGAGATAGCACAGGCCCTGAATTTTATTACACCCGGTGCTGTTTTGATTGCAGCGATCTCTTTAGGTTTATTGATTTTGTGGGATTCGGTGTTAACAAAAAAGCATAAAATTTTTCAGTTGATACAAGGCCCCATCGTTGTAGTAATTCTTGGTATTGTAATGAACTATCTCTTTAAATCAGGAACACTGGATTTTAGTTTAGCTGATGACCAGGTGGTCAGGCTGCCGGTTGCCAACAATTTAACCGAATTTTTTAACCAGTTCACTCTTCCCGATTTTTCAGCAATTACCAATGTTGAAGTATGGAAGATTGCCATCGTATTAGCTATAGTTGCCAGCCTGGAAACCTTGCTGAGTGTTGAAGCAACAGACAAAATGGATCCTAACAAAAGAATTACCCCTACCAACAGGGAATTAAAAGCCCAGGGACTGGGAAACATATTTTCAGGATTAATAGGAGGTTTACCCGTTACACAGGTAATAGTGCGCAGCTCAGCCAATATTACATTTGGTGGCAAAACAAAACTATCTACCATTCTTCACGGGATATTTTTATTGATAAGTGCTATCACAATTGCCAGTGTTTTGAATATGATTCCGCTTGCCAGTTTAGCAGCTGTTTTATTAATGGTAGGCTATAAATTGGCGAAGCCTGAACTGTTTAAGAAAATGTACAAATTGGGTTGGGAGCAGTTTATTCCCTTTGTAGCGACAGTTATTGGTATTTTGCTTACAGACTTGCTGAAAGGGATTACGATCGGGATGCTGTTCGGTATTTTTTACACCCTACGTCACAGCTTCAGAAATTCGCATTACATGAAAGAAACGGTTACATCAGAAGAAGGGCATGAAGTACATCACCTGGTGCTTGCCGAAGAAGTTTCCTTTTTTAATAAAGCCAGTGTGATAAAAGAGTTGGAAGAGATCCCGGAAAATTCAAAAGTTATCATTGATTGCAGCAATTCTAAATCCATAGCTTATGATGTGGTGGAACTCATCCGTGATTTCAAAAGCAATGCAAAAACAAAAAATATAGCGGTTGAAACAATAAACTTTATTGAACCGGCTTAAAAATATTTATTATACAACAGTAAAAGAAAAATTTAAAATGAGAGCACATTCAAAAGAAACACAAGCCAGTTTAACGCCCAGGATGGCAATGGAAATATTACAGGAAGGAAACGGGCGGTTTATTAAAAACCTGAAAGCCCAAAGGGACTTGCTTGAACAGGTAAATGATACCAGGGAAGGTCAATGGCCATTTGCCACCATACTGAGCTGTATTGACAGCCGCACTTCTGCTGAGTTAGTTTTCGACCAGGGATTGGGTGATATTTTCTCTATCAGAATTGCCGGTAATATTGTGAACACAGACATATTGGGCAGTATGGAATTTGCCTGTAAGGTAGCCGGGTCAAAGCTGATCGTTGTGCTTGGACATACCAAATGCGGGGCTGTAAAAGGTGCCTGCGATCATGTGGAAATGGGCAACCTTACGGAATTGCTATCTAAACTGCAACCTGCTGTTTACTCCGAATCTGAAACTACGGCTGCCGATAAGAGAAATTCGAAAAACGGAAAATTTGTTGAAAATGTAGCTACGTTGAATGTGAAACGAAGTGTGAAGAATATTATTGAACGCAGCTTTATTCTGGAGGAAATGTTAAACAAAGGAGAAATAGGCATTGTGGGAGCCATGTATAATATAGATACCGGTAAGGTGGAGTTTTATAAAGATGTATCTTATATAAAGGATGAAAAAAATCCAAAATTTAGTGTGGCCGAATTAAGACATTAATTTTTAAACTGGGTTGGAAATAATCTCCAACCCTATTTTATATGGATAACCATTCCTTTAACGAAACACATGTCCTCCATGAATTGAAGCATTATCTTCCATCGCAACAGGCATTGCGGGATTTTATTCATCATAATTCCCTGCATGCGTTTCAGCACATGAAGTTTTATGATGCCATCTTTACAGCCTCTAAAATTTTTGGCTTCCAGGTGCATTTGCAATTGCCGGAATACCGGGATATGTATAAAACCGGACGAATCAGGGAAGATATTCTGCAAATGGTGATCGCTGGTAAAAAAGGGAAAAACGCTGTAGCTGATTGGAAGAAAAACTTGATCAGTAAAGAGTATGATACAATCAATCAGCCCCGAATCGGGCAGCTGCGAAAATATTGGAAGGATGTATATGGGCTCGATTTAGATAATAAAGTACACCCGCTGCTGTTTCGTATACTTTGTACTTTTCTGGACCAGGGTATTGCTATTGAAGGATTTCCCGTTGTCAATAAATCTTTCACTGAAAGTATAAAGGAATTGGAGCAGAATAGTTTTGTCAGTTTCTTCAGGACCACAGCTGTCAGGCAGCAATTTTTATCCGGGCAGTATACCATTGCAGAGTTGTTGAAAGTCATTGTTGGTGATTCAGCATATTTCGAACAGTATTTATTTGATCAGCAATTTGCCCATCATGGATGGAGTGGATTTGTAAGTGCAGTGGAAAATAACCCGCATACTCTGCTGGACAGAAAAAAAATCACATTCAAAGAGCTGGTGGAATTTGAATTGCTGATGGAACTGGATGCATTAAACCACGCATTAGGGAAAACATGGCAGCCTTTGGCCAGCCATGTTTCAGCACCACCGGTAAATTTCTTTGCTGAAGTACATAAAACAGAATTTGCCCAGGTAATAGAACTATGGCAGGACGCTTTTGAATGGAGTTATTATGATTCAGTGCTGAAAGGGATTAGTCTTGCTGATTCGAAAAGAATTTTAAATAATAAGGGGATAGATAAATTCTCTTTAACGGGTAAAACTGGCTGCCCTTCACTTCAGGCTATTTTCTGCATCGATGAAAGAGAGGATTCTATCCGGCGTCATATAGAAGCAGTTGATAAAAGCTCAGAAACATTTGGTGCGCCCGGGTTTTTTGGTGTAGAGTTTTATTTTCAGCAGCAGGGGAGTAAATTTTATGATAAACTGTGTCCGGCACCCGTAACACCCAAATACCTTATAAAGGAGTCTGATTCAAAATCACTCCAAAAAGAAGAGCTGATCTATACGAAATACACACATGGCATTTTATCAGGATTTTTCCTGAGTATAGGCTTTGGTTTCTGGGCTTTTGTCAAAAAACTGCAAATGATGTTTCGTCCGAAAATGAGCCCGGCTATTTCCAATGCTTACGGACACATGGATAAACAATCGACCCTCACAATTGAAAATAAGAATCTAACAGATATTGAGAATGGATTACAGATCGGCTATACCCTTGAAGAGATGGCAGCAAGGGGCGAAGGTTTCTTAAGAGGCATTGGCTTAGTCAAAGATTTTGCACCTATCGTTTACATTATTGCACACGGAAGCAGCAGTGCCAACAATCCGCATCACGGTGCACATGATTGCGGAGCCTGCAGCGGAAGACCCGGAGCGACGAACGCCAGGGTACAGGCGTTTATATTAAATCATACTAAAATAAGGGAGATATTGGCAGGTAAAGGAATAAACATCCCGGCTTCCACACAATTTGTTGGTGCTATGCATGATACAGCTGCAGATGTGATGGCCTATTATGATGAAAAGATACTTACAGAAGAAAATACCAAAGCACATATTATCAATATTCAGAATTTTGAAACTGCACTTAACCTGAATGCAAAAGAACGAAGCAGGCGATTTGCATCTATTAATACCAAACAGGAGTTAGAGCAGGTTCGTAAAGCGATTCATAGCCGTTCTGTCTCTTTGTTTGAGCCAAGGCCGGAACTGGGTCATGGCACAAATACATTAGCCATTATTGGCCGGAGGCAGGTAACCAAAGGTTTGTTTTTGGACCGTCGTGCTTTTCTAAATAGTTATGATTATACTACAGATGCAGATGGAAGTATTCTGGCCGCTGTAATGCGTCCCATTGGATTGGTTTGTGGGGGCATCAATCTCGAATATTATTTTTCAAGAGTAGATAATATAAAGCTGGGGGCAGGTACCAAGCTTCCTCATAATGTGATGGGACTGTTTGGAGTGGCCAATAGTAGTGATGGAGATCTGCGACCCGGCCTTCCGTGGCAAATGATCGAAGTGCATGACCCGGTAAGGTTATTGGTGATAGTGGAGCACCGGCCCGATATTGTTTTGAAAGCTATCCAGTCCTCACCTGAAGTATTTGAATGGTATAACAATGAGTGGGTGCATATAGTGGCCCTTCACCCGGAAGAAAAGCAGTTTTATTATTTCAGAAATGGTGCATTTGCAAAATATGAACCCATTACTGATGCAGGGGATATTAAAACCATTCACAATATGGAAGAATTTATTGAAGGGGCAAAGGAAATGGAAACGAATCATATTGTACATGCTACCGAGGAAAATTTACCAGTGTATTTACTGGATTAATACAGCTAACTGGGAAGATCGGTTTTTATGAGTTTGATTATTTCCATTCTGTAAAACCTGTATGAAAAAAATATAAATGAACCAACTTCTGATCTTATTCATTGCTATTCCGATGCTGGCTTTTTTTGCTTCACTTGCCTGGCAAAACAAAAGTGAAAGGCCCATCGGCTATATCGTAAGGGTCACTAAGATTTTTTATATAGTTGTCTCCATATCCTTTTTTATCTGGTGGATGCTGGAAGGCTATCAACCTGTCAGCTATAAACTGGTAACCCTTTACCAAACAGATGATTTTGTATTTGCAATTCAATTGTATTATGATGAAATAACAGCTGTATTTAGTGTAGTAGGGGCGCTGTTATTTTTTTTGGTAGCAACTTTCAGCAAATATTATATGCACCGTGACCAGGGGTATAAAAGATTTTTTAATACTATTTTGTTATTTGCTACTGCTTATAACTTTATTATTTTATCCGGAAATTTTGAAACACTTTTTATTGGCTGGGAGATAAAAGGCATTTGCTCATTTTTATTAATAGCTTTTTACCGCAACCGTTATTTGCCTGTTAAAAATGCATTCAAGGCTGTTTCTTATTACCGGATCAGTGACGTGGCTATTATGCTGGCCATGTGGATGATGCATCACCTCACACATCAAAACATTACATTCGCCCAACTGGGTGAAGCCAAAAATACAGCCATAGCATTGGGCCAACCCGGTATGGCTGTATTTATTGTTTGTATGTTGATTTTGCCTGCGGCTATCAAGTCAGCGCAATTTCCTTTCACTACCTGGTTGCCCAGAGCCATGGAGGGCCCTACTTCTTCTTCTGCTATCTTTTACGGTTCATTGAGTGTTCATATCGGTATTTTTTTATTGCTGCGTACGCATCCCTTTTGGGAGGATATGTTATGGGCAAAGGTTCTGATCATCATTATTGGCGGGCTCACAGCCGTCGTTGCAACAATGATCGCCAGGGTACAGCCAACAGTGAAGACGCAGATCGCTTATTCTTCAGCTGCACAAATCGGATTAATGTTCATTGAAATTGCATTAGGTTTTCATTGGCTAGTACTCATTCATTTTGCAGGCAATGCATTTTTACGAACTTATCAGCTGCTGGTTTCGCCTTCGGTGTTAAATTATTTGGTACATCACCAGTATTTTCATTATACTCTCCCCATGCAAAAGCCAGTGTCCAGGATCAAAGCCTCACTATATATGCTGGGTATAAAGGAGTGGAATTTGGATACCATTATGTTTACCTATCTGTGGACTCCTTTTAAATGGATCGGCAAAAAGTTTCGGTTTTTGCAGTCAACTGTTTTCGTTACTATACTTCTGTTCACAGGGATTGGTGTTTCGGCACTGGTTTATTTCAGTCCACCCGTTATACAAAACTTTGGTGGTATCCTGCCGCTTTTATTAATGAGTATTGCCCTGTCCATTATACTTTTCTCATTTTCATATAGAAAATCTGCTTTGAAAGCATGGATATATTTATTAACCGGGCATTTATTTATCATCGCTGCAATATTGTTTAATGTACCGCATGTTAATTTTATTGAAATTATTTTTTATGCCAGCGGGGTTTTGGCAGCATTCATGCTGGGGTATTATTGTTTGCACAAAATCAAGACTATTGATAACGATATTTCGCTAAACAAGTTTCATGGGTATGTCTATGAGGAGGAAACAACCGGCTTTCTCTTTTTGTTATCAGCTATGGGTATGCTGGGATTCCCGTTAACAGCTGCATTTGTGGGTATTGATGTACTGTTTACTTATGTGCATAACAAGCAGGTTGCGTTGATAATTCTTATGGCACTATGCTTTGTATTTATTGAACTGGCGGCTTTTCGTATTTTATTGAGGGTCTTTTTTGGCCCGCATAAAAAATTGAATCACCCGGTAGCTTTCAGGTCATCCTGAATTTAGCGGATGCATCTCTATACTGATCATTGATTTTCCCAGTTCTCCTTTATCGTTTAATTGAGCATTCCGGCTGTACCGAGTAACAGGCTATTGGCCTGGAAGTATTTGACTTTTAGTTCTGTTAGTTTTTGAAGTGCTTCCAGGGTTTTACTTTCACGATTATTAACAAGAAATAAACTGCTTTCCCCGTTTAGTAAACGGGTTTCTTCGCCTCTTAGCAGCGTGATATAGTTTTGAACAGCCTTTTCATATAGTGAAACCTGTGTTTTAAGAGCAGCGAGCTCATTATAATAGCTTTTTATTTTGTTTTCCAGTTGTTGTATTTTTTGATATTGTTGCAGTTTTGTTTCTGTTATTTTCAATTTTGCTGTTTTATATTCACCTCTTCCGGCAGACAGCCGTAAGGGTATACCAATGCTGATGCCGTATTGAAAACTATTTTCAAATAACGGGTTTGTTATCGTTTTAGCAATGTCATACCCGCTGCCCAATTGATTATAGCGAAAGTTAACGGTGGGTAATATTTCCTGAAATTTTAGTTTCTTCTCAATATCCAGGGCACTTAGTTTGAATTGATACTGTAACAAGTCAGGATGCTGATCCCTGATAGTTTCTAGAATTTGTGCAAGATCCGGTGTTACGAAACTATCAGCCTTTAGCAGTTGTGATTCCTCATCCGGTATTACATCCGGTTGTAAAACGAAAGGAGTATTGTCCGCAGCCCATAAATAATTGGATAATTCCAATCCCATGTTCTGGAAGTCTAGCCGGGCTTGTGATTGCCATAGCTGAAAATTCTGTAATTGAGTCAGCGCTTCGATGGTGTCTAGTGCAGGCCTGTCTCCCTGCCGAAATGAGATCCGGATCAGTTCAATCCTTTTTTCATTGATAGCTATAGCATCACTGGCAATTTTATAGATCAGGTAGTGCTTCACCCAGTTCCAGTACATAGTTAGTGCTTCCTGCATGAGTGTATTAATTATACTTCTCTTTTCAACAGCAGACGCCTCCTTCATTATTTTTGCAGTTTGCAATGCAGCCCTTCGTTTATCCATCAATAAATTCTTTGCAAGCGGTATGGTAATTCCAATAAAGCTTGATTCTCCTTTTGTGTCCCGGGGATCGGTCCGGTTCCCGGATAAATACTCTAACCCGCCGTTAATACTGATTCCATACCATGTAGGGATAGTAATTTCAGGACGGTTATAATAGTAATAGTTATTGCCATCAAATGTTTTTTGGGCTGTAGCATTGGTCAGGAGAGGATCAAAGCCTCCTTTTGCGGTGATGATACCTGCCTTGGCCTTTTCTATATTGATATCCGCCTGGCGGGCTATCGGGTGATAAAGACGTATTATGGCAGCCAGTTGCTGTGGTGATAATGTCTTTATGGTATCCTGTGCAGCTGCCACCAGTGCGAGCAGCATTAATGTTATGCCTATGATGGTTGTTTTAATAATTGTATTTCTTTTTTCTCTTCTTTTTTTTATCCAGTAAAGAAGTATATATTTTTTTTGTGTTTTCATTTTTTAGCT
>JACDJC010002233.1_pt1 | contig 15551 bp, 11 predicted proteins | sample 7454191 | NCBI WGS metagenome assembly JACDJC01 (sample SAMN14253291, study PRJNA609438) | sludge metagenome | isolation source: sludge after 25d culture with pyrite and EDTA | collected 2018-12-20 | reverse complement strand
TCGTCGAACGTGATGAACACGGAAAAAGTCAGCCGCTCCTCGTTCGGTCGAAGGCTGCAGAGCCCGTTCGACAAGGGTTCGGGCAACATGGGAATGACTCGGTCCGGCAAATACACACTGTTGCCCCGCTGGCGCGCCTCGGTGTCAGGATGTTCCGCCTTGTACTTTTTGATGAACTGAGTGATTTCCGACTCGTAATTCTTTGCCATAATGCGTCTTTGCCACGCGAAAAATTGACCGATAAAAGTGAAGTTTACTTCACTCCCGCGCAATAAAAGCTATTTGATGCCGACCGACACACCCGCAGCACCCGAACCCCCGCTTTCCGGCCACGAAAAACAAGCCGTGCGGATGATTCCGTTCATCGTGGGGTGCGCGCTGTTCATGCAGATGCTGGACTCCACGGTCGTCGCCACCGCCCTTCCCGCCATGGCCGAGGCGCTGGACACCAGCGTGGTGCGCATGAACGTGGCCATCACCAGCTATCTGCTGGCCGTGGCGGTGTTCGTGCCGGTCAGCGGCTGGGCCGCCGACCGCTTCGGGTCCAGGCGGGTGTTCCTGGCGGCCGTCGCCCTGTTCACGCTCAGCTCCGTCACCTGTGCGCTGTCGGCGTCCCTGGCGCAGCTGATCGTCTCGCGGGTGGTGCAGGGGCTGGCCGGCGCCATGATGGTGCCCGTGGGCCGCATCATCCTGCTTCGGAAAATCCCCAAGAAGGATTTGCTCAAGGCCATGTCCTTTCTTTCCATGCCCGCGCTGTTCGGCCCCATCATCGGCCCGCCGCTGGGCGGTTTCCTGGTCACGTATTTTTCGTGGCACTGGATCTTCCTGATCAACGTGCCGGTCGGCATCGCGGGCATTTTCCTGATCCTGCACTACATCCGCGACGATTACCCGGCGCTTCCCCAGAAGCTCGACTGGCCCGGCTTCCTGCTCAGCGCCATCAGCATCGCCGCCCTGGTGTCGGGCTTCGAGGCGGTCGGCCACCAGGCGCTGCCGCCGCTGCAGCTGCTCACGCTGATCGCGGTCGGCATCGCCTGCGCCTTCCTGTACGTGCGCCATGCGCGCCGCAGCGAGCATCCCATCATAGACTTGTCCCTGCTGCGCACGCCGACGTTCGCCATTTCCACCCTGGGCGGCAATCTGTGCCGCTTCGCGGTGGGCGCGACGCCTTTCCTGCTGGCCATCATGCTGCAGGTCGGCTTCGGCCTGACGCCGTTCGCCGCGGGCATGATCACCTTCACCAGCGCCGGCGGCGCGCTATTGATGAAGCTGGCGGCCGCGCCGGTCATCGACCGCATGGGCTTCAAGCGCGTGCTGGTCGTCAATGCCCTGCTGACCGGCCTTTTCGTGGCCTTGTGCGCGCTGTTCCGGGCCGACACGCCCGTCTGGCTCATGGCGCTGGTCCTGGTCATCGGCGGGTTCTTCCGGTCGCTGCAGTTCACCGCCGTCAACACCCTGGCCTACGCCGACCTGGGCGCCGCGCAGATGAGCCGCGCCAGCAGCTTCTCGGCGACGGCCCAGCAACTGGGCATCAGCGTCGGCGTGGCCTGCGCGGCCGTGACCCTCAACCTCAGCATGAGCTGGCGCGGCGGCGCGGAACTCGAGCTGATCGACATCGTGTGGGGCTTCATCGTGATCGGCCTGATCACCGCCGGCTCGGCCTTTTCCTTCATGAAGCTGGAACCCGACGCGGGCGCCAACCTGCGCAAGAATCGCTAACGGGCGGTTTGGCTGGAACGCGGCCGACAGTAAACTGAGGCTCGTCGACGCCGAAATTGAAGGCGCATTCCACGGTTTCCGCCCATGAATCTCACCTTCCGCCAAATCGAATGCTTCAGGCACGTCATGCTGCTGGAATCGACCGTCGCCGCCGCCGACGCCTTGCGCATCTCGCAATCGTCGGTCAGCCGCGCCATCACGAAGCTGGAAGAGGAAGTGGGCTTCAATCTGTTCACTCGCGACGGCAACCGCATGAAACCGACCTACGATGCGGATGTGCTCTACCAGGCGGTGGCGCGCACCATCGACGGGCTCACCGAGATCGGCAGAACCGCCAGGGCCATTCAAAGCCGGCGGCTCGGACGCATACGCATCATTTGCCTGCCCGCCCTGCTGGAAACGACGGTGGCCAAGATCGTGGGCGAGTTCGCCCTGCGGCATCCCGATCTGCGCTTCGAAATCGAAATGGGGGGCATGGCGCGCGTCATGGAAGAAGTCGGCAAAGGCCGCTTTGAACTGGGGATAGGCGCTCCGCCGGGCGACAGCCCGGAAGTGCGCAGCGTGGTCCTGGACAAGCGGCCGGTCTGCGCCGTTGCGCCCAAGGGCTTGAAGATCGGCCGGGACGGGGTCGTGAGCTGGCCGGAGCTCGCCCGGCATCGGATGATCGTCCTGCTGCCCGGCAGCCCGTTCCGCGAACGGATCGACAGGCAATTCGAAGCGCTGTCGCTGGCGCCGAACTTCGTCATAGAGGCCTGCACGCAGCAAGCGGCGCTGCAACTCGTGCGCGCCGGCGCGGGCGTGTCCCTGGTCGACGCCAAATGCGTCGCGTCGGAAGAGACCAAGAAGGACGTCCAGACCTTGGAGCTCGATGCGCCCATGTTCTGGGAATCCTGCCTGATTTTTCCCCGCCATGAACTGCCCAGCCACGCCATCTCCACGTTCATCCAGTTTTTACGGCGAAGCACCGAATCGTCTATCCGTTATTGACTAGCTCTATGCACGCTTCCCCGGAAGCGCTGTGATGTAATTGCCTCCAATCCGCAGGTGCAGCAGTTCCATCAAGGCGTTACGGCATGCAAGAGACGATACCCATTTCCCTGCCCAGATACCGCTTGGCATTGACGCCCACGCCCGTCGAGCCCTTGCCGAACCTGTCGTCCACCTTCGGCGTCGACTTGTCCGTCAAGCGCGACGACCTCACCGGGTTGGCTTTCGGCGGCAACAAGATACGCCAGCTGGAATACTACTTCGGCGAAGCGAAGACGCAGGGCGCGACCCTCGTTCTCATAACGGGCGCGGTGCAATCGAACTACGTCAGGGCCACCGCCGCCGTCGCCGCGCGCGCCGGCATGCGCTTCCATGCGCAACTGGAAGAGCGGGTCCAGGGCATGGAGACGGAATCCTACCGGAAATCCGGCAACATCCTGCTGAACCTGCTTTATGACGCGAAGATCAGCCACTATCCGGACGGCGATGACGAAGCCGGCGCCGATGCGGCCTTGAGGGACATTGCCGCGGATTACCGGCGGCAAGGCGAAACCCCCTACATCATTCCCCTGACGCCGGACAGCCCTTCGCTGGGTTCCGTCGGATACCTGCACGCGGCGGAAGAGCTGTTGAGCCAATGCCCGTCCGCTGATCACTTCGTGCTGGCTTCCGGCAGCGGGCAAACCCAGGCGGGCCTGCTTTTCGGCCTGCGCATGCTGGGTTCGGACGCGCGCGTGACCGGAATCTGCGTTCGCCGCGCCGCCGACGAGCAGCGCAAGCGCGTGGCCTCGCATTGCCGGGGACTCGCCGGAATACTGCGGGTGGAGTCCCCGGTTTCCAGCGCGGACATCGTCGTGGACGATATTGCCCTGGGGAGCTATGGGCGGGCCGAAGCGCACGTGCTCAACGCCATCGAGCTGGCGGCACGGTCGGACGGCCTCATCCTGGACCCCGTCTACACCGGAAAGGCGTTCGCCGGCCTGCTTGCCTTGCTGGGCGACGGCACGGTCGCCCGGGGCGACAACGTGGTCTTCATCCACACGGGAGGCACGCCCGCGCTATTCGCCTATGGGCCCGAAATACTGAAACACCTGCAGCACGAACACCAATGACCGACCAGCCCCAAGGCAACATCGACGCAGCCCCACGGAGGCGCGCGAACCCAGGAGGAGATCCATCCATGCCAGCCGACCGCAGAAAATTCCTTTTACGCACAGGCCAGGCGCTTGCCGGCGCCGCCGCCCTTTCCATGCTGCCCGCCGGAATGCCGTTCGCGGCAGGCAAGCGCTTCGCAAACCGGACCATGCGCATCGTCGTGCCGCTGGGGCCGGGCGGCACCGCCGACATACTCGCCCGGCTCATCTCGATTCCCCTGGGACAGGCTCTCGACGCAACCGTGGTCGTGGAAAACAGGGTGGGGGCCGGCGGGGTCATCGGCTCGCTCAGCGTGGCGCGGTCCGCGCCGGACGGCCTGACGCTATGCCTGGCAAATGCGAGCTCCCACGCCATTTCGCCGGCCATACAGAAAGAAGCGAAATACGATCCGGTCAAGGATTTTGCGCCGGTGGGCCTCATTGCCGAGGTGCCCATCGTGCTGGTGGCCTCTCCCACGCTGGGGGTTTCCACCCTGGAGGCGCTGACGGCCTTGATGAAAGAAAAGCCAGGGCAGTTCATGTACGGTTCGCCCGGAGTCGGCTCGCTGGGCCATATGCGCGGCGAGCAATTGCAGCAAATGACCGGGACCCGCATGGTCCACGTGCCCTATAAAAGCACCGCCGAGGTTTCCCGGGCCCTGCTCGCCGATGAAATCTCGGTGGCGTTCGACAACCTTCCCGTTTCGCTGCCCCAGATCCGCGCCAAGCGCATCGTCCTGCTCGCCACCACGGGCGAGAGCCGGAACCCTGAATTCCCCTCCATCCCCACGTTCGGGGAACTGGGCTACGATGCCATCAACTCGCCTTCCTGGTTCGGCCTGGTCGCCCCGGCGGGCACCGACGCCGCCGTCATCTCGGACATACACCAGGCGCTCCAGCAGGTTCTTCAAGCGCCGGAACTGGCGCGGCGAATCACGGAAATCGGCGGGGAGTTGTCCCTGGGCAGCCCCGCGGCGTTCGGGACGCAAATCGAGCAGGCCTTCAGCAGCGCCAGCCAGGCGGCCAAGGCGCACGCCATCTCGCTGTAGGCCGGCGCAACAGGACAATGAACATGGCTGTAATTTCCCAAATCGAGGCCGTCCACCCGGAGCTCGTCGATATCCGCCGCCGTATCCACGCAAATCCCGAAACCGCCTTCCAGGAGGTGGAAACATCGCAGCTGGTTGCCGGCGAACTGCGCAAATTCGGCATCGAGGTCCACACCAACGTCGGCAGGACGGGCGTGGTGGGCGTGCTCAGGAACGGCTCTTCGACTCGCCGCATCGCCTTGCGCGCCGACATGGACGCCTTGCCCATGACGGAAATGAACACCTTCGCCCACCACTCGAAGAATGCCGGCCGGATGCACGCCTGCGGCCATGACGGGCATACCACGATGCTGCTGGGCGCGGCGCGGCATCTTGCCGAGCACCGCGGCTTCGACGGCACGGTGGTGTTCATTTTCCAGCCCGCGGAAGAAGGCGGCCATGCCGGGGCCCGCGCAATGCTCCGGGACGGCTTGTTGACGCGCTTCCCATTCGACATCATTTTCGGCATACACAACATGCCGGACATCCCCACCGGCCAGTTTTCCATCGTGCCGGGGCCGATGATGGCGTCCAGCAGCCTGTGGGACATATGGGTGCGGGGCCGCGGCGGCCATGCCGCGCAGCCCCAGCTGGCGGTCGACCCCATCGTCATCGCCGCCGAAATGATCCAGGCCCTGCAAAGCGTCGTGTCCCGCAGGCGCGATCCCCTCTCGCCCGCTGTGCTGTCCATCACCCAGGTGCATGCGGGCGAGGCCTACAATGTCCTGCCCGACACCGTGCAGCTTTGCGGCACCGTAAGAACGTTCGACAAGCGCACGCTCGATCAGATCGAAGCCGACATGCGGCGCATCGCGGAAGGGCTGCCTTCTTTATACGGGGCGAGCGGCGAACTCGATTTTCGGCGGGGCTATCCCGCGGTCGTCAATCATGACAAGGCCGCCGCGTTCGCCGCGCAGGCGGTGCGCGACGCGTTCGGCAACGAGGCGCTCGTTCAAGACCCCGTCCCCACCATGGCCGGTGAGGACTTTTCCTACTATCTGGAAGAGGTTCCCGGCGCGTTCATTTTCCTCGGGAACGGCATGGTGGCGCACAAGGACCGCGGCGACGGCTCCGGGTCGCATCAGCTGCACAATCCTCTTTATGATTTCAACGACGCGCTGCTGCCCATCGGCGCAAGCTTCTGGACGCATCTGGTCCGGGCCTATTTGTCGTAGGGGGATGCCCGGGGCCGCTACCCGTTTTCCAGCAGCATGACCAGCTTGCAATCGGGGCGCGTCGCCAGCCGGAAGGTGATCTGCTGGTAAAGCAGGATGCCGTCGGCGGGGTGATTGAATTCCCGCAGGCCGCCTTCCCTGTCCACCACCGTGTGCCGGATCCACCAGTGCGCGAAGACGGCGCTGGACTGCTGCAGTTCGTCCAGCACGGCGCGGACGTCCGGCTCGTCGGCGTGGGTGCCGGCGTCCGCCCGGAATTCCGCGACGACGCGGCTGGCGCGCTGTTCCCAGTCCACGACCAGGCTGCGGGCGGCCGGGTCCAGGAAAATGTAGCGCAACAGGTTGGGCGATGGGTCGCGGTCCGGCCAGCCGTCGAAGAGATGCAGCAGCGGCTCGTTGCGCGCCAGCACGTTCCAGCACCGGTCCAGGATGTAGGCGGGCGCGGTGATGCTGCGGACGCAGTCGGCCAGCCTGGGCGGCAAGGGCAGGATCTGGTCCGAGCCATGGTCGGGATCGGCGCATTCGGCCAGGCTGAACAGGTAATGGCGTTCGGCGCGGGCCAGGTTGAGCACGGAGGCCAGCCTGCCCAGCACCGCCGCCGAGACCGAGACGTTGCGCCCCTGCTCGATCCAGGTGTACCAGGTGGCGCTGATGTCGCATAGCTGGGCGACTTCTTCCCGGCGCAGCCCCGGCGTGCGGCGCCGGCTGCCCGCCGGCAGGCCCAGGGATTCAGGCGTGACGCGCGCCCGCGCCTGCCGCAGGAAATCGCCCAGTGCCTTGCGCCGTATCTGCATGCCCGAGCCCGGCGCTCATCGCAGCACGCTGGCCAGCGTCCGGCGCACGTCGTCCTCCGCCCGCCCGCTGCGCCGGACGTAGTCGGCGAGCTGGTCTTCCCCGATATTGCCCACATTGAAATACTGCGACTTGGGGTGGCTGAAATAGAAGCCGGAGACGCTGGAGGCGGGATACATGGCGTAGCTGTCGGTCAGGCGCATGCCGATGTCTTCGCAGTTCATGACCCGGAACATTTCCTTCTTGACCACGTGCTCCGGGCAGGCGGGGTAGCCGGGCGCGGGACGGATGCCCTGGTATTTTTCGGCGATGATGTCCTCGTTGCTCAGGGATTCGTCGGGCACGTAGCCCCACAGGTCGCGGCGCACCCGCGCATGCAGGCATTCGGCGAAGCCTTCGGCCAGGCGGTCGGCGATGGCCTTGAGCATGATGCTGGAGTAATCGTCGCCCTCGTCCAGGAAACGCTGGTCGTGCTTTTCGATGCCCAGCCCGCCGGTCACGGCAAACATGCCGATGTAATCGGCCACGCCGCTTTCCTTGGGCGCGATATAGTCGGCCAGGCATTTGTTGTCCACGCCTTCGCGCTTGGCGGTCTGCTGCCGCAGGTTGCGCCAGGTGAACAGGACGTCGGAGCGCGACTCGTCGGCATAGACTTCGATGTCTTCGTGGTTGACGGTGTAGGACGGGTAGAAGGCGACCAAGCCGTTGGCCGTGAGCCAGCGGCCGTCGATGATTTTCTTGAGCATGGCCTGCCCTTCCACGTGGATCTTGCGGGCCTGCTCGCCGACGACCTTGTCGTCGAGAATGGCCGGGAATTGGCCGAACAGGCTCCAGGTCTGGAAGAAAGGCGTCCAGTCCAGGAACTCGACGATTTCCGAGAGGTCGTAATTCTTGAAGCTGCGCCGGCCGATGAACTTGGGCCGCGGCGGGGTGTAGGCGGACCAGTCGATGGCCGGGCGGTCCGCGCGGGCCTCGTCCAGGGAAATGAGCGGCGTGGCCTTGCGATTGGCATGCCGCTTGCGCACCAGTTCGTACTCGGCCGCGACTTCTTCCAGGTAAGTGCCGGCCTGGTCCGACATGAGGTTGGTGGCCACGCCCACCGAGCGGCTGGCGTCGGGCACGTAAATGACGGGCCCTTCGTAGTTGGGCGCGATCTTGACCGCGGTGTGGACGCGGCTGGTGGTGGCGCCGCCCACCAGCAAGGGCAGCTTGCGCTCGCGGAAGTAATCGTCGCGCTGCATTTCGGACGCCACGTAGGCCATTTCTTCGAGGCTGGGCGTGATCAGGCCCGACAAGCCCACGATGTCGCAGCCCTCTTCCTTGGCCTTCGCCAGGATTTCGGAACAGGGCACCATGACGCCCATGTTGACGACCTCGAAGTTGTTGCACTCCAGGACGACGGAAACGATGTTCTTGCCGATGTCGTGCACGTCGCCCTTGACGGTCGCGATCACGATCTTGCCCTTGGAGCGGACGTCGCCGCCCGCCGCCGCGATCTGGCGCTTTTCTTCCTCGATGAAGGGAATGAGATGGGCCACCGCCTGTTTCATGACGCGCGCCGACTTCACCACCTGCGGCAGGAACATCTTGCCGGCGCCGAACAGGTCGCCCACCACGTTCATGCCGTCCATCAGCGGGCCTTCGATGACCTGGATGGGCCGCCCGCCGGCCGCGGCGATCCTCCGGCGGACTTCTTCGGTGTCCTCGACGATGTAGGTCGTGATGCCGTGCACCAGCGCGTGCGACAAGCGGCCCTCCACCGGCTGTTCGCGCCAGCTGAGGTCTTCTTCCTTTTTCGCGCCCGAACCCTTGATCGTTTCCGCCAGCTCCACCAGGCGTTCGGTGGGCGTGCGTTCGTCGTCCGGATCCGTCTTGCCCAGGGGCGGGTCGCGATCCAGCACCACGTCCTCGACCATGTCGAGCACCTTCTTGTCGATGTCCTGGTACACGCCGAGCTGGCCGGCGTTGACGATGCCCATCGTCAGGCCTTCGCGGATGGCGTGATAGAGGAAGACGGCGTGTATGGCTTCACGCATCGTCTCGTTGCCGCGGAAGGAGAAGCTGACGTTGGAGATGCCGCCGGACACGCGCGCATGGGGCAGGTTGCGGGTGATCCAGCCGGTGGCTTCGATGAAGTCGACCGCGTAGTGGTTGTGCTCCTCGATGCCGGTGGCGATGGCGAAGACGTTGGGATCGAAAATGATGTCCTCGGGCGGGAAGCCGACCTCGTCCACCAGCAGGCGATAGGCGCGCTCGCAGATTGCCTTGCGCCGCTCCAGGGAGTCCGCCTGGCCCTGTTCGTCGAAGGCCATGACGACGACGGCCGCCCCGTACTTGCGGCACAGGCGCGCGTGTTCCAGGAACGGCTCGACGCCTTCCTTCATGGAGATCGAATTTACGACCGGCTTGCCCTGCACGCAGCGCAGCCCTTCCTCGATGACTTCCCATTTCGAGCTGTCTATCATGATGGGCACGCGCGCGATGTCGGGCTCCGAGGCGATCATGTTCAGGAAGCGGCGCATGCAGGTGGCCGAGTCGAGCATCGCCTCGTCCATGTTGACGTCGATGATCTGGGCGCCGTTCTCGACCTGCTGGCGCGCCACCGACAAGGCCTCGTCGTATTTTTCTTCGCGGATGAGGCGTAGGAACATCTTGCTGCCCGTGACGTTGGCGCGTTCGCCGACGTTCACGAACAACGTTTCTTCGTCTATGTTCAAGGGCTCCAGCCCCGAAAGCCGCGTCTTGACGGGAATGGCCGGCACGACGCGCGAGGGCAGGCCCGCCACCTTGCCGGCGATCGCGCGGATGTGGTCCGGCGTCGTGCCGCAGCAGCCGCCCGCCATGTTGACCAGCCCGGCGCGCGCGAATTCCTCCAGCAGCGACGAGGTGTCGGCAGGGGTTTCGTCGAAGCCGGTTTCCGCCATGGGATTGGGCAGGCCCGCATTGGGATAGACGCAGACGTAGGTGTCGCAGATTTTGGACAGCTCGGCAATGTAGGGGCGCATGAGGGCGGCCCCCAGCGCGCAGTTCAGGCCGATGGTGATGGGCCGCGCATGGCGCACGGAATTCCAGAACGCCTCGACGGTCTGGCCCGACAGGATGCGGCCGGAAGCATCGGTCACGGTGCCCGAGATCATGACGGGCAGCCGCACGCCGCGTTCCTCGAACACGGTTTCCACCGCGAAAATGGCGGCCTTGGCGTTGAGCGTATCGAAGATGGTTTCGATCAGGACGATGTCGATGCCGCCGTCCAGCAAGCCGTTCATCTGCTCGACATAGGCGTCGCGCAGCTGCTCGAACGTCACGTTGCGGGCGCCGGGGTCGTTCACGTCGGGGGAGATGGACGCCGTCTTGGGCTGGGGCCCCAGCGCGCCGGCCACGAAGCGGGGCCGATCCGGCGTGCCGTAGGCGTCGCAGGCGGCGCGCGCCAGCCGCGCCGACTCCAGGTTCATTTCGTAGGCGAGCCCGGCCAGGTCGTAATCGCCCTGGGCGATCGCGGTGGCGCCGAATGTGTTGGTTTCGATGACGTCGGCGCCGGCTTCCAGGTAGGCACGGTGGATCTCGGCGATGACGTCGGGCCGGACCAGCGACAGCAATTCGTTGTTGCCCTTGACGTCCTTGTGGTGTTCGGCGAACCGCTCGCCGCGAAAATCCGCTTCCCCGAGCTTGTATTGCTGAATCATGGTGCCCATGGCGCCATCGAGGATCAGAATGCGCTCCCCAAGCAGGCGCGCGAATTCGGCGCCATGCGTATAGGAAGCGAGTGGATAAGGTAAATTTGGGTGGGACACGGCGCTACCTGGCGATGAACAGAGGCCTCTATTGTAAGGGGGACGGACCCCGTACGGGATCCGCCCCCGCCCGGCGTCCCGGCAAAGACGCGGTCGCCGGGCGGGTTTTCAGCCGCCGACATCGTTTCCCTGTGATATATTCCGGCCCGTATGAGGTGCTTTCGGAACGCTTCCGCCATGGCGGTGGGAAGCGCTCTGCGAAAGTTAAACGGGAAACAGACGTCGTCCCAGGCATGCCGGCCGCCACCGCGCGCCGCCTGGACACGACCGGACTGTGCTGCCCCCGCAACGGTGCGCATGCCTGCATGCCAGCCCGATACCGGCCTTGGTCGCCCTTTCAATGTTGTCGAATCCGGCATGCGGGGACGCATGTCTTTCAGGGTCTATCATGCCTCTCATCTTGAACCGGCAAGCGCTTGCCGTCCTCTCCTGTTTCCTTCCCTTGTCCAGCGCCATGGCGCAATCCCAGCAGGCCGTCGGCCGGCTGGATTCCATCGTCGTGACCGCCAGCCGCAGCGCCCAGCCGCAGAAGGACGTGCAGGGCGACGTCACCGTCATCGACAAGCGCGAGCTCCAGCGCGCCGGCCAAAGCAGCGTGGCCGAAGTCCTGGCGCGGCACCATGACGTCCAGTTCTACGCCAACGGCGGCCCGCAAACCGTCACCGGCGTATTCCTGCGCGGCGCCAGCCCGGCGCAGACGCTGGTGCTGGTGGACGGCGTACGCGTGAACAGTTCCGTCAGCGGCGCCACGAACTGGGCGGCGATCGACCCGGCTTCCATAGAACGCATCGAGATCCTGCGCGGCTCCGCCAGCGGCCTGTATGGTTCCGACGCCATGGGCGGCGTCATCAACATCATCACGAACCAGGCCCAGGGCGGCGACCGGGCCCCGAGCGCCTGGGCGAACATGGGCATCGGCAGCTACGGCACCGTCAAGTCCAGCGCGGGCGTCTCGGGGGCGCAGGACGGCTGGGACTATTCGATTGCGGGCAACATGGCGCGCAGCGACGGCTTCAACGCGACCGACAAGGACGCCGGCCCCTACACCTACAACCGCGACGCGGACGGCTATGACCTGCACGGATTCCGCGCGGGCCTGGGATACCGCTGGAAGCCCGGCCACCACCTGGGCGTGACCGCGTACAACAGCTACATACGCTCCGACGTGGACGTCGGCGACTATCCGGAAAAGGCCTACGCCCTGACGCGCCAGCAGGTATACACCGTGACCAGCACCAACCGGCTCGCCGACCGCTGGGACAGCATGCTGCGCTTCGGGCTCAGCAAGGAGACGTCCGAGGACCGCAGCTGGAGCACGCGGTTCTCCACGCTGCAGCGGTCCTACACGTGGCAGAACGACTTCAAGCTCGCCCCCGACCAGAACCTCAGCGCGCTGCTGGAGCGGCTGGAAGAGCGGGTCAGCCATACCGGCGGCTACACCAACAGCCAGCGCAACACCAACGCCGCCGGGCTGATCTACCGCGGCGACTTCGGCGCGCACCACCTGCAGGCCAATCTGCGCAACGACAATATCTCTTCTTATGGCAACCAGGCGACGGGCGGGCTGGCCTATGACTTCGACCTGACGGAAAACTGGAAAGTCGGGGTGTCGGGCGGCACCGGTTTCCGCGCGCCCACATTCTCGGACCTGTATTACCCCTACGATGGCGGCCCATGGGGAAGCTTCCAGGGGAATCCCGATCTCAAGCCCGAAAAATCCCGCAACCTGGAAGCCCGGCTCAGCTACGAAACGGATACGACGCGCCTGGGCCTGACGGTCTTCCAGAACAAGGTGCGCGACCTGATCAACGGCTACGTCTGCGACGCCAATTTCGACTGCACGGCCATGAACACCGAACGCGCGACGATACGCGGCATCACCCTCACGGGGGAACAGGCCTACGGCAACACCACGCTGCGGGCGAGCGCCGATTTCCTGGACCCGCGCAACGACCGGCCGCGCGCCGGCGAATCGGGCAGCCGGCTGGCGCAGCGGGCCCGGCAGGTATACCGCTTCGGCGCCGAACAGCGCTACGGGGCGCTGACGGTCGGCGCCGAATACCAGTTCACCGGCAAGCGGTACAGCGACGTTCAGAACCGGATATTGCTGGGCGGCTACGGGGTGTTCAACATGACGGCCGCCTATGCCTTGAGCAAGAACGTCGAAGTCCAGGCGCGCTGGAACAACGTCTTCGACAAGGAATACAGCACCACCTACGGCTATCGTAATGCGGGTTCCAATTTCTTCGTCAACCTGTCGCTCCGGATGTAGGGCGGCATAGCGCGAACATGGCGAGCCCATACGCTGCGCGGTGCGCCGGCCTGGCGGCGCTTCTTCTGGCATTGGCGGCCCCTGCGCCGCCGGCCGCCGCGGCGCAAGGCGCGGAGAAGACCCGCGCCGTGACGCTCGCCCCGCACATCACCGAGCTCGTGTTCGCCGCCGGCGCGGGCGACCGCATCGTGGCGACGGTCACCGACAGCGACTATCCGCCGCAGGCGCGCCGGATCCCGCGCCTGGGCACCGGCATCCACGTCGACGTCGAGAAAACCGTCGCCGCCCGGCCCGACGTCGTGATCGCCTGGCTGTCCACCGGCGCCGCGCAGACGCTGGCCCCCATGCTGAAGCGGCTGGACATCCCCCTGATCCATTCCCACCCCCGCAAGCTGGAGGACATCGCCGACGAGATCGAGCGTTACGGCCGGCTGTTCGGCACCTCGGCCGCCGCGCGGGAAACGGCGTCCGAACTGCGCCGGCGGATCGCCGCCATGCGCGAACGCCATTCAGGCGCCGCGCCGGTCGCCGTTTTCATCGAGATCGGCGGCTCGCCGCTTTACACCATAGGCGACGACCCGTTGCTGAACGACGTCCTTTCCGCCTGCGGCGCCCGGAACGTATACGCCGCCGCCGGCATCGCCGCGCCGCAGGTCGATCCCGAGGGCGTGCTGGTGAAGAATCCCGACGCGGTCGTCGTGCCCGCCCGCCCCGCCGGGAACGTCGGCGACAGCTTGCGGCGCTGGCAGGCCCTGCGCCTGCCGGCCGCCCTGCAAGAACATGTGTTCGGCCTGGACCCGGACGCCCTGTTCCGTCCCGGCCCGCGCCTGGTCGACGCCGCCGAGCGGCTGTGCGAATACGTGGAATTGGTACGCCGCTGATGTCGCAGTACACTTGCACAGACTTGGCAATCCGTCCCCCCTATTCGCACCATGACTCAGAACGACACTTTCACTCTCGCGGGCCGCAGTTATTCGTCCCGCCTACTCGTCGGCACCGGCAAGTACAAGGACTTCGAAGAAACCCGCCAGGCCATCGAAGCCAGCGGCACGGAAATCGTCACGGTGGCCATCCGGCGCAGCAACATCGGCCAGAACCCGGGCGAGCCGAATCTGCTCGACTACGTGGCGCCGTCCAAGTACACCATACTGCCCAATACCGCCGGCTGCTACACGGCCGACGAAGCCGTGCGCACGCTGCGCCTGGCGCGCGAACTGCTGGACGGGCACGCGCTGGTCAAGCTCGAGGTGCTGGGCAGCGCGGACAACCTCTTCCCCAACATGCCCGAGACCCTGGAAGCGGCCCGCACCCTGGTCAAGGAAGGCTTCCAGGTCATGGTCTATTGCACCGACGATCCGATCCAGTGCCGCATGCTGGAAGACATCGGCTGCATCGCCGTCATGCCGCTGGCGTCGCTGATCGGCTCCGGCATGGGCATACTCAACCCCTGGAACCTGCGCCTGATCATCGACAGCATCAAGGTCCCCGTGCTGGTGGACGCCGGCGTGGGCACGGCGTCGGACGCCGCCGTGGCCATGGAGCTGGGCTGCGATGCCGTGCTGATGAACACCGCCATCGCCGGCGCCCGCAATCCCATTCTCATGGCCAGCGCCATGAAGAAGGCGGTGCAGGCCGGCCGCGAAGCCTTCCTGGCCGGCCGCGTGCCGCGCAAGTTCTACAGCGCGGATCCCAGTTCGCCCGCCGAAGGCCTCTTGACGCCCCGCAAGCGAGACTGAGGCATGATTCCCAACACCCTCACCATCGCCGGCGTGGATCCATCGGGCGGCGCGGGGATTCTTGCCGACATCAAGGCCATGAGCGCCCTGGGCGCCTACGGGACGGCCGTCGTCGCCGCCCTGACGGCCCAAAACACGCAGGCCGTGACCGGCATCTCGCCCGTGCCGCCCGACTTCGTCGCCGCCCAGATCGACACGCTGTTCGCCGACGTGCACATAGACGCCGTCAAGATCGGCATGCTGGGCCAGCAGCTCGTGACCCGCAAGGTGGCCGACCGCATGGCCCACTGGAAGCCCGCGCACCTGGTGCTGGACCCGGTCATGATCGCAAAAAGCGGCGACCACCTGCTGGAGCGCGCCGCCGTCGACGAGCTGCGCGCCAGCCTGCTGCCGCAGGCGACCCTGCTCACCCCCAATCTGCCCGAAGCCGGCGTGCTGCTGGACGCCGCCCCCGTGGACAACCTGCGCGACATGCGCCGGGCGGCCGAAAGGCTGCGCCGCCTGCTGAGCGATTCCGGCGAGCGCTGGGTCTACCTGAAGGGCGGCCACCTGCCCGGCAACGACACCATCGACGTGCTGCACGACGGCGACCGCATGATCGAACTGCCCGGCAAGCGCATCGACACGCCCAACACCCATGGCACCGGCTGCACGCTTTCCGCGGCGCTGGCCGCGCTGCTGCCGCGCGTGGGCGACGTGCCCGAAGCGGCCCGGCAGGCGAAGGCCTATCTGGTGCAGGCCATCGCCCGGTCGGGCGACTTGCGGGTCGGGTCGGGCCACGGTCCGGTGCAGCATTTCCATGCCTGGTGGCCTGCGCCAAAATAGCCCAAATACGCTATAGTTAGCACGACGCGGCGG
>JACDJC010002232.1_pt1 | contig 15551 bp, 10 predicted proteins | sample 7454191 | NCBI WGS metagenome assembly JACDJC01 (sample SAMN14253291, study PRJNA609438) | sludge metagenome | isolation source: sludge after 25d culture with pyrite and EDTA | collected 2018-12-20 | reverse complement strand
GGTGAAATGCCTGGCAGCCTGTCACCGCGCACCGGTGTTTCAGTTGCAAGGTGATGGTGAGATTAAATATTATGAAGATCAGAGTATCGAGAAAACCTTAGCGGTGATTGAAGCCCTGCGCGAAAAAGCAAACCTGGAGGCTGCCCATGGATAAAATGATCTTATTACGTCACCTGGATGTACCCGGCATCGACACGCTGGAGGTTTACCGTCAACACGACGGGTTCAAAGCGTTTGAGAAAGCCCTTTCCAGCATGCAGCCAGCCGATGTCACCGCGGAAGTGAAAGCTTCTGGGCTGCGCGGGCGGGGCGGGGCGGGTTTTCCTACCGGCATTAAATGGAATTTCTTACCCAATGATCGCTGGCCGCATTATGTGGTCGCCAATGCCGATGAATCCGAGCCGGGTACCTTTAAAGACCGGGAATTAATGGAAAGCAACCCCTTCCAATTTTTGGAAGGGCTGATGCTGGCTTCGTATGCCGTGCAAGCCCATCTTTCCTATATTTATCTGCGCGGTGAGTTTTGGGAACTTGCGCATACCCTTGATGAAAAAATTCAAGAACTGGAAGAAGCCGGTTTGCTGGGGGAGAATATCCTCGGCAGCGGCTATGCCCTTCATATCCGCACCCACCTTGGGGCCGGGGCCTACATTTGCGGGGAAGAGACAGCCCTGCTGGAATCGATTGAAGGCAAAATGGGTCAACCGCGCTTGCGCCCGCCGTTCCCTGCTGTGGAAGGGCTATATGCAAAACCAACCCTGATCAATAATGTGGAAACGCTGGCAAATGTGCCGCCTATCATCCAAAACGGTGCTGATTGGTACCGTGAATTTGGCACCGAACAAAGCCCGGGCGTGAAGATCTTCAGCCTGTCGGGCTGTATCAATAAGCCCGGTAACTACGAATTGCCATTGGGCGTCACCTACCATGAGTTGATCAACACGATTGGCGGCGGCGTGCCGGAAGGACGTACCATCAAAGCAGTCATGTCGGCCGGAGCCTCATCCGATCTGGTGGTTGCCGATCAAAATACAATGGATACACCGCTGGCGTATGAAACCTGCATGGATCGCTTGGGTGCGCCGCTCGGTTCTGCCTCCATTATTGTGATTGATGATTCGGTGGATATTGCCTGGCTGGTGGCTAAGACGGTTAACTTCTTTAAGCATGAAAGCTGCGGTAAGTGTACTCCCTGCCGGGAAGGTACATATTGGATGAATAGTATCACCAGCCGCATGATGCATGGCGAGGCCGTGCAGGCCGATATTGATCTATTAAAAAATGTGGCTTTGCAGATGCAAGGGAAATGTTTATGTGCGCTGGGCGAATTCTCAACGATGGCGGTTGTGACCGGGATTGATCGTTTCCGTTCAGATTTTGAAAAGCGTGTGAGGAGCTGAGCGAATGGCAGAGATGGTAACTTTAACGATCGATAACCACATCGTCACCGTTCCGGCAGGTATGCTGGTTGTGGATGCTGCCAAAATGGTGAATGTTGATATTCCGGTATTTTGCTACCATCCCAAGATGGAACCGGTTGGTATGTGCCGTATGTGTCTGGTGGAAATTGGCCGCCCGATGAAAGATCGCGCCACCGGTGAACCCATTTTGGATGAAGATGGCCGTCAAAAAATTGGGTTTAGCCCCAAGTTAGAAACGGCCTGTACGACCCCTGTGTCCGAAGGGATGGTGGTGGTAACGGATACGCAAAATGCGCAGGAAGGCCGCAAAGCGATCCTGGAATTTCTGTTAACGTCCCATCCTTTGGATTGCCCAATTTGCGATAAGGGCGGCGAATGTCCCTTACAAAACCTGACCATGGAACATGGCCCTGGGCAGAGCCGTTTTCTGTTCGATGAGAAAAAACAGTTGGCAAAACAGGTGCCATTAGGTGAATTGATTTTACTGGATCGAGAGCGTTGTATCCAATGCGCCCGCTGTGTGCGCTTTGAACATGATATTGTTGATGATCCGGTCATCCATTTCTTCCACCGCGGCCGTGCGTTGGAAATTCAAACCAATTCCGAACCCGGCTTTGATTCGATCTTTTCCGGGAATACCACCGACATTTGCCCAGTAGGGGCCTTGACCACGATTGATTTTCGGTTTGGTGCCCGCCCATGGGAAATGAAAAAAGCCCCTTCGATCTGTACGCACTGTGCCGTTGGCTGTAATATGACCTATAATGTGCGCCGCGAAGCCAAGAGTGGCGGGGAAACCGTCATCAAACGGGCCATGCCGCGCCAAAATGAGCAGGTGAATGAGATCTGGTTGTGTGATAAGGGCCGTCTCGGGTATCATTTTGTGGAAAGCGAACAACGCCTTTCGCAGCCGTTGGTGCGCAAACAGGGGGAATTGGTGCCGGTCAGCTGGGAAGAAGCCTACCAGGTGGTGGAAGACAACTTGCGCCGTGAACAGGTGCGGCTGGTTTCTTTGGCTGGCGGTCGCTTATCCAATGAAGATTTATTTAACCTGGCACAGTTGACCCGCTCGAAAAATGGCAAGAACGTCCTGTACAGTAGCATGGCGGGTGGTGATCTGACCGCTCAGGTGGGTCTTGCGCAGGGTTCCAATTTTGCGGATATGGGCGCTGGTGATGTGATCGTGGTGGTCGCCTGTGATTTGCATCAGGAGGCACCGATCTGGTGGTTGCGGGTGAAACAAGCGGCCGATCGCGGTGCCAAATTGATCGTCGTCAATGGCCGCCCGACCCGCCTGGATAAATTTGCGAGCCATATCCTCCGCTATGACTACGGCCAGGAAGCGGAAGCCATGGATGCTTTCTTACCGCGGGCAGATGTGCCGCAAGCCTGGGCAGCCGCTGTGCAGACCCTGGCCACAGCCCAGAATGCGGTGGTCATGTATGGCAGTGACGGGCTCGGTTTGGATGAAAGCGCCCACCTGGCAAAATCTTGTGCCAAATTGGTGGTCGAGCGTGGGTTTTATGGCAAGGTTAACAATGGCCTGCTGGCGGTGTGGCAGCGTGCCAATACCCAGGGTGCCTGGGATATGGGCTTCCAACCCGACCGCAGCTTAAAAGCAACCTTACGTGAAGCGGATGTGGCCTTTATCTGTGGCGCAGACCCGGCCGGCGATGACCCTGTTCTAGCAAAAGCCCTGCAAGAAGCCGACTTTGTGGTGGTGTATGAGCTATTCCTGACGGAAACCGCGAAAATGGCAGATGTTGTTTTTCCGGTGCAGGCTCAGCCGGAGCGCGAAGGAAGCTTTACGAACGGTGAACGGCGGGTGCAGCGTTTTGATGTGGTGGTGAATGCCTTACCCGGCACCCAGCCGGATTACCGCATCACCGCTCAAATTGCCCGCCAGTTAGGCCTGGCGCTGGAAGATAAATCACCGGTCTTGGTTGTGCGGCAGATCGCCCAAAAGATCACTGCTTATCAAAACATCAGCTTTACGGATTTGGCGCGGATTGAGGCGCAATGGCCGAAGATGGGGCGCGAAGATTTATATTACGCCGGTACCAGCTATGAGAATAAGAGTGGCCTGGGGGTACAATACCCCACTGCTGCCGATCGTGGTGAAGCCTTATCATTGGGTGTGTTGGTCAAAAGCGAAGTCCGTACGGTGTTGGGCAGCGGCCTGCGTGTTTTGCCGGTCACGGCCTTATATGACCGTGGGCGCATGTTGCAGCCGACTACCCTGCTTAATCTGCGCCTGGCAGAGCAGGCGATCTGCTTTTCACCAGCCCTGGCGGCAAAATACGAGTTGGTGAATGGCGATCGCATCCAGATTAGCACACCCGAGTGGGAAGCACAGTGCGGGGTAATCGTTGATGCCCAGCTGCCCGATGATGTTGCGATTGTCGCCCGCAGTAATGGCCTGCCGATCTGGGAACCCCAGGTGGTGCAGGTGCAGCGCATGGTTATGGAATCGGAAGGGTAAGGAGCGATTGAACGATGGTTGATACTGGAATGGTTGTTGAATGGATTATCAAGTCTCTCGTCCTGATCCTGGGTTTAACCTTTGGGTTTGCTTACCTGACCTGGTTGGAGCGGCGTTTATTGGCGCGTTTCCAATCGCGCATCGGCCCCAATCGGGCCGGCCCGTTTGGCTTGGGGGTGCCAATTGCTGATGCGGTTAAGGCTTTTTTGAAAGAAGAGTTGATTCCCCACTACGCGGATAAGGTCATTTTTGTACTGGCCCCGGTCATCACCGTGGTACCGGCTTTAACCGTCCTAGCGGTCCTCCCGTGGGGGGAACCGCTGCAGATTTTTGGCAGGCAGGTCTCCTTATATATTTCCGATGTCAATGTTGGTATCGTGTATATTATGGCGATCACCTCTATTTCGGTATATGGGATTACCCTGGCGGGATGGTCTTCCAATAACAAATATGCCTTATTGGGCGGTTTGCGCGCTACTGCACAGATGATCAGTTATGAACTGACGCTGGGGCTTTCTCTGGTTGGACCAGCACTGGTTGCCGGGTCGCTTAGCCTGGTGGATATTGTGCATGCTCAACAAAATTCGCTGTGGTATGTTATTTTGCAGCCGGCTGCGTTTCTCTTGTTCTTTATCTCCAGCACGGCAGAGATCAACCGTGCGCCATTTGATATGCCCGAGGCCGAACAGGAGCTGACGGCCGGCTACCATACTGAATATTCCGGCATGAAATTCGCCTTATTCTTTATGGCGGAATATATCAAGATGATTGCCGTCTCCGTGATCGGTTCGACTCTATTTTTGGGCGGCTTTGATGGCCCCTTTGTCGGGCAATTCCCCTGGCTGGGGCCGATCTATTTGATCATCAAAACCGTTATTTGGTTAATGGTATTAATTTGGCTGCGGGCCACCTGGCCGCGCATTCGATATGACCGCCTGATGTCACTCGGCTGGAAGATCCTGTTCCCCGTTGCTTTATTAAACGTGATTGTGACCGCGATTGTTGTGGCATGGGTCGGTTAGGAGGCTGAAACGATGTTAAAAGGATTATTTACAACCCTTAAGGAAGCCTTACAAAAACCGGTTACGGTTCAATATCCGGAAGCAAAACGCCCAGTGAGTGCCCGTTTTAAGGGGCGGCATGAATTAAGACGCTACGATAATGGATTGGAAAAGTGTATCGGTTGTGCTTTGTGTGCGGCTGCTTGTCCCTCGGATGCCATCTTTGTGGAAGCATCCGAAAACACAGACGAAGAACGCTATTCCCCCGGGGAACGTTATGCGTCTACTTATGAAATTAATATGCTCCGCTGTATTTTTTGCGGTTATTGCGAAGATGCCTGCCCGACCGAAGCGATTGTGTTGACCGATCAGTACGAACTTTCGTATATGGATCGGGAATCGTCAATTTATAACCGCGAAATGTTGTTGGTGCCGGTGAAAGACGGGGTGGAAACCACCCCCCAAAAGACGGAACCGGGTAAGTTTACGAAATCAGTACCGATTATGGAAGACCCGGCGGATTAGGAGGACAAGGCATGCCAGTTATTCAGATTGTTTTCTTTGGTTTGTTAGCGGTGGTTGCCATTGCTACGGCGGTGGCGATGCTGTTGAACCGCAACACGATTTATTCCGCCTTATTTCTGGTATTGAACTTTGCCACGGTGGCGGTGTTATACCTGACGCTGGGCGCACCGTTTATTGCTGTCACCCAGGTGACGGTATATGCTGGCGCGATTATGGTCTTGTTTTTGTTCGTGATCTCTATGCTGGGGGCCGAGAAATTACCTGGATATGAACCCATCAAGGGCCAGCGAGCAATGGCGTTGTTTTTGGCGTTGGTGTTTGTGGTCGAACTGGTATTGTTCATGGTCTACCGCAACCAGGTGTTGGGACCGATGCCGATGGTGACCCCTGAATTTGCCAGCCCGAAGAATATCGGGATAACCTTGTTTACCCAATACCTGCTGCCGTTTGAAGTAGTGGCGGTCATATTGCTTTCAGCGACGATTGGTGCCGTGGTTCTGACAAAATCCGAGAAAAAGCGGGTTTCACCCTTCATGCAGGAAGAGAAATAAAGGGAGGTCGTATGCCATTAACCTATTATTTGATAATTTCCGCCACGCTGTTTACCCTGGGGATTGTGGGGGTACTGACGCGCCGCAACGCCCTGGTTATTTTTATGTCGTTGGAAATGATGTTTAATTCCGCTAACCTGCTATTCGTGGCTTTTGCCAATTTTTATCAGGTCTTGGATGGGCAGATTTTCGTGTTTTTCATCATGGCGGTTGCGGCGGCGGAAGTTGGGGTGGGGCTGGCCTTAATGGTCGCTATTTTCCGCAGTAAGCAGAGCGTTGATATTGATCAGATGAGCAGCTTGAAGGGCTGATGAAAGAGGGTAATCATGTTATTTCTTGAAACCGTAATCGTAGACCCCGCTTTCCGACTGGTGCCCTGGGTGGTTTTATTGCCCGTGCTGGGTATTTTGCTCAATTGGCTGATCGGCAAGCGGCTGGGTGAAAAAGGGATTGGGTTGATTGCCAGCCTGGCTTCGGGCGGGGCGTTTGTGGTGTCACTCATTTTAGCCCTGGCCCTTAACCGTCAGCATGGTGTGGGTGCGATGGTGCCATTTTTACAGTGGATCCACGTCGGCAGCCTGCAGCTGGATTGGGTTTTTCGGGTGGACACGCTGGCCGTAACGATGATGCTGGTGGTCAGCGGGGTGGGTACCTTGATCCATATTTATTCGATTGGATACATGCACGAGGATGTGCGCCATCAGGGTGATCCGGCTCGTTTCCGCCGCTTTTTTATTTTCTTGAATTTATTTATCGCCGCCATGATGATCCTCGTCTCGGCGGATAACTTCCTGATGCTGTTTGTCGGTTGGGAAGGGGTCGGGCTGTGTTCTTATCTGCTGATCGGCTTTTGGTTTGATAAAGGCGACGATGGGATTGGCAACGCCAAAGCCGCCAAGAAAGCCTTCGTGGTCAACCGAATCGGCGATTTTGGCCTTTTGATTGCCATGTTCCTTATTTTTTGGTCATTTGGGACGCTTAATTTTGAGGCAGTTTTTGAGCAGGTGCCCGGCCTTGTTGTCACCCAGCCGGGGGTCATCTTGGCAATTGCCTTATTCATGCTGCTGGGTGTCACCGGTAAATCAGCGCAGATTCCCTTATATGTCTGGCTGCCGGATGCAATGGCCGGTCCGACTCCGGTTTCTGCACTGATCCATGCCGCCACAATGGTCACGGCCGGGGTTTATTTGATGGTGCGCACCCAAGCCATTTATTTCGCGGTGCCGCAGGCGCAGGCAGTGGTTGCTTGGGTAGGTGCCATTACGGCTATTTTTGCGGCGCTGATTGCGGTCGCCCAATACGATATTAAGAAAGTGCTGGCTTATTCCACCATCAGCCAGCTCGGTTTTATGGTGGCAGCGGTCGGCCTGGGCGCGGAAGTGGCTGCGATCTTCCATTTGGTGACGCACGCTTTCTTTAAAGCCTTGTTGTTCCTCTCGGCTGGTTCCGTAATTTTGGGGATGGAGCATGGTTTGGAACACGGCCCAGCGCATAAGGGACATGCCCATCCTGATCCGCAGGATATGCGCAATATGGGCGCCATGCGCAAAAAGATGCCGGTTACGTTCGTGGTTTATCTGATCGGTGCGTTGGCTTTATCCGGCATTGCGCCGCTTTCGGGCTTCTTCTCTAAGGATGAGATTCTGGTGGCGGCTCGCCAAAATAACCCGGCCATCTTTGCACTTTTGATTGCTGCCGCCTTCTTAACGGCCTTTTATATGGGGCGACAAATTTTGATGGTGTTTTTCGGCCCTGCGCGTTCGGATGCGGCCAAACATGCCCAGGAAAGCTCGCTTTGGGTCACGCTCCCCTTAATGATCCTAGCAGCCTTAGCCCTACTAGGGGGGGCGTTAAACTTACCAGAGCTGCACACCCTGCAGCATTGGCTGGAGTCTACCCTCGAAATTCACCATCCGGCCGTGTTTGATATTCCGGTGGCGGCCAGCTCTTTGCTAGTGGCGGTGATTGCGATTGGGATCGCCTGGTTGGTGTATGGTCGCAGACCGATTCAAACGGCCAAAACCCGTGATCCGCTTGCCATCCGCCTGGGGTATGTGTTTCGGGTGATGAATCGCAAGTTTTTGGTGGATGAGTTTTATACCTGGTTTATCATTTGGCCCTATAAACGCCTGGCAAATTTCTTCGCTCACCCCGTTGATCAGGGCGTCATTGACGGATTTGTGAACGGGGTCGGCGGCTTAATGACCACCGCAGCCACTGCGTTGCGCAAGCTGCAAAACGGCTTCGCGCGTTCGTATGCCCTTTCGGTGGTGGTTGGTATTGTGTTTATCCTGGTCTATCTCTTATTCCGGGTGTAGTGGTGTAGGCTCACCTGGTTTAGGTGAATGGTTTTGAATGAAACTTTGATGAATGATTGAGGACAGGTTATGGAATTTGGGATCAATCCCTTAGTGCTGATGACCTTTTTCCCACTGGTCGGTGTGGTGGTTCTGGTTTTAATTGCGCCCCAACAAAAAAAGGCCATGCGCTGGACAGCGTTAAGTACCGCGTTGATCACGTTTGGCATTTCTTTGTGGGTGTTGAGTCAATTTGATCCGGCACAAGGCACCCAACTGGCTGTGCGGCAGGATTGGTTAACAATGGCGGGTGTGCCCATTCAGTTCTTTATGGGTATGGATGGCTTGAGCGTTTTGATGGTGTTATTAACCACCTTCTTAACCCCAATTGTGATCTTATCCACCTGGAAAGCGGTTGAAGACCAGGTACGCGGTTTCCTGATGTTCTTTTTGATGTTGGAAACCGGTATGCTGGGCGTCTTTCTGGCCTTAGATCTGGTGTTGTTTTATGTCTTTTGGGAATTCACCCTCATTCCCATGTATTTCCTGATTGGGGTATGGGGTGGAGAACGCCGCATTTATGCTGCCGTTAAATTCTTCTTGTTTACGATGGCGGGTTCGGTGCTGATGCTGCTGGCGATCATTTACTTGGGTATGCAGAGCGGCAGCTTTGCACAGCCCGATCTGGTAGCAAATGGGGCGGTTTTCGCTGGGGCGCAGATGATCCTCTTCCTGGCGTTTGGGGTGGCGTTTGCGATTAAGGTACCAATCTTCCCGCTGCACACCTGGTTGCCGGATGCCCACGTGGAAGCTCCCACGGCGGGTTCCGTCATTTTAGCGGGTGTCCTTTTAAAGATGGGGGCTTATGGCTTCTTGCGCTTCAATTTGCCGCTCTTCCCGCAGGCCAGCTTGCAGGCTGCGCCATACATGGCGGTCCTGGCCGTGATCGGCATCATTTACGGTGGCGCGGTGGCTTATGCCCAAAAGGACGCAAAAAAATTGGTGGCGTATTCTTCCGTGGCACACCTTGGTTTTGTGATGCTGGGTATTTTCGCGTTGAACGCGGAGGGCCTGTCTGGGGCGATCTTACAAATGGCGAATCATGGCATCAGCACAGGGGCCTTGTTCCTGCTGGTGGGCATGATCTACGAACGCCGCCATACCCGTGACCTGGCGGAATTTGGCGGTTTGTGGAAAGTAATGCCAATCTATGCCGGATTGACCCTGCTGGTCACGCTTTCGTCGATTGGCTTACCGGGGTTGAACGGGTTTGTCGGTGAATTTACGATCTTGCTGGGGGCCTTTGGTTCGCAAGCCTTGGGCAGCCCGTGGTTTGCCGGGGTTGCAACGTTGGGCGTCATCATTGCTGCCATCTATTTGTTGAAAATGTTTGAAAAGATGTTCCTGGGGCCGGTTACGAACGAAAAAAACCAGGCCTTAAAAGATCTCAGTCTGCGCGAAATCGTCACCCTGGCACCGCTGGTGGTACTCATCTTCTGGCTGGGGATTTATCCGAAACCCTTTTTTGATTTGATCAACCCGGCGGTTGAACACCTGGTGGAAGTGGTTCAGGCAGCCTCAATGGTTTTGAAATAGCGGAGCGTGTATATGACCCAATTGATTGACATACTTACAATTTTGCCGGTAACGATCCTGGTGGCTTGGGGTTTGCTCTTGCTGGTGGTTGATATTTGGATTCCCGCGCAACGTAAGGGGATTACAGCTGTGTTGAGCGTCTTCGGCCAGGCGATTGCCCTGGGGGTGGTGCTGGCGCAAAGCGGGCAGCACTTATCCGCCTTTCATAATATGGCCATTTTGGATGGCTTTTCCACCTTTTTACAGGTCATCTTTTTAGCGAGCGGCATTACTGCTGTCGCCCTGGCCTATGATTACCTGAAGGTGATGGGCATTGAACGCGGTGAATTTTATGTGTTGATGATGTTTAGCACGGCCGGTATGATCTTAATGTCCCAGGCCGCCAATTTGCTGATGATCTTCCTGGCCTTGGAATTACTTTCGATTCCCTTATATATCTTGACGGGCTTTGCACGACCGAAGCAGGAATCGGAAGAAGGCGCGTTGAAATATTTCTTGCTGGGGGCATTTGCCTCGGGTTTTGTGTTATATGGGATTGCCCTGGTGTTTGGAGCTACCGGCCACCTCGACTTTGCCGGCATTGTGGAAGCGATTCAAAACGGGATTGCTAACCCGATCTTGTTGGTGATGGGCTCTGCCATGCTGCTGGTCGGTTTTGGGTTTAAGGTGGCGGCGGTGCCCTTCCAGATGTGGACGCCAGATGTTTACCAGGGGGCTCCCAGTCCGGTGACGGCCTTTATGTCCGTGGCGGTCAAGGCGGCTGGCTTTGCGGCCTTGGTGCGGGTCTTCCTGTTGTTATTCCCCAGCCTGGCGGAAGAAATGACGCCGGTGCTGTGGGTGTTGGCCGCCCTGACCATGCTGGTCGGAAATATCGTCGCCTTGGTACAGACGAATATCAAACGCATGCTGGCTTATTCTTCAATTGCCCATGCTGGATATTTGCTGATGGCATTTGTGGGGTATGGCAATGGTTTTGCGGTACAAAATGTGGTTGCTTCCACCTTGTTTTATCTGCTTGCCTATGGCCTGACCAGTTTTGGGGCCTGGGCATTGGTGATTATGCTCGAGCAGCCGGATGGGGCTGGGTTGCACCTGGATGACCTGGCTGGGGTGGGCAAGAAATATCCCTGGTTGGGGGCGGCGATGCTAGTGTTTATGCTTTCGTTCTCCGGGGTGCCGCTGACGTTGGGCTTTTGGGGAAAGTTTTATCTCTTCCGCACTGCGCTGCAAGCCGGTTATGCCGGTCTGGCGGTGATTGGTTTGTTAACTTCGGTTGTCTCGGTTTATTATTATTTGCGGGTGGTAGTGAATATGTTTATGAAGCCCGGGCAGTCGCATTTGACGATTAACCCGTGGGTAGGGATTGTGATTGGGGTGTGTGCGCTGGCGGTAGTCGGGTTGGCACTCGTGCCGGGCTCGGTGCTGCAATTGGCGTTGAGCGCGGTGTTGGTGCTGCCGTAGGGTGATTAACCACGAACAGAGCCACAGAATCACTGAGACACAGAGAAAAAAAGATTTATTACTTGCCCTCCCGTTGGTGAGGATGGCGTTCACCCCGCAAATCGGCATCCCAACGGGAGGTTTGATTGCAGCAAGACACCGTAGTCATCCAAAACGCACACATCCTCCGCAGGGTGGCGGAGGATGTGCTTTGAGACCCAAAAAGAAGGAGAGGGGATGAGAGCGGGATGGGTTATCAACCAGGGGAGGGCCGACAACCCATCCAAACTACCAATAAACTACCAATAATCTATTAAATTTACTGCGGTGGTAAGAGTACACTGTCGATGACGTGAATGACGCCGTTGCTGGTTTCAATGTCGGTGATGATGACCTGTGCGTCATTGACATAGACCTTGCCATCTTTGACTTCGATCTTGACCATTTCACCGGAGACCATTTCTGCTTCGGTTAGGTTGACCACATCTTCTGCCATGACATTACCGGCAACCACGTGGTAGAGCAGGATATTGGTTAATTGCTCCAGGTTTTCTGGTTTGAGTAAGCTTTCAACGGTGCCGGCCGGTAATTTGGCAAAGGCCTCATCGGTGGGGGCGAAAACGGTGAAGGGGCCTTCCCCTTGCAAGGTTTCGATCAGGTCAGCGGCTTCTAAGGCAGCAGCCAGGGTGGTGAAGCGGCCATCGGCGACGGCAGTTTCAACAAGATCCATGGGCGGCATTAAGACCGTATCGATGACGTGAATGACACCATTGCTGGTGAAGATATCGGTGATAATGACTTCGGCATCATTCAGATAGACCTTGCCCATATCTTGTTTGACCATAATTTCTTGGCCTTGCAGGGTGGCGAATTTTTCCATCTCGACGACATCAGCGGCCATGACGCGGCCTTCTGCAACATGGTAGAGCAGGATGTCGGTGAGGGCAGTGGTGTCGGCCAATAGAGCCTCGACGGTACCAGCCGGTAATTTGGCAAAGGCATCGTCGGTGGGGGCGAAGACGGTGAAAAGACCTTCACCGGATAAGGTTTCGGCTAAATCAGCGGCCTGTACGGCAGCTACTAAGGTGGTGAAGCGTCCATCCGCAACGGCGGTTTCAACGATATTGCCAGGTGGCAGCAAAACCGTATCAATGACATGGATGACCCCATTGGAAGCTTCAATATCGGTGAGGATGACCTGGGCGTCATTGATGAAGACATTACCGTCTTTGACCGTAACCATCACATCGCTGCCATTCACGGTTGTGGCGCTGGATAATTCCACCACATCGGCCGCCATGACGTTGCCGGCAACCACATGGTAGAGCAGAATGCTGCTGAGGGTATCCGTATCCTCTAAGAGAGCTTCCACGGTGCCTTCCGGTAATTTGGCGAAAGCATCATCGGTGGGGGCAAAGACGGTGAAGGGGCCTTCACCCATTAAAGTTTCCACCAAACCGGCGGCGTCTAAAGCGGCTACCAGGGTGGTGAAGCGGCCATCCTCAACGGCAATCGAGGCGATATCGGGCAAGGCGGGTGCTTCGGTGGGCATTGGTTCCGCGGTCGGTTCAACGGTAGGGGGCGGCACCTGGGTGGGGGCCGGGGTGGGCGCGGGGGCGCAGGCTGCCAAGATTAAGGCAGTGACGATAAAAATTGAAAAAATGGATAAGCGTTTCATTTCTAACTCCTTGTAAATTAGACTTACTTTATCTTTATTGTCATAAGCATAGGGTTTTGTACAGGCTTCGTCAATGGAAAATCGGATTTTGTATAATGTTTTGTACAAAGTATCCCATAAGCGTTGGTGCCTGGTGCCCAACATAAAGAAATATCACCACAGAGCCCACCCAGGTCATGTAGGGGCGAGGCTATGTGTGCCCGCTAGGGTAGCCCGAGGTTTGCTCTTGGATTCCTTTGGGTTTGTCGATGGGCCGATGCACACAGCACAGCAGACCCACTGAAAAAACAGATTTCACCAACTGCACGGTGGAATTCTTAAAAAATCAGCAACGGGCCGGATTTTGTTTGACATTCCGTAAAAAATACGTTAATATGGCGTTAAGAAAACATTCTTAATGGGGAACTTTCATTCTTAAGGACTCCAGGTACAAAGCAAGAGGCGAGGAAACAATATGTGACCGCTGTGGGGAAAGGGTCCCCAGCTTGGCGGGACGTGGGCACCTGACATATTGTGGAGCCAGTGGTGCAACCGGCTGCTATTCAAGTATTCAGTCGGTTTTTTTGTTTTAATCGAGTGGTTCGGTGACAGGCAAACAAGGAGGTTGTTTGGGTGGGAAATAGAGTGGAATTGTGTTGTGTCGAGCAGGCAAGGGGCGATTACCTGGATCAAATCAGGAATAATTCATAAAGATGGGGATTTTTAAATGAAAACGAAAATTTTTACAAAAAGTTTGTATCTCTTTTTAAGTATATTGTTAGCACTGGGTGCCTTTGCGGCCTTCCCCGGTGGGGCGGTGAGTGCAGATACGATTACGGTAAATTGTACAAGTAATTGTGATCAAACTCACATTCAAACTGAAATTGATGGAGCGAATGCTGGTGACGTAATTCAAGTATCTGGCGGCCCCTATATTTTTACCGATGCGCTGAATGTTGATAAAGATGTCACGTTATCCGGTATTGGTCGTCCATTAATCCAGGTTTCTGGTACCGGATATCGTTTTGTAATGAATTCCTCGGGGGCTACGTTACAAGGTTTCGATATTCAAAAGACTGATAAGAGCGGTGTACAAAATATTTTCTACTTGGCTGCCAATGATCTTACTATTCAGCATAACAAAATCTGGGGAGCCTATGCTTTTGGGGATCCTGAGATTTCGCGGGCATTTGAAAATACCGGCGGTATTTCCAGTTTAACGATTACTCAAAATGAAATTTTTGACTTGCGCCAGCCTGCTTATATCAATGGCGTGGTTACAGGCACAGTCTCAGATAATTTGGTTTACCGTACCAGAGGATGGGTTGTCGCCGGCGGTGATTTGATATTTTCCAACAATACGTGGGGTGTGGGTTCGGATGCAAATTTTTACGACATTGTTCTAATGCATGGTGTGAGCGCAACGTATTATCCAGATATTTTAGTTATGTCCGCGGCGAATAACGATGCTATTATTGAGGATCAACGCATCTCACCTGCCACCCTCACTGAGGTTTATGTGGATGGAAATGTTTCAACCTCTGGTGTCGGTACGGCGAGAAATCCGAAGAAAACCGTGCAAGAGGGAATTAATCGTGTTGTACCCGGTGGGATAGTGCATGTACTCGACGGAAATTATATCGAAACCCTTACGATTGACAAATCCTTAACCCTGCAGGCTGAAGGTGTAGATCATGGTGCCATCCTTCAAGGTATGACGACCATTACCAGTAGTGATGTCAATGTGGATGGGTTTACCTTCACCAATCCTGGAGGGACAAAGGGTATCGTTATTCGGTCAACGAGCGCTAACATCACAGTGACCAATAATATATTTGATGACTTTGGTAGCGATACGATTACTTCACATGTGGATGGAATTAGTCTTTATAGAGGTCCCGACAATGTGACTATTGATGGGAATACTTTTAGAAATCTCCATAGCGGTACCCGCAGTGTAAAGGGTGTATATATTGGTGATACTGCTGCGACAGATCCCAGTACAAATGTTGTTATTACCAACAATGTATTTGAGAATATAACTTCTGGAAGCAGCTCCCTTTCTGGAAGCGGGGCTAATGGGGTCTTAATCAATAATGGTGCTGGTACTACCGGCCTGGTAATACAAAATAATCAATTCTCTGGTATTCATGGCCGTTGGACCCATGCTGTAGGTTTGGAAGGTCCAACACCGAATGCGATTGTTACCGACAACATGTTTAGCGATTTAACCCATACCAATAGCGGGGCTATTGCTGTGTTTTTTGAGGCCAATCCGTTTGGGGGGTCCGTAACGGTTGAATATAACCAGTTCAATGGTACAGGATATGCCGGTATAGCAATCCATCCCTTAGATTATGGCTATACAGCCCAAGGTGCTTTTAACTGGTGGGGCGATTCAGCGGGTCCCAACATAACAGTTGATGTGGGCAGCAATGTCGACTACTCCCCCTGGTTAGGCTTTGTGCCTGGCACCAGCCCAATGACCTTCCACACCAATGACAGTGTGCAAGATGCGATTGATGAAGCTGTGTCTGGTGATACGATCATGGTCAAACCGGGCACCTACACTGAAAATATC
>JACDJC010002231.1_pt1 | contig 15551 bp, 9 predicted proteins | sample 7454191 | NCBI WGS metagenome assembly JACDJC01 (sample SAMN14253291, study PRJNA609438) | sludge metagenome | isolation source: sludge after 25d culture with pyrite and EDTA | collected 2018-12-20 | reverse complement strand
TCCTTCCAATCGAGCGTTTGTATGGTATCTTCCGAATAATTTTGAACCATTGTTACTCCTATATTATTGTATCGATATTAAATATTTAAAGGCCAGCGAGAAGCAATCTGCGTGTCTGCCAATGGCAGCTCCAAATAAACCTCCAAATATAGTCAAAAGCAAAAATCTTTCGTAATTGAAAGTTTTATTTTCTCTTTCCGGCCAGGAAAAGGCAGGTCTGTCCGGGAGTCCGGTCAGCTTAAAATATCGGAAAAAGAAATGTCCTGGGAGGCCAGCACAAACAACTTTCGCGGTATGGATCGGGTTTTTAGCTTCAGGTTGTTAAAATAATCGCTGAATTGCTCATCGGGCTGTTTCAATCCCAGTATTACCAGATGGGTGTCCACCGATTGGGTGGCGAGAATATCGAAAAAGCTTTTACCGTTGGAAACAATAATGGTTCTGCTGAAGTTTACCCGCATTTTGGCGAGGAGCTGGTTTAGATTTTTTTCGGTTTCGAGAGCCGCTTTTTGGGTAGCCACCACCATTTTAACGTGTATGTTCACCTTATGCCAGTGTGGACTGCTTTGAATCATGTACCCCAGTATCATCATCAGTGCCCCGTTTCCTTTGAGTCCCCCCCACCATATGTCCACATCGAGATTGGATTTTGAGGTTAACGGGATGTCGTCCTGGAGGATCATTACATTTCGACGCCCTCTGAAAAGATGCAATATGAGATTGGCGTAGGCCTGATGGTGAGTGGCTTCCTTGGTGTCGCCCAGCAATACGGTGTTGGGTACCAGAGTGCCCAGTCCATAGGCGTTGATCAGATGCATGGCTCCTGTAAAAGGGTCTTCGGCACGGGTTACCCTCACCAGCGTTCGGATCCTCTTTTCGTTGAGATAATCGTAAATTTGTTTTTCATAGTTTTGAATTCTCTCCTGCGATACGCCTTTATCCCGGAGGATAGTAGCTACGGTAAACAGCCCTTTCTCCTGTGTAAGGCCATGTGCAAAATCGATCAGGTGCCATCGTTTGGTGGGCAATCCGGAGAGTACCAATATGTTGGGGCGCCAGCTCTTTGCATTGGGAGGGGTGGCACTGAGCCGGAGCAAAGCATACCGTATTATTTGCAGAAGCATTCCGCTGCGCACATCTCCCCAGGTGGCTTTCAATCTGCGGCGGCGGAGCCACGCCAGCACTACAAATATAAAGACAATGGAAAATATGGTTACAGGAGCGTTTATCAGAAACATAACGCTCAGGCAACCGATGGCCCCCATGAGCGGGAAAACCCAATGAACTTTAAATTTGGGACGAAAAGAGGGGCTCTTCAAAAATATTTCGATACCTGCCGCCACGTTGAGGATGCCGTAGGTGGCCAGGAAAAACATGGTAAGTATGGGTGCAATGGCATTCAGCTCACCCAGCACAACCGATACAAGGGTGATGACGATGGTGACGATGGTGCCCGCCCGGGGAATGTCCTCAGGGCCGTATCCCCTGGAGAGGATTGAGAACCGGCGTGGGATCACATGATCCTGCGAGAGGGCCTGCAACACCCTGGGGGCGCCCAGTAAGCTGCCCACCGCACTGCTGAGGGTGGCACCCCAAACGCCCAGCAGGATAGCTCCGCCCCAAAGGGCGATGCGTCGCATGATGAGGGGATCTTCGAGCAGCGTGGCGGCGTCGGCACGACTGGCCAGAATAAAGGGAACCGTCATGTAAATAAGGTAGCCTGTCCCCACGGCCATGAAGGTGCCTCGCGGGATGGCCCGTGAGGGTGACTTTAAATCGCCCGACATGTTTACGCCGGCCATAATACCGGTGACCGCGGGGAAAAAGATGGCCAACACCTTCCAGAAACCTTCGGATTGCGCTGCCGGGGCACCCCACATCTCGATGTGGGTTTCCTCCACGGGCTTTCCCAATATCAGCGAAATGATGGAAAGGGCGATGATTCCTAAGATGACATACTGAACGCGGATGGTCGCTTTGGTGGAGAAAAGTGCTAAAGTGCCCAAAACAAGCGTGGTAATGACGCCCGTCACTCTCATGTCGATCTCCGGGAACAAGATGGTGAGGCTTTCCGCGAAGCCAATGATGTAAAGAGCCACCGAGAAAGTTTGAGCCAGAAAGAGCGGGATGCCCAGGGCGCCGCCAATTTCAACGCCCAGCGAACGGCTGATCATGAAATAGGCGCCGCCTGTTTTCACCTCCGTGTTGGTGGCTATGGAAGCAATGGACATGGCCGTAAGAAAAGTGATGGAGGTAGAGATGGTGACAATCAGTAACGTGCCCACCAGTCCTACGTTACCCACCACCCAGCCGAAGCGCAAATACATGATAACCCCCAGAACGGTAAGAATGGAGGGGGTAAATACCCCTCCAAACGTCCCGAGTTTGTGCGCTGTATTATTCTTTGTTTTTATAGCTTAGTCTCTTATTTTACAAAGTCGGCATTTTGAAGATATTCGAGGCTTTTTTGAATACTTACCAGAGGCTCATAGTCGTACTTTTCAACCTCAACAATAATGTGTTGCATGCCGGCGGTATTTGCCTGGGCGAATATGGGTGCAAAGTTCATCTTACCGCTGGCGCCCAGTTCTTTTTCATCTTTTACATGCCACAGTTTAAATCTGCCCGGATAGTTGCTAAAGTAAGTGAGGGCATCTCCGCCCCCTTCCTGAATCCAGTAGAGGTCCAGTTGAAAAAACACCTTTTCGGGATCGGTATTGGTCAGCATAAAATCGTAAATGGTTTCTCCTTCCAGGGTTGAGAACTCCTTGCTGTGGTTGTGGTATCCAAAGAGGATTCCATTTTGGTTGCATTTTTCGCCAACGGCATTAAAATAATCGCAATATTGCTTAAGTCCATCCAGCGATGCGTACCCCACTTCTCCCATCCAGGGTTGTACAATGTACATTACCCCTGCTGCCTTATGTGCATCGATGCACTGATCCCACCAGGCCATAGTTGCTTCGTAGTTGGAGGAGTCGGGGAGGTCGCGCCCGGTATGGGAGCTTAAAAACTTCATGCCGCTCTCCTCTACCAAAGCTTTAAAATCGGTGGGCGACATGCCATAAAAGAGGCCATCGGCATAGCCTGCGGCTTCTACAAACGAATAACCCATTTCTCCTACTTTTTTAACGGTTTCCCTGGGCTCCTTCTTCATGTCGTCGCGTACGGAATAGAGTTGAATCCCAATTTCTTTGGCGGGTTTTGACCCGCTGCACATCGAAAGCCCCATCACAACAATGAGCCCTAAGGATGCGAATAGTAATTTCTTCATGGTTACAGTTTTTTTTTGATTGAGGCTTAAAAGTAGTGATTTTATTTGTATCAGAGGCTTTAGAGAGGCACTATTTTTTGTATTGACGGCAAATGAGAAGATTGTTTTGAAATATTTTTGTTTTTATTTTAAGTTTATGCTGCATAATCCAAAGAATATTCGTTTCTTTGCAGACAATTAATTTTTTTTAAATGTGTGATTCAATTGATTGCGATTTTGGTTAAACGAATCAATCGAAGTTAAGGGAGGCACACAAAGCATTAACAAACAAATTTTTTTTCATGAAAAGAGGTAAAGTAAAATTCTTTAATGAGACCAAAGGTTTTGGTTTTATCAAAGATGACGAGTCTGACAAGGAATTCTTCGTGCATGCTAATGGACTCATCGACAGGATTAAAGAGAACGACGAAGTGACATTTGATCTTGAAGAAGGAAGAAAAGGACTAAACGCTGTAAATGTTAAGTTGGCATAGTAGGTATCTCCACTATAGCATAAGACATTTGGGCCCTGCACGTTGTGCAGGGCTTTTTTTATGTTCCCAGGTTGAGTAAGCGCTTGCGCAGTTTTCTCAGCCGGGTTATTTCAAAGTAGCGAATGATGCGCCGCAATACATCCAGATAAAGAGTTACATAAAGAAAGGCCATGGCCAGCCACACCACCAGCATATTGAAAAGAGGCGTGTTTATGGAGAGCGGGCCCAATTTTTTTACGGGTGCATAAAAGTGGGCGCGTCCCCATTTGCCGGTAGGCATCATATAAACCGGGTGTTTTTTTTGCAGGTATCGCTCGCCGGTAAAAATAAACTGATGGATGTTGTTCTTATCCAGAAGCCACTCCTCCAATGCTTCGTTGTGATACTTTTGCTTAAAGGCCACCACTTGTTCCGGTGAACCGAGGCGCTCAATGAGCTCTTCCATGGTTTGGTCGCGGTGCCGGTTGTTGATCTTGTATTGATTGTTAAAATATTCTCTGGCACTTAGCACCAGTCTATTAACTTGTTGATATTGAGCGCCTCTCCATGCGGCATTTTGTTGGGGAATGCTGTCGGAGGGAAACAGACGGGGAAATTGATGGTTGAGTTGATCCAGTGCGTTATCCAGTAGCTGTTGGTGATGGGCGGCACTGGAGAGCTCTCCTCTTTGAAGCGACCAGAGGCCGGCATCGTGGTGCTTAATCAACTCGGGAAGCAGGGCCGATCCGTAGTAAGCAGATTGGCTCATCCGCTGCTCTTCGTCAAAAAACAGACGATCGAACCGGTTATACCTAAACTGGTTTACTGCAAGCGCTTCATAAGCCCAGCGGGTAACCATCATATCACCTACCCGGGGCACATATTCCTGGGAGGTGACGGATTTATGGAGCTTATCGAACCGGACGATTACGCCGCTAAAGAGCAGGTGGGGTACCAGTAAAAGTGGAATGAGCACATAGATGGCCACTTTGGAGTTGAGCCCGCTGCTGATGTTGAGGCCCACCATGTTGGCAAAGCAGGCAGTTGAAAACAGGATGAGCCAATAGCTGAAAGTGAGACCTTTAATCTCTAAAATGGCGTTGCCAATGAGCACAAAGGAGAGGGTTTGAAAGGCTGAAATAAAAAACAGGATCGCTATCTTGCTGTTTAAAAAGCTGAACCGGCTCAGATTCAAAAAGGATTCGCGCTGAAGCAGCTTACGGTCTTTTATAATCTCCTCGGCACTCACATTAAGCCCTATAAACAGGGCTACCACCACACTCATGAACAGATAGGCGGGAATGTTTACGTTGCCCGAGAAGATGTATGCATCGGGGTTTTTTGCGGTGCCGGCCAGATACTTGGTAAAAAACCCAAGAATCAGAGCCAGCACGGGTGCTTCCAGTATGTTGATGAGCATATATTGCCTGTCCTTTAGCTTGGAGAGGCCATCGCGAATGGCATAAATCCAGAATTGCCTGCGCCGGTTGGGGATGTTGTAGAGGTTTTCAGGCAATGGTTCCTTGCGGTCGATCTTACGCTTTACTTTCCACTGGAACTTACTCTCGAAGTTCTCGAGGTAATAGCGGTACCACTCGCGAGGGGAGGTTTTTCGTTCCCTGATAAGCTTACCATAAGGGTTCACCATCCTCGCCTCAATGATGCGCAACAGCTGTTCGGATTTTACATTGCCACATACGTAACATTCGCGTTCTTCGGCGTTTACATAGTTGGCCTGCGTTTTAAAATAGACGAGGGCATCAATGGGATTGCCGTTGTAGATGATATATCCCCCTTTATCTATAATCAGAAGCTTGTCCAGCATCTTAAAAATATCGGATGCCGGCTGGTGAATGTTGATGATAACCAGTTTGCCTTTAAGTACCTGTTGTTTCAGCAGCGACATTACTTTCTCAGAGTCCATGGAGGAGAGTCCCGAGGTGGGTTCATCCACGAACAAGACCGAAGGTTCACGGATGAGCTCCAGAGCAATGTTAAGCCGTTTGCGCTGTCCTCCGCTCAATATTTTGTTGAGCGGGCTGCCCACTACCAGGTCCCGTGCTTCTACCAAATCAAAGCTTTGCAGTGCCTCCTCCACTCTTTTGAGTATCTCCGGGATGCTTTTATCGCTGAAACAAAGGCGGGCATTGAAATAGAGATTTTCAAATACGGTGAGTTCCTCTTTCAGCAGATCGTCTTGCGGCACATACCCAATGACACCCTGAAGTTGCTCCTTTTCCAGATGAAGGTCGAAGCCGTTGATGGTGATTTTCCCCCGGGTCTGTTTGAGCCTTCCGTTGAGCACATTCAGCAGGGTGGATTTACCGGTTCCGCTACCGCCCATAATGCCCACCAGCTGTCCCGATCGCCCGGTGAAGCTGAAACGGTGAATACCTATTTGGTTGTTGCTGAATTTGTAGGAAACATCCACAGCCCTGTAGATGATGCGGGCCTGGTCGCTGCGCTCAATGAATTTCTCCACCACCCTGCTGTGGTGCACAGGTATCATTCGCGAGGTTTTTATAACGGCACCCACAGCCAAAATATAAGCGCGGTTGCGTTCGACCTTGTGGCCGTTCAGGTAGAGGTTACGATCGCCCGAGTATCTGAAAACAAAAGTGTTGGTGCTTTTTACCCGAAGAATCCACACCACCACCTGCTGCCTGGGATTATAGATGTATTTGATTTGAGGATTGGGCGCTTCGGTATTTCCACTGATGTAAAGCAGTGCCTCTTTGTCTTTAACCAGGTGGGGACGCTTAAGAATAAAGGTTTTAAGGTTGCTGTAGTCCTGGGTATTTATTTTAAGATTCGCTGCCAGGAGGTCCAGAAAGTAGTGTTCTTCCTCCCTTATAACCTCCTCTTTTTTCAGAAAGTCGAGCAGTTGCACAAACAGGATGATTTTGGGCTCCTGCTCCAGTTCCTGATTGATTTGGTTACTTATATTGAGTATGCGGGTTTTGTTGTCAACGGCCTGCTTTTCGATGAGCTGTTGGTCATCACTGTATATTTCGGAATGATAACGATTCAAAAAGCTGTCGAATTTTTGAAGGTACACCTGAACATACATGGTGTTAAAACGGCGCGCCAGAAAATCTTCAACTAATAACCGGGCCCGCCCTGTCTCACTCTCCTTCTCCAGGTCGGTGAGCAGGGCAAACAATTTCATCAACGATTCAAGTATGGTTTCGCTCATGGAAATGGCTTCATAACAAACTGTTAGCCAGGGGTTGACTTTTATTATAGGTGAAGTTATTAAAGCCTCGAAGGAAAGAGTTTCCGCGAAAGAGGTTTACTTCACAAACTCTTCCCGTATTTTTTTCACTTCAGAGATAATCACACCCATTTGGGCTTCGGAGATGGCGTCCACCTCAACCTTTGCGTAAATATCGTAGAGCGGCTGAAGTTGTTGCATGACTTCTTTCACCTGGGGGTCGTTCTCAAGCACCTTCATGAGACCGAAGAGCTTGTTGAGAGATGCCTTTTGTTCCATTACAATTTGAACCATCTCTTTATTTTGGTATGTGTCCTCCGAGATGTGGGTGGCAATATAGAGCGCTTCTACCCATGAGCCCGACAGTACCAGCATCGACACCGATGCACGCCCGTTGGCATTAAGATAGTTGTAGGTGTCGTAAAAAGTGTTGGTGATAATCTCCACCAGCTTCTCTTTATTGTCCTGATTTTGATCTACCTTTTCCACAATATCGGGGGGCAAGGCCGCCGAAATGTTAAGCGCATCTACCAGCTTTTTAGAGGCTTCCATGTAATTTATGGTCTCCTGCTTTTGGTTATAGGTACTGGCATAGCTCAGGTCGGCACCATAAACGCCCAGGTTAAGGGCTTGTTTTTTCTCGGTGAGGTATTTGCTCACATTGTTGGCAGGGTTCGAGAGTGTGAGAATATAACCCGCACCAATGCGGTTGAGCATCTCTGTCACTTCAAAGGAGGTGGGCAGCGGGTAAACAAACTCCCGAACGTCCTTTTCAATCTCCTCTTTATTTATTTCCGATGAGGTGGCGGTTGATTCTTCACTCTGCCGGCCCTTCTTTTGCCCCGACTGACAGGCATGAAATATTATAACCAAAGTGAGAAGAGCGGGGATAAGACTTCTGTTGAATATTGTTCTCATAATTAGTCGGTTTTTTTAGTTTGTACAAATATAACTGAATAAAACCAATTAATTAAGCAGGTTCCTCTATTTTTGTGCTTGTTTTGCTGTACACGCCCTTCCGCGGGAGTGTGTGGCTAAATTCGGTTAAATAATTTTTATGCATCAGTCAGTTAAGGGTTTACTTTATGCCGCCGTTACCGCTTCGCTGTGGGGTGTTTTGGCCATTGTATTAAAGGTAGCACTCAATTATTTCGATCCTTACACGGTGGTGTGGTGGCGCTTTACCATGGCTTTCTCCGGATTGTTTGTGTTTTATGCTTTTAAACGTCCCTCCTATCTTCTAATCTTAAAACGACCGCCCTGGATGCTGCTCCTGGCAGGTTTGCTTTTGGGCACCAATTACATTGGGTTTATGCAGGGGGTAAATCACACCGGCCCTTCGGTTACGCAGGTTTTGATACAGGTGGGCCCCCTTACACTGGCGGCGGTGGGATTTATATTCTTCCGCGAGCGCCTCACCCGGCTGCAGGCCTTCGGTTTTATATTGGCCATCATTGGCTTTTCATTTTTCTACTATCAGCAGTTTAAGCAGATGTTTGGGGATGCCGATACACTTAATGCCGGTGTATTATGGACCCTGTTGGCCGCCTGGGCCTGGGCGGGTTATGCGGTCATTAATAAAATTCTGGTGAAAAACATCCCCTCATCACAAATCAACCTGGTGCTATACGGGGTGCCGGCGTTGTTGTTTATACCTCTGGCCGACTTTCATTCGATTGTGGCCGCCTTTTCATCGCCCTTGTTAATTTTACTGCTGCTTTTTATGGGTGGCAACACCCTGGTGGCCTATGGCTCCCTTTCGCTGGCGCTGAAATATGCCGAAGCCCACAAAATCAGCATCATTATCACCCTTAACCCCATCATTACCTTTGTGTTGTTGGAAATTCTTTTGTGGATGAATGTAGAGTGGCTGGATACTCAGTCGGTTGGATTGGTGTCCTACCTGGGTGCACTGGTGGTGCTTGTGGGCGCTGTTTTGGCCCTGGGGAGCAAAAAACGCCCGGGCATACGTTCATGACAGAATCCCTCTTTGACTGAAAATTAATATTTTAGACCTGAGCGGCATCTCCGGCTATATCTGAAGGAGGATAATTAATTTATTCTTATTTCAACTCACTCTAAAAATCAAACATAATTATTCCATAAAAGGGCCTTCATTCCGCAGTTTTTTATAATTTCGTGAAGTGAAATTATTTTTATTTTCTATTTAAAGCCGTGTATTACTTGAGGTTCCTTTTGGTTGTTTGCCTTTTATTTACAGGTTCCTGGTCTTCTGAAGCCCTGAAGGAGATAATGGAACACTCTGTTGATTTACCCGGATTTTCAATAGCGGATGGCCTTTCAAGCAATTCGGTCACGGTTCTTTTTCAGGACAACCGGGGGTTTTTATGGATTGGCACCGAAGACGGCCTGAACAGATACGATGGCTATAGCTTCAAGGTTTACAGGCACAATCCCACCAACCCTCACTCCATTTCGGGCAACTTTATTCAAGCCATTACCCAGGATGACGAGCACAATCTGTGGATAGGCACCAGAGGTGCCGGGTTAAGCAAGCTGGATTACCAAACCGGTAAATTCAGCGCATATCAGTACCGCGAGAACGATATGACTGCCCTGCCTGGAAACGATGTTTTAGGGCTTCTGGTAGATAACCGCAAACGGCTGTGGGTAAAAACCCAGACACATCTCTCCCTCTTCATGGGTGATTCTGAAGGGTTTAAAAATTATGGCCATTATCTAAATGTGTTTAATCTGTCGCGCGCCACACGCTATCCGCTCATCCTTGAGTCCGATACCTCTATTCTATTGGGAACCCGCGACGGACTCAACCGGTTTAATACGGTAACAGGTCGTTTTTCGCGCTTTCCATTTGTGCCTGGGGGAGATTTTTCAGAGCGGGAGCCTGTGCAGAAGCTTCAGGCCCTAAGCGGCAACCAATACCTGGCCGCCACACCGTCGGGTTTGAAAATGATAGATCTTCATAGGCCGGTATCAATCAGCATTCCGCCTTCGGTTTCGTCAAACAATATGCGCGGAACCGTAAACGACATACTGGAGCTCGAGAGTGGCACTATTTGGCTCGGCACCCATAAAGGACTGGAGGTTTTCGACCGCTCTCTGCTGGTACATCATCCCATAAAAAGAGACAACCGTATTTTGGTGCCTCATCATGTAACCGCCCTTTTGCAGGACGGTTCCGGAATCATCTGGATTGGTACCCGCTTTAAAGGTCTTTTAAAGCTCGATTTAACCCCTCCCAAATTCAAAACATCTGCGCGGGACCTTTTTACCACCCAAAAGTGGGAGTCGGTTAACTTCCAGTCTGTCCTTAAAGACGGTGAGGAGCGGTTGTGGCTTGGAACTCTAAACAGAGGTGTTTACCGGTATTCACCTGCTAACAAACATCTGAGTCATTATATTATTGATGAGGATAAATACAGGGCCGACGACGATGCTGTGTATGAGTTGTTTGAAGACGATGAAGGACGATTGTGGGCAGGCACCAATAGTGGATTATACTATTTTATACCGGCGCTGAACGATTTCGTAGAGTTTCATTACGGGTATAATTCTGAGATAGAAACACTGCTGAGCACCAACAAGATATGTGCGCTTACCAGCGATTCGGCAGGAAGCCTGTGGATAGGCACGCAGTTTGGACTGTATGAGTACAACAACAACGCCATTTTCAGTTACTTTTTGGACGAGGTGACCGGCGAGGGTCCTTCCTCTAATCAGGTAAATGCTTTGGAGGTGGACCATCAGAAAAATGTTTGGATAGGAACCAACAATGGCTTAGACATGTTTAATAAAAACACCGGGATTTTTAAGAAAATCAGTTTCCCGGGTTATGCCGCACCCCGAAATCCCGTAGATGTTCTATCGCTCACCTGCGATGCGAATGGCCGTATTCTGGTGGGTACACGGTCGGGTGTGTGGTCGGTTGTTCCCGACAGCACCATTGCTGATCGGATGGAAGGAGACGGTAATCTGCCCAACGATATGATCAATTCCATTATTACCGATGCCACCAATCGCGTCTGGGTGGCCACCAATAGAGGAATTGCCTGCGTTAATCCCGATGGTACCGTATTTAATTTTGATGTTTTCGACGGACTCCCTGGTTTTGTTTTTAACAGAGGGAGCGTGTTTAAAGACCCGGAAGGCACTCTGTTTTTCGGAGGTGCCGAAGGACTTTGCTGGGCACATCCCGATTCGATCAACTACAATCTTACCCAGCCAAAGATGGCCGTTACCGGCATAGAGGTTTACCGGAAAGGTGAACGAGTTGAAGAATTCGCAGGGAAGATGGATACCTTCATCGTTAAATATCGTCCCAACATGTCGCTGGGCATTGAATTTGCCGCTCTGGAGTATACGCAACCGGCAAAAAACCGATATAAAATATTTCTGCAAGGCTACGACGATGATTGGCGACCGGTTACTTACGAGAATAGGTTTTATTTCTCTAACCTCTTTCCCAACGAGTACACCCTTAAAATTATGGCCTCCAACAACGACTTTACCTGGAACAACAACCCGTTGGAGCTGCACCTGATTGTAACTCCGCCCTTATGGATGACCCATTATGCCTATGCATTTTATGCCCTTGTAATTATTTTTACGGTGCAAATGGTTATCAATTTCCGCATCCGGCATTATAAAAGAATAAACCGGTCGCTGAAAGACAAAACGGTAGATAAGAATCAGATTGAGGCCCAACGGGAAGCACTTTCCCATATCAATCAAAGCCTCACCGACAGTATAAATTATGCACGGCGCATCCAGTCGGCGATGATACCCGGCGAGGAGGCTTTGCGTGGCATCTTTCCTTCTTCTTTTGTTTACCTGCGGCCCCGGGATATTGTGAGCGGCGATTTTTACTGGTTCCACCAGCGGGGCGGAAAGATTTTTATGGCTTCAGTGGACTGCACCGGTCATGGCGTGCCTGGAGCTTTTATGTCCATCATAGGCATTGACCTGTTGAAAAACCTCATTGAAGTTCAGAAACTGGATAATCCGGCGGAGATATTAAAGAGCATGAACGAAGAACTTTTCAAATCATTACGTAAAAATGAGGCTATAAATGGTGCCGATAGCCAGGTGAACGATGGCATGGATGTTACACTGCTGGTGATCGACAAAAAGGATAAAACCTTTGAGTTTGCCGGTGCTCTTGGTGAATTTTATCTGATTCGCGATAATAAAATATTGACATTTAAGGGTGACCGCTTCCCCTTGGGATTTCTTAAAAATGGCAGCCTGCCCCTCTTTACAGGCAAGCGGGGAACCATTCGTGATGGCGATGTGTTCTACATGTTCTCCGACGGTTTTGCCGATCAATTTGGAGGGCCGGACAGGAAAAAATTCAAATACCGGCGCTTCCGTTTGCTTCTGTTGAATATTCACAGACTGGCCTTTGCCGATCAAAAAGCCATCTTACATCAAAAAATTGAAGAGTGGATGGACGATGACAATGAGCAGATCGACGATATGCTGGTGCTGGGATTTAAACCGTTGTAGATAAGTTCTCGCTGATTTTTTGCAGCAGCTCTTCGGGTTGAAAGGGCTTACTGATGTAATCATCGGCACCACTGGCCAGGCATCGCTCCTTATCCTCGGGAAAAGCATTGGCCGTTACAGCTATTATGGGAGTGTGACTGCCGGTACTCGCTTCGATTTCCCTTATTTTTTGTGTCGCTTTTATGCCATCCATAATAGGCATCTGTATATCCATGAGTATGAGGTCGTAGCGGGCATGTCCAAACTTCTCCAGAGCCTCTTTCCCATTGAAAGCTACATCAATCCGTTTAATTACATGCTTAAGGTAAAGAATAATTATTTGCTGATTGCTGAAGTTGTCTTCTACCAGCAGAATGTTGGCATCTTTAAGCTCTACCCCGGGTCTGTTAACGGTTTTGGTTTTACGTGATGAAATGGTGTTGTCCAGGAGTTGCGACGATCCGGTTCCGTTGATAAACGATTGGGTGAATTCAAATACGGTGGTATCACGGCCCGGAAAAATTTTCAAATAATGACCTTCTGTTTCAATGATCTTTAACGTGACACCCAGTTCTAAATGGTTAAATATGCGGCTGTTGTTAATGCGATCCACATCTTTGTGGTTGTAGAATCCATCGTCGGTACCGCCGGCAGGTTCCAGCGGATTAAGTGTCATGTTGGTGGTCATCCTGAATAACAGTTCGGCCTGGTTTGGCATCCCCGGCAGCCGCTCCACCTCTATGGTAATAAAGCGCTTCAGGTGTGGGTTGTTTCGTAGGATGCTGTTGATAATATTCAGAAGTATCTGCTTTGTCTTAATGTTATTGCCGGTGAGAGTGCCCGGAATATCGGCCGAGAGAGAAAGACTGAATCTTATTTTGGGCACCTCTCCCGAAAAAAGGCGCAGGGTGTTGTTAAGTATCGTATAAAGATTGAAGGTTGAAACCTGGTTTAATTCAAGGTGATGTGATTTAGAGCTGACAACCAGATTGTTAATCACATTAACCAAATTGTTGGTAGAGAGGTGGATGGTGTTGATGTAATCGCGCTGCTCATCATTCATTATGGTGTTTTGCATGATGTCTAAGATGCCCGTGATATTATTAAGAGGCGTGCGTATCTCATACGACAGTTTATTAATGAGCCGCTCCTGGGCCTTGTTCTGATTCTCCGATTCCAAAATCATCCGATCTTTTTCCAACGCTACCTCCGAGCGGACAAACTGAAATGCATAAGCCAATAAGAAAGCCACCAGATAGGCACTTCCAAAGTATATTTGTTGCGACAGCGGATACTCTTTCATCCAGGGAAAAATGGGTTGAAAAATGGCAAAATGAAGCAGTATAACCCCCAAATGCCCCAATGCCCAAAGACTGCCATAACGCCGTCCGTAAATAAACAGGGCGAAGAACGGGAAGAAGATAGACCATACCCCATCCAGACCACTGTTGCCGCCAGTAATGATAAAAAAGGAGAATGTAAGCCACACCATGAATATGAAAAAGAACTTAAAACGTTCATCCTGTTCATCACGACTGGTTAAAAAAAAGTTGATGGCAAAAAAAATAGAGAAGAGCAAAAGAGGCGCTGCCAAAACCAAATCTTCGTTGATGAGTGAGATAATTCCTTCCACAAGAACAATGATGAAGAGCAGAAAATTGGAAAGATTTATCAGAAGGCCTCTGCTGTCAGTTTCCATATTGGTCTGTTCATTCTGATCGGGAATGAACTGACTGATAATTTTATTGCAAAATTTTGTGATCATTATAAGTTATTCGATGTAGTTTTTTGTTGAGTTGATAAAAATATGAAAAATTATTTGGTTAACATTCGAAAACCAGGTTAACTTTAATTTTTATACAACCGGCCATTTTGTTCCGATGCTTTTTTTTGCTTCTTTTGCCCAATGGGAAAAGCAGTTTTTCAGCAGCCTATCTTTATTGGGTGATGCTACATTACTGGCACATCCGCAGAGGATGAGGGATGAAATTTATAGGTGATAACGCTCGGTGAAAGTCAAAAGAAATGAGAAGAATATTTTTTTCCATTCTATTTTTGGGAAACCTCTTTCTGGTTTATGGCAGGGGAACGGAACATGTTCCTCATCTTTCAGATTATAAGAGCTTTTTAAAAAGCAAAACCCTGGTAGTGCTGGAGCCCAATCTAATGAGCGATTTTAACGGGGTAATTAAAAAGGCCATAATAAACAATTGGCATATAACCCCCTACGAATTCATTGACCAGGCCGAATTCAAACGTTACCGCAACGATCCTCAATACTCCTTTTTAATGGTCACGGTGGCTTCGTTTAACAAAGACCACACCAAAGCAAGTTATAATTTCCTCAGCCTTCTGAGGGGGCAGAAAGGAGCCTCCGTGTCGAATATGCCCGACTTGTGCTCTATCCCTCTTTCCTACCTCAAAGTGGAGGACGACAGTTACAGCTACAAGGTAGAAGCTTTTTTGCGCTTTATCCAAAACCACGTGGAACTGATGATCCAAAATCCCTCGCTGATTGGGGAAAACAGCCTCAAATATTACAATAAAAACAAGGCAGACCTGAATGGGAAAACGCTCTATATTACTAAAGAAGATCTCGCCCGCGATATGGATACCAATGCTGAAATCAGTAAAGTCTATCCCTATCCCTTTAAAATTGTGACCCGTGAGGAAGTAGCCGATGCCATTGCCCAAAAAAGGAGGGACATTGTTTTTTTGCATAAAGTGGGGCCCGAAAAAACCCGCATCAAAGCAAGAGTCTATAAAATACTGGTAGGCGCCGACGTCCCTCAATTTTACTATTTTAACTATGAAATGGTAAAGCAGCCATCCGACGATGCCTTTCAGGCCAAAGATTTAAAACGGTTGAGGTGAGATCAAGGCATCAGGCAATGGGCAATAGGCGGTAAACGGTGGAAGGTAAACGGTGATCGGTAAAGAGCCTGCCTGCCATCGGTCGCCATCCGCGTACGCTTCGCAACCGCTAAAGCTTTATGCGAACGCGCCGTGCCGTCGGCGCTCCGTCGCTGAAGCTTTGAAGCGTAAGTGACAAGCCTCCGGCGACCGAGGGGTGAAGCTTTAGCGTCGCCCGTGTGTCGCTGAAGCTTTAGTGTCGCATCTTCGGCGCTCCGTCGCTTCGCAACCG
>JACDJC010002227.1_pt1 | contig 15577 bp, 10 predicted proteins | sample 7454191 | NCBI WGS metagenome assembly JACDJC01 (sample SAMN14253291, study PRJNA609438) | sludge metagenome | isolation source: sludge after 25d culture with pyrite and EDTA | collected 2018-12-20 | reverse complement strand
TTGCGCGCAGAACCACCAAACTTCTTCGCCAGAATGGTGGTGATCGCCGCGGTCAAGGTGGTCTTGCCGTGGTCAACGTGACCAATCGTACCAACGTTCACGTGCGGTTTGCTCCGCTCGAATTTTTCCTTAGCCATTTCAGTACCCTATCAAATCAGATTTATTTCTTGGCAATGACCGCTTCCGCGACGTTCTTCGGTGCCTCGGCGTAATGCTTGAACTGCATGGTGTACGTGGCGCGTCCCTGCGACATCGAGCGCAGGTCGGTCGCGTAGCCGAACATCTCGGCCAGCGGAACCTCGGCCTTGATCGCCTTGACGCCGGCGACGTCGTCCATGCCCTGGATGATCCCGCGGCGGCGGTTGAGATCCCCCATGACGTCGCCCATGTAGTCTTCCGGCGTCTCCACCTCGACCGCCATCATCGGCTCGAGCAACGCCGGATTGGCCTTGCGCATGCCGTCCTTGAAGCCCAGGATCGCCGCCATCTTGAACGCCTGCTCGGACGAGTCGACCTCGTGGTAGGAGCCGTCGAACAGGGTAACCTTGACGTCGACGACCGGAAAGCCCGCCAGAACGCCGTTGTTGAGCGCTTCCTGCAGACCCTTGTCGACCGCGGGAATGTATTCGCGCGGCACGGTACCGCCCTTGATGGCATCCACGAACTCGTAGCCCTTGCCCGCCTCGTTCGGCTCCAGCTTCAGCCAGACGTGGCCGTACTGGCCCTTGCCGCCGGACTGCTTGACGAACTTGCCTTCCTGCTCGACCGGCTTGCGGATGGCTTCGCGATAGGCGACCTGCGGCGCACCCACGTTGGCGTCGACGCCGAACTCGCGCTTCATGCGGTCGACGATGATCTCGAGGTGCAACTCGCCCATGCCGGAGATGATGGTCTGGCCGGATTCTTCGTCGGTGCGCACCCGGAAGGACGGGTCCTCCTGCGCCAGGCGACTCAGGGCGATGCCCATTTTTTCCTGGTCGGACTTGGTCCTCGGCTCGACGGCGACGTGGATGACCGGCTCCGGGAAGATCATGCGCTCGAGGATCACCGGCGCCGACGCCTCGCACAGCGTGTCACCCGTCGTCACGTCCTTCAGGCCGACCACGGCGGCGATGTCGCCGGCGTAGACCTCCTTGATTTCCTCGCGCTGGTTGGCATGCATCTGCAGCAGACGACCGATGCGCTCCTTCTTGCCGCGCACCGAGTTCAGGATGGTATCCCCGGAACGCAGCACGCCGGAGTAGACGCGAATGAACGTGAGCTGCCCGACGAAGGGATCGGCCATCAGCTTGAACGCCAGCGCGGAGAACTTTTCGTCGTCCTTCGCATACCGCACGACTTCCTGGTCGTCGTCGTCGACCCCGGCGACCGGCGGAATGTCGACCGGCGAAGGCAGGAACTGGATGACGGCGTCGAGCATGCGCTGCACGCCCTTGTTCTTGAACGCGGTGCCGCACAGCATGGGGACGATCTCGCCGGCGATGGTGCGCGCGCGCAGGCCGGAAACGATATCCGCCTCGGACAGGCCACCCTCCTCGAGATATTTGTTCATCATCTCTTCCGAAGACTCCGCCGCGGCCTCGATCATCTTTTCGCGCCACTCGTTGCTGGTCTCGACGAGATCGCCCGGGATGTCCTCATAGGTGAACTTCATGCCCTGGGACGCCTCGTCCCAGATGATGGCCTTCATCTTGATCAGGTCGACCACGCCCCTGAAGTTGTCCTCGGCGCCGATCGGCACGACGACGGGCAGCGGGTTGGCGCGCAGACGGCTCCGCATCTGCTCGTAGACCTTGAAGAAATTGGCGCCCGTGCGGTCCATCTTGTTGACGAACGCAAGACGCGGCACGCCGTACTTGTTGGCCTGGCGCCATACCGTTTCGGATTGCGGCTGGACGCCGCCGACGGCGCAATACACCATGCAGGCGCCGTCCAGCACACGCATGGAACGCTCCACCTCGATGGTGAAGTCGACGTGGCCCGGGGTGTCGATGATGTTGATGCGATGCTCGGGCATGGACATGTCCATGCCCTTCCAGAAGCACGTCACCGCGGACGAGGTGATGGTGATGCCCCGCTCCTGCTCCTGCTCCATCCAGTCGGTCGTGGCCGCGCCGTCGTGCACTTCGCCCAGCTTGTGGGAAACGCCGGTATAAAAAAGGATGCGCTCGGACGTAGTGGTCTTGCCGGCGTCGATGTGCGCGGAAATACCGATGTTGCGATAGCGTTCGATGGGAGTCGTGCGTGCCACGGTGAGTACCTGCGAAAGAGTGCGTTGGAGTTAGAAACGGAAATGCGAGAAGGCCTTGTTCGCCTCGGCCATGCGATGAACCTCCTCGCGCTTCTTGACGGCGCCGCCGCGACCCTCGGAAGCGTCCAGCAGTTCACCCGCGAGCCGCGCACCCATGGACTTTTCGCCGCGCTTGCGCGCCGCCTCCTTGAGCCAACGCATCGCCAGCGCGGTACGGCGGCTGGCGCGCACCTCGACGGGCACCTGATAGTTGGCGCCGCCGACGCGGCGGCTCTTCACCTCGACCAGCGGACGGGCGTTGTTCAGGGCGGTGGTGAACACGTCCAGCGGATCCTTGCCGGACCGGGTGGAAATCTGCTCGAACGCGCCGTAGACGATGCGCTCGGCGACGGACTTCTTGCCGCTGGACATGATGACGTTCATGAACTTGGAGACTTCCTGGTTACCGAACTTCGGATCCGGAAGGATTTCACGCTTGGGGACTTCGCGACGACGTGGCATGCTGTTCAGCCTCTCAAAAATAAGCTCTGCGGGCGCCCTGCGGGCCAGGGCTCGCGGGGCGCCGGATTTCGATTACGCCTTCTTGGGGCGCTTGGCGCCGTACTTGGAGCGCGCCTGCTTGCGGTCTTTCACGCCCGCGGTGTCCAGGCTGCCGCGCACGGTGTGGTAGCGCACGCCGGGCAGGTCCTTGACGCGACCGCCGCGCACCAGCACCACCGAGTGCTCCTGCAGGTTGTGGCCCTCGCCGCCGATGTAGCTGATGACCTCGAAGCCGCTGGTGAGCTTGACCTTGCAGACCTTGCGCAAAGCGGAGTTCGGCTTTTTCGGCGTGGTGGTGTAGACGCGGGTGCAGACGCCGCGACGCTGGGGGCAGGCCTTGAGGGCGGGGACGCTGCTTTGCTCCACGGGCGCGCGGCGCGGCTTGCGGATCAGCTGGTTAATCGTTGGCATGTCGGAGATTCCAGTTTTTCAATGTAGGCGGATCGTTTCTAAAACAAGCGGGACGGCGCCAGCCGCAATTGTCGAATGCGGCGCCGTCCCGGGCTACAGACCAATTCTGTCCGGCACGCGTTGGCGGCCGGAAAAAGACGCGTGATTCTAGGGGACACGCGGGCCCCTGTCAAGCAACCTCCTGGTCTTCGGATGCGGTGTCCGGCTCGCCGCCTTCGATCAGGTGGTCGGCGCCGAGATCCTCGCCGGCGGCCTGGCTGCGGCGGATGTTGTGGTACGCGAGGCCGCTGCCGGCCGGGATCAGGCGGCCGACGATGACGTTTTCCTTCAGGCCGCGCAGTTCGTCCTTCTTGCCCATGATCGCGGCCTCGGTCAGCACGCGCGTGGTTTCCTGGAAGGACGCCGCCGAAATGAAGGAATCGGTGGACAGCGAGGCCTTGGTGATGCCCAGCAGGATGGGATCGAAGATCGCCGGCTCCTTGCCCGCGGCAAGCATGTCGTCGTTGATCTGCAGCACTTCCGAGCGCTCGAGCTGCTCGCCCGGGATGAGGCCGGTGTCGCCGGCATCGGTGACGGTGACGCGGCGCAGCATCTGGCGCACGATGACCTCGATGTGCTTGTCGTTGATCTTCACGCCCTGCAGGCGGTAGACGTCCTGCACCTCGTCGGTGATGTAGCGCGCGAGCGCCTCCACCCCCTGCAGCTTGAGAATGTCGTGGGGATCGATCGGGCCGTCGACGATCATTTCGCCCTTCTGGACGATCTGGCCATCGTGCGCGGTGACGTGCTTTTCCTTGGTGATCAGGTACTCGTGGGCCTTGCCGTCCATGTCGGTGATGACCAGGCGCTGCTTGCCCTTGGTGTCCTTGCCGAAGGAGACGGTGCCGGTGACTTCGGCCAGTACGCCGGCATCCTTGGGCGAGCGCGCCTCGAACAGTTCGGCGACACGCGGCAGGCCGCCGGTGATGTCGCGGGTTTTCGTGCTTTCCTGCGGGATGCGCGCAAGCACGTCGCCGATCGCCACCTCCTGGCCGTCCTTCACGGTGATGATGGAGCCGATCTGGAACGTGATGCTGATGACGGTGTCGGTGCCGGGAACCTTGATTTCGTTGCCGACTTCGTCCAGCAGCTTGATCTGCGGGCGCACGCCCTTGGCACTGGTGCCCTTGCGCTTGGAATCGATGACGACCAGGGTGGACAGGCCGGTCACTTCGTCGAGCTGCTTGGCGACGGTGACGCCTTCCTCGACGTTCTCGAAACGGACGCGGCCGGCGTGTTCGGTGATGATCGGCCGGGTGTGGGGATCCCAGGTCGCCAGCACGGTGCCGGCCTTGATCCTGGCGCCGTCGGTCGCCAGCAGCGTGGCACCGTAGGGTACCTTGTGGCGCTCGCGCTCGCGGCCCAGGTCGTCGGTGATGAGCATTTCGCCGCTGCGCGAGATCGCTACCAGTTCCTTGCGCGCGTTGGTCACGTAGCGCATGGTGGAGGTGTACTGCACGGCGCCGTTCGATTTCGCTTCGAGCTGGCTGGTGGCCGCCGCACGCGAGGCCGCACCGCCGATGTGGAAGGTGCGCATGGTGAGCTGGGTGCCGGGTTCACCGATCGACTGCGCGGCAATGACGCCGATCGCCTCGCCGACATTGACGAGATAGCCGCGGCCGAGGTCACGGCCATAGCACTTGGCGCACAGGCCGTAGCGCGTTTCGCAGGTCAGCGGCGTGCGCACGCGGACTTCGTCGATACCCAGCGACTCGATGGTGTCGACGACGTCCTCGGACAGCAGGGTGCCGACGTCGAAGACGGTTTCCTGCGTTTCCGGGTGAATGACGTCGCTGGCGGCGACACGGCCGAGAATACGCTCGCGCAGCGGTTCGACGACTTCGCCGCCCTCGACGAGCGCCCTGACCACGAGGCCCTGGCGGGTGCCGCAATCGTCCTCGGTGACGACGAGATCCTGGGTGACGTCGACCAGGCGACGCGTCAGGTAGCCGGAGTTGGCGGTTTTCAGCGCGGTGTCGGCGAGGCCCTTGCGGGCGCCGTGGGTCGAGATGAAGTACTGAAGCATGTTCAGGCCTTCACGGAAGTTCGCCGTGATCGGCGTCTCGATGATGGAGCCGTCGGGCTTGGCCATCAGGCCGCGCATCCCGGCGAGCTGGCGAATCTGCGCCGCGGAGCCGCGCGCGCCGGAGTCGGCCATCATGTAGATGGCGTTGAACGACTCCTGGGTGACCTCCTTGCCGCTGCGGTCGATGATCTTCTCGCCGCCCAGCTGCCCCATCATCGCCTTGGCGACGGCGTCGCCGGCGCGGCCCCAGATGTCGACCACCTTGTTGTAGCGCTCGCCCTGGGTCACCAGGCCGGACGTGTATTGCGCCTCGATTTCCTTCACTTCGGCTTCGGCCACGCCGAGGATTTTTTCCTTTTCGCCCGGAACCAGCATGTCCTTGACCGCGATCGACATGCCGGCGCGGGTGGCAAAGGCGAAGCCGGTATACATCAGCTTGTCGGCGAAGATGACCGTCTCGCGCAAGCCGCAGCGGCGGAAGCTGGCGTTGATGAGCCTGGAAATCTCCTTTTTCTTCAGCGCCTTGTCGACGAAGCTGAACGGCAGGCCGGGGGGCAGGATCTCGGAAAGCAGGGCGCGGCCGAGCGTGGTTTCGACGCGCTTGACGGTTTCGGTGCGCGTCCGGTTCTCGTCGAACCCGGTTTCCCTGATGCGCACCGTGACCCGGGCGTGCAGCTCGGCGACGCCGTTGTCATAGGCGCGGCGCGCCTCGGCGACGTCGCTGAACAACATGCCTTCACCGCGGGCGTTGATTTTCTCGCGGGTCATGTAATACAGGCCCAGCACGATGTCCTGGGAGGGCACGATGATGGGCTCGCCGTTGGCGGGAGACAGCACGTTGTTGGATGCCAGCATCAGCGTGCGGGCCTCCACCTGGGCCTCCAGCGACAGCGGGACGTGGACGGCCATCTGGTCGCCGTCGAAGTCGGCGTTGAACGCGGCGCACACCAGGGGATGCAGCTGGATCGCCTTGCCTTCGATCAGCACCGGCTCGAAGGCCTGGATGCCGAGGCGGTGCAGCGTCGGCGCGCGGTTCAGCAGCACCGGATGTTCGCGGATCACCTCCTCCAGGAGGTCCCAGACGATGGGTTCCTCGTCCTCGACCATTTTCTTGGCGGCCTTGATGGTGGTCGCCAGTCCCAGCACCTCGAGACGGTTGAAGATGAAGGGCTTGAACAGCTCCAGCGCCATCTTCTTCGGCAGCCCGCACTGATGCAGCTTCAGCGTCGGGCCGACGACGATGACCGAACGGCCGGAGTAGTCGACGCGCTTGCCGAGGAGGTTCTGGCGGAAGCGGCCGCTCTTGCCCTTGATCATGTCGGCGAGCGACTTCAGCGGACGCTTGTTGGCGCCGGTCATCGCCTTGCCGCGACGGCCATTGTCGAGCAGCGAGTCGACCGCCTCCTGCAGCATGCGCTTCTCGTTGCGCACGATGATTTCGGGCGCCTTGAGTTCGAGCAGGCGCTTCAGGCGGTTGTTGCGGTTGATGACGCGGCGGTAGAGATCGTTGAGGTCCGAAGTCGCGAAGCGGCCGCCGTCGAGCGGCACCAGCGGCCGCAGTTCGGGCGGCAGCACCGGCAGCACTTCGAGAATCATCCATTCCGGCTTGATGCCGGACTTCTGGAAGCCCTCGAGGATCTTGAGGCGCTTGGACAGCTTCTTGATCTTCGTGTCGGAACTGGTCGCGGCGAGCTCGGAGCGCAACCTGTCCACCTCGGGGTGCAGATCCAGCGTGCGCAACAGTTCACGCACCGCCTCGGCACCCATCAGGGCCTTGAACTCGTCGCCATATTCTTCCAGCTTGGCGAGGTAGTCCTCCTCGGTCAGCAGCTGGCCGCGGGTGAGCGGCGTCATGCCGGGCTCGACGACGACGAAGCCCTCGAAATAGAGGACGCGCTCGATGTCGCGCAACGTCATGTCGAGCACCATGCCCAGGCGGCTGGGCAGGCTCTTCAGAAACCAGATGTGGGCGACCGGGCTGGCCAGCTCGATGTGGCCCATGCGCTCGCGGCGAACCTTGGACAGCGTGACCTCGACGCCGCATTTCTCGCAGATGACGCCGCGATGCTTGAGGCGCTTGTATTTGCCGCACAGGCACTCGTAATCCTTGACCGGGCCGAAGATCTTGGCGCAGAAGAGGCCATCGCGTTCCGGCTTGAAGGTACGGTAGTTGATCGTTTCCGGCTTCTTCACCTCGCCGTACGACCAGGCGCGGATTTTCTCCGGCGACGCCAGGCCGATCTTGATGGCGTCGAACTCTTCCTCGTGGGTGGCCTGCTTGAAAAGATCCAACAGTGCTTTCATGGCTGTGTCCTCACCCCAAAATTTAGTAACGTTCCAGATCGATGTCGATGCCGAGCGAGCGGATTTCCTTCACCAGCACGTTGAACGACTCGGGCATGCCCGCCTCGATCTTGTGGTCGCCCTTGACGATGTTCTCGTACACCTTGGTACGGCCGGTGACGTCGTCGGACTTGACCGTGAGCATTTCCTGCAGCACGTAGGAGGCGCCGTACGCTTCCAGCGCCCACACCTCCATCTCGCCGAAGCGCTGGCCGCCGAACTGCGCCTTGCCGCCCAGGGGCTGCTGCGTCACCAGCGAATACGGGCCGGTGGAGCGTGCGTGCATCTTGTCGTCGACCAGGTGATGCAGCTTCAGCATGTGCTTGTAGCCCACGGTGACCTGGCGGTCGAAGGCATCGCCAGTGCGGCCGTCATAGAGCGTCACCTGGCCGCCCTCGGGCAGGTCGGCGAGCGAGAGCATGTGGCGGATTTCCGCCTCGGTGGCGCCGTCGAACACGGGCGAGGCGAAGGGCACGCCCTGCTCCAGGTTGCGCGCCAGTTCGATCACCTCGTGGTCGGTGAAGGCGTCGAGTTCCTCGGCCTTGCCCGACTGATTGTAGATTTCCGTGAGGAAAGCCCGCAGCTCCTTCGCCACCGACGCGTTGTGCACCGCCAGCATGCGGCCGATCTTCTCGCCCAGCCCCTTCGCCGCCCAGCCGAGATGCGTCTCGAGAATCTGGCCGATGTTCATGCGCGAGGGCACGCCGAGCGGGTTCAGCACGATGTCGACCGGGCGGCCATCGACCATGAACGGCATGTCCTCGACCGGCACGATCTTGGACACCACGCCCTTGTTGCCGTGGCGGCCGGCCATCTTGTCGCCCGGCTGCAGGCGGCGCTTGACGGCCAGATAGACCTTGACCATCTTCTGCACGCCGGGCGGCAGTTCGTCGCCCGCGGTGAGCTTCTTCTTCTTTTCCTCGAACATCTCGTCGAACTCGACGCGCTTCTGCGCCAGGCTGTCCTTCAGCGCCTCGACCTGGCGGCTCGCCTCGTCGTCGGCGAGACGGATGTCGAACCAGTCGTGGCGATTCAGCGCGGCCAGATAATCCGTCGTCACCTTGCTGCCCTTGGCGAGCTTCCTGGGGCCGCCATTGGCGACTTTCAGATGCAACAGCCGCTCCAGGCGCTGGAAGGTGTCGTCCTCGACGATGCGCATGCGGTCGGTGAGGTCCTTCTTGTATTCGGCCAACTGGGTGTCGATGATCGACTGCGCACGCTTGTCGCGCTCGATGCCCTCGCGGGTGAACACCTGCACGTCGATGACGACCCCGGACATGCCGGAGGGCACCTTCAGCGACGTGTCCTTCACGTCGGATGCCTTCTCGCCGAAGATGGCGCGCAACAGCTTCTCTTCCGGGGTAAGCTGGGTCTCGCCCTTGGGCGTGACCTTGCCGACCAGTACGTCGCCGGCCTCGACTTCGGCACCGATGGCGATGATGCCGGACTCGTCCAGGCGCGCGAGTTGGCGCTCCGCCAGGTTGGAGATATCACGCGTGATTTCCTCGGGGCCGAGCTTGGTGTCGCGCGCGACGACCGACAGTTCCTCGATGTGGATGGAGGTGTAGCGATCCTCGGCAACGACCTTCTCGTTGATGAGGATGGAGTCCTCGAAGTTGTAGCCGTTCCAGGGCATGAATGCGACCAGCATGTTCTGGCCGAGCGCGAGCTCGCCCATGTCGGTCGACGCGCCGTCGGCGATCACGTCGCCGCGCGCGATCACGTCGCCCACCTGCACCAGGGGACGCTGGTTGATATTGGTGTTCTGGTTGGAGCGGGTGTACTTGATGAGCGAATAGATGTCGACGCCCACCTCGCCCGCGCGCGCTTCCTCGTCGTGCACGCGGATCACGATGCGGCCGGCATCGACGTAGTCGACCACGCCGCCACGATACGCAGTGACGACGGTTCCGGAGTCCACCGCGGCGGTACGCTCGATGCCGGTGCCGACGAACGGCTTTTCCGGACGCAGGCAGGGCACGGCCTGGCGCTGCATGTTCGAACCCATCAAGGCGCGGTTGGCGTCGTCGTGTTCGAGGAAGGGGATCAGCGAGGCGGCCACCGAGACGATCTGCGCCGGCGCCACGTCCATGTATTCGATGCGGTCGGGGGTCGACAGCGTGAATTCGTTGCGGTGGCGGCAGGACACCAGTTCGTCGTGGAACGCGCCGTTGGCGTCGAGTTCGGCGTTGGCCTGCGCGATCACGAACTTGCCTTCCTCGATCGCCGAAAGGTATTCGATCTCGTCGGTCACCAGGCCGTCCACGACCTTGCGGTACGGCGTTTCGATGAAACCGTACCAGTTGGTGCGCGCGAACAGCGCGAGCGAGTTGATGAGGCCGATGTTCGGACCTTCCGGCGTTTCGATCGGACACACCCGGCCATAGTGGGTCGGATGCACGTCGCGCACCTCGAAGCCGGCGCGCTCACGCGTCAGGCCGCCCGGGCCGAGTGCGGACACGCGGCGCTTGTGGGTGATCTCGGACAGCGGGTTGGTCTGGTCCATGAACTGCGACAGCTGGCTGGAACCGAAAAATTCCTTGATCGCGGCCGACACCGGCTTGGCGTTGATCAGATCGTGCGGCATCAGGTTGTCGGATTCGGCCTGCGACAGGCGCTCGCGCACCGCGCGCTCGACGCGCACCAGTCCCGCGCGGAACTGGTTTTCCGCGAGTTCGCCGACGGAGCGCACGCGACGGTTGCCCAGATGGTCGATGTCGTCGATTTCGCCATTGCCGTTGCGCAGCTCGACGAGGATGCGGATGACCTCGACGATGTCTTCGGTCGACAGGGTGCCCGGGCCCGTCAGTTCCTCGCGCCCGATGCGGCGGTTGAACTTCATGCGCCCCACTGCCGACAGATCGTAGCGCTCTTCGCTGAAGAACAGGTTGCCGAACAGGGCATTGACCGCATCCTCGGTGGGCGGCTCGCCCGGACGCATCATGCGGTAGATCGCCACCTTGGCCGCGTATTCGTCGATCGTATCGTCGGTACGCAGGGTCTGCGAGATGAACGGGCCGTGATCGAGGTCGTTGGTGTAGATGGTGTTGAACTTGTCGATGCCCGCGGCACTGAGCTTTTTCAGCAGATCCTCGGTGATCTCGTCGTTGGCGCGCGCCACGAGCTCACCCGTGGCGGTGTCGATGACGTCGTGCGAGAGCACGCGACCGACGACGAATTCGTCGGGCACCGACCAGGTCTTGACGCCCGCGGCGTCGAGTTCGCGAATGTGCTTGGCGGTGATGCGCTTGTCCTTCGGCACGATGACCTGGTCATCCTTGCCCCAGATATCGAAGCGCGCGATCTCGCCGCGCAGGCGCTCGGGCACCAGCTCGAACTGGACGCCCTGCTCGTTGACGTAGAAGGTATCCTTGCTGAAGAATTCGTCGAGGATCGCCTGCGGCGTGTACCCCAGCGCCTTCAGGAGGATGCTCACCGGCATCTTGCGGCGGCGGTCGACGCGGAAGAAGAGGATGTCCTTGGCATCGAACTCGAAGTCCAGCCACGAGCCGCGGTAGGGAATCACGCGCGCCGAGAACAGCAGCTTGCCGGAGCTGTGCGTCTTGCCGCGGTCGTGTTCGAAGAACACGCCGGGCGAGCGATGCAGCTGCGACACGATCACGCGCTCGGTGCCGTTGATGACGAAGGAGCCGGTCGGCGTCATGAGCGGAATCTCGCCCATGTAGACCTCCTGCTCCTTGACTTCCTTGATCGTCGGCTTGGATGCCTCCTTGTCCATGATGACCAGCCGCACCCGGGCGCGGAGCGGCGCGCAGTAGGTCAGGCCGCGCTGCTGGCATTCCTTGATGTCGAACACCGGCTCGCCCAGGGTGTAGTTCACGTACTCCAGGCGCGCATTCCTGGAGTGGCTTTCGATCGGGAAAATCGAGGTGAAGGCCGCCTGCAGCCCCTCGTTCAAACGCTCGTCCTGGGCGCGGCCTTCCTGCAGGAAAGCGCGGTAGGAGTCGATCTGGGTCGCCAGAAGGAAGGGCACCGGAAGGGTATTGGTCCGGCTGGCGAAACTCTTGCGCAGACGTTTTTTCTCGGTAAAGGTGTAAGCCATGGGGTCTCCTTGACGATCAGAGGCGAGCAGACGCGCGCGGCGCGTCTTCAGCGGTGTGGGGCACACGCAAACAGCAAACGCCCGGAAACCGAACACGGGTTCCGGGCACGTGCCGCTTGCGTGTGCCGCGGGCGGTGCCCGCAACACACGTTTCAACCGGTCGAGTCACCGGGCGCACAGGCGACGCGCTTGCGCACGTCACGCCGCGTCCCCGGATTACTTCACCTCGACGGTCGCGCCAGCGTCTTCCAGCTGCTTCTTCAGCGCCTCGGCGTCGGCCTTGGAAACACCTTCCTTGACCGGCTTCGGTGCGCCGTCGACCAGGTCCTTCGCTTCCTTCAGGCCCAGGCCGGTCACCGCGCGCACGACCTTGATGACTTCCACTTTCTTCTCGCCGGCGGCGGCCAGAATCACGTTGAACTCGGTCTGCTCCTCGGCGGCAGCGGCGGCACCGCCGCCTGCCGCGGGCGCCGCCACGGCGACCGCGGCGGCAGCGGCGGAAACGCCGAACTTGTCTTCCATTTCCTTGATGAGCTCGGACAGCTCGAGGACGGTCATGTTGGCGATGGCGTCCAGAATGTCGGCTTTAGCAACGGCCATGTGTATTACTCCTGTCAAAAATGCTGTGGATTAAAAAACGATATCGTCGATTCGGTCGTCGGCAGGCTGCTTACGCCGCCTGCTTGTCGCGCACCGCGGCCAGACCGCGGACGAATTTGGTCGGCACTTCGTTGAGCGTGCGAACAAATTGTGCGATCGGGGCCTGCATCGTGCCCAAGAGCTTGGACAGCAGTTCGTCGCGGCTGGGCATGCTGGCCAGATTCCCCACGTCCGCGGCGGACATGATGAAATTGGGCATGGCACCGGCCTTGACGACGAACTTGTCGTTGGTCTTGGCGAACTCGTGCATCACCTTGGCGGCCGCCACCGGATCCTTGGAAATGCCATAGGCGAGCGGCCCGACCAGCTGGTCGGTCAAGCCCGCGAACGGCGTATCCACGATCGCACGACGCACCAGCGTGTTTTTCAACACGCGCAGATAGACCCCTTCCTGGCGCGCCTTCACGCGCAACTGGGTCATGTTTTCCACGGTGATGCCGCGGTATTCGGCGACAACAACCGTCTGGGCACCCGCAACCTGCGCGGACACCTCGGCAACGACGGCTTTCTTTTCTTCAAGATTCAGACTCAAGGTCCAACTCCTTTTCAGTGACGGAGCGCTGCCCGCTCCGGCTGGCGGCCTTGACAGGAACATCCTGCTGGGGAACGCCATCTGCGTAGGGTTCAGGGTTCGGGAATCAGCGTTCAGGGATCAGAAAGATCCCGTCACCCCGATCCCGGAGTCCTTTGATTAAGCGACAGTCCCGGAATCCGCGGTCTTGACTGTTACCTGACCTCTGATTCCTGCCACCCCTACGGTCTTTGACAACCCGCCGGCCAGACTGCGGCCGGCGGCCCAAAGTTCGTTCGACCTCCCGTTGCCGGGACGTCGCGTTTCAAATCATGCGTTGACGCTGGTCTGGTCAACGCGCACGCCTACACCCATGGTCGAGGACACCGACAGGCGCTTGAGATACACGCCCTTGGAACTCGCCGGCTTGGCGCGCTGCAGCGCGTCCAGGAGCGCGGCCAGATTTTCCTTGAGGTCGTCGACACTGAACGAGGCGCGGCCGATGGTGCAATGCACGATGCCGCCCTTGTCGGTGCGATACTGCACCTGGCCGGCCTTGGCGTTGTTCACCGCGCCAACCACGTCGGGCGACACGGTGCCGACCTTCGGGTTCGGCATCAGGCCGCGCGGGCCGAGAATCTGGCCGAGCTGGCCGACGACGCGCATCGCGTCCGGCGTCGCAATCACGACGTCGAAATCCATCTTGCCGGCCTTGATCTCGGCGGCCAGGTCGTCGAAGCCGACGATGTCGGCGCCGGCATCACGCGCTTTCTGCGCGTTGTCGCCCTGGGCGAACACGGCGACCCGGACGGTCTTGCCGATGCCCTTGGGCAGGACCACGGCACCGCGTACCATCTGGTCGGACTTGCGCGCGTCGACACCGAGGTTGACGGCGACGTCGATCGATTCGTCGAACTTGGCGGTGGCGGTGTCCTTGACCAGCTGCAGAGCGTCCGCCACCGGATAGGTGCGGGTACGGTCGATCTTTTCCTTCAGAGTGCGCATGCGCTTGGATACGTTGGCCATGTCAGGCACCCTCCACGCTGATGCCCATGGAGCGGGCGGTTCCGACGAGAGTCCGCACCGCCGCATCCATGTCGGCTGCGGTCAGGTCGGGTTCCTTGGTCTTGGCGATCTCTTCCAGCTGGGCGCGCGTGATGGTCCCCACCTTGTCCACGTGCGGCTTGGCGCTGCCCTTGTCGATCTTGAGCGCCTTCTTGATGAGCACCGTCGCGGGCGGCGTCTTCATGATGAAGGTGAAGCTCTTGTCCGCGAACGCGGTAATCACCACCGGGATCGGCAGGCCGGGTTCCATGCCCTGCGTCTTGGCATTGAACGCCTTGCAGAATTCCATGATGTTGAGGCCGCGCTGACCCAGCGCGGGGCCGATGGGCGGCGACGGATTCGCCTTGCCCGCCGGCACTTGCAGCTTGATGTAGCCGACAATCTTCTTTGCCATGATGGCTCCTTAAAGTGAGTTCCAACGCGCGTCCGGTCGCCCTGTCCGCGCTCCTCTCCGGTTGCCCGGACCCTTGTTCCTTCCGGTGCGAACCGGAATCAGGTTTTCTCGACCTGGCCGAAACCCAGCTCGACGGGCGTCGCCCGGCCGAAAATCATCACCGACACCCGCAACTTGCTCTTGTCGTAATTGACTTCCTCGACGGTGCCGTTGAAGTCGGTGAACGGGCCGTCGATCACGCGCACCAGCTCGCCGACCTCGAACAGGATCTTCGGCCTGGGCTTTTCCACGCCCTCGCGCATCTGGTCCAGGATCGCCTGCACTTCCTTTTCCGAGATGGGCACGGGCCTGGTCGCCGTACCGCCGACGAAGCCGGTGACCTTGGGCGTGCTCTTCACCAGGTGCCAGGTGTCGTCGTCCATTTCCATCTGCACCAGGACGTAGCCGGGAAAGAACTTGCGCTCGGCCGTTTTCTTCTGGCCGCCCTTCATCTCCACGACTTCCTCGACGGGCACCAGGATCTCTCCAAAGCGGTCCTTCATGTCGGCACGCTCGATGCGCTCGGCGAGGTTGCGCGCCACGCTTTTCTCGAAGCCCGAGTAGGCATGAACCACGTACCAACGCATCCTCAACCCCCCTGTCCCATGGCCAGCTTCACCAGCCACATCAAAATACCGTCAACCGCCCACAGGAACAGCGCCATGACGATCACGAAGGCCATGACGACGCCGGTCATCTGGATGGTTTCCTTGCGGGTCGGCCACACGACCTTGCGGGCTTCGTCGCGCGAATCGCGCGCAAAGCCGATGAAGCGCCGGCCCGGCGCCGAAAGCACGGCCACGCCGCCGCCCAGCACCACGCCGCCGATGACCGACAGGACGCGCACCACCGTGGGCGCATCCGCAAAAAAATAAAAGCCGGCCACCCCGGAGATGACCAGCAATACCGCTATCAACAGCTTGATTTTGTCAGCCATGAATGCTGTACGCGCACGGCGCGCTTATCCTGTGGCAGGCCAAGAGGGTCTCGAACCCCCAACCTTCGGTTTTGGAGACCGACGCTCTACCAATTGAGCTATTGGCCTGTATTGCCTGCCGGCGCAGCGGACACGCGGCCCGCCGCCGACGAAACTGCCTTACTCTTCGATCTTGGCCACGACGCCGGCGCCGACGGTGCGGCCGCCTTCGCGGATGGCGAAACGCAGACCTTCGTCCATCGCGATCGGCGCGATCAGCGACACCTGGATGCTGACGTTGTCGCCAGGCATCACCATC
>JACDJC010002226.1_pt1 | contig 15580 bp, 16 predicted proteins | sample 7454191 | NCBI WGS metagenome assembly JACDJC01 (sample SAMN14253291, study PRJNA609438) | sludge metagenome | isolation source: sludge after 25d culture with pyrite and EDTA | collected 2018-12-20 | reverse complement strand
TAGTCGGTTTTACCTCAACCAAAACAACTTTAGCACCTGTTTTTTGAGCTAAAACCAAAACTCCATCAGCAACCTCATGTCTAGGTCCTTTTGGTCCATCTGGAGTTATACCTATGTCATAGCCATCTTTTATACTTCTTATACCATTTATTAGCACTCTTGAGCTGTTTCTAGTAGATGAGCCATGGATGGTATCTAGCCCAAAATAAGCTATGGTTTTTGCTATGAGTTTTCCATCAAAATGATCAGATATTAGCACCTTTGCATGTGCTTTTTTGCGGTATTTTTTGTACAGATATGGAAGCATTAAAAGTTCGCCATGCCAACAAGCAAAGATTGTAGGATCATCTGGAATTGTCTCTGGTGAATGAAAAATTTTTTTATTGCTAAAGTACAAAAAGCGGATGAGAAGTGAAGCTAAAAATGGAAAAACCGCTAGTGCAAAAGAGCGAAAAAGTTCTTTAGCCAACAAGCTCTCCGCTTAGTATTGTTCGCCCAACTTGGCTAATTTTCACATCTCGTATCTGCCCTAAAAGCTCCTCAGAGCCTCTAACTTTAACAAGCACTCCGCCATCATTTCTTCCATGAACACACATATCTTGAGCCAACTCCTCAAAATAGACACTATATGTTTTTCCTAAATGCTCTTGATTTTTCTCATCTAAAATGGTTGTGTGAAGATTTTGCAGTGTTGTAAGCCTAGCGGAAGCTTCATCTTCATCAATGGTATTTGTAAAATGCTCCGCCTCTGTTAGCGGTCTAGCTGAGTACTTAAAAGAGAAAATTTGATCAAATCTAACCTGCTTCATAACATCAAGAGTCTCTAAAAAGTCCTCCTCGCTCTCACCTGGAAATGCCACAATAATGTCAGTTGAGAGCATAACTTCTGGGCAAGATTCTCTAAGTTTTGCAACACGATTTAAAAACCACTCTTTTGTGTAACCTCGCTTCATATCTTTTAACACTTTGCTAGATCCACTTTGAAGTGGCATATGCATAGATTTACAGATTTTTGGGTTTTTAGCAAACTCCTCTATAAACTCATCGTCCATATGGAAAGGGTGCGGAGAGGTAAATCTTATTCGCTCTAAATCTTCTATGTTGCTTAGCTCTCTTAAAAGTTCAGTGAAGTTTATCTTTTTATGCTCACCTGAGAATCTTCTACCATAGTTGTTCACATTTTGCCCTAGTAAAAATATCTCTTTAGCACCACTTTTTACTGCTTTAGTCGCCTCTTTTACGATAAGCTGCGATGGTATAGAAATCTCCTCACCACGAGTCATCGGAACTATGCAGTATGTGCAAGATTTATCACACCCTATTGAGATATTTATATAGGCTTTAAAAGGGCTTGTCCTAAAATCATTAAAAGCAAACTCGCTCTCATCATAGTTTATATCGGTTTCAACAGCACCTTTTTTGTGCAAAACTTCACTAATTTTAGATACATTTCTAGCACCTAACACAAAGCTAACATATGGAGCTCTTTTTATGATCTCCTCCCCAAGATGCGAAGCGGTACAGCCACAAACCCCTATCTTAGCACCCTCTTTAGCATTTTTTTTAAAAACACCTAGCTCTGAAAATAGTTTCGCAACTGGTTTTTCTCTAACTGAACATGTGTTAATAATAATAAGATCAGCATCTTTGAGGCTAGAAGTAGTTTTATAGCCCTCTTTTTCACTAAGTTCTGCGATGATATGCTCACTATCGCGTGAGTTCATAGCACAACCTAGAGTCTCTATATAAAGCTTTTTTTGCATAAAAGTTAGTTGATTATGTGAACTTGGTATAAGTATTCGTTATCTGCTAAACCGTACTTTATCTCACTCAAATAGACACTTTTACCTTTTGCTTCAAAGTGATCTTGTAGCTCTAATAGATCTTTATGTGCATTTTCTCTATCGAAGTAAAATATGGCATTTTCTTGTTTTTGCAAAACCGCTTCTATTTTTGCTAATTCAGCTTTTTTTGGTTTTAGGTTTAACTCTTCTCTTGCTAGTTTTAGTTCCATAACTTTTCCTACTATATTTTTTTGCAATTATAGTTAAAAATAGATAAATCTATGCTATAATCACACCTTTTAACCCCCACAAAAAAATAATCACAATTAAAACAACAGGACAAATGATGGAGAAGATTTTAGACATAGCACAAGCTATTGCAAATGAAAAAGAGCTACCTTTTGAGAAGGTTATAGAGGCTCTAAAAACTGCGATGATACAGAGTGCAAAAAGAGTAATTGATAAAAGTGCAATCTTTGAAGTTAGTGTAAATAACACCTCAAAAACATTAGATTTAACTCAGGTTATAAATGTTGTAAAAGATGATGATGAAAGACTCCTAGAGTCACCTTCTGAGTATATTGCTATAAGCAAAGCTAAAAACTACGATGCAGACGTTGAGCTAGATGATCAGCTTCAAGTTTCACATAGCATTGAAAATTATGGACGAACTGCTGCAGCTTCGTTTCATAAAGAGATCGAATACCATATACAAAAACTAGTTGAAGATGAACTATATAAAAAGTTCAAATCCAAGATAGGAACTCTCGTAAATGGTAGAGTTATAAGGGTTGATGAGAAAAATGCAACATATATAGAAGTTGATGAGATAAAAGCTATTTTACCTATGAAAAACCGTATTAAAGGAGAGAATTTTAAAGTAAGTGATCATCTTAGTGCAGTTGTTAGGAGTGTAAATATCGATAAATCTCAAGGCATTCAAATAGAACTCTCAAGGACTTCACCAAAATTTTTAGAAGAACTCTTAGCCCTAGAGGTCCCAGAGATCGCAGATGGTAGTGTTGTGGTATACAAAAGTGCTAGAATCCCCGGTGAGAGAGCAAAAGTAGCTGTTTTTAGCACCCATCCTCATGTTGATGCTGTTGGTGCCACTGTTGGAGTTAAAGGTGTTAGGATTAATGCTATAAGCCAAGAGCTAAATGGCGAGAGTATCGACTGTATCGAGTATGCAAATGTACCAGAACTTTTTATATCAAGAGCTATGAGCCCTGCTATCATAAATAGTGTTGAGATAAAAACACTAGAAGATGGAGTTACTCAAAAAGCTTATATAACTCTTCCGGTCGATCAAAAATCAAAAGCCATCGGTCGAAATGGCATAAATATCCGCTTAGTTTCTATGCTTTGTGGAATGGAGATAGAGCTTATTCAAAATGATGAGAAAGCACAAACTCAAGTAGAACCAGCTAAAGATGGGGTTGATGCACTAAAAGCACTATTTAGCTAACTTCAAAAACTCCCTCAAATGGCGGGGGTTAATAAACTCAATTTTGGCGGTTCATAAATGGATTTAACTTGAGTAGTATCATATCTGCTATGATATTTCCTATGATGGTTAAAAACGCAGTGATTATCAAGATCCCCATAATCACAGGATAGTCTCTACTCATAGCACTTAAAAAAAAGAGTTGCCCCATACCATCTATGCCAAATATCGACTCTAAAATAACACTTCCGCCTATAAGTCCAGGTAAGCTAAGTCCCAAAAGTGTCACAATTGGTGGCAAGAGATTTGGAAGTATGTAATAGCGTAAAAGTTTTTTACTATCTAACCCGCGAGATAGTGCAAAGTAGTAATAATCGCTCTTTAGTATCTCAAGTGTAAGTGAGCGAATGTAGATGCTCAAACTTCCAAAACCAACTAAAATCATAACACTTATAGGCAAAACTAAGTGCCAAGCCATATCACTATAGTAGGCAAATCCCTCTTTTGCTATGGTTGAGTGAAGCCCAGAAACAGGGGTGATACCAAGCTTTAGTGAAAAGAGTATCAAAAATATAAGCGATAGGTAAAAAGATGGCATAGAGAAAGAAAAAAGTGCTATTTGCCTTATGAGATGATCGCTTTTTTTCTCAAAATTAAGAGCCGATTTTACGCCAAGATATAGTGATATTGCAAAGACAAAAATAAGTTGTATAAGGTTCATACTAAGAGTGATTGGGATGCGTTTTAATATCTCATCGCTTACACTAAAACCTGTTACAAATGATATGCCAAAGTTAAGTGTTACTATATTTTTTAGCCACGAGATATATTGCTCATGCAGAGGTTTGTCAAGTCCATATATCGCCATTAGGTTATCTATGGCCTCTTTTGTCATATTTGGGTTTAGCTCTCCACCGCTTAAAAAGCTATTTGGAGCTAGGTGGATAGATAAAAAAGATAAAAGCGAGATGGCAAAAAGCATCAAAACGATGTATGATAACTTCTTAAACAACCTCTGCATAAAATATTATTTCTCTATATCCCAGCTAAATACAGTTTTTCCATCAACATCACTAGCTGCTGCCATTCCCATAATATTATAACCAGCATCAACATAGTGAACTTCACCACTCACACCACTTGCTAGGTCGCTAAGTAGGTACATCGCTGAGTTTCCAACCTCCTCTATGGTTACATTTTTTCTAAGTGGAGAGTTAACCTCGTTCCATCTAAGTATCTGTTTAAAATCCCCAATACCCGAAGCAGCAAGGGTTTTTATAGGACCAGCTGAGATGGCATTTACTCTTTGTCCTTTTGCTCCAAGCTCTGCTGCCATATATCTTACACTAGATTCTAGGGCAGCTTTTGCCACACCCATAACATTATAATTTACTATATATTTTGGACCACCAAGGTAAGATAGTGTAAGGATTGAAGCATTTTCATTTAAAACACTCTCAAGACGATTTGCAAGATCTATAAATGAGTAAACAGAGACATCCATAGCGATTCTAAAAGCATCTCTTGTTGTTTTCATAAATGGCTCACTTAATGCCTCTTTTGGAGCAAAAGCGACAGAGTGAACTAAAAAGTCTATCTTGCCAAAGTTTTTTTCTATGATTGAAGCGATATTTGACATATGATCTTCATTTGACACATCAAGCTCAAACACAGCATCACTTCCAAAGCCATTAGCTATGGGTTCAACTCTTTTTTTAAGAGCATCATTTAAAAATGTAAATGCCATTGTAGCACCTTGCTCGTGACAAGCTTTTGCTATACCATATGCGATCGATTTATCATTCGCTAGTCCAACTATTAAACCTTTTTTACCCTTCATTAACATACAATTCTCCTTATTTATTTACTTCTTGTGCTATTTTGCATATCTTAAAAAAACTATCTACATCAAGCGATGCACCACCAACCAAAACGCCATCAACACCATCGATACTAAGTATCTCTTTTGCATTAGTTGCATTTACACTTCCACCATACAAAAGTGGAGCTTTTGAGATCTTTTTTATCTCTTTATGAATGGTTTTTATATCTTCCTCGCTAGGAGTTAGTCCACTACCTATCGCCCAAACAGGCTCATAAGCGACTATGAGTTTTTCATAATCTACATCGATGCCCTCAAATTGAGTTAAAATATAACTCATAGCATCATCTCTATCTTCTAGTTTTTCACCCACACAGTAGATGATATTAAAGCCATTTTCCATAAAAAAACTAAACTTTTTAGCGATGTCCTCTTGTGTTTCACCAACAATATGTCTTCGCTCACTATGTCCTATAAGTATGCTTTTACAACCAAACTCATCTAACTGCTCAACTCCAACCTCACCGCTAAATGCACCATTTTTAGTAGCATAAGCATTTTGCACACCAACGGTTATATCTTTAGTGGACTCAAGCAATGCGGTAAGTGGCGGAAAAACAAATATATCTTGGGTATTATCAGTGAGCATACTTTGTAGCTTCTCTATGTAAGATTCTGTTTTTGCTCTATTTAGATTTGTTTTAAAATTCGCCGCTACTATCACAGCTATTTACCATCCACTAAGCTTAAAACACCTGGTAAAGCTTTGCCCTCAAGTAGCTCAAGTGATGCTCCACCACCTGTTGATATAAAGTTTATCTCGCCATCAACGCCTATTCGCTGAACCAAATCCGCAGTATCCCCGCCACCAACAACAGTTGTGGCATAACTATCTGCTACAAAATGAGCTATGGCATTTGAGCCTCTAGCATATTTTTCCATCTCATAAACACCCATAGGACCGTTCCATAAGATGGTTTGAGCATCAGCTAAAACTTCACTATATAGCTTAACAGTAGCTGGACCGATGTCTAGTCCCATCCACTCATCTGGTATCTCTTGGGCTGGTACAATCTTGCTTGGTGCATCTTCACTAAATCTTTGAGCCGCTACAATATCTACGGGTAAGTAAAACTTAACACCTAGTTTTTTAGCCTCTTGCATAATGTTTTTAGCATCTTCTAATAGATCATCTTCAACCAAAGATGCACCTATGTTATAGCCTAACTCTTTTAAAAATGTAAATGCCATTCCGCCACCGATGACAATTTTATCAACTTTTGGTAGCAGATTTACTAGTGCTTCTAGCTTACCTGAAACTTTGCTTCCACCAACAATAGCGACAAATGGTCTAACTGGATTTTGTATGAGTTTGCCAAAAAACTGTATCTCTTTTTGCAGTAAAAAACCTGCTGCTTTATGGTTTTGATCAAAAAAGTGAGTAATCCCCTCAACTGATGAGTGAGCTCTATGGCTAACTCCAAAAGCATCATTTATGTAAAACTCAGCCATCGAAGCTAGTTTTTTAGATAGTGCTTCATCGTTTTTTGTCTCACCTTTTTCAAAGCGAAGATTCTCAAGCAAAAGCACTTCCGATTTTTGAAGTAACTCAGCTTTTGTCATGGCATCTTCGCCTACTACATCATTGGCTATGATAACATCTCTTTTTAGTAGATGTTGCAATCTTCTAGCTACTGGCAAAAGTGAGTATTTTTCATCAACTTCACCTTTTGGACGACCCAAATGTGAAGCTAAAACAACAGCACACTCTTGATCTAAACAGTAGTTTATAGTCGCCAATGCGGAGCGGATTCTTCTATCATCTGAGATGTTTCCAAACTCATCCATAGGAACATTAAAGTCACATCTTATAAAAACTTTTTTACTAGCTAAATCGAGATTTTTAATATCTAAAAGTTCCATTTTGCCCCTTAGTTTACTTACTAATATAAACAGCCATATCTAAAAGTCTAGATGAATAGCCCCACTCATTATCATACCAAGCCATAACTTTTACCATATTTTCATCTATAACTTGAGTTAAATCCTCAGCTAAAACGGCACTATATTCACATCCAACAAAATCTTGTGAAACTCTCATATCTTTATCTATAAGTAGTATATGTTTCATAGAAGTAGCGGCTATGTTGTTAAAAACCTCATTTACCTCTTGTTTCGTTGTTGCTTTTTTAACTACAACATTTAGATCTACCATTGAGACATTTGGCGTTGGAACCCTTACACTTTGGCCGTGTAATTTTCCTTGAAGTTGTGGTAAAACAAGCCCTATTGCCTTGGCTGCCCCTGTTGTAGTTGGGATCATATTTATAGCACCAGCTCTTGCTCTTCTTTTATCTTTTGAGTGCTTTACATCTAAAATATTTTGATCATTTGTATATGAATGAATAGTTGTCATAAGCCCTTTTTCTATGCCAAAAGCATCATCTAAAACTTTTGCAATTGGTCCTAAGCAGTTTGTCGTACAAGAGGCGTTTGAGACTATGTTTTGCCCAGCATAAAGGTGCTCATTTACACCCAAAACAAATGTAGAAGTATCATCTTTTGCAGGAGCTGAAAATAGAACTTTTTTAATACCTTTGTCAATATGGATTTGTGCATCTTTTTTAGATAAGAAAACTCCTGTACACTCAAGCACCATCTCAGCACCACAAGCTGCAAAGTCTAAATTTTTTGGATCTCTATCATTAAAAACTCTTATTTTCTTACCATTAATTGATATATTTTGTTCATCTATTTGTTCAACATTTCCATAAAAAGTTCCATGAACTGAGTCATATTTTAAAAGATACAACATCATATCCATATTAGCCATATCATTGATCGCTACAATCTCAACATCATCTCTAGTAGAGGCGATTCTAGCTACACAACGGCCGATTCTACCAAATCCATTTATTGCTATTTTTAGAGCCATAATTTTTCCTATAATTAAGATAAAAGTTGGATATTTTAGCTAAAACTTAGTTATAATTCACTTTAAAAATGACAAAAGATACTAAAGTAGCACTATTTGGTGGCTCTTTTGATCCGCCTCACTGCGGACATGAAGCGATCGTAAATGGACTTTGTGGGTTAGATTTCATTGACAAAGTTATAGTTATGCCAACTTTTTTAAATCCCTTCAAGTCAACCTTTAGTGCACCACCAAAGCTTCGCTTAAAGTGGCTAAAGCAGATTTTTAAAAGTAACAAAAAAGTAGAAGTTAGCGACTTTGAAGTGTCCAAAAAGTGCAAAGTTCCAACGATTGAGAGTGTAGAGTATCTACTAAAAAAGTATGAAAAAATCTATGTCGCAATTGGTGCTGATAACCTTGAGAAACTGCACACTTGGCACAGATATGATGAGCTAAAAAAGTTAGTAGAGTTCATTTTCATAACAAGAGATGACATAAGAATTCCGCAAGGATTTTTAGAGCTAAAAGTAGATGTAAAAATCTCATCTTCATCTCTTAGAGAGCACATCGATAGCGAATTTTTACCAAAGTGTTGCTCAAGCGAGATAGAAAAATATTACAAGGAATTACATTGCAAAAAAGATTAGAAAAAATAGTAAAAGTGCTAGATGAAAACAAAGCTCAAGGAGTTGAAGTTTTTGATCTTAGCCAAAGAGATTATATAGCAAAGTATGTAGTTATAGCCTCATCTCTAGGAACAAAACATACACTAGCTCTGCTAGATCACCTAAGAAGATCATTAAAACCAAAGGAGCAATTTTTGGGTGTTGATGAGAGCGATCACTGGGTTGTGATAGATTTGGGAGATATACTTATACACATTATGACTCCTGAGTATAGAACTAAGTATGATATAGAGAGTTTTTTAGCAGAGTTTTTAAACTAAAGAGCTCATAGACTCTGCGTTGATGTAGCATTTTGAAGCATATCTTTATAGTTATAGATCGCTTCGACATACTTGATGGCCTCACTACCTCTAGCATAACCATGCTTTAGCTTCTTATAGTAGCGTTTTTGTGCCAAAAGCGGTAAAATACTCTTTAACTCTTGCCAAAGATATGGATTCAAACCCATTTTTGTAGCCAATTCTTGAGCATCAGCTAGATGCCCAAAACCAAAGTTATAAGCCGCTAATGCAAACTTATACCTATCTTCACCTACTATAGCTTCATCTAGCTGCGAGACAATCTGAGCTATATATTTAGCCCCACCAAAAATGCTCTGCTTGGGATCTTGCCTATCTTTTATACCCATATGTGTAGCGGTATCTTGCGTTAACATCATTAGTCCTCTAACACCCGTTGGACTTGTAGCATTTGGGTTCCAGTGCGACTCTTGGTAAGAGATGGCAGCTAAAAGATGATATGGTATATCATACTTTTGTGAAGCCTCCAGAAAGTAGTTTTTATATTTTGGAAGTGCTATATCTATCTTTTGATAAAACGATTTTGTGTCAAAATAATCAAACATCAAGTTATTATCAAAATAGTGATCTTTCAATCTAGCCAACTCTCCACTTTGAAAATATGAAGCGATCCAGTTATAAAGATCCTCTTTTAATGCTTTAGATTTAGAAGATATGATCCATGCTAACTGCTCTCTTGTGCCTATATTAAAAGCAAAAGATAACTCAGGATAGTACCTTTGGTTTATGGAAAATGTATTGCTATCTACGATGGTACAATCATACTCATTTTGTGCGACTTTAGCTAAAATCTCCTCTGAAGATAGTGCTTTAGAGAAGTGTGCATCTATATTTATGCCATCTTGTTTTAACTCATCTACAGTTCTTGCATATCTAAACTCATCAGCTATCTCTATGTTTAGCCCATCTAACATCTGTATCGAAGTTGGAAAACTCTTATTTTGGGCTAGGTTTCTGTTGCATATGACTTGCTGTTGCACCTCAAGGTATGATGGTCCTAGATTGTAAGCTGCCTCATTTTGCTCATTTTTAGCTAAAAGTGCTGAAATAATGTGCATATCTTCAATTTTACTAAGCTCAATCGCCTCTTTTTGGGTACTAGCAACTGTTATATTTAGCTTAACCCCTAGATGATTGGCATAGCTCTTTAGCAGATCATACTCAAAACCTTTCTTTCCATCACTACCTATGTAGTAAGTAGATGCGGAGTTGATCAAAACAACATTTAAACTACCCTCATGTTTTAATTTTTGCAGATCATCTGGATTTATATATTTTTTCAAATAGTTAAACTCGGTGTGACTAAACCACCCAAACATAAAAGAGTAGATACTAAAAAACAAAGTGATAAGAAGCGATGTGTTTTTAAAGTCTTTCATAGTCTCTTTTTAACACTTTTAGCAAATATAAAGCGGCTAATACCATCTTCATGCTCATAAGCTAAAACCTCATCATGAACTTTAAGTATAGAATCTACCAAATAAAGCCCTAACCCAAAGCTATTTTTCGCTGGATTATCTTTGGTAAATGGCTCTATATAGTAACTTAGTGGTTTATCTAGTCTTTTTCCTCTATTTTCAAAACATAGCTCACCATCACTATTGTAGAGTATCTTAACCTTTAGATCATCTGAATATTTTATACCATTATCTATCATATTTTTTATAGCAGTCGTATAGAGTCTATAGTTTGCATTTATCTTTATGGCTGTTTCTATCTCAACTTGGATACTCTGCTCATCAACCATAGCCATATCGATAGCACCATCGACTAAGTCTATAAGTCTATACTCACTTAGCTCCATTTTATCACCGATGCTAGTTACCTCCTCTATAAGAGCGAACTCATTTACAAGTGACTCAAGCCTTCCAAAAATGGAGACAAACCTATCTCGTTGCTTTTGAGACTCTAGCATCTGAGTTGCTATAGTTCCCTTTGCTATAGGGGTCTTTAGCTCATGCATTATGTTTCTTAAAAATAGAGTTCGTGACTCTAGTATATCATTTATTTTATTTTTTGCAGCTTCCATCTCATTTGAGATCATCGATATTTCATCTTCGCCATTTGATTTAAAAGATATATTCATATTGCCCTGTCCATAAAGAGCGATCTTTTTTCTAAGCCTAATTAGCGGACGAAGCCTTTGGAGTATAAGCAAAAATGAGAAGATAATCACAGAGATTACAACTGTATATATGTAGATAATAGATGAAGATTTAAATGGTTTTAGCTCCTCATCGTGAACTAATATGCTAGATGATGGAGCTTTTATGTAGAAGTAGATATTTTTTTTATACTCAAGCATACTAACACTCATATCTTGAACTATTTTTTTAGTGTATGCACCCATAGCTGAGAGCATCAAAGATGAGCCTATGCTTTGAAAATCTTTTTGCATCAAAACTCTACCAGTTTTTAAAATGGTTTTAATCTTTTTTCTATCTTTTTCTAGGTTAATGTTATAAATAGCAAGGTTAGCCTCAAGCATAATAATGGGCCTTTGCTCTTGCATATGTTGTTGATAGATTTGTGTAATGGTTGAGTGCTTTGCAAATATGGAGTTAAAATATCTCTGCTCACTAAGTTTTAAAAACTCCCAAAAAACTATACTTATGCTAATTAAAGTTACTATTAGCGCAAAAAGTACGGTTAGTAAAACTGCATTTTTATTCATCTATTTTAGCAGTTTATAACCTACTCCTCTAACTGATTCTATAAGGGTTTTATCTCCTAGTTTATTTCTAATGCGTCCTACCATTACATCTATGCTTTTGTTTGAAGAATCCTCATTTATGGCATTTACATTGTGAATGAGATCCTCTCTTGAAACCACTAAACCCTGCTTTGCAATCATATATGAGAGTATACCAAACTCCGCATTTGTAAGATCTATAGCTCTACCTTTATAGGTTATACTCATAGAAGATATATCACATTTAAAGTCACTTTTTGACTCCTCTTTTTCAAGAGATTTTGCCTCATATCTTCTAAGAACTGAGTGTATCCTAGCCTCTAGCTCTCTTGGGTCGTATGGCTTTGGTAAATAATCATCCGCACCCATCTCCAAGGCTTTTACTTTATCGCTTAGATCACTTCTAGCCGATGATATAATGATAGGTATATCTTGTCTTTCCCTAATGGCTTCACAAACCTCCAAGCCATCCATTCCAGGGAGTGTAAGGTCTAGTATGACTAAGTCAAAAGACTCTAGTTTCAAGATACTTACTGCCTTAAAAGGGTCATCTTCGGTAGTTATTTCAAAGTCAAATTGTTCAAGATATTCAGTTAAAATTTCAGCTAATTCTAAATCATCCTCAATCATTAAAATCTTTTTCATTCACCTAGCCTAATAATATGTTGGCAATATTATAAGCTAAGAATGACAATACATAAGCAACAGCAGAAGTAAAAACAAAAAGATAGATAAAATATTTTATTCCACCAGCCTCTTTAGTAAAGACAACAGAAGCGGCCAAACAAGGCAAATAGATCATTACAACAACTATAAAAGATATAGCAGATGGAAGTGATACATTGTTTGATATTATATTTTTTAGTGAACTACTCTCCTCATCTATATCTTCTCCTAGTGAGTATAAAACTCCCAAAGTTGAAACAACAACCTCTTTTGCTGCAAGTCCAGTTTGAAGGGCAACACTAAGCTTCCAATCAAACCCAAGTGGCATAAAAATTGGTTCACTAAGTTTTCCTATGGTACCCAAATAACTCTGCTCCAAAAGTGCTTCGCTTAGCTCATTTTCAAGTTTGGTTTTATCCTCTTTAGTGCTACTTTGTTCAATTTTACTCTCATATTGCTCCTCGATATCACTATTTTTTGGATAGTTACTTAAAAACCAAACCAAAATAGAAGCAGCTGCTATAAAAGTTCCTGCTTTTTTAAGATACATCATAGTTTTAGCATAAACAGTATGCCAAACTAGTTTTAGCGAGGGTAAGCGGTATTTTGGCATCTCCATAACAAATGGCTCATCAACACCTTTAAAAGCGGTAAGTTTTAAAACTTTTGCAGCTATAAGCCCTATAAAAGCACCGCTTATATATATGGCAAAAAGTACATTTCCAGCCATTGCCGCAGAGAAAAAAGCCCCAGCAAATAGCACATAAACAGGTAGCCTAGCACCGCAACTCATAAAACCTATGATAAAAAGAGTAAGCAATCTATCTCTATCGTTTTTTAAAATTCTAGCACTCATATAAGCAGGTATAGAGCAACCAAACCCCGTCACAAGCGGGATAAAACTCTGTCCATGAAGCCCAAACTTATGAAAAAATCCATCTAGTAAAAACGCAACCCTTGACATATAACCTGTTGTTTCCAAAAGGGCAATACCAATAAAAAGTATGGCGATATTTGGCACAAAACTAACAACCGCTCCAACACCAGCTATAAGCCCATCTTTAACTAAAGATTGCAGATCTTCATTTGTGATAGTTGAGCTAACACTATCACCTAGCCATCCAAAAAACTCCTCAATATACCCAGCAGGAAGATCTCCTAGTGTAAAAGTGATCTGAAAAAGCGACCACATTAAAAACAAAAATATAGGAATACCAAAATATTTATGCAGCAAAATTGAGTCTATCTTATCTGTTAGACTCTTTTTCTCTCTTGGTTTTACAAAACTCACAACCTCCTTTACAACACCGCGACAAAAAGATGCTATCTCACTTGCAAAAGCCTCTTTTATATCATCATTATCGTGATGGAGTTCTATGTGCTCTAGGCTATGTGCTAGGTGTGGTGAGAGTTCTACAAAGATGGGATCTTGTCTTAAAACATTGTATGTTTTTCTATCATTTCTCAGTAGATTTATGGCTAGATTTCTAAATGAGTGGCTACTTTTATAGCCATGATGAGACAAAAATTCCGATATAGTTTTTATCTCCTCCTCTACAGCTTCACTAAAAAGTAGTTTATTTGGCTCTAGCTCTTTTTGGTTCACTTTTATGACATTATCTAAAAGATCATTTATGCCCATTTTAGTTTTAGCAGATACTTTTGTTACCTCTATATTTAGTATCTTGCTTAGCTGCTTATCATCTATGCTAATCCCCTCAATCTGGGCTTCATCACTCATATTTAGAGCCATGATCACCTTTTTATCAAGTAGCATAAGCTCTGTTGTTAATGTTAAGTTTTTCTCAAGATTAGTAGAGTCTAGTACATTTAGTATGATGTCATACTCACCCTTCTCAAGGTAGCTAGTAGTCACCTTCTCCTCTTGTGAGTAGCCACCTAGTGCATAGGTGCCAGGTAGATCCACTATGGTAAAGCTATGGTTTTTATAAACAAAAAACACCTCACTTTTCTCAACAGTAACCCCAGAGAAGTTTCCTATGTGCAGATGTGCATTTGATATGGAGTTAATAAGCATACTCTTACCAACATTAGGTTGCCCAACTAGTGCTATTTTTATACTTTTTTTCATATTTTTTCAACCTCTATTAAGTCTGCCTCTTTTACTCTAAGGGCCACCCTTGTGTTTGCGACTTTTATCTCTATTGTACTTTTTGTGGGTGAATACTCAAGCACCTCAAGTTCGCTTCCTCTTAGTATCCCAAAAGATATAAGTCGCTGTTTTAATTCGCCCTCACTACGAAGTTTTACAACCTTAACCCTGCACTCTTTTTTACAATCACTTAGCTTTTTCCGCATTGTCTTGACTCTTTTTTTGCCACAATTATAAAGGATAAAAATTAAAAGAAAGTTTAAATTGAGAATTATTATCAATGATATTTAAACTTTTTTTGTACAATTATTAAAAAAGGATTGCAAATGAACAATAAAATAGTACTAATAACAGGTGCAGCTGGAGGTTTAGGCTCAGCTTTGGTAGCAGAGGTTGCTAAGAAAAATCCAAAGAAGATATATTGTGGGGTTAGAGATCTTAGCTCAGCTGAGTTTTTAAAAAACATCTCAAGTGCGGTGGAACTACTAGAGCTAGATATATCAAAAAGCGACTCCATAAAAAGTGCCATCTCTGCCATAGAAAACCTAGATGTGCTTATAAATAATGCTGGTATAAACAAAGGTGGCAGAGTTATAGATGGTGATTTTAGCGAAATTGAGGTAAATCTTTTTGGTACTATGAACCTAACATCGGCTCTTTTTAGCAAACTAACCCACAAAGAAGCGGTGGTTATAAATGTCACATCTTCACTAGCTCTTATAAACCTACCAATAATGGCGTGCTATTGCATCTCAAAAGCGGCACTTCGCTCATATACACAAGCTCTAAGAGCTGAACTATCTTTTTATGGAGCTAGAGTTTTTGAAGCACTTAGCGGACCGATTGACACAAGATTGAGTGCTGGAGCAGATATGCCAAAAGCAAAACCTAGCGATGTTGCAAAAGCCATAATAGATGGCATAAATGGCAGTAGCTATGACATCTATACAGATGATTATGCTAAAGAGCTAAAAGCTGCTCTTGATGAAAACTATGCCATAGTTGAGAGAGATATGAGCTACTCACTAAAGGGTTAAATGTAGAATGCTTTATGTGTTCTACACCTAATGGTCGCTCTTTATAATCTTGATTTCATCATCTGTTAAACCATAAAGCTCATAAACCAACTCATCTATTTTCTCTTCTAGCTCTTTTGT
>JACDJC010002225.1_pt1 | contig 15605 bp, 12 predicted proteins | sample 7454191 | NCBI WGS metagenome assembly JACDJC01 (sample SAMN14253291, study PRJNA609438) | sludge metagenome | isolation source: sludge after 25d culture with pyrite and EDTA | collected 2018-12-20 | reverse complement strand
GTCACCCGCTGCCCCGTGCCCAGATCGGTGACGCCGTAGGCCCGGTGGCAAAGCACCCGGCCGCCCCTCGCCGCCAGGAGTACGGCACCGGGAAACACCCCGCCGGCCACGGCTTGGGTCATCAGGCGATGGGCCCCCTCGAAGGGATCCGCTGGTTCCTTTCGCAGGACCCTCTGCCCTGTTCCGTCAACCACCACCGGCGACTTCCAGTACTGCCCGGGCGGCATCCAACCGCACCGGCAGCCCCAGGGGCCAGGTGAGATTGCGTGGCCCGTGTCCGATACCGGAACCGGCGACCACCGGAACGCCGAGATCCGCCAAGAGGTCCTCAAAGACCCGCCACAGATCCGCCTCTTTGCCACAGTCGGTGAAATCCCCCAGCACCACGGCCCGCACCCCGTCCAGAACACCGGCCAGACGCATCTGGGTCAACATGCGATCGATGCGGTAGGGTGCCTCGCCCCGGTCCTCGAACACGACGACCCCTCCTTCAAAGCGGGGCGCAAAATCGGTGCCGATCAGGTGGCACAAGGTGGTGAGATTCCCGCCGCACAGGTATCCCCTGGCTTCCCCGGCGGTGAGCACCCGGGCCGCTGTCAGCTTCAGGCTGATTTGCGCGCCGTCCATCACTCCCGCCCGGAAGGCCGCCACCGTTTCTGGATCGGCCTGGGCGAGGCTTGCCACGGTGGGGCCGTGGAAACAGACCAGCCCGGCCCGCCGGCAGACAGCCCACAGCAGGGCCGAAATATCGGAAAAGCCCACCAGTCGTTTGGGATGGGCTGCGATACGGGAAAAATCCAGGCGGGAAAGCAGTCGCAGGCTCCCGTAGCCGCCCCGGGCACAGATGATGCCGGAAATGGCCGGATCATCGAAGGCCGCCATCAGCGCCTCGGCCCGCAGATCGTCCTCGCCGGCGAGATACCGGTGGCGTTGATAAAGGGCCTCGGAAGGAACCGGCGCCAGCCCGAAATCTCGCAGGACCGCAAGCCCCGGAGCGAGCGCCTCGGCCCGGCAGGCCCCGGCCGGGGCCACCACCGCCACCCGGTCGCCGGGTTTGAGCGCCGGAGGGTACACCAATGGGAAACGGAGCGTCATGGCTCAGAAGCATACCAAGATCCCCTGCGGAGTCAAAAGGAAACCTCGGGCCCTGCCGGTGTCCTTCCGAGCGCGGCGAGGAACCTGCACAGTTGGCAATACGGCGGGAAGCGGGAACAGTCTCGAAGAGATCCCTCGTCGCTTTCGCTCCGTCGGGATGACAGGGGGGCGCCGTCGATCAAGCCCGGAGAATCGAAAAAACCCCTCGCCACTTGGTTCCTCGAAATGACAAAAGGCTCGCCTCCCCGCCCGAAGGCAACAATCCAGTTGACAGGGCCGGCCAAATTGCTTAGAAGGATTGTCTGTGTCGGGGCGTAGCGCAGCCTGGTAGCGCACTTGAATGGGGTTCAAGGGGTCGGAGGTTCAAATCCTCTCGCCCCGACCAGCTAATGGCAATAAAAAGGGACGCTTGAAAAAGCGCCCCTTTTTTATTAGGCCTATCGTGTGGGGCCGGTTTTGACCGTTTCCGGCCCCGATCCCGACAAAAAACACGACAAGTCTTGGAGCGTGACATTGCGGATCCAGCCCAAAAACATCGGCGGCCTCCAGCCCACCGACATTCTTTTTCAAACCGCCTACTGGGCGCAGGTCAAGGCCCGTCTCGGCTGGGCGCCGCACGCCTTCGACCTCGTCCCTCGCGCCGGCTACCAGGGCGACCTCTTGATCCTGGTCAAATCGATCGACGCGGACACGGCCATTGCCTATGCGCCCCAGGGGCCCGAATTCGCCCCGGTGCCCGAAGACTACGGCCCCTACCTGGAGGCGCTGTCCGAGTCCATCCGCGCTCAAATGGGCAAAAAGGTGGCCTTCATCCGCTACGATCTGCCCTGGGCGTCGCCCTACGCCGACGAACTGGATCGCCATCCCCACCCCGTTGCTCCCGAAGACCGCATCCGCGAATTGCGCATGAACTTCAGCACGCGCCACTGGAACCTGAAAAAGGCCCCCCAGGACATGACGGTGGCCGACACCTACGTGGTGGACATCGGCGGCAGCGAAGACACCCTTCTTGCCCGCATGAAGCCCAAGACGCGCTACAACATCCGCCTGGCCCAGCGAAAAGGGGTCCGTGTGGCACCGGTGGCGCCGGATCAGTTGCCCCTCTTCTACCGGCTCTATCGCCAGACGGCGCGGCGCAACGGATTTTTCGCCAGCGACTACCGGTATTTCAAAGCCCTTTGGACGCCACCGGCGCCGTCTTCCGATTCGCCGGAGCTTGTTTTCCTGCTGGCGACCCACGGTGAAGACGTGCTGGCAGGGGCCATCATCGCCATCAGCGGCAAGGAGGCCTTTTTTCTCCACGGGGGCTCATCGGCGCTTAAGCGCAATTTCATGGGCTCCTACGCCCTTCACTGGGAGGCGATCCGCCAGGCCCGTCTGCGCCAATGCCGGGTCTACGACATGGGGGCCGTCCCGCCGGGCAAAACCCCCGACCACGCCTTCTACGGCCTCTACCGCTTCAAGTCCGGCTTCGGCGGGCGTATCGTCCACCGCAGCGGCTCCTGGGACTATCCCCTCAAGGAGGATGCCTACCGGCGCTTTCGCAACTGGGAGACCCTGCAAGGAGGCTACGAAATCGGCTGCGGAATCACTCCTGAAAGATGAGGCTGGGGCTGGCATCTGATGGAAGCTGAACTGGGCGCCGGCGGCATCTGCACCACGGCCTCCTGTAAGAACTGATTGAGCCATTATCAGAGGCCGCTACAAGGCACACCTTCCCGGTCAGCAGGCTCACCGTGGATTCCTGGTTGAAAATTTTCGGTCAGCCAGTGGATAAAATCCCTGACAACCCCCTCGTCGTGCTTGCACGAGCATCCCTGCTGGCGATGGATCAATGCTTTGAAACCCTCCGGCATCGGGATGGCGTTTTCACCCCAATAATGGAATGTCCGGCCGATGAAGGCATATGGCCGCTTCGTGTCCTTTATAAGATCCGCCTCGGTATTGTGGAAAACCGACGGGATGCGGCACCATTGGCCATGCCCGTCGAGGAAATACTGGTTGTCCCCGCAGCGCTGCTGCCATGTGCCGGACGGGTTTGGCCTCTTTTTGTGGAATCTTGGATCAGCGAAGTAGGCGTCAAACCGAAGTCGTTCTTCCACCTGCATGGCGTATAGCAGCCGCTGGCCCCGATGTTTCGGCCTGGTGCCCATGATCCAGTCGCCGGCATTCAATTTGACGCCCATGTGATTCGGCGTACAAAGGGCGAGGGTACAATAGCCCCAGAAGGGGTTCGGTGCCAGGCCCGTGTCGGTTTTCACCACGTATGAGCAAAGTCTCATGGGCACATGCCATCTCAATTTTTCCTCACCCCCAACGATCAGCTTGAATGCAAATTGGAATTAGACCATTGGGTGGGATTTTTTTTTGCGTTTAAATCGCTCAGTTTAGGTCTTATTTTGTCAAGATTTGGATACCTGCCACCACAGGGGACTCGATCCCGGATAATACGCCACCCAACATATGGGCCATACCCACCCTCGCCCCTTCGACTTGATTAGCGCCGGCTTCGCCCCACAACTGCCTAGCGACATCAATGACCACACGAACGCCGGAAGCGCCCAAGGGATGCCCCATGGAAAGCAGACCGCCGCTTGGATTGACCGGACAGCGCCCCCCAAGCTCCGCAGCGCCGGAACGTGCAAAGGCAACACCGTCTCCCGGAGGGCAAAGCCCGAGCATCTCATAAGCTGACAGTTCTTCGCCCGAAAAAGCGTCGTGCATTTCAACCACATCAATGTCTCTACTTGGATCAACTCCCGCCATTTCGCAAGCTTCAGCTACCCCTCGGATATTGGTTTCCAGGGCTAACGGGTCATATGAAGAATCTTCAGCACCACTAACCGAAATGACCGAACCCGCAAGTTTGACCGCCGGACGATGGGACTTCTTATTGAATTTTTTATAGTACTCCCTGCTGCAAAGGAGTACGGCAGCCGCCCCATCACTCTGGGGGCAGCATTGGAGGACCGTAATCGGTTCCGCAATCATTGGGGAGGCCATGATCTCTTGGAAAGTGAACGCTTTTTTGTACTGAGAGTAAGGGTTGGTGACGCCGTTCTTGTGGTTTTTAATGGAAGGATAGCAGATGTCTTCCAGCGTTGCCCCCCGCTGTTCCATCAAGCGGTTGCATAGCATGGCGAAAAATGACGGCATGGTCAGGGACAACTTCGCCTGCAGGTCGCCCTCTATGCCGATCAGTCCCTTGCCAAATTTTTTATTATAGGCCGAGAGGGACTCAACGCCAAACGCCAAACCGACGTTGCATCTACCGTAAGCAATATCTTGGTACAGCAGATGAACGGCGCTCGATCCGCTGGCACAGGCATTCTCCACCGTGTACATCGGGATCTTACCAATGCCAAGACGGATGAGTGTGGACTGGACGACCGTGGCTGGGCTGTGGATACTGCCGCAATAGGCAACCTGTATCTCCTTGGGGGAGATTTCGGCATCGTTTATGGCAGCCAGAGATGCGGCAGCCCCCAGCTCGTTTACCGTCTTGCTTTCGTGTTTGCCGAAAATGGTCTGCCCAATGCCTAAAACATATACGTCTCGCATTATTCTGCTCCTCCTTCTTCCTCCCCGCAAGGCGTGTAATAGTAACCGGCGACCTCCGTTCCATCCTTTTCGACCCAGATTGTTCCTGTTTCCATTTTCAGCCGCATTCCTGTTTTGATGTCATCCGCGTGTGCGCGAATCTGTCCGAACACTCTGACACCTTCTGGTAGATCTATATAACCGGCGATAATCGGTGGTTTGTAAGGTCCTACCGGAACTTGGGTAATGGAATAAGAAAACAGCTTTCCAGTTTTGCTCAACGGCGTTTTTGTGCCGTTGCCCGAGGAACAAAAGGGACAAAGTTCGTATACAGGAAATGATGTTTTCCCGCAGGAATTGCACCTGAATCCCATCTGAATCAGAGAATCGCCTTCTATTTCCAAGGCACCAGAATGAAAAATCTTCTCGTTGCCCATCCTTTATACCTCTCTTTATTTGTGACGAGTCCGGAGTTCTATATCTTTGTTTCTTGTTAGACATTCGTTTTTCTCAACCATTGGCGCTTTTACGAGACACCTCCAGTATTCGCGTCAAGCCTGAGGAAAAATCTTAATTTTTGGTTGCGAGTATTCTTCCGATGATCAGGCGCTGAACTTCCGAAGTGCCCTCAACGATCTGAAGAATTTTGACCCCCTTGTAGTATCGCGAAATCGGACATTCTTCCATCAGACCATATCCGCCGTGGATGGAAAGTGCATCACTGGCTACCCTCTCCGCCATTTCCGTGGCAAAAAGTTTGGCGACCGAAGCCTCGAAGGTATGCGGTAGTCCTTGGTCTTTCAACCAAGCGGCTTTCAAATATTGGTTTCGGGCCAGTTCGATAGCCACGGCCATATCGGCCAGTTTGAACTGAATCGCCTGAAACTCAAATATAGGGCGACCAAACTGCCGCCGGCCCTTCGCATATTTTAGCGCCTCATCTAAGCAAGCCTGTGCCATTCCGACGGCCATTGCCGCGATACTGATGCGGCCAGTCTCAAGCACGGCCAGATGTTGCGAAAACCCCCGTTTTGGGTCACCCAGCAAATTTTCTTCAGGCACCCGACAGTCCGACAGGATCACTTCATGAGTGGCCGAGTGGTGCCAGGCCATTTTCCGGTAGCGCTCCCCCACCTTGAACCCAGGTGCATCTTTTGGAACGATGAAGGTCGATATGCTATTGCTGCCGCCCTCGTCATTGACTCTTGCAGCCACAATGATCATGGAAGAATTGTCGAGGCCTATGTTGGTAATGAATTGTTTGGTGCCGTTCAGCACCCATTGTCCACCCTTGAACTCCGCTGTTGTCTTCAAAGCGCCGGCATCGGAGCCGGAATCCGGTTCGGTTAATCCGAAGGCGCCGATCTCCTTTCCCTGGGCTAGGGGAATGAGCCATTTTTCCTTTTGCGCCTCCGTACCGAATACGGCGATCTCTTGAGCGACGACACTGGTAGTTACGTCAAGAAGGCCACCCAGGGAGGTGTCGACTCGGGAGATTTCTTCAATGCATAGGTGCATGCTTACCCAGTCTCCGCCCATTCCACCATATTTCTCGGCAAAAGGAATGCCCATGAGACCGAGATCTGCCATCTGCCGGATGATATCATATGGGTATTCTCCACTGCCCGCTATCTCCTCGGCCCTTGGCGCTATCTCTTTCTGGGCAAATCGGCGGACCTCCTGGCGAATCATCTGCTGCTCTTTGGTAAGATTGAAATCCACGGATCTTCTCCTTCAGCGGTTTTTTATTCTTTTACAAAGAAATCTTCGAATTCTTTGCGAACGACCTTCTTGTCCAGTTTTCCTACGCTGGTCTTCGGGATTTCCTTGACGAAAACGACATCGTCTGGGAGTTGCCATTTTGCAAATTGCTCACCGATGGAAGCCAAAATGTCCTCCTTGGTGACTATTCCCGAAGCCCCCTCCCGGAGAACGACCAAGGCCAGCGGCCGTTCCTGCCATTTGGGATGGGCAAGGCCAACGACGCAGGCCTCCTTTACGTCTTTATGCCCCATAATCGCATTTTCAAGATCGATTGATGATATCCATTCTCCGCCGCTTTTGATCACGTCTTTGAACCTGTCCGTAATCTTGACATATCCATGCTCATCAATGGTGCCCGCATCGCCGCTTTTCCAGTACCCTTCATCATCGAAACAATCCGAGGTTCGCGGATCGTTGTGATAACTGGCTGTAATCCAGGGGCCTCGAACAAGAAACTCACCGACTGTTTCACCATCGGCGGGCACCGGCTTCCCATCCGGGCCGATAATTTTTATGTCAAGTCCAACTACGGGCAAGCCCTGTTTTCTCTGGTTTTTCCATTCCTGTTCCTGAGTCCAGCCCTGGATGGTCGGTTTGAAACGGTTCACGGTAACAATCGGCGTGGTCTCTGTGGCCCCATAGGCGTGAATGATTTCGGCCTTGCCCAAATCGTAATACCCTCGCATCATGGATAGAGGCGGCTCGGTAGCGCCAGAGATCATTCGCAAACCCGTGAAATCAGGCTTTTCCGGCAAGGTGCGAATATAGTCCAGCATCGGCATGAAGATGGCCGGCGCACCATTGCTGAAGGTAACCTTTTCCGATATCATCAGGTCGACCAGGATATCGGTGGTTTCCATAGTATAACGACCCGGAAAAACGAGCTTGGCCCCAACCAAAGGTGCGGAGAGCCAGACGCCCCATCCTTGGCCGTGGAACATCGGAACCGTCTGCATGATCACATCCTTCAATCCCAGCTGGAATCCGTAGGCCATAACCATTGTATGGAGATAGATGCAACGGTGGGAGTAATAAACACCTTTCGGTTTTCCTGTGGTTCCCGAGGTATAGCAGGCGCTATAAGCTGAAGTCTCGTTGATCATGGGCCATTCGAAGCCTGCTGGCGATTCTTCCAGAAGCGTTTCGTAGCTTTTAACGGACGTCAGACTAGTTTTGATATCATTCAGGTCTTCGTCGGTGATGACAACAAACCCCTTCACAGTCGATAGTTCACCGGCAACGGCTTCAATAAGTGGCAAAAGTGTGTCGCTCACAAAAACAAAACGAGCCTCACTGTGATTTACCACATAGGCCAGATCAACGGGTGACAAGCGAAGATTCATTTGAAGCACCACTGCGCCGATACCTGAAATGGCGAGGTAGAGTTCAAAATGTCTGTGGGTGTTCCATTCCATCACCCCGATGCGATCGCCCGGCTTAACACCGAGTTTTTTCAGGGCGTTGGCAAGTTTTTGAATTCTCTGGTAGGCTTGGCCATAATTGTACCGAAAAAGAGTGCCGTCTGTTTTACGGGAAACGATTTCGACTTCCGAGTAGGTCCGGGCAGCGCCTCTGATGAGGCTAGAGGTGTTCAGGGGATAATTGTCGCCAGATGTAGATGGGCAGCCGTCAACGATAGAGTAATTCATTTCAATCATCCTTTGCTTTTGAGTGGTTAAACTTCCCTGGCTTGTTTTGAGGACGAATCGAGAATTGACACCAAGCCTTCAAGAGGTTCGAGAGCAATTTGTTTGGAATGGCAGATGTATCCCGTCGTTATCTACCTTTGAATTGCGGTTTTCGCTTTTCCATGAACGCCCCCAGGCCTTCTTTCAGGTCTTCTGTCGAAAACAACAGTTCAAAACACCTTGCTTCATAGGCTAGCGCTGAACTCAGATCCATGCTCATGCCGGCGTTGGCGGCAGCCTTGATCGTCTTGAGGGCCACACGAGGACGACCGGCAAATTTTTTGGCCATTTTAATCGCTTCTTCCATCAGGGAGGCGGCCGGAAAGACCCGGTTCACCAAGCCGATCCGGTAGGCTTCCTGCGCGTCGATGGGGTCGCCAGAAAAGAGCATCTCCTTGGCCCTGCCCGAGCCTATCAGGCGGGGCAGGCGCTGGGTCCCGCCGCCGCCTGGCATCACGCCGATTTTGATTTCGGGCAAAGCAAACAAAGCACTTTCGGACGCAAGGCGGATGTCGCATGCCAAAGCCAGTTCGCATCCGCCCCCGAAGGCGATCCCGTTGACGGCGGCGATCACCGGTTTTTCGATTTTTTCGATGTCGTTCATAACCCTATGTGCCCGGGACACAAACTCGTGGGCATCGGCAGGGGATTCGAGGCGGCTCACCTGCTTGATATCCGCACCGGCAGCGAAGCATTTATCACCCCCCGTGATAACGAGAGCAGCGAGATCCGCCTCTTTTGCGACACATTCCATCAGGTGGCTCAGCTCATCAAGCATCTCCTCACTCAAGGCATTGAGCTGTTCCGGGCGATTCAGCGTGATCACGGATACACCCGATGTATCATCTCTCTCGAATCGGATCGTCTCGTATTTCATTTCGCTTTCCCTTTTTAAAAATAATTTACCCTTACTTCGCTGCCATCCGGAGCGCCGCATCAAGGCGGATAGTCTCTCCATTCAGGTATGGGTTTTCTATGATATGACTCGCCAAACTAGCGAATTCCTCAGGCCTTCCCAATCGCACCGGGAACGGGACCGACTTGGCGAGGGCTTCTCGGATCGGCGAAGGGAGCCCGGCCAGCATCGGCGTTTCGAACAAACCCGGAGCAATTGTCATAACCCGTATGCCATAGTCGGCAAATTCGCGGGCAATCGGAAGCGTCATGCCCACAACGCCGGCCTTGGAAGCGCTGTAGGCAGCCTGCCCGATCTGTCCCTCAAAGGCTGCGGCGGATGCCGTATTGATGATCACACCTTTTTCGCCATCGGCATTTGGTGAATTGCTCGTCATCATGGCGGCGGCTTGGCTTAATACGTTCATGGTGCCGATCAAGTTGATTTGGATAACCCGGTTGAAGAGATCGATCGGGATGGGCCCTTTTTTGCCAAGAACCTTCATGGGGGTTCCTACGCCGGCGCAATTGATCACCCCGTGTAGAGCGTCGAAGGTATCGATCACCTTTTCTAATGCAGACCGAACGGAAGCCGCATCGACCACATCGGTTTGACAATAAAGGGCACGATTGCCGAGTTCAGCGGAAATTTTTTCTCCTCGATTTTCATCAAGGTCTAAAATCCCGACCGTAGCGCCTCTGTCGACGAACTGGCGGATACAAGCTTCGCCGAGACCCGAAGCCCCTCCGGTGACAATGATGCTGGCTCCCTCAAGTTCCATCGATCTCTCCTTTCCGAAAAATCAAACAGTATCGATTCGCTGATTTTAGAAAAACCTCGCAGCCATCTCCGACGAGAAACTGTCGGCTCTTTTCGAGATTCTCATGTCAAAAAACGTACCAACCCTTTGGTATTAAAATTTTATATGTTCTTTCAATAGTTTATATGATTTGTGGCGCTCAGAGGGCCATAAGACAAGAAGGCGAGGTTGTCAAATAAGACGAATTATGTTGCCGCATATGACAGATTAGCTATATATTGCGTTTATTACGTTACGCATCCTGTTTTTCGAAGCCGGAAAGGAGGAACCCATGAGAAATTTTTTTCGGGACGCAACGCTAGCCATCTGCGGCAGCCTCGATATCGAAGAAGCGCTCTGGCATTGCCTGCTCTGCATTCGTGAATATGTACCGGCCGACGTTCTTTCCCTTCATCTCTACGAACAGGATAGCGGTCTTCTCGAAACGGTGGCCTATGCGAATATGGAAGGCGGGAAAAAATGCTCCTACAAAAATATGCTCCCTGATACCATTTTAAAAGATCTGAAAAAAAAACCACCTAAAGGGCCCTGGATGGTAGACCGGCTGGGAGATTACGACGGGACACGACAAGCTGCCTCTCATTTTCACGCTACGGATATGGCGGGCATTATCATGGATCTCGTTCTCGAAAAAAAGCTTTTAGGTGTGTTTCTGGTGGCTTCAAAGCACCCGAATCGTTTTCTGCCCAAACATTTCAAGCTCGTCGAAATGCTGAACAAACCCATCGCAGTGGCCTTGACCAACAGCATGCGCCATCGGGAACTGGTGCGGCTAAAGGATCTTCTTGCAGATGACAGCCGCTATTTTCAAAACGAGCTACGCAGACGCGTCGGTCAAGAAGTGATCGGTGGAGAACTGGGTCTTCGCGGCACCATGCAGTTGGTCCATCGAATCGCCCCCTTGAGCAGTCCCGTCCTTTTGCTTGGCGAGACGGGTGTCGGCAAAGAACTCATCGCGGGGGCGATTCACAATTTATCGCCTCGAAAAAACGGCCCCATGATCAGCTTCAACTGCGGGGCTATCCCTCCGAGCCTGATGGACAGCGAGTTGTTCGGGTATGAAAAAGGCGCGTTTACCGGCGCCAGCGCCCGAAAACGAGGGGTCTTCGAACGAGCCCAGGGCGGCACCATATTTCTAGATGAAATCGGAGAGTTGGCACTCGATGCACAGATAAGATTGCTGAGGGTGTTGCAACAAAAGGAGATCCAACGGGTGGGCGGGACGGAAAAAGTTTCCCTTGACATCCGGGTTGTTGCGGCAACCCACCGCAACCTGAAAGAGATGATCGGGAAGGGGACTTTCCGCGAAGATCTTTTCTTCCGACTGAATGTGTTTCCCATCACCATCCCGCCGCTTCGAGAACGTCAGGACGACATTCCCGCGCTGGCACAGCATTTCATTCTGGAAAAGGCCAAAGAAATGAAACTCGGGGATCCCCCTCAATTGATGCCGGGTGAAGTGGCGCGCTTAATGGATTACGAATGGCCGGGCAACGTCCGTGAACTCGAAAACACAATCGAAAGGGCGCTGATTCTCAACAAGAACCATTTTCTTTCCTTTGACGACCTCCCGTTAAACGCCGTGAAGGAGCCATCTCAAACCGGAAAACCTATTGAACCGTCTTTACCTCAGCCTCTCGACACGATTATTGAAAATCATATCCGATCCATTCTTAAATTCACGAATGGAAAAATCCATGGGAAAGGCGGGGCCGCTGAACTCTTGTCAATGAATCCCAGCACGTTGAGACACCGGATGAAAAAACTCGGCATCACGGTAAAAAAAACAGTCTCTAAGAACTATGACCGGCCTCTTCGTCTTTGATAGGGAAACGTATCAAGGCGGACTATGCCGCCAGCATTTCAGCCACGGCGGCTTCCATCAACCGGTCATTCCGTTTTTGGGATTTTTGCAGCTTTGATTCCAGATCGTCGCACAGGGCCATGAGTTGATCGACGTTGGCGACGATTCGTTTTTGTTCGTTTAGCGGTGGAATCGGAATCGATATTTTCCTGATTTTGCCGACGCTCAAGTTATAAAGACCGCTCGTCGTTATAGATAGCTCCTTCATTATTGAGATACCGGCAGGTGAATTGAGGAATAGCAAGGTATAATCTGAAACGGTATGCCCAATGGGTCTACACCTGATCAGATGGTTCTGGTGGACGCAATTTTCGATCTCTTCATGCCAGATGGCACATCGGCCGATTTCATTCTCACTCCCGTTGCCTTCTACTACCAGCAAGTCGCCATCCTTCAAGCGCCATCTTTCGAGTTCACCGTCGCCCAGTTCAAAATTCTCGATTTGACCAAGATTCAGATAGCCCCTGTAAACGTTGCCCACTCTCAGGTATGGAAAATAATTTTTTACCGGCTTCCTTTTTGGAGTTTTTTGAATGCCACCGACTACTTCATAAATATCATCTATTAGGACCCACTCCCAACCACAAGGTGCTTCAAAATGTTGTTTTTCGGCTCGTAGGTCGGTAAGCTTCTGACCCTTCCGAATGGTCCCCGCTTCTACAAGGGATCGCCTTCTGGCACACACCTTCTCCAACAACACCGACGCCGGCTCGTCGTTCGGATCTTGGGGCACCAGCTTGCCTTGGACGGCCAATTGCAGGATGGCCTGCCGGAGTTTGGTGACGTTTTCCGGCTGGCTGTAGAGCAGGTCGAAGTTGGTGTGAATCCGCTGCCAGTGCTTGTTGAAACGGGCGGGCTCAGGGGCGGCCAGCATCTTGTCGATGCAGGCATCGTTGAGCTGAATGCAGGTCTGGCGGGTCTTCTGTTTCCGGGCTTCCAAATCGTCGCACAGGGCCATGAGTTCATCGACTTTGGCGACGATGCGCTTCTGTTCGTTGGCCGGCGGAAGCGGAAAGGGTCTCATGGCAAAATAGTCCGCTGGAACCCGCTTCTGACCAGCCGACCCGGTCATTACTTCCACACCATTGTTCAAAAAGCTGGCAGACTTTAAAAACAGCAGTACATAGTCCGCCATAATTTCGTCGGAAACTGCTCGAAAAACATGCAACTCAGTAGTTCCCGCACCGATTCCATTAACCAAATTTCGCAGCACAGCCGATTTTCCGTTTTGAAAGCATGGCGTTATTTTGGCGCATACAACATCACCCTCTGCAAGGTGGGTAAACCCTTGTTTCACCTCACTCCAAATTCGTTCTTCAAATTGGACGCTTTCTCCCAGTTTTGCTGGTATCAGCCTCATTGGAAAAAAAGACACCTTAAGATCATTACCAACTTCGTTCCGTGGATTGACGGAGCCGATGGTGGCCAGCCGGGTCCATTCCCAGTTTTCGGGCAAACGCCATGGGAACTGATCGGCGCTGACTGTTGGCGTGACCTTAAATCGTTTTGTTTTCCCTTCTTTGGAAAATCGCCTTTTTTCGGTTTGTATTTTCTCCAACAACACCGACGCCGGCTCATCATTCGGATCTTGCGGCACCAACTTGCCTTGCACGGCAAGCTGCAAGATCATTTCGCGCAGCTTTTGGACCCCGTTGGGCGCCTCGGCCATGATTTCGAAATTGTCGAAAAAGGTCTTCAGATCCATCAGGATTGGCCCCCCAGCGACTTCATCAGTTCGGCCTTGAGTTGGTCCCGCACACCGGCCGCCTCTTTCACCAGGCTCCGGTACTGCTTGAGCAGTTCGTCCGGGTCGCCCGGGTTGCTGTCCGGGCTGTGGGGGTTCTTGATATCCAGATTGTACCCGCCGGCCTCGATGTCCTTGAAATCCACCCGCCAGGCACGCTCGTTTTCCTCCCGCCGGTCCCACCACGCCTTTTCCGGCTCGAACTCCTCGATGCGCATCGGCTTGGTCTTGGAATACGACTTGTAGCCCTCAGGGTACGGGTGCTCGTAGTACCAGACCTCACGGGTCTTTTCGCCCTTGGTGAAAAACAGGAGGTTGGTCTTGATGCCGGTGTAGGGGCTGAACACGCCGTTGGGCAGGCGCACCACGGTGTGCAGGTTGCACTCGGTCAAAAGCTTTTCCTTGATGCGAGTCTTGACCCCTTCACCAAACAGCGTCCCATCCGGCAACACCATGCCGCAGCGGCCGCCGTCCTTGAGAATGTGCATGATGAAAACCAGAAACAGATCGGCCGTTTCCCGCGTTCGCAAGCCGGTGGGAAAATTGTTCTCGATGCCGTCTTCTTCCATCCCCCCAAACGGCGGGTTGGTGAGCACCACCTCCACCCGGTCCTTGGGGCCGTAACTGATTAACGGCCGGGCCAGGGTGTTGTCGTGCTTGATGTTCGACGGCACGTCGATGTCGTGCAGGAGCATGTTGGTGATGCACAGCGAATGGGGAAGCTGCTTTTTCTCGACGCCGAAGATGGAGGACTGGAGCAGGCGCTCATCCTCGATGGTCTTTACCTGCTGGCTTCGGATGTTGTTCAGGGCGCAAGTCAAAAAGCCGCCGGTGCCGCAGGCTGGGTCCAGGATCTTTTCGCCCAGCTTCGGGGCCACCATGTCCGCCATGAACTGGGTCACGGCCCTGGGGGTGTAGTATTCGCCGGAATTGCCGGCGCTCTGGAGGTCCTTGAGGATCTTCTCGTAGAGGTCGCCGAACATGTGACGGTCGTCGGAGCTGGTGAAATCGATCTCGTTGATCTTGTTGATCACCTGGCGCATCAGGGTGCCGGACTTCATGTAGTTGTAGCCGTCCTCGAAGACCGAACGCACGATGAAGGCCCGCTGGTTGCCGTTGGTACCAACGTGGAGTTCCTTCAGGGTGGGAAAAAGCTCGTCGTTCACGAAGTACCAAAGCTCGTCGCCGGTCATCCCCTCTGGATCGGCGGCCCAGTTGCGCCAGCGCATATCCTCCGGCAGCGGCGATTTGTAGTCGGCCGACAGAAGCTCGGCCTCCTGCTCCTTGTCATCGAAAATCTTCAAAAAGATCATCCACACGAGCTGGCTGATGCGCTGGGCGTCACCGTCCACGCCCACGTCCTTGCGCATGATGTCCTGGATGGATTTGACTACTGTGCTGATGGACATTGAATCTCCGATTTAACTGATCCTTTGATTTCAGGATCGGTTCATTGCCTGTCAAGGGGTTGGTCTTTGCCTGCGAATCGATTTATCAGTACTTTTGCCGGGAACCTTCAGCCGTTCAACATGGACCCCGGGTCAAGCCCGGGGTGACGGGCGCTGAAAGGACCCGGATCAGAACCGGGGTGACGGGCGCTGAAGCGGCCCAACTCCGAACCGGGGCAACGGGCGCTGAAGATGCCTGGATGAGGCGCAGGCCCTCGTTCCGTCATTATTCCCAACGCCGGCACATTTCCTCCCGCCGACATTTCGAGCCACTGCATATCCCTTACCGTTGTCATTCCGAGTGGCTGCATATCCCTTCCCGTTGTCATTCCGAGCGTCAGCGAGGAATCTGCATTTGAACAGATCGACGGGAAATATTCCCCAAATCGGCCCGAAAACCTTGTTTTATGCCAGAAGCCGACACCAGACCAGGGATTATGCCGTTTTTCGGTCTTCTCCCGGCTTTCTTTCCCAACTGCAGATCCCTCATCGCTCGCGCTCTTCGGGATGACACGGGAAAAGGTAGCGCTCTCCGGGATGACAAAAAGGGTGGCCACTCCTTGGGAGGACATGCTTTCCCCGATGTCATTCCGAACGAATGTGAGGAATCTGTACTTGGGAATACAAGCGGGAAGTGGTGCCAGAAGCCAAGAGATCCCTCGTCGCATGCGCTCCTCGGGATGACAGGGGAAAAGGTAGCGCTCCTCGGGATGACAGGGGAAAAGGTAGCACTCCTCGGGATGACAG
>JACDJC010002224.1_pt1 | contig 15607 bp, 17 predicted proteins | sample 7454191 | NCBI WGS metagenome assembly JACDJC01 (sample SAMN14253291, study PRJNA609438) | sludge metagenome | isolation source: sludge after 25d culture with pyrite and EDTA | collected 2018-12-20 | reverse complement strand
GAACGGCGACTATGTTTCCGACGCGCTGGCCGCGCAGGTCGGCGGCATCGGCATCGCCCCGGGCGCCAACCTGTCCGATTCGGTCGCCATGTTCGAGGCCACGCACGGCACGGCGCCCAAATACGCCGGCAAGGACTACGTGAATCCCGGCTCCGAAATCCTGTCCGCCGAAATGATGCTGCGCCACATGGGCTGGACCGAAGCCGCTGACCTCATCATCAGCAGCATGGAGAAATCCATCCTGTCCAAGAAGGTCACGTACGACTTCGCCCGCTTGCTCGAAGGCGCGACCCAGGTGTCGTGCTCGGGCTTCGGGCAGGTCATGATCGACAATATGTAAGCCTGTCTACCGTCGCATCAGGTAGTACACGAAACCCGCAGTCCGCAAGGCCTGCGGGTTTTTCACGCGGAACTGCTGCAACCCTTTTTATTGTGCCGCCAACCGTTGACGCTCCGCAGGAATGGGTGAGCGCGCTGGCAAAGGCGAATCGCGAGTGGGCAAATACCCAGAAAAGACGGACGAGGACATTGCCAACTATCTGACGGCCGTTCTGGAAGAAAACGATCCCGCCGAGCTTTCCCACGCCCTGGGCGTCATTGCCCGTGCGCGTGGCATGACCGAGGTAGCGCGTGCCAGCGGCCTGACGCGCGAGGCACTCTATAAAGCGCTGCGGCCTGGTTCGCATCCGCGCTTCGATACCATTGCCCGCGTATGTGCTGCGCTGGGCGTGCAACTGACTGCCCGGCCTGTGCAGTCATAGCCTTGCCTTGGTCGCGGCGCGGCAAACAGACCCGCGGTTTCGCTTTCGGGGTAGAATGAAAACGCTCCGGGGTGTCCACATTGTGTGGGCTGAGATGGCTTAGCCGAACCCGCGAACTTGATCCGGTTCATGCCGGCGGAAGAAGAGCTGTCTTGCCTGGGAAATCATCAGCACTCTCATACCCTGGGCCACGACCTTCGGAGCACTTTCATAGGACTCCGATATGAAGACCCCCCCTCAGAAGTTTCTTGCATCGGCGGCGCAAGTGGATTCGGCGTCTATCGCCCCATTGCCCAATTCCAGGAAGGTGTTTGTCGAGGGCTCGCGCCCGGACATCCGCGTGCCGATGCGCGAGATCCGCCAGTCCGACACGCCCACCAGCTTCGGCAGCGAGCCCAATCCTCCGATTTTCGTCTACGACTGTTCCGGCCCCTATACCGATCCGGCCGCGCGGATCGACATCCGCAGCGGGCTGCCGCCCTTGCGCAGGCAGTGGATAGAAGAGCGGGGCGACACGGAAGTCCTGCCGGGGCTGAGCAGCGCCTTCGGACGCCAGCGGGCCGCGGACGCCAAGCTCGACGAGCTGCGTTTCCCGGGCCTGCATCGGCGGCCGCGCAAGGCCCGGACCGGCGCCAATGTGACGCAGCTGCACTATGCGCGGCGGGGCATCGTCACCCCTGAAATGGAGTTCGTCGCCATCCGCGAGAATCTGCAGCGCAGGCAATACATCGAATCCTTGCGGGCCGCCGGGCCCACGGGCGCCAAACTGGCCGCCATGATGGCGCGCCAGCACGCGGGGCGGGATTTCGGGGCCGACATCCCGGCCGAGGTCACGCCGGAGTTCGTGCGCAGCGAAGTGGCGCGCGGACGCGCGATCATTCCCTGCAACATCAACCATCCGGAATCCGAACCGATGATCATCGGGCGCAACTTCCTGGTGAAGGTGAATGCCAACATCGGCAATTCCGCCCTGGGCTCGTCGATCAGCGACGAGGTCGACAAAATGACATGGGCGATACGATGGGGCGGCGATACCGTGATGGATTTGTCGACCGGCAAGAACATCCATGAAACGCGCGAGTGGATCATCCGCAATTCGCCCGTTCCGATCGGCACGGTGCCCATCTACCAGGCGCTGGAAAAAGTCGACGGCAAGGCCGAGGCGCTGACGTGGGAAATCTTCCGCGACACGTTGATCGAGCAGGCGGAGCAGGGGGTGGACTACTTCACCATCCATGCCGGCGTGCTCTTGCGCTATGTGCCGCTGACGGCCAATCGCATGACGGGCATCGTCAGCCGGGGCGGATCCATCATGGCCAAGTGGTGCCTGGCGCACCATCAGGAGAGCTTTCTATACACGCACTTCGAGGACATCTGCGAGATCATGAAGGCCTACGATGTGGCTTTCAGCCTGGGCGACGGCCTGCGCCCGGGCAGCATCTACGACGCCAACGACGAGGCGCAGCTTTCGGAGCTCAAGACCCTGGGGGAGCTCACGCAGGTCGCCTGGAAGCACGACGTGCAGGTCATGATCGAGGGCCCGGGCCACGTGCCCATGCAATTGATCAAGGAAAACATGGACTTGCAGCTGGAATACTGCGACGAAGCGCCTTTCTACACCCTGGGGCCGCTGACCACCGACATCGCGCCCGGTTACGATCACATCACCAGCGGCATCGGCGCGGCGCAAGTGGGCTGGTATGGCTGCGCGATGCTGTGCTATGTGACGCCCAAGGACCACCTGGGCCTGCCGGACAAGGACGACGTCAAGACCGGCATCATCACCTACAAGCTCGCCGCCCATGCCGCCGACCTGGCCAAGGGCAATCCCGGCGCGCAGATCCGCGACAATGCGCTGTCCAAGGCGCGGTTCGAGTTCCGCTGGGAGGACCAGTTCAACCTGGGGCTGGACCCCGACAAGGCGCGTGAATTCCACGATGAAACGCTGCCCAAGGATTCGGCCAAAGTGGCGCATTTCTGCTCGATGTGCGGCCCGCAGTTCTGCAGCATGAAGATCACCCACGACGTGCGCGCCTACGCGCGCGAACAGGGCTTCAGCGACGACCTGGCCATCGAGGAAGGCATGAAGTCCAAAGCCGCGCAATTCCTGGATGAAGGCACCCGCCTATATAAACAAGTCTGAGCGCAAGCGCATCCGAGCGCCGCAAAAAAACCGCAAGCCGCGATGGCTTGCGGTTTTTCAATGGCGCATCCGTTTCATGATGGTACAGTTAGCTTGGCGGCCCACCCATCGCGCGCGGAATACGCTCATGACCGATACGATGTCCACCATCCCTGCTTACGAGGCCGCGTCCGGCGACCGGGACGCGGCGGCCGCCATGGCGCGCGTGGCGCGCATCTCCGGCCAGGTCGTCGAACTGGAAATAGAAGGGCCGGCGCCGAAAGCGCGGGACCTCTTCGTGGGCCTGGAAGATCCCGGCCTGCGCATCGAGGTCGCCACCTTGCTCAGCCCGCGCACGGCCAAGGGGCTGGTGCTTTCGGCGAGGCAGCCCGTATCCCTGGGCGCCCGCTTGCGTGTCCTGGAAGGCGGCCTCAAGATGCCGGTCGGGCGCGCCACCCTGGGCCGCATGCTGAATCTTTTCGGCGAGGCGATAGACGGCGGCCCGCCGCTGGACGGCGCCCCCCGGCGCTCGACGCATCAGCCGCCGCCGGCGCTCAGCGAGCGGCGCAGCCATCCCGAGATCTTTGAAACAGGCATCAAGGCGATCGATCTCCTGTGTCCCATCGAGCGCGGCGGCAAGACCGGGCTGTTCGGCGGGGCTGGCGTCGGCAAGACCGTGCTGATCGCCGAAATGGTCTACAACATGTCGGGCGGCTACCAGGGGGTCAGCCTGTTCTGCGGCATCGGCGAACGGTCGCGCGAGGCCGAGGAATTCCACCGCGAAATGGGCGAGGCCGGCGTCCTGTCCAACACCGTCATGGTGTTCGGCCAGATGAACGAGCGGCCGGCCGTGCGCTTCCGCGTCGGGCATGCCGCCATGACGATCGCGGAGCATTTTCGCGACGAGCTCAACACGGACGTCCTGGTGCTGATCGACAACATCTACCGCTTCGTCCAGGCCGGCGCGGAAGTCTCCGCGCTGCTGGGCCAGATTCCCTCGCGCGTCGGCTACCAGCCCTCGCTCGCGACGGAAATCGCCGAGCTCGAAGAGCGCATATGCTCCACGGCGGCGGGCGCCATCACCTCCATCCAGGCCGTCTACGTGCCCGCCGACGACTTCACCGACCCCGCGGCCACGCACGTCTTCGGCCATCTGTCGGCGTCCATCGTGCTGTCGCGCAAGCGCGCGGCGCAGGGGCTGTATCCCGCCCTGGATCCGCTGGAATCCACGTCCAAGATGCTGACGCCCCGGGTGGCGGGCGAGCTGCACGTGCGGGTCGCCCGCGAGGTGCGCCGCACCCTGGCGGAGTATGAAGGCCTGAAAGACGTGATCGCCATGCTGGGGCTGGAACAGCTGTCCATCGACGACCAGCGGACCGTCGCCATCGCGCGCCGGCTCGAGCGCTTCCTGACCCAGCCCTTCCAGGCGACCGAACAGTTCACGGGGCTGCCGGGGCGGCCCGTGAGCTTGCGGGAAACCATCGAAGGCTGCACGCAGATACTGTCGGGCGCTTTCAACGACCTGCCGGAACGGCAGCTGTACATGATAGGCTCGATCGACGAGGCCGGGAGGAATGCCGCATGAGCGCCGATCACGTCATGCGTTTGCGGGTCCTCACGCCGGCGCAGGCGGTCGTCGACGTATCGGCGCGCAAGCTCGTGGCCGAAGGCACTCATGGTTTCTTCGCCGTGCTGCCGCGGCATATCGATGCGGTGGTTGCGCTGCCCGCCAGCCTGCTCAGCTACGTCACCGCCGACGGAAGCGAGCACTTCATCGGCACGGACGAAGGCATCCTGGTCAAGCAGGGGGCCGAAGTCTGCATATCGGTGCTCGATGCGTTTGAAAGCGATGACCTGGATGCGCTGCGCGAGCGGCTGGCGCAGCACTTGTCCAACCTGGAGGACCACGAGCGAACGGCGCGGAGCGCCATCGCGCGCCTGGAAGCCGGGGCGATCCGCCATGTCATGGAGATCAGGTGATGCAGGACGAAGGCAGCGAACTCGAAGCGACGGTGGGGCGCAAGGCCGAACGGCGGTCGCGTTCGCGCCGCGAAGGGCGGCATACCGTCTGGTTCGGAATCGGCATGTTCGGCCTGGTGGGCTGGGCCGTCGCCGTTCCCGCCCTGGTGGGGGTGGCGCTCGGGCGCTGGGCCGATGCGCACTACACCGGGGGCCCCTCCTGGACGATCACCGGCCTGGTGCTGGGCGTCACCGTCGGGTGCCTGAACGCATGGTGGTGGGTGCAGCGGGCGGGCCTTCGGCGCGGCGCACAAAAGGAAGACCAAGATGAATGAAATGGCCATCGATCTGGCCTTGGGCCTGGCCGCGGGCCTGGTGCTCGGCGGAATCCATTTGCGCTGGCTCTGGCAATCGACGCGCCGGCTGGCGCGCGGCGCCCGCCGCCCGCTGGCGCTGCTGTGGGGCGCGGCGTTGCGGCTCGGGCTCGTCGCCGCCGGCCTGCTGCTCGTCGCGCGCTGGGCGGACCAGCCCGCCATCGCCTTGCCGGCGGCCCTGGCGGGCTTCATGCTGGTACGCTTGCTGGTGTTCTGGCGCGTGCGCCGCACTGAACGGAGGACCGATGCAAATCACGCCTGACGGCAACATCGTATTCATCCTGCCGGCCGGCCCGCTGGGAAGCCTTCCCATCTCGGCCACCATCGTCAACACCTGGATCGTCATGGCGATACTGGTCGTCGGCGGGCGGCTGATCACCCTGGGCATGGGGCCGGCCGCGCCCGCTTCGCGCTGGCACCTAGCGCTGGAAATCCTGATCGAGCAAATCCGGAAGCAGATCCAGGACGTCGGCGGCGGCGACCCCGGCCGCTACCTGCCCTTCATCGGCACGCTTTTCCTGTTCATCCTGGCGTCCAATGTGCTGGGCGTGGTGCCCGGCTTCACGTCGCCGACCGGCTCGCTGTCCACCGCCGCCGCGCTGGCCATTTGCGTGCTGGTCGCCGTGCCGTTCTATGGCATTGCCGACCAGGGCCTGCTTGGGTATTTGCGGCATTATCTGCGGCCCACGCCCCTGATGGCGCCGCTGAACGTGCTGGGCGAGATCTCGCGCACCGTCGCGCTGGCGATACGGCTGTACGGCAACGTCATGAGCGGCACGGTGATCGTCGCCATCCTGCTGTCCATCGCGCCCCTGATCTTCCCCATCCTGCTGCAATTGCTGGGCTTGCTGACAGGGGTCGTGCAGGCATACATTTTCGCCGTCCTGGCCATGGTCTACATCGCGGCGGCACAAGGAGACGAGCCGGGCGCCGCCTGAACGCCGGGCGCCGCCAAGCCGATTTCACCACCTTCCGGAAAAGGAAACATCGAATGGATGTCACTACGATAATTGCAGCGGTTTCTATCATTACGGCGGGCCTGACCGTGGCCCTCGGCTCGGTCGGCGCGGCGGTGGGCGAGGCCCGCGCCGCATCGCAGGCGCTGCAGGCCATCGCGCAACAGCCCGACGAGGCCAATACGATCTCGCGCACGCTGTTCGTGAGCCTGGCCGTGATCGAATCCAGCGGAATCTATTGTTTCGTCGTGGCGTTGGTCATGATCTTTGCCAACCCGTTCTGGACCTGGGCGGTCGGGTCCGCCGCCCGGGCGGCGGGGGGCTAGGCGATGCCGATAGACTGGGTGACGGTCATCGCGCAGATCGCGAACTTCGCGATCCTGGTCTGGCTGCTGCAGCGCGTGCTGTACCGGCCCTTGATGCGGGCGCTGGACGAGCGCAGGGCGAACGTCGACCGCCGCCTGCTGGAAGCCGAGGCCGCCCGCCGGGAGGCGGAAGCCGAGGCCCGGGCGCACCGCGAGGCGCTGCAGGAGCTCGAGCAGGCCCGGGGGCTGCGGCTGCAGGAGCTGGAGGCCGAAATCGAGGCGCTGCGGGCTGAAATGACGCAAGCCGCGCGGGAAGAAGCCAGGCTGCGCCGCGAGGCCTGGCGCCGGCAGGTCGAAGACGAGAAGGCGGATTTCCTGAATCGCCTGCGGCGGCGTGCGGGGGATGGCTTCGTCACCCTGGCGCGCCGGTCCCTGGCCGACATGGCGGACGAAGACCTGTCCGATCGCATGGCGCGGGTCTTTGCGCGCCGCTTGTCGGAGCTGGGACCGGAAGACCGGGCCGCCTTGCGGCAGGCGGCCCGCGCCGACGGCGGCGCGCGCGTCCTGTCTTCGCTGCGGCTGTCGGCGGGCGCGCAGGCGGACATCGCCCGGGCCGTTGCGGCGCTGCTGGACGCTTCTGCGGACGTCAGCTTCCAGCAGGACGGCGAGATCGACTGCGGCGTAGCGTTGCAAGTCGGCTCGCGGCGCCTGGGCTGGACGCTGGGCGAGCACCTCGATGCGCTCGAAGAGGACGTGGCGGCCTTTCTGGACTTGCGGCTCGAGGGCGGAGGCGAGCCATGGAACTGAGCTCGCTTGCCGACAGCCTGTTCGATGCGCTGGAAGGCAAGAGCGACCGTCCGGCGCGCTTGTCCTCCGAGGAGCGCGGCGTCGTCAGCAGCGTCCTGCGCGGCGTGGTCGAGGTCCGGGGCTTCACCCAGGCGACGCAGGACGAGCTGATCGCTTTTGAAAACGGCGCGAGCGGCCTGGCGCTGAATCTGGCCGAGGGCAGCGCGGGCATCGTGCTGCTGCACGATCCGCGCGGGCTGCGGCCGGGCGACCATGCGCGCCGGACCAGGCGGGTGGCCTCGGTGCCGACCGGCGACGCGCTGCTCGGCCGGGTGGTCAGCCCGCTGGGGCGCCCGCTGGACGAACAAGGCCCGATCGCCGCGGACCGGCACGATGCCATCGAGCAGCCGGCGCCCGCCATCATGGAGCGCGGCCCGGTATCGCGCCCCCTGCAGACGGGCATCAAGGCCGTCGATGCGCTGGTGCCCATCGGCCGCGGGCAGCGGGAACTGATACTGGGCGACCGCCAGACCGGCAAGACGGCGGTCGCCCTGGACACCATGCTGAACCAGGCCGGCACCGGGGTCATCTCCGTCTATTGCGCGATCGGGCAGCGGGGGGACGCCGTGGCCGGCGTCATCGCGCGCCTGCGCAAGTACGGGGCCATGGGCAATTGCATCGTGGTCGTCGCGGGGGCGGAAGAACCCCCCGGCCTGCAGTACATCGCCCCTTTCGCCGCGACCACCATCGCCGAACGCTTCATGCGGGCCGGGCGCGACGTCCTCATCGTCTTCGACGACCTGACCCGGCATGCCCGCGCCTATCGCGAGCTCTCGCTTCTGCTGCGGCGTCCGCCGGGCAGGGAAGCCTATCCGGGAGACATCTTCTATCTGCACGCCCGCCTGCTGGAAAGGGCCACGCAGCTGCGGGCAAGCGCGGGCGGCGGATCGCTGACCGCGCTGCCCATCGTGGAAACCCAGGCGCAAAACCTTGCCGCCTACATCCCCACCAATCTCATTTCGATCACCGACGGGCAGATCTATCTTTCGCCCCAGCTGTTCCGCCTGGGGCAGCTGCCGGCGGTGGACGTCGGGCGCTCCGTCTCCCGCGTGGGGGGCAAGGCGCAGCTGCCCGCGTTCCGCGCCGTCGCGAGTCCTCTGAAGCTGGCCTATGCCCAGTTCGAGGAGCTGGAGTCGTTCGCCAGGTTCGGCGCCAAGCTGGACGCCGATTCCCGGGCGCGGCTGGAGCGGGGGCGCCGCGTCCGCGAGGTGCTGAAGCAGGCGGAAGAGTCGCCCATGCCCGTCCTCCACCAGATCGGACTCTTGCTGGCGGTGTCGGAAGGCCTGTTCGACTCATTGGCGCCGGATCGCCTGGCGGCGGCGGAGCAGGCCGTGCTGCGCGCCATGGACGCCACCCGGCTGGAACGCGACATCCTGGCCGGCGCGGCGCTGCAGGGCGAGCTTCGCGCGGCCCTGCTGCAGGCGGCCCGGGCCACGCTGGCGGAAGCGGGCTGATGGCGAGCCTGGAGGAACTCTCGCGCCACATCGCGGTGGCGGCCGACCTGAAGTCGGTGGTGCACACCATGAAGGCGATATCGGCCGTCAGCATCCATCGCCATGAACAGGCGGCGCGGACCATGAAGCAGTATCTGGCCAATGTGGAGCACGGCTTGCAGATCGTGTTGCGCACGCGCGGGCGCGGGGCGGGGCCGTCCCCGGCGCCCGCGGGCCGGGAGCGGGTGGCCGTGGTGCTGGCGGGTTCGGAAATCGGCCTTTGCGGCGCCTTCAACGAGCGGCTCACCGCGTTTGCGCGTTCCCATCTGGCCGCAATGGGCGTGCACGCCGGTCGCCGCCTCGTCCTGACGATAGGCGCGCGCATCGATGCCGGCTGGCGGGCGGAAGCGGAGCCCCCGGCCGCGCACCAAGAGGCCCCGGCCACGGTCGATGCGCTGACCGCGACCGTCGGGGCCGTGCTCACGCGGCTGGACCAATGGCGCAAGGACGAGGAGGTGGGCCGGCTGGAACTCTTCTTTCAGCGCCAGGACGCCGGCGGCGGTACGGTTCCGGCGCATATGCCGCTGTGGCCGCTGGACCAGGCCTGGCTGGACGACGTGGCGGCCCGCCCCTGGCCGTCGCGCAGGCTGCCGGTGGTGATGGGCGATCCCGAAGCGGTGTTCAGGCGGCTGGTCCGCCAGCTGTTGTTCGCGCGCGTCTTCACGGCGATCATCGAGTCGCGCACCGCGGAACATGCGGAGCGCCTTGCCGCCATGCAGGCCGCGGACCGGAGCATCGAAGAGAAACTCGAGGAATTGCGCATCGCGCACCGCCTCAAGCGGCAGGAAGTGATCACCTCGGAGCTGCTGGACATCGTGTCCGGCTATGAGAGCATCGTCGGCGACGCATAATCACCCTGCCGGCGAAAGCGGAATGGCCCCCCGCGGCGTCGGGCCGTGGTAAGGTATTTCGTTCGCAGCGGACTTGTCCGGCAAATATGGCGCAGCCTGCCGGATCCGGGACGCGGCGGTCCCGAAACGGAGGCGGCATGAAAAAACCCGTGTTTTTCAATGTGTTCCGAATCCAGATGCCGGTTGGCGCGGTCACTTCCATTACGCACCGCGTCACCGGCGTCCTGCTCGCCGTGGGCATTCCGCTTGGAATATACCTGTTCAGCACCTCTCTCGATGGGCCCGAAGGCTACGCCAGGGTCGGCGCCTTCTTCGACGCCTTTGCGGTCCGGTGCGCGGCGGTGGTGTTCGCCTGGGCGTTGGCCCATCACCTGCTGGCGGGCCTGCGCCACATGCTGGGCGACGTCGACATCGGCTCCCGCCTGGCGCCCGCCCGCCGCAGCGCCTGGGCGGTGAACCTGCTGGCCGTCCTGATCGCAGCGCTCGCGGCGGCGGTGTGGCTATGAAAAAAGCACCCCTGAGCGGTCTTCGGGCCTGGCTGATCCAGCGCCTGACGGCCGTCTATCTGCTCGTCTCGCTGCCGCTGTTCATCGCCTCTTTCGTGTTCGACCCGCCCGGCTCCTACGACGCCTGGCGCGAGCGCGCATCCAGCGCCTTCTTCGTGGCGGCGGGCGGCGTCTTCATCGTCGCCTTGCTGGTGCACGCCTGGGTCGGCCTGCGCGACGTGGCGCTCGATTACGTCAAGCCGCTGCCGCTGCGCATCGGCGTGCTGGCGCTGCTGGGCTTCGGCCTGGTCGGCATGGGAGCATGGGCCTTGCATGCGCTGTTCGGCGCCTGACGGCCGCCATTCGGAACACCGGAGGACGCAATGAAGTTTTCCATATACAGGTTCGATCCCGATGCGGGCGCCAAGCCCAGGATGCAGGACTACGAAATCGAGGTGGGCCCGGCCGACCATATGCTGCTCGACGCCATCCTGCGGATCAAGGCCGAACAGGACGATACGCTGAGCATACGGAAATCCTGCCGCGAGGGCATTTGCGGCTCGGACGCCATCAATATCAACGGCCGCAACGGGCTGGCCTGCATCACGCCGCTTCGCTCCCTGAAAGAGCCGGTGATGCTGCGCCCGCTGCCCACCTTCCCCGTGATCCGCGACCTGGTGGTCGACATGACGCAGTTCTACAAGCAGTATTGGTCGGTCAGGCCGTACCTGATCAACCCCGAGCCCCCGCCCGACAAAGAGCGGCTGCAGACGCCCGCGCAGCGGGAATCGCTCGACGGGCTGTACGAATGCATCTTGTGCGCCTGCTGTTCCAGCCAGTGCCCCTCATATTGGTGGAACCCCGACAAATTCGTGGGGCCGGCGGGCTTGCTGAACGCTTTCCGCTTCATCAACGACAGCCGCGACCTGGCCACGGACGAACGCCTGGACGACCTGAACGACGCCTATCGCGTGTTCCGCTGCCGCAGCATCATGAATTGCACGGAAGTCTGTCCCAAGGGCCTGGCGCCGTCCCGGGCGATCGAGCACATCCGCCTGGCCATGCTGAAGCATACGCTGTGACATCCCGACAGGAGGGTAGGCAAAATGAAATTGGTTCGAACCGTGCTGGAGACCGCCAGAAAGCATCTGGTGACCATTCCCGACGCCGCGCCCCTGGTCGAGGCGGCCCGGCTGCTCAGCGAGCGCGAAGCCGGCCTGCTGGTGGTGTGCGGCGCCGACGGCCGCATGCGCGGCGTCATCACGAAAAGCGACGTCGTGCGGCAGATCAGCCATTGCCAGGGCTGCAGCTGCACCACCATGATCGCCGACGTCATGAGCAAAGAACTGGTCGTGTGCCGGCCCGAAGACCGCCTGCACGATGCCTGGCTGCTGATGAAGGACCACGGGCTGAAGCAGCTGCCGGTCTCGAACGACGCGGCCGAGCCGCTGGGCCTGCTGTCCGTCAGCGACACCCTGGAGGCGCTGATCAAAGACAGCGAATACGAGGAATCCCTGCTGCGCGACTACGTGATGGGAATCGGCTATCGATAGCGCCGGGCCGAAAAGTGTGTTGACCTAGTGCATACCCTAAGTGTCGCGCCGCGAATTATGTTGCACAATTCGTTCCATGCAGGTGAGGAGACAAAGCCCTGCATGGGCAAGCCGGTAAGTCGGTAGAACAATAATGTAGCAGGTCCCATAAGAAATAAAAAAGCACGAAGGCTGACGACAAAATCGTCGGCCTTCGTCATTTCTGCAGCAAGACCTGCACGGCGCCCGCGCCGCCGTCCTGTTCGGAACACTCCACATAGGCCTGTACGGCTTCCAGCTGGCTCAGCCAGCGCCTGATCGTCTGGCGCAGCACCGGCTCGCCGTCCTTCGAGCCATAACCTTTTCCGTGCACGATGCGCACGCAGCGCAGCTGGTGCAGGCGGCAAGATTGCAGGAAGCGGTCCAGCCGCTCGCGCGCCTCGTCCAGCGTGCTGCCGTGCAGGTCCAGGCTGGCGCCTATGGGCCATTTCCCGCGCCGCAAGTCCCTCAGCAGGTCGGGGCCGCAGCCCGGGCGCAGGTATGAGGAATCGTCCCGCTCGATGCCGGGCGGGCTGTACTGGTCGGAGATCCGGGGCGCGGGCGGGGCGTCCCGGCCCATGGCGCGGGCGCGGCGCTCGGCCAGCAGGGCGGCCGGAGCCAGCGGCACGGGGGGCAGGACGGCGCGATCGCTGCGCTTCAGGCGAATCACCGACTTGACCGCGCGCCGGAAGAGTTCGGCGTCTTCCTGGGGCAGGGTTTCGGGATCGCCGCCGCGCCGGGCCGATGGGCCTCGCCCCGCGCGAGGCAAGGCCCCAGCCGGTTCCTTGCGGGATCTGGCCGCGGCCCGGGCCGCTTCGGCTTCCTTGCGCAGGCGCTTCAGGTCGGCGAGCCCGCGACCCGTGGCCCCGCCTGGATCGCGCCCGCCTTTATTCGCCGGCATTCTCCAGCCAGCGCTGTGCATCCAGGGCCGCCATGCAGCCCGTGCCGGCGCTGGTGATGGCCTGGCGATAGACGTGGTCCTGGACGTCGCCGGCGGCGAAGACGCCCGGGACGGAAGTCATGGTGGCAAGGCCGTTGAGGCCGCTGCGCGTGATGATGTAGCCGTTCTCCATGTTCAGCTGGCCTTCGAAGATGCCGGTGTTGGGCTTGTGGCCGATGGCGATGAACGCGCCGGTGACGGCCAGGTCTTCGGTTTCGCCGGTTTGGTTGTTGCGCAGCCGCACGCCGGTGACGCCCGATTGGTCGCCCAGCACTTCCTGGAGCTCGCAGAACAGCTTGAGCTTCATGTTGCCGTTCCGGACCTTGTCCATGAGCTTGTCGGTCAGGATGGGTTCGGAGCGGAATTTGTCGCGGCGGTGGACCAGGGTGACGCTGCGGCAGATATTGGACAGATACAGGGCTTCTTCGACGGCGGTGTTGCCGCCGCCCACGACGACGACGTCCTGGTTCTTGTAGAAGAAGCCGTCGCAGGTGGCGCAGCCCGATACGCCGCGGCCCATGAATTCCTGTTCGGACGGCAGGCCCAGGTACTGGGCGGACGCGCCGGTGGCGATGATGAGCGCGTCGCAGGTGTAGACGGCGCCCGTGTCGCCCGTGAGGGTGAACGGCCGCTTGGAGAGGTCGACGCTGGCGATGTGGTCGAAGACCATTTCGGTGTCGAAGCGTTCCGCGTGCGCCTGGAAGCGCTGCATGAGGTCGGGGCCCTGCACGCCTTGGGCGTCCGCCGGCCAGTTGTCGACGTCGGTCGTCGTCATGAGCTGGCCCCCTTGTTCCAGACCGGTGATGAGCACGGGCTTCAGGTTGGCGCGAGCGGCATAGACGGCCGCCGTGTAGCCGGCGGGGCCGGAGCCCAGGATCAGTACTTTGGCGTGTTTGGGAGTCGTCATTACACAAAATCCGAAAATGGTGAACAGCCAATTATAATGAGTCCATGGCTAGATTACCCGCTACATCCCCACGCTCCTCCCGCAATGTCCGCAACGGGCCGTCGCCCCTGCAGTCGCGGCTGTCAGGACTGTTCCGCGAGGCACGGTGGATCGTGTTCGCGGCGCTGGCGGCATGGCTCGGCCTGGTGCTCGCCACCTGGGATCCGGCCGACCCCGCGTGGTCGCATTCGGTCCAGGCCGCCACCACGCATAACCGCGGCGGCACGCTCGGCGCCCATATTTCAGATTTCCTGCTCTTTCTTTTCGGCTATTCGGCCTGGCTGTGGGTCGTGCTGCTGGCGCAGCGGGTCGCCATGGGCTTCTACCGGCTGACCAGCCTGCTGCTGCCCAGCGCCCAAGGGCCGCTGCCGCGCGTGCGCTGGGAAGTCGGCGGCGGCTTCTTCCTGCTGCTGGTGGGCTGCATGGGCATCGAAGCCCTGCAAATGAAGCAGCTCGGCGCCGCGCTCCCGGCGGGGGCGGGCGGGCAGCTGGGCCAGCTGCTGGCGAACGTCATGTCCGCCTCGCTGGGCGTGGCCGGCTGCACGCTGCTCCTGCTGGTCTTCATCGCGGTGGGCGCCAGCCTGTTCTTCGGCTTTTCCTGGCTGCACATCGCGGAGCGCGTCGGCCAGGCCGTCGAACGCGTCGTGAAGCGCCTCTTCGAATTCAAGACCGCCTACGAGGACCGCAAGGTCGGCCAGGTCAAGAAGGCGGAGCGCGAAGAAATCGTCGTCGCCAAGCAGGAACAGCTGGTGCACGAACAGCCGGTGCGCATCGAACCGGCCATCACCTCGGTGCCCAAGTCGGTGCGCGTCGAAAAGGAAAAGCAGAAAACGCTGTTCACCGCGCCCATCGAAAGCGGCGGCAGCGGCGACCTCCCGGCGGTGAGCCTGCTGGACGCCCCGCAGGACAGCATCGAAACCGTCTCCCCCGAAACCATCGAATACACCTCGCGCCTGATCGAAAAAAAGCTGTCGGATTTCGGCGTCAGGGCGGTGGTGGTGGCGGCGCAGGCCGGGCCGGTCATCACGCGCTATGAAATCGAGCCCGCAACCGGTGTCAAGGGCAGCCAGATCGTGAACCTCGCCAAGGACCTGGCGCGCGCCCTGAGCCTGGTCAGCATCCGGGTGGTCGAGACCATCCCCGGCAAGAACCTGATGGGCCTGGAACTGCCCAACCCGAAGCGCCAGATCGTGAAGCTGTCCGAGATCATCGGTTCGCAAACCTATCACGCCAGCCCGTCGCTATTGACGATGGCGCTGGGCAAGGACATCGCCGGCAATCCCGTCGTGGCGGACCTGGCCAAGATGCCCCACCTGCTGGTGGCCGGCACCACGGGGTCGGGCAAGTCGGTGGGAATCAACGCCATGATCCTGTCGCTGCTCTACAAGGCGGACGCCACCCAGGTCAGGCTGATACTGATCGACCCCAAGATGCTGGAAATGAGCGTCTATGAAGGCATACCGCATCTGCTGGCGCCGGTGGTGACCGACATGCGGCACGCCGCCAACGCCCTGAACTGGTGCGTGGGCGAAATGGAAAAACGCTATCGGCTCATGAGCAAGCTGGGCGTGCGCAACCTGGCCGGCTACAACAACAAGATACGCGACGCCCTCAAGCGCGAAGAGCCGATACCGAACCCGTTCTCGCTGACCCCCGACGCGCCGGAGCCGCTGTCCACGCTGCCCATGATCGTCGTCGTCATCGACGAGCTCGCCGACCTGATGATGGTGGTGGGCAAGAAAATAGAAGAACTCATCGCGCGCCTGGCGCAAAAAGCCCGCGCGGCGGGCATACACCTGATTCTGGCCACCCAAAGGCCCAGCGTCGACGTCATCACCGGGCTCATCAAGGCCAACATCCCCACCCGGATCGCCTTCCAGGTTTCCTCCAAGATCGATTCGCGCACCATCCTGGACCAGATGGGGGCGGAGACCCTGCTGGGGCAGGGCGACATGCTTTACTTGCCGCCGGGCACGGGCCTGCCCGCGCGCGTGCACG